>Ga0164313_10000491_pt1 | contig 31966 bp, 27 predicted proteins | sample GuaBasSedimGuay4_FD_113735 | JGI IMG/M metagenome (GOLD analysis project Ga0164313, IMG submission 113735) | Subseafloor sediment microbial communities from Guaymas Basin, Gulf of California, Mexico - Guay4, Core 4569-4, 0-3 cm | ecosystem: Environmental > Aquatic > Marine > Hydrothermal vents... | reverse complement strand
GGTCCAACTGCTGGGAAAAAGCCCGGATGGGTTCTTCTGGTACACAAGGGACCAGGACGGGATCAATCCAGATTGCTGGTTGTGGGGTAAATACGCCACGCCAGTGGGAGACACAGCTCCCCTGCCGGTCTTCACGCCACCTCCCACGCCAACGCCTTCGCCTGATTTCGAAATCACATATGTTCATGCTGATGTTGCTGCTGGAAGCTGGTACTTGTTCGTAGAGATCGAAAATACCGGGTCTGTCGCCTGGGACTCAGCCCTGCTCTATCTCTATGAACCCACGGTTCCCCAAGATGCAGGCCGCTTTTCCAATAACTTCCAGGTCAATAGCACCAGTGCTACGCCTACCAAGGACAGCATACCCGCCGGAGATACGGGCTACTTCTACGGTGCCCGGCTCTCAAACCCGAGCATGTATAACAAACAAGGAGATGTAGTTGATTTCTACTTTGTAGCTTGCACCCAGGAATACCTTGGAGGATACTGCGTCACCAAGATGTGGACGGAAAGTGTCTGGTAGATACTGTACTCCGTAACACCTTTCTCTCTGTTAATATAAGATACCGATCCGTAAAATGGATCGGTATCTTATATTTTTTAACTCTCTAGTTTTCCAGTGATCACCTCCTTGGCAAGGCGTTCATGTCCCCCGAAATTTTGACCTATTCCCCGGATTCGGATATACTAAATGGATAGAATGTAAATTCGCCGTTTTCTTTTAACACAAAGGATCGTATTCTCAGGGAGGTAGCACCGCAATGACTAACCATGAACACTCGACCAAAAATAAAAGCCCGTTAAAGTTCTTCATCCCTGTCCTCTTACTTGTTCTCATTGCCACCTCCTGTAATCTTCCCCTGGGAGATACAGGCAATACACCAGCGACCGAACCTGTCCAAGCGGAAGAGAAAGACCTGCCTGACAGCCCGGCCCCGCCAGCGAATACCGCGCCTCCAGACACATTAGCGCCCACGCCAAGCCCTACGGCCACGATAGAACCGACCGTTACAGCTACGTCCACACCTACGCCCTATGTGATGGTCTCTGGAAACACCAACTGCAGGTACGGCCCTGGCAGTGTCTATGATTGGCTTCACACCTACCTGGCAGGAGACCAGGCCTTGCTTGTGGGCAAGAGCGCAGATGAAGCGTTTTGGTATACGAGCGATCAAAACGGCATACTTCCAGATTGCTGGTTGTGGGGTAAATACGCCACACCGGTGGGAGATACAGCTCTCCTGCCAGTCTTCACGCCTCCACCTACGCCAACACCCAGACCGGATTTTGCAGTCAGTTATGAGGGCAGTGATTGCGGCGCAGGAAGCTGCTGGCTTTGGTTCAAGATTGACAATACAGGTTCGATTAAGTGGGAATCCGTCCTGGTCTATGCCAAAAATATCGTCACCAGTGATGTTTCCGTCAATGTTTCCAACACCTTCCTGGCCGGCATCGCGGGTTCAGACATCGCCTATATACCCGCGGGAGACACGGGATACACCCACAGTGAGCGGCTCCTCAATCCTAGCGGAAACACTATTGATGTCTTTGTTATCGCTTGTGAAAAAGATGACCTAACTGAAATCTGCCAGGCCAGACACCTGACAGTCAATCCCTGAATCCGCTCCGAGAAGGCATCTAGGATTCAGTCTGCGCTCGTTTCATTCTTGAATATCACCGCGCTAATTTTCAGCTCCTCCTTGTCCAAGATACGCTGAATATTGGCGCGGTGCAGGTAAAAACATAAAACGGTCAGTCCCAGACTCAACAGAGTCATTAAAATCGGATACCCCGAGAAATAAGTAACGATCGGCAGCGCGATAAAAGTACTGAAGGAACCAGCGACGATATAATCCGTAACCAGGGCCGGTACTGCCACCAGGAGTACAAAGAAAAGGCCCAGCTTCCAGTTGACCCCGAACATCATCCCCGCCAGTGTAGCCACACCTTTTCCACCCCGGAATTTCAGATAAAAGGGGAAGATGTGCCCCAGAATTGCCATCAAGCCCGCCAGATAAGCAAGGTCTGGGTTTCCTGGATAAATCCATTTCACAACCTGCACAGCGAAGAAACCTTTCAGGATATCAACAAGCCCAACAATCACGCCGAATTTGAGTCCTAATGTGGATGTGATATTGGAAGCCCCTGCATTTCCAGAGCCGTGATCCCGGATATCGATCTTTCTAACCAATTTGCCGAGTATGAAAGCGCTTTGTAAACAACCGAATAAATATCCAATTATCAAGGTGAGCATAATCTGTGTGGCCATTTCTTATCTCCAGCAGGTATATATTTACCAGTATCCTTATTGCTCCCCCAGTCCAAGTTGCCATAATTAATCCAGATGATGAGTTTCTTTCGGATTGTACCGCAAATTCATCAGCCCCGGTCCAGACAAGGATTCGATGGTTGCTGCGCAATACACTTTCAATCCATCTCGAATTTCCCCAGCTCCTCTGAGGGGAGAAGAAAACAGAGATCTCAGAGGGAATGGTATCCCAAATTCAAACCAGGCACAAACGGTGAGCCCTATGCCAGCTTCAGGTCCATCTATTTTTTATAGGCTACGTAGATGTCTGCCTCTATCATGACATCATTCTCATAATAGTGGTGCGTAAAATAGACATTGCCCTCACTATCCAGGGTCGCTTCTCCAGCCAATGTGGAAATTATCTCTACCGGAACCTGCCATTCTCCATCCACTCTATCCGATCGCCACAATCCATAGTTCTTGGAGATCCACAATTCATCTTCCTGGGGATTCAATGCCGGCCAGCCTTCATCGTCCACGCTGTTTACATTGGTTAGGTTTTCAGGAAGCTGCCACTCACCCGCAATTTTTTTTGACACCCAAATATCCAGCCCACCCATTCCTCCCGCCCGCGAAGAATGGAAATAGAGCTCATTTCCATCGTTGGAAATATGCAGCTCACCTACTTCGTAATCAGGATCGAAATCCGCTAGTTCAGCGATGGACCAACTCCCCTCGCTATATTCAGATCTAAACCAGTGGAGGCCGGAATACCCCTCCCTCACTCCGCAAATCCAGGCCTGATTCCCCTGAAAGAATCCGCAGCCATCCAGGTGGGGTTGTCCAGGCTCAACCAGCCAGACCCTCTCCGGTCCCTCCCACTCCTCTCCCTGCCTTTCAAATTTATAGATTCCGGTCACGTTATCCTGAGATTGCTCCAACACATCCATCCTGTTGTTGGGAGTGAACCAGACATAGAGGGTTTTCCCGTCAGGAAGGATGAAAGCGGAATCCTCCGCACCGCGGGTGTTGACAGGATAGGGCAAGGGCACAGGGGCTTCATACTCATCAGAGAGGAGGACGGGGGGCAGCTGGTCATTCTCAGGAGACATTTTTACCGCACCGGCAGGAATTAAATCTTCCCTGTGGGGGATCTCAACAGGTTCCTCTGCTATCTGGCACCCGGATAGGACCAAAGCAAGGATTAACGCAGATACCACAGAAAATATTTTTCCATTTTTCATAGCAGTTTCCTTTTTACTCCATCCAGCTAGCTCCATTCGACCCAATTGGGAAGATGTCATAATCTGGCTCCAAGTTTCTAAACTTTCCAGCTTGATAAAAGTAGATACTTTGTTTCCGTTCCATCGTTGAGCCCATCGAACCAATCTGTCTGATGAATACGATTCCCCTCTCTTTCCACTCGGGGATCATATTGGCATAACTTGAGTCCAGGATAGTGGTCTCCTTTGTGGAGAGATCCAGCATGATTAACTCATATACGCCAAAGGGCTCGTTCTGTCTTCCTGTTTTTAATCTTGAAAATACGATCTGGCTGTTATCTGGACTCAAATCAGGATCCACGTCAACGCCAACAGAATAAGGGCCGAGGGGCTCTTCATTGCCTGGATTAGGTCCACCGTCAGTGATTTGCACTTGGTTTGTGCCATCAGCATCCATCAGCCATATCCCCGAGGGCACACCGAAAAATGGGGCTGGAAGCCGGTTGAACACCACCTTTGTACCATCCTCAGACCAGGAGCAGTCAAAATCCATATATGTCTCACTGGTAGTGATCTGGGTCAGGTTTTGCGTCAAATCCAGCGTGAAGAGGTAATTGTGAAACTTATCCGCTTTCTGGGCAGAGAACATAATCAGCTGGTTTAACGGGGAAAAATCGGGATTATTCATCGCTCGCAGCTCCAGTCCGCAAGTTAAGCACGAAATCTGCTTTGCCTTTAGATCCACAAGATAAATTTCAGATTCATCATTGCTGCTGATCATCCCGTCTCCATCCGTATCAGCGCACGCACCGGCCGCCATGATCCGGATGTCATCTACTGGTTTTGAACTGGAAAAATCGCACTCCAGGTTTGTCAATTGGTGGGTTTCTCCAGTTTCCAGATCCAGGGAATACAACTGCCGGGGAGACGCAAGCACCTCGGCGTCCGCATTGTAGATCCTTTCCAAGCAGGCAGGGTCGTTCAGAAATTCCTCTTTTACAACGTAGTTTGAGTTCAGGCAAGCGAGATCTTGCAGGATATATCTCATGGATACAAAGAGCAGATCCGCATTTTCAGGAACTCTATCTACCAAGATGCCCGGGGGTATTTCCAACGGTTTTTGTCCCGGCTTATCCACGGCCCTGCATCCCCCCCGTGATGCCACAAGCATCAGCCCGCAAACAAAGCCGGAAACGATCAGGCTGTTTTTTTTCATTTCACCCACTCCTGCCAGGATAATTTTTCTACCCCATCCCGGGTGATCAATCCCATGGTGTTGAAGGGTTCAAAAACATCTAAATCATACATAAAACTCCAAACTGCCATCTCCACATTCATGGTTTTGGTTAATTCAAAGAACCTGCTGATGAACTCAGCCTGTTCTTTCTGTGAGCTTTCCCAGCCTTCCGGCCGGGGATCGCTATGCCAGCCAATTTCTGTAAAAGCAATCGGTTTTGATGTATGAGCAATAATTTCCGTATAATGATCATCCGGGATATCTGAAACATTCCTGTAAAATAGTCCGGGGTATGTTGTGAAAGCCACTATATCAGTCTTGAAGCGGTCGATCATTTCCCAGCGGGGCTCGCAGGCTTCAATCTCCCACATCGGGAGCCCTTTGATTTTCTCCAACTGGAATACAGTGAAAACCTTTGTCTCCGGGGAGGTTGCCTTGATCACATCATATACTTCGTTATAAAAAGGGACAAATTCCTCATAGGCTTGCGGGTTCTTATCCGCAAAGACATTGATCTCAACCCCTATACCAAAATATAAAGGGCGGACCTTCTCAATAAAATCGATTGTGCTCTCAAGGTATACCTGCCTGTTATCAGCATTCAAAGGCCTATTCAACTCTCCAGATTCCTGGCTATAATGCCCCACTTCAATGATCGGGATGTAGCCATACTGGGCAGCCAGCTCCGAAATAGTAACAGGCGCTCCCTCTCGAGATATCTCGATCCAATCGCCAGCCCACATCAATACATCCTGCGATCGTTTGACTCTCTCCAGAAACTCGGCAAAGTCATTCCCCTGATAACTTTTTGGGGAAACACTCACTCCTCTCAGGAAATCATCTGGTGCTGGTAAGGGTCCAAGAGTTTCTTCCCCCGCCTGTCGAGTACAGCTGCAGAGCAAGAGGATCATACCTAACAAGCCCACTACCAGCTTCTTCATTTCAGGTCTCTCCTGTACAATTTTTCCCCAAAGTTACATTGGATGCAACCGAAATACATATGATTTGCTGCGCGTTCTGGACCCAGAAGTGTGACTTTCCCAAAGACCCGATCAACTTCCTTCGAATGACATCCAAAGCTGGAACACAAGAATACGAGAGAATGGGCCTAAAAGCTGCCTTCCCTTGATTGTACCGGATGTGGCCTAAAAAGTTGCATTCTTGGATTGCCTAAGGCAAAGCAGCTGTTACCCTGCCTGTATGCCCTGTTAATCCTCCCCGAACACCTGTCAGCCCCAGATGTAAATTATCCCTCAACTTAAATGAGGGAATAACCTGGTACCTGGTAGCCAGATCATTTCTATTAAAATAGCTACCAGAATCCGCTCGATCTGCCGCGAGCAATAAGGTCTGTTTACGGTATTTCACAACCGGGGAGGATCAATGACAGTCCTGTCAAATTTGAAGTTATAATCTATTTCTAGACCCACCTATCATGCCTTTACCAAAGCCGTGGACAAGTTCCAGTATGCTAAATAATTAGCAGGGATTTAATAGTGAGGAGCTTCGTATGAAATCAAGAGGTAAAAATTATCTCTATTCTGCTATGATGGATGAGCTTCAAGCGCATAAACCAACAAATTGGGATGAAATTTCAAATCTTCTCACAGGCTACTCCCTCGTCGGCCCTAAAATTGAAAATTCCAATCAGGATGATTTCCGCCAAAAAGTACGAACTGGAATTGCTTTCTGGACTTTTGATTTTGGCATTGATGGTGTTTCCATTGAAATAGCCAAATACGCCCAATGTCTGCAGGATATTCTTCGAAATAAGAAGGAAACGCAAATTCATTTCATTGCTGGCGATTTCCATCCCCAAGCAGATAACGTTTTGAAACCGGAATGGAAAAGACACCGCATAGAACGAGCAAACGGATGGAGCAAATGGGATCAAGGCCTGTGGTTTGATAAACTGTTTTACCAGGAAATGCCTGAAAACTCTGAGATCTCCCGCCAAATGGCAGTTGAAATCTGGAGTCAAGCGGTGGAAATGGCCCAGAAACTAGGCCAGTATGTGGCCGAAAATAACATATCGCTCCTGATCCCTGTGAATGTCAATTCTAACCCGGGAAATTTCGTAACCGGCCTATGCACTGTTCTGGTTTCGGAATTAATGGGATTGTACGTTCTGAATTCGAATCACGATTTTTATTGGGAGGGCGGAAAACCAGCTTCGGAAAGAGCTCCCGGTGAAAAAGCCGGTCCCCGGGATAAATTCTTTCGAAATTGCCATAACGCTCCCTTCTTCTCTCTATTCAGAAGGATTTACCCCTGGAATGGTTCGCGGTGGATCCAGGTCAATATCAATCACCTCCAATCCCAGAAGCTTCTTGAGGCTGGATTTCCTAAGGACCGCGTCTTTGAAATCTCCACCATGGTCAGTGATGAATTTTTCAGAGAATACACACAGGCAGACATCAGATCAGTGCGGCGGCGCATGGCCCTTATCCTGTCAGATGGGAATCCGCTAATTGTACCTGTCTCAATCGAATCATTCGCCCTGGATCTTGGAAACTGGATGAAGGACCAAAAGCCCCTGGTTTGCTCCGCGAAAGTCGGACTGACCCTCGACCTGGTCTCGGACCAACTGCATTATTTTCTCCAGCCGACCCGGATCATTGACCGCAAACGGATTGAAAAAGATTGGCAATTAATAGCTGCCCTGCTTCAACATCCACCTTTCAGGGATGTATTCCTGAAGGATGAAAAACGCCAGATCATACTGCACATCACAGGTCCGGCGCCAATAGAACATCAAGCTGACCTTGAGTCCGTTCTAACTGCCTACAGGAAAGCGATCCATCCCTTACAGGAATCCGTTGCTAACCGCATATTTATGGCATTTTCAATTGGGACAGAATATCATACCTCCTTTGAAAAATACCATCTTAAGAAATTGACCATTGAAGACATTTATCGTTTGGCTACCGTGGTAGTCTTTCCAAGCCTGACCGAGGGACGCGGCCTGCCCATCATAGAGTCGAGCGCGGCTGGGGTCCCCATTATCAGCAGCAGATACCAGCCAGAAGAGGTTTTTGCCAGTGTCGTAGGCGAGGATTCGCCTGAGGAACACCAAATACGCTACATTCCTTTTCCAGAAAATGAATTTAACGACTCTACTCTTGATGAAATTACTGAGCTGTTATTAGATCCCCAAAGCAGAATGGAGGATAACCAGCATAATATCAGGGTCGCACGCCAACGATACAGCAGACAGGCTTTGCACAGTTCATTTAATAAATACTTGGAGCGACTAAGGGTCTCGAAATAAGGAGTTAAAATGAGAATCGGTTTCATTGAAGACACACATTTACGAGGTGGTACACAAATCTGGGTAACTGAGGCAAATCGTTTCTTTATCAATCAAGGAGCAGAGACTGTGATCCTGGCGCCCACAGGAAGTTTCGTTGCGGAGGAGTGCCAGGCAGCTGGTGCCCAGGGATTCACTTATGATTATGACGCTGTAATCTCGATGGATCCAATTAATCAAAAACTCTGGACAGAGGCTTTGCAAACTTGTGACGTGGCTATTTGCACAGTGCATCCGCCCCGGGATTCTTTTCACTGTTCGATATTTGCGGGCAACTGCATCAAAGAACATCAGCTTGACACCATTCTCATTCCCAAGACCGGAACTATCGTGCCAGAATACAAACGGGAATTCTACCTCCCTGACGAATCAATCCGTTCCACAGTGATCACAATCACTGACTTCACGCGTAAATACCTGATCGATTCCTATCACATTCCTGAGCACCTGGTAGAACTGATCTATCAAGGAACCGATGTCAAACGCTTTACTCCCGACCAAGAAAAGCGAAACGAGTCTTTGGCTAGATATCCCCTGCCCAAAGGCGCATCCCCTGTTCTGGGGAATGTTGGGACCTTCGAAGAGAGAAAGGGGCAAGTGGTGTTACTTAAGGCAGTAACTGAATTGGTAAAAGGCCCCTTGCCAAATTTGCATCTGATCCTGGTGGGAGAAGGACCAGATGAAGAAATGCTGAAAACCAGGGTTCAGGAGTTGGGATTGGAAAACAATGTCTCCTTTTTCCCGTTTACACGGGAACCGGTGTATGTTTTTGAAAGGATTGACATTCTTGTGCTTTCGAGCCTTTACAAGGAAGGACTGCCCAATGTGCTGCTGGAGGCCATGTCAATGAAGACCCCCGTTGTTTCTTCCAAGATGGCAGGTGTTCCGGAAATTATCAAGGAAGGCGAGACCGGTTACATGGTAGAACCTGGCAACAGCGATCAGCTGGCTGAAGCCATACACAAGCTCTGGTCAGATCAGAAGGCCTATACAGACATGAGCGAGAACGGACGAAAGCTGATGGAAAACGAGTTTGACAAGGAAGTTCAGTTTAGAAAATTCCTGGAGTACTTCAACCGAATCTGTGAAAAATGAGGATTAACGAATTGTTCGCGACTTGGGAATTACCGTTTTCCAAGTCATTCTCTTAACAGCTGCGGATATAAACGGGGCACACGTGATCCTATCCCACAGGTTACTTCATAGTTTATAGTGCCCCAAACCTCCGCAACATCTTCTACGGTGATCAACCCTTCCCCCTGTCTGCCGATCAATACCACCTCATCTCCAGCTTTCGCGTCAGGCACCCCGTCCAACTGCACCATTACCTGATCCATGGTCACCCGGCCAACAATCGGCGCGCGTTTTCCTCCTACCAGAACCTGGTTTCCCCCCAGCCGGCGAAAGCCATCTGCGTAGCCCACCGGGATGGTGCCAATGCGCTCATTCCCCCTGGTGACATATTCGTGCCCATAACTCACGCCCCTGCCCGGAGGAAGCACCTTGACCTGACTGAGAACTGATTTCCAGGATAACGCAGGCTTAAAAGCCGCGGGGAGTGGACATTCTGGGGAGGGATGCAACCCATACATGGCGATCCCGAATCGGATCAAAGACAAGGCCGTTTCCTTCCGAGTTAAACTGGCAGCTGAGTTGGCTTGATGTATTACCGGCGGAAGCAGACCTTCCTGTTCCAGATCATCTAACACGCCTTGAAAACGCTCCCATTGCAGGTCTGCCGAAGCAGGGTCTCCTTCATCTGCCCGGGCGAAGTGGGAATACAACCCTTCGAATACTATCCCGGGGGTGTCACCAGCTTTCCGCGCCACACCCAAGACCTCGTTCGGTTGTACCCCGATCCTGCTCATGCCTGTATCAACATTCAGATGGATCCTGGCTGCTTGCCCGGCCCGTTTTGCCGCTTCAGCGAGGAGTTCTAATTGATCAGGTTCCCAAACAGTCAAGGAAACCTGGTTGCGGATCATTTTTTCCAGGTGCTCTTTTGGGGTGTAGCCCAGCAGCAACATTGGGCAATCGATCTTTGCCTGCCGAAGTTCCAGCGCTTCGCTGAATCTGGCAACCCCGCACCAGGTGGCACCCCCCTCCAGCGCCGCGCGCGCAACCGGTATGGTACCATGCCCGTAAGCATTGGCTTTAACGATTGCCATCACCTCTGTATCGGTATGGTTTTTTATGAACCTGACATTATTCTTGATGGCGTCCGTGTCTATGATTGCCCAGGTAGAATACATAGGATTGTACAGCGCCTCGATTTACCCTTTAACGTATCGATTGTGGAATTGGATCCACTTGGGTAGAACCTGCTTTAATAGGTCTTTTGGCGGTAAAAATGCGATCCGCAGGTGTTGAGTGCCAGGTTTTTGCCCAAAACCAGATCCATTGACCGTACATAATCCCGTCTCTTCTAAAAGGGCCATACAGTAATCGAAATCTGTCGTCCCCCCGGGAAGTACGCCCAGCCGCGGGAATAGATACAAAGCACCGGTTTCACCAAAACATTCCACTCCTTCCATCTCTTTGAATGCTTCCCGGACCATAAGCGCTTTTTCATGAAGATCCTTGAGTATCGTCTCTTTCTCTCGAATATAGGTCTGGTAGGTCCTGTTGTTTTCAGAGGGCGGTTTGACCATCAGATAAGTCAGCACCTGCCCGGGCGTGCTCGAACACAGACTGACAGAAGCTTGTTTATTGAGAAGATCAACAAAATCAAGGGAAGTCCCCTCAATTTTTGGCGGATTTCGAATCTCCAGGTATCCTCCCCGGTGACCGCACTCTCCCAGGAATCCTTTCGAGATGCTGTGAAGGCTGACCAGAGAGACCTGTTCCTTTCCCAGGACTTTAGCGAAAGAGTGGAATTTGCCGTGATAGATATTTTCCTGGTACACCTCATCTGCTATGATCATCAACTGGTGGTCCCTGGCAAATTCGATCACCTCCAGCATGCTCGCTTCATCCAGCACCGCGCCGGTAGGATTCCCGGGGTTGATGACCACGATCGCCTTGACGTTAATCCCCTCTTTCTGTGCCTTTTTATAAGCATCCGCCAGGATCGATCTGTCAAATACCCATCCGCGTTCTTCATCCGGGTAATAGTTGACCTGAACCCCACCTACTTTTTTAATTGCAGCTGAGTAAAGAGGGTACTGGGGAATCGGGATCATAATCCCGTCATTTTTTTCAGCTATCAACAAATCAACCACAAAATACACCCCCTGGCTGGCACCGGTGGTTAGAAATATACTCTCGGAATCAGCAGGTATCCCCTTCCCGGGACGATAGCCATCGCGCTGATCGATAAACTCAGCGACCGCTTCCCGGATAAAGAGATGACCCTTGCTTGCGGTATAAGCGCCCATCCCGGTACCGCTTGCGGCCAGGATTTCTTCACTAATTTGCAGGATGTCTTCAGAGATAAAATCCTCATCCCCCAAATCACTGTAGGGATTTTCTTCAAACAAGGATTTGAGCTGGCGCTCACGTTCGATCTTGGCCGGATCCTCCACCAGGCTCAGCACCTGGCGCAGGTAGGTCATCGGCACCTGGCCCAGCGCCTGGGGATTTCCAATATGACAGGGGATGATTTTTTTCCCTTGTTTTTCTAATACCGCAGCCCTCTTTGGGATTGGACCCCGAACAGCATATTCCATTTGGAGGATATTTGAATTCACCACAAGCGGTTTCTGGTCAGCGCTCATTGATTATTCCTTAAATGTGAATGGTTTTGTGATCATTCCATTGCTCATTATACATCAAAGGGCCCTGCCAAATGCCACCCCATCGCCGTCTGAAAATTATGAATTTCCCCTGATAATCCGGCCGCTTATTAGTTGCGACACAGGTACTACTTCCCGATCTGACCTCTTGATGTCTCACGAATTGCTTTCAGCTCCAATTGCGCCGGCAAATGGGAAATCATCCCATAAATTTGGATGGAAGCAATTTTAGGCACCTGCCCGCTAACACATCGCAGGATACTTTCCCAGGTTGGCATCCAAACTGAGCCTTGCACGCTTCCTGCCGTCTGGGCGAAACCAGGCTGTATTCTTCCTATGGTTCAATCATTGAATTGGAAATTCGGATGCACCGAGTAACACTGGAGATTTCCGTCCTGTTCCATGCAGCTGTTTTCGCTGGACGAAAACACATAGTTATGTGAAATGTCTGGCACCAAAAAGGCGATTTTCCCCGTAAAACTTTCTCCTGGCAAAACCTCCTTGAGCCCAAAAAATCCTTCTCCTTTTGCCTCTTTATTCACGGTGAACCTGGCATCGGGATAATACGTATAGGGAATATTTAGGTCACCAAGCGCAAAATCTTCATTGACAAATAAAACAAAATCAAGATAGGATACAAAGCGCTGTTTGGTATCAATATTCTTATAGGATATTTCAACGAAAACAAACACGTTGCCATAATCTTTATTGGGATTCTCAGGCGGCTCCTCGCCAAAAGCCTTGAATGTTTTTGTTGCACTCAGAAGGGTTAATTCAAAACCATTAGGATGATCGGCGGCTGTAAGGCCAATTCCTGGTCCAATACAGTCATTTACCATCGGTGTGGGTCGGTAAACTTCGAATCTTTTTTCAACCTTTACAATTGCACCATTTTCTTCCTGAAAGACCAGGCTACCAACCAAATTCTCTCCTCTGGGTCCAATTCTCTCCTGGACCCATTCAGGCTGCTGGTTGGCTGGTGGCATGCGCGCTTCTGCGATATATGTCCCAAAATTCAATCCCCCGTCCGATCCGAATTGAACAGACGCGAAACTCCCCTTTTCCACAGGCACTTGATACTGCATCGTGAAATTGCCGTTTTCTTCTACAGCGCTGATCAGGAGTATCGTGCCATCCGGCAAATTTGTGCTTCCTGATATCACCGCTTGGTTATCTCCTGTAATGGTGATCGATAGATCTATAGAAGCAACCAGGGGATTGATCGTGGGAGGCAGAATGCTATCAGCAGGCGATTTGATGAACAAGCGAGCCGAAATAAATAGGACAATTAGGGTGCTAGCCCCCAAAATAATCAGGATCAGGATTTGATTGATTCTTTTACTTGTGAAGTCAGCTACCCGCATAATTTTTCAATCCTCCCAGATTGTACGCCTAGCAGCGTATAGACGCTGGTCAAGTTCCCTACCGGATGAAATAATATGTATTACTATACGCAACCAAACAAATTTCATCCGCTGTATCGTTAAACGGGCATTGCCAAAACATTCACCGGCACTGATCGATAAGAGAGTCCCCAGTGAAAAAATAACGCTTTCAATCTCTCCTTTTATACTATGACATTCATTTTTTGTGTTAGGACAATCGATAACGTTTTTGTAGAGCGATTTAAATTGTCCAGCGGTGGAAACCAGAAATAATCTTACCCGAACGAATAATATCTATCTGAAAATTATAGTACGGCAGACCTGGAGTTCAACATCCATTAGCACTATATAAATTCAGTGGATCATCCCTTTGTCCTTCATTAAAGTTCACTCGAGGTAAACTATTGACTTCGAACTAACCGCGAGGGCTTTAAATCCTTTCCACGGTGCAGATCCTGGCCTGCGGCCAGGGAAGAGCCAAATTGGTCATGCTCTCAATGGACAGGCCGTGTCAATAAGCCATTAAGGGCATAAATCCTATCCCTTCTATCCCAATTGTACCGCGGATGCTCTGGGAAAGAACCGAAGCAGCGCCTGGATCAGCAGAGTGAAGGGACCAATTTACACTTTGCACACTTGAGACAAGGGATTGAACGTAACCCATGCCTGCAATATAAATTACACCGTTAATAACGTAAAGCACCTCCCATAATATATCGATCAAAGAGATGCTTTTCTTTTAGATGGTAAAGAGTTGGAAAGACTTATTCTTCCAAGATCAATTTCCCCTTCAAGCATTGATACAGAACGCAGGCTGATCTAAGCGAACGTTTGCGATGGGTCTGGGCAGCAAGCCGGCCTCCTCAACGATTTCCGCTACCAATTCCTCCTGGCGGTAAGCCATGATGTGGATTCCGGCAACTCCTTCAATTTCCCTGATCTGTTCGATCATATCAAGGCAGATCTTCTTCCCTTCCTCCTGCTGTTTTTTCTTGGGTGTCTTCTTCATCCTTTCAACAATCTCGTCCGGGATGTGCACCCCGGGGACTTTAGTGCGCATGTAATTTGCGGCTCCAGCGGACTTCAGAGGGCCAACACCGGCCAGGATAAAAGCTTGTTTATCCAGCCCCTGGTCTCTAACCTGGTTCATGTATTCCTTGAAACGGGGGATATCAAAACAATACTGGGTCTGGATGAACTGAGCTCCGGCTGCGATCTTTTTGGCCAGGCGCTGAGGGCGCCAGTCAAGAGGAGGGATGAAGGGATTGGCTGCCGCACCAATAAAGAAGCAGGGAGGAGTGGTGAGCTTCCGGCCGCTCAAAAGCACACTCTCGTCACGCATCATGCGGACAGTCCGGATGAGCTGAATGGAGTCTAAATCAAAAACTCGCTTGGCTTCTGGTTGATCTCCAACCGTGACATCATCGCCGGACAAACACAGCACATTTTGAACTCCCATAGCGGCAGCACCCAGCAGATCACCTTGAATGGCAATACGGTTGCGATCCCGGCAGGTCACCTGATAAACAGGCTCATAACCGACCCTGGTCAGCAGGGCACAAATGCCAACACTCGAAATATGGGTGTTGGCACCGGAAGCATCGACTGCATTGATTCCGTCACAGACACCTGAGAGGACTTCCGCTGCTTTATATACATCGTTGGGATCAGCACTATCAGGGGGGTTTAACTCAGCGGTTACAGCAAAATGACCTGCGCGCAGGGTTTCTTCCAGGCGGCTGCAAGCAGGTTTATTTTGAGGAAGCATGGTGACCCTCCAAATGGAATTCTACGGGAACGTCCTGAGTGCTGACCCAGCCTTCAGGATAATCCGTGTCAATTTCATTGAACATGTTGATCCATGACGATGAACCTTCCAGCTGATTGTTCAAAGGAGGCTGCAGCTCTGCAAGCTGGCGACCATATGTTGGCATCTTCAAAGAACGTTCATAAGCCTCAACCCAAACACAGACCATTTCGGGTTTTACTTCGCAGTGCCCGTTTTGGCGTACCCCGCCGCAAGGGCCATTGCGAAGGTTTTTTGGGCAGTTCATCGGGCAGGTCATGCCAGTGCTGTGAAGGATGCACTGACCGCACATCTGGCAGTTAAAGACAGCCCTTTTCCCTGCTTTCTCTATAACAAGAATCGCCGGTTCAAAAAAACCGTTGGGATTAAACAGCCTTTTTAATGGAGCAAGCCCGTTTTCAAAAAAGTGCCAGAGAATCTCTAAAAAATGGGGATAGTTTTGCAACCAACGAAGCATGAATGACCTCAACCAATAAAAAATACTTTCAATCTAGTGAACACGAATAAACGACGACCGATCACAGACTATCACAGCTTTATCAATGAAAATTTGTAATTTTTTTTATGTTATATTTCTTATTTATCTGTATTATACAATATATTAGGGGATTTCGCCATTCCAGAACCTGTCCTGCATCTCCCTGATAACCATGTCTCTCCCCTGACTTCCCAGGAGGGTATGAATCTAGCAAGGCATCTTTACCATCCTCTCCACCTCTGAAAACCGCTTACTTCACCATAATCGGTCCAATGATCTGACCAATGAAGGTTGTTGCTATGATTACAGCGATTATGATCACTGATCAATAACTAACAAGACATCAGGACTGAACATTCAATTACACCTTATTTCCAATCTCAAAACCTTCCAAAACAGCTTCCAAAGCCTCACGAGGTTCTACGTAGTCACCAATGATGTGAATAATTGGGCCACCTTGAGACTCCAATTCTTCAGAGAGAGAACGATCAGGACGCAATCCAAGAGCAATGACCACTGTCTCTGCCGGGAAGCGCAACTCCGGTGCATTTTCCCGGTGAGGATATGGCAAGGCGACAACAGTGGTCTGCCCTTCCCCGTCATTTTCGAACCGGATAACTTCTACGCCCGTGCGCACTTCAACACCAAGAGATTCTAGACGTTTAAGCAGCACCACTTGCGCCAGAGGGTCCAGTTTGCCACCCACTTCTGGTTTGCGCTTAACAACAATGGAACTCACACCTCGCAGCGCCAGATACTCTGCTGTTTCTAGTCCGGCTGTGCCTGCACCAACGATGAAGGCTGTTTCAGTGTTAACTTTGCTTTTGCCGTCCAGCAGGTCGTAGGCTGTTGTCCAGCGGCTTTCTTCCAAACCAGGGAAGGGTGGGATGATGGGTTCAGCGCCAGCGGCAAGTATAATGACATCTGGCGATTCTTCCGCCGCTATCCCTGGTGTGACTTCGGTATTCAACCTCACCTCAACACCGTTCCTCTCCACGTAAACCTTTTGATAACGGATCAGGTCAGCGAATTCTTCCTTGTAGGGAACTGCCACTGCTTCGCGAAGCCGTCCGCCCAAGCTGTTCTCTCGTTCGTAGAGAGCAACCTGATGCCCCCGCCGGGCGGCAATGAGAGCTGCCTCCATGCCCCCCGGTCCACCGCCAATAACCATCACCTGGAGAGGATTAGATGTTGGAGTAATTTTTATCTCAGATTCTCTACCTGTCAGGGGATTAAACATACAAGATGTGCCATGACCCAAACGCAGTTCTCCCAAACAGCCCTGGTGGCAGGCTGCGCAGAACAGAATGGCTTCTTCATCTCCGGCTTCTGTCTTGGTCACCCAATCCGGGTCGGCCAGGAAGGGACGGCCTAATCCAATCAAGTCGGTTTGGCCTGCAGCTAAAGCTTCCCTGGCTACATCAGGTGTGCGAATGCGCCCGGCAACTATAATAGGCAGCGCCACTGCGTCCTTGACCCAGGCAGCCATTGGAAGCAGGTTTGCTTTTGGTGTTCCTGTTGGATAAAGACAGAACGGCACGCTTTCACACATCGTTCCTGATGTGATACTGAGAGCCTGGACGCCAAAATCTTCCAGTGCCTTGGCAATCTCTACCGCTTCTTCAATCTCAAGACCGCCCGGTACATAATCCTTGGCATTCATACGCACAATAATGGAAAAATCATCACCCACCTCAGCTCGCACTGCAGCCAAAACTTCTTTCCCAAACCTAAGCCGATTATCCAATGATCCTCCGTATTCATCAACCCGATTGTTTGTATGAGGTGATAGGAACTGGTGGATCAGGTAACCATGGCTGAAGGGCAATTCAATGGCGTCAAATCCGGCCTGAAAAGCCCTTTTTGCTGCCGCTCTAAAAGCATTCACAACATCCGCAATACCCTCCGCTGTCAGGGGAACAGGTTTTACCTGGTTGGCAGGGCAAACCACATCAGAAGCAGATACCCGCTGGTTCTCTGGGACCAATTTAGGATTTACAGCACGCCCTGCGTGATTAATATGGGCCATGATCAAACTGCCAGCCTCGTGAACGGCTGCAGTCAGATTCTGAAGGCCTGGGACAAGGGAGTCTTCATGTATGCCCATCTGGGTAGGCAGCTCCCGGCCATTTTCCTGAATATACATGGGCTCCGTAGTGATCAATCCTGCTTTACCCTCTGCCCTCCGCCGATAAAATGCGATATGCCGGTCGTTTACTTCCCCTTCGGGATTCCCATACCCCAGCTTCAGAGTTGTCATGACGACTCGGTTCTGTAAAGTCAGATTCCCCACTTGAAGAGGTTCTAATAATAAATTAGGATCAGACATCACAATCTCCTTTCAACGACTCATACCACTAATCTTCGCGCCCCAGGGAAACGTCACAGCTTATTATCAGTCCTGCGCATTAGCAGCATCTTTTACTATGTGGGTCCAAGTATAGTTGCGGAGCATCCATTTTTTGTGCTTACCAGTTCTCCCGGGGTGATCTCCGCAGATTAACATGGTCTCACATTTCTCCTCAGGTGTTGACGGTAATAATCAAAGTTTGTATTCCTAGATCATCGGTTCCATCGCCAACGCAGGGTGTCCTGCTTCTTTCAGGTAAGTGAGTATTTCATCCTCATTGACGCTAACTTTTTCAGTGGCGATCTTGTCCACAAAACCAGACAGTCCCGCCTCTACAGCACGCGCTTCCAATGCAGGACGCATTTCTTCTCGCAGGGTATGGTTCATCCAGACAATTCTCTTCCAGCCCCCCTCCCCGGCAATGAATTTATCAGTGTTCAAAGCCCTTTTACTGTGGCCCAGGAATCCAGGTATGGGAACTCCCTCTCCAACCATTTCATATAACATGGCCCATTCCATTCCACTGGGGGTCAATCCCTCGTAAGAGTGGTCGACCACCATAACGCCATTAGAGAGCGGGAGCATAGCGGTGATGCACTCGAAATCACCGCAGGCTGTTCCAGGATCTTGCATGAGACTGTAAAGACTGTAGGATGGGATCGCCCCGCCCGATTCTTGAAATACGATCTGGTTGATACTTTCCCATTGACCTAATCGGGCATCCACTAAACCTTCTTTTTTGACTGCTTTGTTTGAGCCAACAGGTTGAATGCTGACTGCGGCGCGGGCATCCATCCAGTCTACTGCACCGCATACTCCTGGGTGTTCCGGGCTGATAACGCACAGGTGCCCGGCAGCAATTGTCTGGCAAAGATTGCAGGTATAAAAGGTGTCCACGTCTTCATCAACGAGGCTGCCTAAGCGTTTATCCCGCTTCTCATAGACAGTTTGAGCTTTCTCCTGGATGGCCTGGAGTTGAGCCGGTTCAGTAATGATTGAGACCTGAACGCGGCTTAATATATTGCCAAATTCGTTATGCAGACGGGCGTGCAGTATCTCTCCAAAGTGGTGTAATCTTAGGCCTTTCTCGATGGCTTTTCGGGAAATGCGCAGGGTAACCATTGAGCGTTGACCGCGGTGCATGATACCGTCCGCGTTATTTAATATCGTCTCGATTTGCCTTTCAAGAACGGGCTCGAAGTCGGGCTGCATCTCCCGGCCGCTTACCTCAATTATCATAGCGTAGGGCTGGGTGTCCTTTGTGGCTAAGTCTAAATCTGGCCCTATGAGGGAAATACGCCCATCCAGGATGTTATCTCCAGTAGTGACCAACTCGACTCCAGTGAGACAGGCCCCACAAGAGTCGTCACGTACGACCTGGCCGGAGAAATCTGTGCTGTAGCTGAGGGGTAATTCCGGCATGGGAACCTGGATTTTCAGGCCCCGTTCTTCGATACCAAGCTGTACGATATCATGGAGTTCAATGCCCCCGATGGCAGCACGGTAGTCAGCCGAAATTTCCCAATCTGCTATGGATTGCGGCAATTGAGCATCGCTCAACAGGGGGCAGCCAAAGGAGAGGGCGGCTTCCGCTACTCCCAAACGTTCAGGTGTCGCTTCGTCCAGCAGGAGGGTGAAGCCGAATAATCGCTCCCTGGCGTATTGCAATACATCATCTGGTTCGTCCACGTTCCCAAATGTCTGTGCCACACGGGCAATACAGCCCAAAGCGTTGGCCATTTGCAAAGGGATAATTCTTGAGTCCCAACCCAGTGATAAATTTTCCGCATGCAAGGAATTTTGAAGGGCTTCCTCGACCACAAAGACCACAATTTGTCGTTGGGTTAAAGATTCTATAATCGGAAGGGCTTTTTCCGTATCACTGCCCATCAGGAGGACATAGCCGGAAATTGAGCCGTCGATGAAAGCAAGTCCTTGTTTACGGGCTTTAGCAGAATCGGCTGATTCCGCTGCAGAAAAAATATCGCTAGAGTTTACCATTACCACTCCAAATAAGTTATTCGTTTAATAATTGTCGCCAGCAGTCAGAACGCAGGTTGAACATTGGTACCTGTTCCTGGTATTCCCGATAAGCAGCGCCAAATTTACGGATCGCTTCCGGTTCTTCAACAAACCTGATCATCACCAGCATAAAGATGGTTTCCAGCGGAGCAATGACTATCATAAAAGTAGGTGATCCGAGGATCAAAGCCATTGCCCAGGGGAAGAAAAGCAGTCCCAGGTGCATAGGGTGGCGCATACAGCCATAAATCCCAGAGGTGATCAATTTGTTGGTTTCCAGGCGGGGAATGTCGCCCTCTCGTCCCCTGCGGGCTAATAAACGGCCTGTATTCCGACTGATACGCATAACGAGATACAACAGCAATAAACCCGGGACCAGAGTCGCTAAATGGAATATTAGGTTGGCAAACAGTCCTGGAAACCAGTTCAAATCCAAACAGATGCTTAATGTGCCTCCGCCAACTAACATGAGTCCCCAGATCATCATACGCAGCATGGTTTATTTCTCTCCTTTTTTGCGTGCCGCTAGCAGTCGTACATATCCAAGATAGTGGGGATGGGTACGGAACCCATCGAATCCCTGTTCCTTCAAGATAGCCTGTAAATCCAAACCAACAAAATCGGTAGCCAAGGGACATTCCATTTTAAAAACGAAGCGGACTAGCCAGGGTGAGTGTTCCAGATCGAACTCGTTGTAATCCAGGATAATGAATTCACCGCCGGGCCGCAAGGCGCGTTGGGCATTGGCAATAATTTTCAAGCGATCTTCCTGGATGAAACCGTGCAGCACAAAAGATATGAAAACTTTGTCGAATTCACCCTGGTAAGGCAGCTGCTCATCAATGCGCTGGTCTTCAATCGAGATGTAAGGATGGTCAGCAAAACGGTGCTGAGCTTGCTCCAGCATTTCCGGGCCTATATCCAACCCCAGCACGCGCGCTCCTTCGGAGAGATAGCTGTTCATCAGACTGATATTACGCCCGGTGCCAGCTCCCAATACAAGGATTTTGTCGTCAGGCTGGATACGCATTTCTTTCACCGCACGGCGGATAAAGAATGGATATGTGCCACCAGTTATCATGTTCATGAAAAAATCATAATGGCGAGCTTCTGAACCTGTAACTTCAACTTTAGAAACGGAACGGTCGTTGTAGTTTGTGGTCATTTCTTCTCCTATTTGAATAGTGTTTCATGTAAAAATGTTTCTACTATCTCCCAAAACTGGGGATGGCTATGGCAATTGCTGTGTCCTTTGCCAGGGACAACCCATAAGCGGGTTTGGTTGGGATCTCCGGCCTCCGCGAGCGCTTGCCCCTGAGCGAGAGGAACGGTCTCATCTTCATCACCGTGAATTAGAAGAATTGCAGCGTTCGTCTGGGCGATATTCTTCACGGGGGCTATTTTGTCGAAATCCAGCTCGAAACGCAAACGCATGTACTCCAGGATGGCCTTGGCTATGAATTTGGGAATGTGCCGCTTCTGGAATTCATAATTCATCACTGCCACCGGATGAGAGAGTGCCCCGATAGTGACTACACTTTTTATTCGGTCATCCCAGCCAGCAGCGTTGATGGCCGCTCCCCCTCCAATGGATAGTCCCAGGATGCCGATGCTGTCTGAAGATGTCAGTCCAGATTTGTCCAGGAAATCCACTGCAGCGAGGATATCCTCTGAAAATGTTCCCACAGTAGGATGTTTTACGGCGGTACTGCTGCCGTGATTGCGCGCATCAAATGCCAGCAGGTTATAGCCCAGCGGGTGCAACTTTCTTATGTATGGCATCACACGACTCAGGTTTCGCCCCCAGCCGTGGAGCAAGATCAGCGTCGGCGCGTCCGGCGAGGCAGGTATCCACCAGCCATACAGTTGAGAGTCTTTTACTGAAGGAATGCGAATCTCATCATAAGATAATTTATATTTTTCCGGTGTAACATGATGGATCTTTTTCTCATATCGATACATACGCTCAATGAGTTGATCGATGGAAAAAATGAGTAAGAGGGGGGTAATGATTATCCAGAAGAAGGTCATGATTTATTCCTGTGTGGATTGTTCAACTAGAGAAACGGGCAGTGCGCCGAAGGCTGGCGCTGAATTTAAATATTTGCCCCCCAATCCGTAGGCGATGTTCTTGTCCTCAGATGGCATATCTTCAGCTTTGATAAATTTGGGCGACAGCGCAGCCAGGATGGCTGCTCCATCCGGTGTGACGAGTTCATCGGAATCTGTCCCTGGCTGATTGGGTATTTTGTGCTGCTCTAAAATGGCTTGGGCTGCCGGTTCAAGGACATAATCAATGCCGGTATTCACCGGAGACGTGCATATTACTGATTCGCAATCAACACTCAGATGCTGCAATCCCCAGGCTACCCCCACCAGGGATGCGACCAACAACAAAGGTTGAGAGCTGCTCCCTGACACACTCGGATGGGCATGAGGAATACCCAGGCGGTGCAACTCCAGGTGGTCGCTGCCAGCCAGCCAGCCATCATTGCCCAGGTCATCATCGACAGCACTGTCTAAGGTCTGGATATAGGGTTTGACGTCCATAACAGGAGTGCCGTCAAACAAGTCAAGCGGTCCGGTGTAGATCCGCTTCCCTTCAAGGCGGAGCAAACGCACACGGGTAAGTCCAATAGGGCTGGGACGGTTAGGCGAACGAGTGGCAAAAACGCCGTACTGATCACCTTCCTCTTTCCAGGGCGGAGTTACTGTGATCTCAGGGATAATTGATCTGTCCAAATAGGATAAGACATAGATATAACTAAAAGAATCCAGGGCATTCAACCCATCAGCAAAACGCTGGTCGACCTCTATATAAAAAATCCCATCTTCTGCGTTCTCTACCCGGGGTTGGTACGGGGCTTGATGGTCATAAGGCGTATGGGCGGTGCCAATTACAGGCAGAGACACCACAGCAGGGGATGAGGCCAGGGTGTTTTGCCGGATAGTTTCCTGCAGTATGGAGATCACCTTCCTTGCGAAATCTGCATAGGCGCCTGTTACCCCCACCTTGTCCAGATTCTTTTCTAGGACATTGGGCGCCTCTCCCCATGAAAACGCCTGCAGTTCAGACAAAGGCACCAGGTGCAAGCGGTGGGCAACGACATCATCGGCGAGAAACTCGAGGTGGATATGCGCATCCAGAAAACCGTAACCTTCAATCGTTTCCTTGATGACCTGGACCATTTTGTTTACCGGCACACCAAGGCCAATTAGAGCAGCCGCGAACCTGTCTGCCGAGATACCTGCACTTAAATCGATCCACAAAGATTTCTTCATCTAATTTCCATCGGCCGCTATGATTTGCTCAACCAAACCCCTGTCCTGCCTTGCCCAACGTAAGGCCACCAGCGCACCAGCTCCTACCACTGCTGATGTCAGGAAGAAGAGCACTGAATAAGAACCATGCTCTAAAAATAAGCCTGCCATCAACGTCAAAAAGGCAAGGGGCAAAATCAAGACTTGATTCAATCCAGTAAATGTTGGGCGTTCAGCTGCCGGAGCCAACTCCAGCAAGGCGCTCTGAAAACCTACCGACCTGCCAGAAATGGTTGCGCCAATAATAAAGAAAACTGGCACCAGCGCCGGCCAACCCAATGGCGTTAAGCCAAGGGCCAAGATAGGAATCACAGTTGAGGTCAATGCGCAGGCCACTACCATCTTCCGGCTGCCAGCAATATCCACCAGGCGAGCCCAGATCAGGTTTGCGAGAACACCCCCAATAACCTGTGCCAACAAATACCATCCAGCAGCCTCAAGGGGTGCGTTAACTTCCTCCCTGGCGTATACGACATAGAAAGGCAGCGACATCAGACTGAAGCCCGTCAACAATTCTATAACGGCCAGTTCCTTCAGCTTTTTACCTGTTTCCCTGAGCTTCTTCCAGTACTTACCCCAAGGTTCAACCCTATTATCCTTAAGCCTGTCTTGAGGTTCATTAATCAACCAGAATCCCAGAGATGCCACCCCCAATCCTATAGATGCCAAACCAAACAACAGGGCATAATTATTGGGATAATCTACTTTTGCCAGGATACGCTGGGCTGCGAAAGCCGCCCCTACTGCAAGAGGACCTGCCAGGGCTTGTTTTCCGCCAAAAAATGCACCCCGCCGATGAGCTGGTATAACCTTGCCTATAATGTCGGTATAGGGAATATTAGCGAATCCGCCACCAGCATAGAAAACTGCCAGCATGATGATCAGAACCCAGGCCAAGGATTGCGGCTGTTCAGCCCCTACAGAATAGATCAAACCGGCAAGAACAGCCCAACTTGCCACCCGCAGGTATATTCCCATAAGCAAGAAGGGCATTTTTCGAGGGCGGTTCTCGATCAGGCGGGCCACAAAAATCTGAGGTAAAGCCGCGGCAACGGTCAGCACAGTGGAAAGACCACCCACCCAAATGGTTGATCCAGTCAGATCGATTATAAAGGAAGAGATCACTGTTGTCGGTTGGGTTAATGCTACGCTGAGCGCCAGGAACGCACCATGCCATAACCCACCGATGAAGTTACGCCGTGATTTAGGGGTAATATTGTTTTCTTTTTCTAATCCCATACCATTAAATCTCTATCTGTGCTCGCTTATTCATTAAAATCCATTATCATTCTCCAACTCCCTGATCCTGTTCAAGGAGATCTCATTTCCCTAATGCTTTCCGAACTCGTTCTGGAGTATAAGGCAGCTCGCGCATCCAGATACCAGTGGCATCATGAACAGCGGAAGCTACTGCTGGTGCAACTCCATCAATAGAGATTTCTGAGACAGACTTAGCTCCAAAGGGACCACTTAATTCATTGGTCTGCACAAAGATCACATCCATAGCAGGCATCTCGTCAGCGCGGGGGATCCTATATTCCTTAAGGTTAGGATTCAACGGATGTCCGTTCTCATCAAAGAGCATTTCCTCCTCAAGGGCGAAGCCTAACGCCTGGGCCATTCCACCTTCTACCTGCCCAGCTGCTGTTGCAGGATTAATCACCCGCCCGCAGTCCACGACCATCAACAATCTATCTACCTTGATTTTGCCCCCTTCAGTATCCACAGTGATCTCAGCAAACTGGGCTGCTGTTGGTGGTGGGCTGAGCGGACTGGTATGAGAAGCAGATGCGATGATCTGGTGCTGATCTAGTTGATGCAAACTGCTCAAGGCGATCTCCGAAAATGAAAGAGCTCTGCCATCCGGTGCTTTTACTGACTGATATTCGAGGGTGAGTTCTTCTTGATCAGGAAAATCGAACATCCGGGCAGCATGATCCAAGATTTGATCCCTAACCGCAATCGCCGTTTTTCGAACAGCTTCCCCACTTATGTAGGTAGTGCTGCTAGCATAAGCACCTTTATCGAATGGCGTAAAGTCTGTGTCGGAAGAATAAACAATGATATCGTCCAGCGGGACGTTCAACACTTCGGCGGCAATTTGGGCCAGGATTGTATCTGAACCAGTCCCCAAATCGGTTGCGCCCATCAACAAATTGAATGAGCCATCATCATTCATCTTGATGGTTGCTGATGCCATATCGATATCCGCGATCCCGCTGCCGTGCATCATGACTGAGAAACCAATACCCTTGCGGTAACGCCCATCTTGAAGCAGGTACTTCTCGCGTTTGGAATAGAAATCCGTGGCTTTGATCCCAATATCTACACAATGATCCAGCGCGCTGGTGAACAGGGTCTGCTCCGTTCCCTCGCGGCCTTCTCCCAAAGCCTGAGACAGATGCATAGACTCCCCGACCTTGAGCCAATTTCCGCGTTTGAATTCAACAACATCCACTCCTAAATTCTCGGCAATCTCCTCCATCAAGACCTCTATGCCAAACTGGCATTGCATAGCTCCATAACCACGGAATGCACCTGCCGGAGGCGTGTTGGTGTAAACAACATCGCTGACAAATCTTGAATCAGGGGCATTATACAGGGTCAACCCCTTGAAACCTCCCACCATGTTCACTGTCAATGCATGGGTACCATACGCTCCAGTATCACCAATCAGGTACAGACTGGCAGCGGTGACCTGATTACCTTTCACCCCAATCTTGTAGTTAATGATATTTGCGTGCCTGCTGCGGGAGCTAGTGAATTCCTGAGTCCTTGTATACTCCATCCGCACCGGGCGTTTTGTTTTCAGAGTCAGATGAGAACAAAGATCTTCCAGGATCAATTCCTGTTTATTTCCAAAACCTCCCCCAATCCTGGGTTTGATGACTCGGATATTTTTTACTGGCAGCCCAATAAGTGGGGACAGCATTCGCCGAAGATGGAACGGAACCTGGGTGCTGGTCCTGAGGGTCAACCGGCCATCTTCGTCCAAATATGAAATGCACACATGGGGTTCCAGATGGACCTGCTGTTGTTTCGGTGTGCGGTATGAGCCCTGAAATATATGATCGGCCTCTTCAAATGCCTTGTCAGCATCTCCTACTTCGGCCTCAATATGGTGAACGATATTCTTTTGCGCGTCGTAGATCCCCTCTGTGTCATCCTCGGCATGAATGACTGGCGCACCCGGCTGCATGGCCTGCTCGGGATCTACGATAGCTGGCAAGACTTCATACTTGACCTCAATCAGCTCGAGGGCCTTCTGTGCAATTTCCGGCGTTTCGGCAGCAACTATAGCTACACGGTCTCCCACATGGCGCACGACATCATCCAGACTGACCTGATCATAAGGCAGCGGCTGAGGATAACTCTGCCCCCCTGATGCAAACTTAACCCTCTCAATGTCCTGATGCGTGAGCACCGCCTGGACTCCAGTTAAAGCCATTGCCTTGCTAGTATCGATTTTCCGGATTCGGGCGTGGGCATGCGGACTTGTCAACAAGCTGCCATAAAGCATGCCCTCCATCTGAATGTCGTCAGTAAACACCGCTCTTCCCTGGGCCAGTTTTTTAGCATCTACCTTTACTTCAGGCTTTCCAACCACCCGGGTCTTTTCCATATCCTCGGGAGTATAGACAATAGGGGGCAAGGGTTCCCTGCCACCTTCTTTGCGGTAATATTCTTCAGGTAAGTTGATCTCCTGGTCTTCTCCAGGTAGATCCAATTCATAGAAGGCGAACGATTCGGCTTTCTCCCCCCGAAGGAGCTCACTGGAACGATGAACTGCTTCCACAACTCTGACATAACCTGTACAGCGGCAAAGGACAGGATTCAATGCTTTCCGAATCTCGTCATCCGTAGGATCAGGATTCTCGTCCAGAAGTGCCTTTGCGGATAGGATTTGAGCCGGAGTGCAGTAACCACACTGGATAGCACTTGCGTCAATGAAAGCCTGCTGAATGGGATGGATCTGCTCACCTTCCGTCAACCCCTCAAGAGTTGTAATTTCCGATCCTTCAACATCAACAGCTCTGGTTTTACAGCTGCGAATCGGTTTTCCATCCCGGAGGACCGTGCAAACACCACAGCTGCCATCATCACAACCATTTTTGACGCTGTAATAACCATACCGGCGCAGCGCTATTAACAAACTCTCTTCCGGATTGACCCTTACTTGTCTGGATACATTGTTGATTGATAACGTGATCTCTACTTTTTTTTCTTTTGTTTCCATTCTCAAATAATCCTTGAGATATCAGTAATACAATCCCGTAAGACTTACAAATAATTCAATACATTCCTGAAATCCGCAAAGGTTTGCCTGTTCAGATCAGGGTCACTTACCGGTGCCGCCCAATTTTTCCAGCGCCGCTTCCAGGGATTCATTGGCCAGTTCTACGGCATCGGCAGCTGCCTGTATATCTGGCATCAATTCGCCTGCGCGCCCTGCCCAGTCCCGAAACTCTTCTGCGTGGTCTTTATTATGGGCAATCCAGTAAGAAAGCAAAATGCGAAGTTTTTCTTTCTCATCCATTTTCCTCACCATTCCCAGTTTGATCTTCTAAATATAGCTTGTTCTTGTAGAGATCAAGCTTCTTGATCCTTGCCGGGATCTCCCGGGGCTGCTCAAACAAAGTGGATAACCTCACGCCAGTCAGCGTGGGTTCAACTAACATCACATCATCCATGATCTTTTCATCATTCAAATAGGCGGTGATCTGACACATATTGCTTATATCCTCCTACTTTTATATCTCTGACACAAGTGGAATCACTTTCATACGGCTGTGATCAGCCACTTTCTTCACTTCTTTGAGAACGTTCGGGGAAAAGGGCACCTCAATTTCATCGGCTATAAAATTGGCTCCGCTGATCCGCTTGATCTGCATAAACAACCTGAAAGGCGCTTGTGTACTGCGCGTTGTAATCAGATTATCAACCACGCCTTCCAGCTCAGCTATTTTTTCCGCTTTCGCAGTGGTGCTGGCAGAGAACAAGTAGGTCCTTTTTGCATCGCCCCGGGCTGCTGTTTTCATTTTTTCTAAGATCTCTTGATGATAGGTGGGAGAAAACAGCAACAGGTTCAATGCTGATGCAAAGATCAGGATGCCCGGTCCTTCATCAGGCACCATCTGGCAAGCTTTCTCAATAGCCGCTTCCCAGACTTCAGGCTTCACCACATTGGCCTTAATGCGGTTCCCTCCCGCGGGAATCATATTATCCAGCGTGGCGTCCAATTCGATAAACGCGACCCGTTCCTGATAATCATCCAGGTCCAGCTGACTCACCTTCTTCAAACCCTCATAAATAAAACTGTGATCAGGATACTGCAGGGACATAAAAACCACGCTCCCACCCTGACGGAGCCAGGAAGCAGTGATCACATTGCCAATTAATGGTTTTCCCGAACCACCTGGCCCGGTCAACAACGTTGAGCTGGGAATAGGCAGCCCTTCAGGGAGAAGTTCTCTAAACCAAGCCTGATCCAGATCGATAAACTTCATCTTTCATCCCCTCCAATTCTGGGTTTCAATTGCCAGGAAATTCGCTTTTTCCTCTCCATCCATCACAGCCATCTTCACCTGTTGAAGTTCTCCGCCCGTAGTCTTGACAGCTGCGCCCAAGCTGTTGATCATAAACTTCTGTATGTTTTCCGGGATCTGCGGGAAAGGGAGAACCAGAGTCAAAGACACGTCGCCGCTTTCCGAGATCTCAACATCCCTCAGCATTCCTAGCTTCTCCAGGCTTGCAGCAATTGACGGATGTTCAACACTGCTGATTGATTGTGAGATATTCTTTACTTTTTCTTCTGACATCATATCCTCCATAAAAACGATTGCTAGGAAAATCACGCGATTACGGCCTGCTTACTTCATTGGCGATTATATCATTTTAGTGTACAATGTACATATATAATATACATTAACAAACTGGTTTAAAACTACAGGAAATGATATGCCAACAATTGAAGCTTCGGTAGGAGAAAGTATCCGGAATTTACGCAATCAGAAAGGCTGGAGTTTGCGGAAGCTCTCCGGCGTTTGCGGTCTATCAGCCAATGCCATCAGCCGAATCGAGCGAGGAGAGAACTCCCCCACAATTTCCTCACTGCACTGCCTTTCTACAGCGCTTGACGTCCCTATTACTTATTTTTTCCACGGCGAGTCAGATTGTTGTGTTTTCACAAAGAAAGGTCAAGGTCTACGGATACAGAACGCTGATGTAGAGCTGGAAAGCTTGGGGTCAGGGATTCCCCAGCAGCAAATTGAGCCATTCCGGATGAGTATCGACCCGGGGATGAAAACTCGAGGGGGGATGATAACTCATCCCGGCCAAGAATTCATCTATTGTATTGAAGGAGAACTTAATTACCAGGTCAAAGACAACCAATATCATCTTCAAGCCGGCGACAGCCTCTTCCTGGATGCGTCCCAACCCCATGCGTGGAATAATCCATTTCCCAAACAAGCCACCATCCTGATCATCTTTCAATCCAATCAGGATAAGCAGCTCGCCCGCCAGCGCCACCTTGCTTTAGAATGAAGTTGTCCCGCTTTCCCAATTTAGGGAACACCCCCTTCTGCCTTGCATCCAGCTGAAAGCCAGTCTATGGACATCTGCTCGAAAAGCTCCGCATCTACTGCTCAAGGCCTAAAACTTTACGGGGGTTGCTGTTCGGGAGGTTGGTTCAGTACCCAAGCACGCGTCCACGTTTATGCAATGCGATCGATGGTAATAAGAAAATAAAACCAGAAAAGAAAAGAACGATCAGGTTAAGCCAAAGAGCCAGCTCTCCCGTCCCTAAAACAGCATGATTCATCAAATCCTGGGCATAGGTAAGCGGTGAAAGGTAAGAAACTCCTCGGGCAACGGTGGACATCTCTGAGAGAGGAACAAAAACACCGCTGATGAACAGCAGCACCCACCGAATGAGCGTGCTCGGCATCTGGACGTCACCGGGATTTCGGGTGGGGATCGAACCAAAGATCAGTCCCATCGCCGAGAAGGTGAATGAGCCGATGAAAATCCCTGCCATCATCAGCCCTGGCTGGGCAATCGAAGCATCCAGGAAAAGGACACCAACGGTTGCAGCAATGGAGGAGACCGCGATGGCAAAGAATGCGCCGACAGTAATTTTTCCCAAAAGCAGAGTGAATAAAGACATGGGCGCAGCGAGCAACCGATCATAAGTTCCAAGACGCCGCTCAGTTGGTATGATGAAGGGACCAGCTGCGGCAGCAGTGAAGAACATAGTAAGGGCGAGTAAACGAGACATGCCTTCTCCGGCAGCCATATCGCGGCGTACGGAAAAGGAGAAGAACATGAAGAAAGGCATCAAGAAACCAAACATGATCATGCCCGGGCGCAAATAATATACTTTAATGTCTTTGAGAGTCACTATCCAGGCTCCCGAAAGTTCATCCAAGATACGTGTCCAGAACTTTTTCATGATTGATTTCCTTTTTTGCGTTTCATACCCTTTTTGTGAAGACCAGGTTCATTACTAACAGAGCCTATTTGTTGTCCTGTGATCTGCAGGAAAACGTCTTCAAGACTGGGGGCTAAAGTATTAAGGCTTACAATACCAAGATTTTCTTTTTCAGAAAACCTTACCAGGTTGGGAAGCAAATCCGGTGGAGAATCTGTGTAGAGCCGCCATTTATCGCCAACCTTGAGTACCTTGCTTACTTCAGGCAAAGTATTGAGCTTATCTTCCAGCCCCTTGGATGATGACGTAAACGAGATCTCTACAGATTGCACTTGCTGAAAGGTTTGTTTGAGCTTTTCAGGTGTATCGATGGCTGCGATCTTGCCGTAATTAATAATCGCGACCCGGTCGCAAAGCTGATTGGCTTCTTCAATTTGATGGGTGGTCATGAAGACGGTTGTTCCTTCTAAACTGAGCTGCCTGATCAGTTTTTGGATAGTGCGTGCACTTTGAACATCCAGTCCAGGCGTTGGCTCATCGAGGAATAGCAGCGCTGGTTTGTGGATGATCGCCATCGCAATGCTCAGCCTGCGTTTCATGCCCTTGGAGAATTCCTCGGCTTTGACATCCTTCTTTTCCCATAATCCAAAATCTTTAAGCAATTCTTCGGCGCGCAGCGTGCGGTCTATTCTTGACATGCGATAAAGACGCCCAGTAAACATCAAGTTATCCCAGGCGGTCAGTTCGGTGTAGACGTTGGATTCTTCTGGTACCAGGCCGATCTGGCGTTTGGCCGGATAGGATTCATCGACCAGGTCATGCCCAAGGATCATGATCTGTCCCTCGGTAGGAGTCAGCAGAGTAGTTAACATCCGCTGAGTAGTCGATTTTCCAGCACCATTGGGGCCAAGAAAACCGAAAATCTCGCCCCGTTTGACAATAAAATTGATCTGATCCACAGCCAATAAACCCCTTCCTGAGCCGGAGGAGGGATAGATCTTTGTTAGGTTTTGGACTTCAATTGCGTTGGGCATTATAGTTTTTGTCCTTATTTACAAAGAAGATGAGAGAGCAGCTGCTAAACCGCTGAGAAGCAAAATGCTAATCCCGAACAGGAGATTAAGAATCAGCAAAATACCCTTAAACTTTTCCTGACCGTGAGTTGTTGTCTTCGACAATGCCAGGCTGCGATAAAGGGCAATTACTATCATCAACACCACCAGAATATGTTTGACCGCCAGGACAGCAGAGTAAGCATTTCCAAAACTGAACGGTCCCAGGAAAGCCGAGCTGTGATTGGCCTGAAGTAAACCCGTCAACACTAACCCAACCATGCTCGCATAAACAAGAACGCTATTTCGTTTTTGGATCGTATCCATCAATTTTTTAGTCTCTGGCCCTTTTCCCAATACCTTT
>Ga0164313_10000490_pt1 | contig 31972 bp, 54 predicted proteins | sample GuaBasSedimGuay4_FD_113735 | JGI IMG/M metagenome (GOLD analysis project Ga0164313, IMG submission 113735) | Subseafloor sediment microbial communities from Guaymas Basin, Gulf of California, Mexico - Guay4, Core 4569-4, 0-3 cm | ecosystem: Environmental > Aquatic > Marine > Hydrothermal vents... | reverse complement strand
ATTCCAATTACTAAGGTTACTCCAATAATCACAATCCCTGTTATTATATCTTGCAACCCAAAACCAAAAGAGATTGGCTCTTCTATAGCCTCTTGCTTAACAACCTTAATTTCCCTCAAGGACAATTGGTCCCTTATCTTTTCGTAATGCTTTATGGCCTTCGCTTTTCTATTGCTTCTAAAAATTAAAAATAAACAAACAAATAAACCTACGGCTACAATCGCCACTGATATTGAGACCGTAGGATTTATCATTAATCTAAGTCTACTTTATAACTTTCCTCTTCTTCAGAAGAAGGGTTGTTCATATAGAACTTCTCTTCTGCAAACTTAAATATATTCGCAATAATGCTTTTTGGGAAAACTTTGATTCCAATATTGTATTCTCTTACAATATCATTGAAATCTGTTCTCGCAATATTCACTCTGTCTTCTGTAATCCTTACTTCATCAATGAATTTATTAAATTGTTCAATTGATTTTAATTCTGGATATCTTTCAAAGACGGCTAATAATTTTGAAAACATTGCATCCATCCCTTTCATTTTCTTTAACTGCTGTGGGACTGTTCCTGTTATTCCCTTGCTCCTTGCCTCAATCACTGCTGTTAATGTTGCTTTCTCAAACTTCTTATGAGATTTGACAGAAGTTGCAAGATTAGCAAACAAGTCTGCTCTTCTTTGATACTCTGTTTTTATATTTGAGAATTGTGTCTTAACACTTTGCTTTAGGTTTACAAACCAATTGTAAGTTCCTATTGCCCAACCTGCTGTGCACAAGAATACAAAAATTATTATTGCTAGAATAATTAATATAATTTCTAACATCTTAAATCTTAATCTATACCTCCTTTCAATACTTCTTTGAATTTTAGGATCCTATTCCATGGGATTGTGATTTGATTCTTTCCAGACTTGAATTTTAAATAATTATCAGTTTCTTTTATTATTTCAAAGTGTCCTCTAATTACCTTGTTGTTATCATCTCTGTAGCTTACAAATTGTCTGTTTCTCATTTTCTCCCCTTTTCAAAATCTCCTATTGGAAGATTGATGTTAGTTTTTTTTGCGTGTTCTTCTTGTCTCTTTTTTTGATGCATCAAGAAATACCCAGATTTTCTTCTTCTCTTTTTGTCCTTTGATCCCACTGGTCTTCCCATATGTTTTCCTTCTTCCTTGGCTCTTTTTATTCCTGCTTTTATTCTTTCTTGAATTAATGATCTTTCAAATTGGGCAAAGGCTCCTGCAATGTGGAAAAATAATTCTCCTTGGGGAGTTGAAGTATCAAATCCTTCTGTTAATGAAATGAATGTAACTTTCTTATTCCTAAACTCATCAATTAATTGGAGAAGGTGTTTTAGGCTCCTTCCCAAACGATCTAGTCTCCATACAAGAACTGCATCAAATTCTTTTTTTCTAATTCTTTGTAGCATCTTGTCTAGTTCTGGCCTAGTCTCTTTTGCTCCAGATGCAAACTCTTGAAAGATTTCATTTTCCCATCCCTCTTGTTCACATTTCTTTACAAGTGGTCTTACTTGGGTTTGAGGATTCTGCCTTTCTTCATTTGTTGAATTTCTCACATAGATTGCTACTTTCATTTTTTCTTTTTCCCCCATCTTTTCTTTGCTGTTGTCTTCTTACAAGAATCACAGATAAAATTATATTTGCCTGTTTTAGTATAACCTTTATTACATCTTTTACAAATGCTTGGTTTGTTTTTGAATGTTCTTGGATCTTTTGTCATTGTAATGTTGTTTGCCCATTTTTTTTAATTTTAGTTCCACAAAAAACACATCTAAAATGAAACACTGAATCAATTACATTAACATTAGTTTTACAGCGAGGGCATCTTGGGGCAATTATTTTGTCTTTCATTTTTATTCATACAATGATATGTAAGAAGAATTGTATTTTCCTCCATCAATTTTAATCCCCAAACAACCATCTTGTCTTTTAGCTATTGCTTTTTTATCTTCTATTTGTTTAGCAATTCTTTTTAATGCCCCAACAGAATATTTACTAAGTGCTTCTTCTATTATTCTTTCCTTTGGTATTTTATTTAGAATTTTCTTTTTAATAGTATCTATATATTTTTGATATTCTTTTTCATCAACCTCTTCCCAAATTTCATAATCATCATGTTCTATCCCATCAATCATTTTTGATTTATGAGATATTGGTCTAAACTTTTTACCATCAATTTCCATAATGGATTTTCCACAAATGATTTTTATTTGAATTTTCTTTTTTTTCATTCTTTCTTCCCTTTCTGGAATAGTTCTCTTAATTTGTCTATCATGATGACAGCTATACAAGTAAGTCCAAGATATGCAATCACATCTAGTCTTTCTGAAATTTGTGTTATGTCATGCCCAGCTTCTACTAGAATCCACATTGCACAAAGTATTGCAATCATTATTCCAATTAGACACATAAGATAAAATAGCATATTTGCAGAAACAACTAATATTTCCCAAAGTGATTTTCCAATTGATCTAAAATCTATTTTCATACATTCACCTCCTTCAAAAATAATGCTGCAGCTATTCCACAAAAGCCTATAATCAAAATAGCTAATCCAATTTTATTTGATGTAAAAAACATATCTGAAATAACATGAAAAGCAATCCCCCCCACTGTAGCAAATATGCTTCCAACCATTACCTTCTTATTTAACTTCATTTCAAATCCTCCATTGCTTGTTCATAACCCTTTCTCATACAATGTTCATACCAATATGTTTGTGGAGTTACTCCATTCTTTTTGAAGATGTAAGCAATTTCATCTCTTTCCTTCTCTAAATTTGGATGTTCTTTTATCCACTGGTCATCTATTACTTTTTTTTCTATTGTTAGTTTCATTTTTCTTTGTATTTACATGGAAGGAAAGGCCCATGAGGCCTTGGCAGACCTACTCTCCACCTATGTTCCTTCCTTGGAGAGCATGATTAATTAAAAAATAAAAAGTTAATAATTGATTTTTTAATTAAATTTTTGGTGTGGTTTAAGTTTCAAATTAGTACACATAGCATCTGGCAACATTTGTCCCAAATCATAAGTAAAACCTTTTTTGGCTTTCACTTCATACTTATATCCTAAGTGCATTAATTTTACATTAATATTTCCCTTTAGATGAACTTCTCCACCTTTTTGAAATTTGATTGCTGTTCTTCCTAATAGAGGCATGGGCATTACTTTCACATTCTTTGCCTTAACAATATCTCCACTATAAACAACTAATCTTCCCATGTGCATTGGGTTTTCATGTCTAGGCACTTTAATTTTTATTTTAAAATCTCCTTGGCCATTAAAATCCACTGGTCCAGCATAACATCCTTCTGGTATTGGTGAATGTTTTTTGTTTAAAGGGCTTGTTAATCCAGCAGCAACTAATCCAAAAGTTAAAACAATCAAACACATTGCGATTAATATTTTATTCATTTCTTTAATACCCCCTTACAGTATTCTAGTTCTTTCTCTTTTAATATTTTCTTTTTAAAATCTTCTAAAGATTCTAAAACATTTTCCAAATCAGATTTGTGGAACTTTTCAAAACCATCTTTAAGGCAAAGCTTAATCCCTGCGATCATTAAGTCTATATCTTTGATCATTGTTTTCATTTAGAAACCTCCACCTTAGTAAATCTTGATAGCACATTAATTGCTAACCATATTCCATACCCCATCCAAAAAAACATCTTTAATGTTGTGATAGTCTCTAAAGAATAATTAGTTAATTCAACAAACCATAAAACAAAGGCTCCTAAGAATAACTTTAAAATCCAAATCCAAACAAACTGGGGCAAAATAAATCCTGCTATTGAAGCAAAAGATTCCCAACTTATTGCAATATTGTTCATGAAAATCTTACAAAGATTATTAATTTTCTCCTTTCCTTCTTTTGTTAAAAATGATTGTTTCTGTTTCTGCATTTTCTCTTAGCCTCCTTTATTTCTTTGTTTAATTTTCTAAAACAACCATAACAAAATCCATCATTCACTTCTGATGTTCTTTCAGTAATATTTCTTGGGCAAACATGGCATTGATTCCTTATATAAGTCATTTTCTCTTCGGTACTTTTTGTTTAATTAGATCTAAATCATCAATGTCAACAACATCTCCCTCAACAAATCCAAAATCTTTCATGTCCATCTGCATCAAAGCAATTGCAAAACTGTTCTCTCCTCTCTTTATTATTTTTCTTAGTCTCATCTTTTGATGAATAAGTATAACATAAGTACTATATAAATATACCGATTTTATCCGAAAGTTAAATTATCTGGGAGATCTTGGTTGTCTCCTTGAGAACCTACTATTTTTGAAAGTTGGCATTCTTTTATATTGTACTCTGCAAGTTCAAGTGAATAATTTTCTGTTAGCATATAATCATCATAAGAATCTCTTTGTGATTGATATTGACACTCACATTTCTTAAGTGATTCTAATCCACAAAGATAACAGAATGCTTCATCCCCATATTGATCTTTAATCTGTCCGTACTCTTTGACAGCATTGATCATTGCAAAGCCTATAAAAAATAAAGCAAAAATACATATTAAGGCTATTGCTCTTGTTGAGATTACTGTGAATCGTTTGTTCCTTTCAAATGCTTTTTTATACTCAAGTTCATAAAATCTTTTTTCTTCTTCTGAAAATTTCATCCATCTGTCCTTGGGTATCTTCTTCAACATTTTTAAAAGTCAAGTCTTAAGTGATATTCAATTCTTGCAATTCTTTTCTCTTGTGCGGTTAAAATAGCTGCAACATTTTCCATCCATCCTTTAACTTGATCTTCTGTTAGTTCTGGCTCTATGTCCTCTGCCACTGGAACTTCTGTAGATGGCTCTTTTTTTTTGACCTTTGGTGTTTCAACAACTGGCTCTTCTAACTCTTCAATCTTTTGTGGTGCTGGAACTACTTTTTCCTCTGTCGTTTTTTTCTTGAACATTTTTTTTATCCTCCTCCTTATTTAATTTGTTTTGTTTTATCTTATTTAAGATGTCATCAACATCTTCCTTAACATCTGTTGGGCAATAGTTAATTACATGAGGGTATTTTCTGTAATATTCTATTTGCTTTTTTGCGTCAGGAATTGTTCTATAGATCCTATAAACAAGGTAAATAAAAACTATTAACATAATAATTTTTCCAAGCATTCCCATTATCCCAGTAGCACTATAATTTCTTATTGTATCATAACCTTTCCAGATAATAAATAAAATTAATGGAATCAGAATCATTTTTCTAATCTTTAAAGCAAAAACTAATGAGGCATATGGAGAAGATCTAACTTTCTTATAATTCTTCTTTGTGTTCTTTAAATTATTCCACCAATTAACTACTGGGCTTTTGTTATTCTTTTCCATTGTGCAATCCTCCCCTTAGATGATAATTAGAACATAATGTTACTCCATTTGAAACAACAAAACATAACTCTGGAAATTTAGATATTTGTTTTTTATGGTGTGGATGAAGTGTTCTTATTCCTTTCTTGTTGTGGCAATATTTGCAGTTCTTGTTTTGGCAAGTATAATTATCTCTTTCAAAAACTTTATTTCTCCAACTTTTCCATTTTGAATTAGTTCTTATTAATCTATTTTTTGAAGAAACTCCTCCTTTCCAATTCCATCTTTCTTTTCCTATACTTTTCCCAGTTCTTGATTTAGACATTTTTATTCTTGATTCCTCTGTGTGTTTTTTTCCCTTAAATGGATGACCTTTTTCTTTAAATTGTTTCTTTGTGGCATTAGAAATCTTTTTTCTTGTTTCTTCCGAATGTGTTTTCCCTTTATTCCAAGGAATTATTCCTTTAAAATAACTCTCCCTTCTTCCTTCTCTATATGCTTTCTTTAATCCCTCGCTAATCTTTTTTTTTTGATTCTTTGAAGGTTTATCAGTTCCATTTCTTCTTTTAGTAGCAATTGCCTTTTTATATCTCTCTTCCATCTCAGCAGACCATACTCCCCAAAACGTCTGCCATTTTTTCAAACCTTTGCCCTATTTGCTGTCCCTGAGTAGGTCCCCTTGGAGGTTGTCGTGGATCCGAGTTCCTAACAACCCCTTGAGGAGGACGCATAACAGGCTCAAAGCTCACAGAATCCCAAAAGATTCTATCTTGTTTAGTTACCAATTTTCCTTGAGGAAAATTAGTGAGTATCTGGATTATTTCATGGCTCATTAATTCTGTAATATCTATGTTCATTTTCTTTTTAGGTGTTTTTTTAATTCTTTATAATTGATTGTTCCTTCCTCACTTTTTAATCCTTCAATATCATTTAAAACTTCTCCCACAGTTTCTTTTCTTGATCTCTTGTAAGCCTTCTTTTCTCTTTGCTTCCAGAAATCTTCAAACTCTTTTACTGTTGCAAAGAATCCATCATTAGTTCTTATATTTCCAGCACTCATTGGCTCCTCCCCTTTTCTTGGCTTCCTATTTGTTTTGAGCAAACATCAACTAGCATTTCAATATAATCTTCCTTACAAGGATTTGAATTAAATAATTCATAACCTAATAGCTTATAGAATTTTAAAACAGTTCTCAAGTATTCTTCTGGATTGCTTTTATAATCTTTAACTTCATCTTCACTCCACAATGTACAAACCCAGTTTCTCATTGGATCTGCACTTCTATCAAAGTGTCTTAAATTTGGAAAATCAAAAACAACTTCTCTTAATAATGAAAGTTTAATATAAGGAGTTCTAGTTTTTTTCAGAAGTTTAAGTGTTCTATTCATCATTGGATGTAGAGAAACATCATCCTCCATTAATTTTTTTAATTGAGTAGTATAAATATGTGGTTGGGCACCATCCTTTAGTTTTAAAGAAACTCTGAAAGCAACCTTAAAATCATTTGTCATCTCTTTTTCCATGGTTTTTTCAAGGAAATATTATTTATAAATATAGTGAATCTTCTCGCTATATTTATAAAATTCTTTTAATTAATTAGCCCATGGATTTCACTTTAACCAATAGTTCAAAGAATGTCCTTGATAAAATTAAGGAAGTAATGATTAAGCAGTTTGAAAACAAAGACATAAGTAGATATAAATTGAAGTTCACTAAGAAGAAAGAATTTATTGCTGTGCCATTTGCATTTACTTCTCCTGCTTTTAGATTATTTATTAATAGAGGATTTCATAGAACTTATATTTTTAAAGATAATAAATGGAAAAGTTATAGTTAATTATTTTTTCTTTTCTGGCGTTGGCTTAGGTTGCAAACCTGCCAAAACTGCAGGAAGTTGTGATAACAATGAATTAATCATTTGTGGATCAACTTGAACTACTTTAGGTGTTGGGATTCCTGCTTCTTCTAATGTTGGATGTATGATTCTTACTTCAATTATTATTTTGTGTTCCATTTTAAAGTCCCTTCATGTAGAATGGGTTTTTACCCTTTTTAGTTAAAGTTGAAACCCAATAAGTTCCATCAAATTGTTTCTTTGGTTTACTCACGAAATAACCTTTAGCCTGTGCCTTCTTTCTAAAAGCATTAGCCTCTTTCAATGTTTTAAAATATCTACTTCCCCCAATTCCCATTTTAAATTGGTGCTCCGTCATCTAGAATTATTTTATTTTCTCTATCTCTCATCTTATTTTTTCCTCACGCCTTTGAAACATTTCTTAGGCTCTTTTTGTTTTACATTAAGAATTTTAGTTTTTCCATTTGCAAACTTCCTCATCTTTACCCATGCTCCAATCCTTTTGTTATAAACTTGAAATATCATTTTCTAAGGTGCATCCTGAAATGTTTCTTTTTATAATCTTTAGCAAAAGTTTCTAAATATCTTTTGTAAGTAAGCCTTTTACTATTTTGCTTGATATATGAATTATTAAATTCTTTTTCAGAAAAAGGTCTTCCCCTTGTTGCCCATCCTTTCATTTTTCCTTTCATTTTGTATAATCCAAATAGAATCCCCCTTTACCCTTCCTAACTCTTTTAGGTTTTCTTCTAGCAGTTAAATCAACAACAGTCTTAGTTCTTCTTGGAGCCATTACATCCATTGCTGATGAAGAAATTGCTTTTGCATGATGATGAACTCTTGGGCCATATCTCTTAATTGCTTTGCCAGTTGCTTTTGCACCTCTTAGTAAAGCATCCCCAACTCTCTCTAATTTTTCTCTTTTGTTTAGTTTCATATTTTTTCTAATACTCTTCTGTATTTATAGTTTCTTATTATTTTCCCAGTTTCCCAGTTCCCCTTTGAGTTTAGCAGTAGGGGCAACACTTCTCTGCTTAGCCTTTTTAGTAGTATGGAGTTGCGTCACTCTCTCTCATTGAACTTCCAAGTCCACTAGTCAACATAGTCAAGATGATTACAGCGAATCCAACAACCACAAGGATGCTTATCCATGAAGTTCCAGTCGCTAATGCATCTACAACGCTATCTGCTGCATCTGAGGCATCATTTGATGCTGTGTATGAGTAAGTATAACTCACATATGCATCAGCCCAATTTGTTACAGTGGCATTTGTCACAACACCAGCACTTGAAACAGTTGCGTTTCCTAGCCCAATTGCAGTGTCATCAGTTGCATTCCATAAAGCCGTTAATACAGGACTTGCAAAATCTTCTGCCGTTGACAAAGCTAAGGTATATCCAGTGGTGTTAATGTATGCTCCAGTTTCATTGGTTACAGTTCCTGCAGTGTTTGTGTCCATTGCGACTTCCCCAATTGCATCAGTTATGAATATACCGATAACTAGAACGATTCCAACAATCACTACTGAAATAATAAACCTTTGCAGGTTAAGTTTTTTCATATCCATTTTGATACCTTTTGTTTTGTTTTGTTCCCAGTTTCCCAGTTCTCCTTTGCCTTTGATTGTAGGAGCAACACAACCTCTTATACCTTCATTGTTCAGTTAATTAGTAGTAAGGAGTTCCTGCTTCACTCGCAGCACTTCCAAGTCCACTAGTCAACATTGTTAGTATAATTGTTGCAAAACCAACAACCACAAGGATTGAAATCCATGAAGTTCCAGTCGCTAATGCATCAACCACATCGTCTGCAGCATTTGCAGCAGCAGATCCTGTGTCCATTTGTGATCCGATCTCACTTGTAATGTAGATTCCTATCACTAATGTCACACCAACAATAACAACAGAGATAATGAAACTTTGTAAATTAAATCTCATTTTCTTTTTGTTTTTGTTACTAAACTTTCTTTAGTTAGAATTATGTGTTAAAAATAGTATAAGTACTTCTTTAAATTCCCTTTTCCCTATAGAATTTTCCTTATCCCAGAATTAGTTTGGCCATATCCTTTGCATCTCTACTATTCCAATTTGGATTCTTGCAACATGAACATTTCTTTGGTTTCTTTTTCCCTCGCTGTTTCCAATTATGTCCACACTTCATACAATGCAATTGAGTATCTTCTTTTTTCATTTTATTCAATAAAGGCCATTACGATCCCCCAAATCATTCCTATGACAAATATAAAAATTGTTAGTTGAGTGAATGCTGTGAATGTTTGTGCAATTATTCCCATTAAGAAAAATACTAAACTTATGAAGAATATTCCTCCCCCCATTTTATATTCACTCTTTGTCCACACATAAATTGAAAGAGCAAAAGCTACCAAAAGGAATGCTGGAACCATCAGATTGTTAACTACAGAGTTTGCATAATTTGCAACTCCTTCTGCTCCTTTTCCATATGATTCATTAAAGTAGGGGAGTAATTCTCTTGCCATGTTATTTATTGTTTTTCATTTTATTTAATTCTTTTTATGGGAGATCACTTTTATTTGATGCTGATTGTATGTACCTCATTGCTATGAATATTCCGACTATCAAAATTGCTAGAGTAATTAATCCAGATAATTGAGGGATTCCTACACTTATTGCACTTAGTATATCTCCGAATAAAGGAATCATTTCAAAGAATGTTCCCATTGCTTCAAGGCCTGTTACAAACACATTAACGGTCCCTGTGATTAAGTTCTCTCCAAAGTTAAGTATATTCTTAACTATGCCCTCATCTTTCACTGTGTTCCCCACATCTTGAAAATCAGAGTACTTTGAACTTAAGTTATAAAAGACACTTTTGTATGGCTCTTCAATTGTTGAATTATTCATTACTGCGAAGTTTGCATAATTTCCAATAAGAACAGAGATTACGAAAGTTATTATTAATCCTGCAAATAATATTTTTGTTAGATTAGGATTTCCCATTTATCTCTTCCTCCTTTGTAGTACCCAGACTAATATTAAAATTGAAACTATTCCCCAAATGAATCCAGCAGTTATATTTAGGAATCCAAAATAAAGTAATGCCACTAAAGCTGCAATTATTAAAAAGCCTCCAAGAAATGCACTTCCTGCAGAAACTCCAATTAATCCCATTGTTCCAACAACTAAAAATGAAATTACTTTTCCGAATGGAGAAACTTTTTCAGTTATCTCTGGGATTCCTAATTGAATGTTTAAAACCCTAACAATTTGAGATTGATTATATCCATCTAAGAAAATTATTCCGTATGCCGTATATGATCCATCCCCAACTATCAGATAATCAACTGTCCCAGAAACTGATTCCACACATTCATCTTCAATTGTAATTTGTCCTAGGCTTGTTTGATTTTTAACAACTAAACATCCTTCTTGTGTGTATCCAGAAGAATCTAACCAAGTAAAAGAAGTTATGTTTGTTTCATTATCAAATGTTAATCCATGAGAAATATCTCCAAATAAATCATATGGATTGTCAACACCCACATCAACAGTTATTATCCATGATGTGCTTGAAAGTTTTTGAACATCAGTTACCTCTTCTATTGCTCCATTATAATTTACAACTGCTCTGTACCATGTGGAATACAATTCAAGATCTAAAATTCCTTGTCCAGTTGAAGATGTTGTAAACATCCCAATTGTTGAATAAGTATTTGTTCCAATATTCCATTTTTGGATTGCAACTAGGGCCCCAGTTATTGGATCATAATTTTGATCTTGAACAGTGATTGTTACAATATCTGTTATTTCTGTTAAGGTTAAATAAAGTGGAATGTCTTGAGTGAAATTTCCAATTAATCCATCATCTATTATATATTCTCTATTATCATAATCTGTGGCACCATATGAAATAAAAGCATCTAGGGTTACATTTTCTCCAGAGGATTCTAAACAATATAAATAATTAGACCTATTTTCATTTAAGTCAGAAAAAAGATATTCAACTATTATGCTTCCACTTCCTTCTTCTGGATAAAATTGAAATGTTGCTTCAAGTGTAGAATTTAATGCTGTTAGATTTGTTGAATCATAGGTTGTAAAATTTAAAGTTAATCCATCAATAGCTGGTTCAAAACATTCTGTCATTAACAATTCAAATACTTCTTGTGTTGAAGTTGTTGTATTTAAACTATATGAGCCTGTTGAATTTGTATAAGTTATCTCCCAGAAGAAAGTTATGTTTCCTTCTAAATCTGCTGGAATTGTTAATGAACTTGTTAGGTTGAAACTATTTCCTGATGTTTCTGCTAAAGTGAGATACTCTGTTCCATTATACCAAAATGTTCCAGAAGTTGAAATTATATCTCCAGATTTAGATCCTACAAATTTGAATTGTTCAGTAGCTGTTTGCAGAGTTTCTGCATTAAAGATTCTTTCTGATTCAAATATTTTATAATCCCAACTAAAGAAAGTACTATTTTCATTTCCAATAGTATCATTAGCATAGAAGGTTAAATTTGTGTTTGCATTTTCTAATAAGAAATAAGTAACATTATCCATCCCACTTGTGCATGGTGCTGTGTAATTTGTTCCATTATAATCATACCAGCAAGAATCTAGATTTGCATCTGTTACAGTATAATTCAATGTTTCATTTTGTCCAACTGCTCCGAAATTTATTGTTGTTGGTGTGTTAATTGTAATTGATGGGGGTGTTTCATCAATCAAAACTGTCCTATTCTCTTCTGCAAATCCACAATCATCATCACTATCACAGGCTTGGCAATTCCATATTGTTTCTTCGGATAAAGTTCTTGTCCAAGTTTCAGTTACAGTTGAAGTAACAGTTCTTACATTAGCTGACTTTATAGCATCTGCATAATCTGGAGCATCTATATTATTTTCTAATCCTCCTGTCCAATTAAGATATGTATCTACTATTGGATATACTCCACTCATTCCAGATGAACTTCTATAAATAGTATATGAGGCACCATTATCATCTAAGGCAAAATAATATTGTGTTGATGCAGATAAAACATATCCTCCCATATCGGCAGTATCTCCAACAAAAGTTCCAGTTGCTATAATGCTTCTTCCACTGTTTAAAATAAATCCTCTTCCAGCAGCAACATTAGAATCTTTTGTAATATTATTAACTGCCAATGTTTCCGTTCCAGTAAAAATTCTCATTCCATATCTAGTTGTATCTGGTCCAAATGTGTTTGGAAGTGCAGTTCCATGTGCTTCTTCTAAATAAGATCCTGGTATGGTTGTATTTCCAATAACCCAACTTCCAGTTTCATTTGTCCATAAACTGGCATTTTCTATTATTGCCCCACCAGTTACATTTGCTGAACAATTAAATTCTACTTCATATGTTAAAGAAACATAATTATCTTCTGGGGAATTTAATATAACTTCTGCATCATCTCCTTCACTTATGTTTCCCCAAATAGCCCAATCATTTAATTGGATTCCTCCTGTTTCATAAATCCAGTCAACAGTTCTTGAGGGTTTTTTCTCACCAGTCAATTTAACATTATATAATTCTCCCTCATCATTTCCACTAAATTCTTGTCCTAACTGAAATTCTTTCCAATCAGTTCCATTATGATAATATAAATTATAACTTCTTATCTTTTGTTTAATACTCTTTCCATCATCTTTTATTGTAAAGAAAGTTATATCATCAACTAAGGCTCCATCTTCATATAAAATAAAATCTTGAGTTGCTTCACAATTAATTCCACAACTATCTGTATTACTTTTTAATTCAATTTCCATTACTTTATCTAATTGTAAGAAAGGGATTCCTAAAATACTATTTCTAATTTCATACTTTCCATATTTTCCAATTTTCTCATCAAAATTCTTTACATTATCCCATTTAGCAGCACTTGCCAAACTAAGTAGAAATATCCCCATAATTAAAAGAACTAATAATTTTTTATGCTCCATAGAATCTTGCATCCATGTTGGATGTGTCCTCTTTATTATTTTTTCTGAACATTACTAAAGTTATAATTGCCAACCATCCCAATGTGAAGAAGTGCAGATTACTCATAATAATATCCATGATTGGAAATGCTGCATAGATTGTTGGAAATTCATTTGATACAGTTAAGTAAACATTCACAAATAGAATTGAAAGCACTACAGAGATTATCCAAAGAATAAAACTTATTATTGCTAGAAGAACATTTGCTCCAGTCTTATAAGCAAAGACTGTACTCACTAATAATAATCCTCCAACTATTAAAGGGAATAGATAATCCATTGAAAAATATGCAGAAGTTAGAGTTGCCATCACTGCAGTAATTACACCTTCACTTGGAGCTCCTACAATAGTCTCTGCCATCAGTGTTTGGAATGCTAACCATACGAAAATTGCTATTAGAATTGTAATTGCAACCTTAAGTAAATAGGCTCCACCAAAGATTACATCTTGGATAGATCCCTTTTTATTCTTTGGTTTAGGGAGCATTTCTTGTATTTTACCAGTAAAGTTTAACATCATTCTTTTTTAATCCTTTTAGTTTTGAAAGATCTACATTAATTTGTTGCTGGTCTTTCTTCTTCTTAAGAATTGATGTAAATATAAATAGTTTTTTATAATACTCATAATGTACAAAAGGCATAATTGTGCCATTAATTTCAAATTCTTTGATTGGAACCTTCTTTATTTTGAGTATATCTCCAGTTATTTTATCTCCAGATTTCCTAATTCCTTCTAATTCAAATGCAGCAAATTCAGAATAAGTTGTTAGTCCACCTTTGATTGGTTTTCCAGTAACATTTTCTAATTCTTCTTTTCTCTTTTTTAATTCAAACTCAAGTTTTGGATGCACCGCAACCACAACTGGCCGTTCTCTTTGTTCTATCATTTCTTACTTTTTTTTGATAGTTCTCCTGCGTCTTCTCTGCTGTAGCCTTGTTTCATATAGTTTTGCGTTGCTATTTCTTTTGCCTCTTGTCCTAAGATATAAAGTGAAAGGATAATTACAAATGGAAGGAATCCAGCTCCCATTATAAACCAAATAATATAAAGAATACTTGCAACTATTGGAGTTGACCACAGGAAATCTGATGCAAGTAAATAACCAATTCCCACTAATCCATAAATTAAAACATAAGTTATACAAATGTATGTAATTAACCAAGCTCCAGAATCTGATTTTCTCATTCCATTAATGCTAAAGAATAAAAATAATCCAATTAATAAGAAAAGGAATCCATAAAGCATTGATGTTTCTATAGTTAATTCTTTTCCAACTGGCAATCTATAACCCCACTTTACATCTACTCCATTTTCATCACAATGTCCATAAATTAAATATTCTCCTAGAGTTTCCGTATCTGTAAATGTATAATTATAATCTCCACCATTCTTAGTCATAACTGTTTCTTCATTTAAAGCAAAAGATGAATTTGGATAAGTTATTCTTGTTAGATTTCCATATGTAGTATTTGTACACCCCTGAATTAGATTTACTTCTTCTCCTTGTTCTTGATTAGGAAGATATTGAATATCTGCTGCAGCAAGAAAACTAATGAAAAAGACTGCTAATACTAAGACTATTATTTTATTCCTCATTTTTTATTACTCCCATAAGCATTTCACCATTTAAATATATTGTGAATTTATCCATGCCAACTCCCCCCATTAATACTAGCTAAAGTACAAGCATCACTAATCCAAAGAGTATGTGAAGGAGAAGTAAAGTGAAATATTGCATTATCAAATTCTAAAGTTCCATTGTTGTATATCTTTAGATCACCAATTATATTTTTATCTTCTGTAAAGACACAGTTTTCACTGCAATCTATTTCATTATCAAAAGGATTACATTCGCAGATTTCCTCACAAGAAATGCTTCCAGTACTACAAGTATTATTTCCATAAACATTTGGTACTGGATCCAAAATATCATTTGTGTTTGAACAAATTATAGAATTATTAGTTATACTTCCTGTTCCAGTTGTTACTTCCATTCCAGTTGCAAAACCAGTTATTGTTACATTAAAAAGAATGTGATTATCTGATTCCTCAATATCAATTCCAATACTTGAACCAACTTGACCAACTATGATTCCATTAATAAAATCATGGTTATCAATTCTCTCTTCGTTTAAATTAAATCCCACACCATTTGTTATACAAGTAAAGTTAGTCCAGTTATATCCACTTGAACCTTGTGCAATAACACCATCTCCCCAATAACAACTTCTTCCAGTATTATTAATAAATAAGTTTGTAAAAACATTATCTTGTGCATTTCTTCCATTTGCGATAATTCCATCTCCTGTTCCAGTAAAAGACATATTATCAAATGTTAATCCTTTTCCTCCTGCAGCAAATTGTATTGCAAGAGTTGTATAATTTTCAATTACAATATCATAAACACTTGCACCAGTTCCAGCAAAATACATAGCACTCCCAATATTATCCATTACAAAATTCCTAATTATATGTTCAGCATCATTATCGTCATAAAAAAATTGACTTCCAACATATGAACCAATATTTTTAATAACCCCATCCTTAAAAGTTGATGTACCTGTCCAAATCTGAAAATATTTATCCCCCCCTTGATAATTAAATTCATCTGTTCTATTTAAAAAATCAAATGTATCTGTCCCAGTTCTTGAATCTACACATACAGATTCAGAACAATCCATTCCACTAAATAAATTATCTGTTGCTCCAGCAGAACCAGAATTAGCATAAATACAAGTTGCTCTGCCTTTGCAAGTTGAATTGGTTATAGTATTATTTATTGAATCTAATGTGGGAATTCCAACGATATATTCTGTTGCAATTGCAACTCCCAAATTATTTGTTGTATTAATTACTTCATGGTTACTTGCTCCATCTAAACAAACACAATGTCCTGTATTATTACAAGTTGTATCCTGAATAAAGCTTCCAACATCACTTAGTTGTCTAACTCCAGCATCCATATTTTCAAAAGTATTATTAATTGAATAAATCTCATCAACACCATCAATAGCAACAATACCATAATATGTTAGAACATCCACTAAAGGAGTTGTGTGGTTTGAAACAAAATTACAATTTTGAAATGTATTATTTCCATTCCCACTATTTCCAATTCTAATCGCACCACCAGTAAAATTATGTTCTATCATTCCACCAGCACAATCAATTATATTATCTGTTCCAGATGTTGAACCAGAATAATCTATTGCATGGTCGCCACAATCTTTTATATTTAATCCAGTAATAAAAACATTACTGTTACTTAACATATCAAGACAATCATCAGTTGCATTTTGAATTGTTATATTTATTCCAATTAATTCTGATGCACTAAGCCCATCTTGAAAACCAGAAATAAAAACATTTTCCATGTAACTAACACCACTAACTCCTGTTCCAGTTCCAGTTATATCATAAATTGTTCCATTAATCATTCTTGTTGCACCAGTTGTATCTCTTGTATAAAAGTTTGTTAAGTTTCCATCAATATTAACAGCAGTTCCATTATAATTATCTACTGAATTATTATAATCTCCAAAATTAATCCCAAGAATTGAATTATCTACAATATAAGAAAAATTAGAATTATTTGTATTGATTGCAAAGTTTCCTCTTGAGTTTGTATAAGAAACTGTAAGATTACGAACAGTAAGATTATTTACATTTAATGAATAAATTCCATAATCCCATACACCCACTAAAACACAATCTTTTAAAGTAATATTATTAACTCCATCAATAAAAATAGCACCTTGTCCAAAATCAGAAGCATCTATTGAATATCCATTACAATTTAATGTGCTTCCTCCAGAACTTTCATTAAATTTAATACAATCTCCTAAAATTCTATCATCAACAATGCTATCATTTAATTGGTAAGTATCTTTTGTTGTTATGTTTATGCAATCATCTATGTATGTTGTTGGGTCACCTCCTCCAACAACAGAAGATATAATTATATTTCTTCTTTCAGTTTCATTCCATAGGGTTGTATTAAAACCATAAGATTGGTATCTAAACCACAAAGAATATAAATCAACTTTTGGACTTTTTTCTTGATTAACATATAAAGCCCATTTGTTTACATTATATTTATGTAAATTCATCATATAAGATTGATTAATTTCATCCCATGATAAAGTTCTATTCCAAATCATTAAATTATCAATCTTCCCATCAAAGAAATCATTGCTATCAAGAATGCCCCCCCCAATTTGTAATTGTCCAGAATCAATCGTGTTCAATACTTGCTCTACCGAATTTTTATTTACCCCATCTATATAACTTTTTATTGTTGAACCATCATATGTAAAAACAACATATTCCCATTGCCCATCAGAACATATTGTATTTCCAAAATCTGTTGAAACATCATTTCCAGTTGAATTAATTCCTATGATTCCATCAACATAAGTTATATCAAATGATTGATTGGTTGCTTTATTTCCATAACCTATAATACTTTTATTTTGAGTTCCATCTGAATATGCCCAAAAAGATATTGTTCTATCAGAAGAACCAGTTGGTAATGAATTAAGAGTTATGTTTAATAAATCATTTGTTCCATCAAAATTTAATGCTTTACCATATTTTCCAGCAACAATTTCATCCCCCTCAAAATCAATCCCAGTTCCATTATTTCCTTTCCCAGAAATATCAAAAATATGAGTATCATTTTCACCCAAAGCAGAAACATTATCAAAGTTCATCATTAAAACTAAAGAATTACTATACGCTGTGTAATTTATATTTGTTCCTTCAAATAATGATTGCCAATTATAAATTATTTCTTCAACATTTGAGTCGGTAATATTTATTAAAATCTCAATTGGTTCGCCTTTTGGTTGAACTGTCCCATCTGAAGGAGTTGAAGAATCAAATTCAACAGTTATTGCACTTACTTGAGAAAGAAAAATAAATGTCATAGTGATTATCCACAAAAACAGGCATACTCTCTTATAATTGCCTTCCCCTGCTTTGCTTCGTGTATCCAGATGTTTGTCTAAGAGCAAACTTACATCCTTTTTTCTATGACTATTAAATTTCATTCTATAATAAACTCTCCCTTGTCTGTAACTACAAAAACAAAACAATGTTTATTATTTTTATCCCAATCTAATCCAGCATTAAACCCTTGTTTTTGCCACCAATAACAAGTATGTATTTCTACATCACATCCTTCACATTTACAATTCATCTTAAACTCCCAATTCCAATATTTGAAACTTGATTGTTTGGGTGTAATTCAAAACATTCTTCTATATCTTCTTCGTATGATTGTGCTGAAAGTGAATTGCTATCTGCTGTTATTGGAGGATTAAAAGAACTTTGTAACATACAACTCCAATCTCTTTCAACTAAATCTCCCATAGCATTTCTACTTTCTCTTGCAACTTGAATAGCATTAACTTCACAATGTTCTATTCTCCTATTAATTCTATTAAATGTTTGAGTTTGTGTTGATAATTCTAATAAACTTTCTTCTTGTGTTGCGATTGCTTCTGTTTGACATTCATCATATTCTTCTGCTGATGAAAGAGAAGGAGATAAATCTGCTGTAACTAAATAAAAAATACACAAACAAAAAATTAAGAAAGCCAAACCAAAGATAATGTTTTTTGAGTTCATTATGCCCTCCTGATTAAAAAGAATCCAGTACCATTTTCAATAAGTGTGGTGTTGGAAGTTGCGTCCCCCAAGAAAATATGATTGTTTTTTTCTATAGTTAAATTTTCTTCTAGTGCCACTGTTTCATTTGTAAAAGCAATATCAGATTTATCACCAGAATAAATTGGATCTGTTTCTGTTTGAGGATTTGTTGAATTATAAAAACTAAATCCTAAGATGTCTGTCTTGTTATAATAATTTGTTTGGTTAGATGTCCAAAGTGGATCGGTTTCTGTTTCAATAAATGAGGGTGCGTTTTGAATCCAACTCCAATTTAAATTCCCAAATAAAAAATCAAATGTTGAATTATATCCAGTTCCATTTTCATTTCCCATCCAATTAGTTGAACCATCTCTATGAATAGAAAATGGATCAACTTCTTCTCCAACTAAAGATGCATAACCTTCAATTAAAATTAGATAATCTAAAAAGAAATCATGTGAAGGGATACCATTTGCATTATGGATTAATTGAACTTGAACTAATCCTCCAGAGATATGATCTGTTGCATCATAAACATCTCTTGTTCCAAATTTAAATTCATCTTCCCTTTCTATTGGTGGGTCATATTCACATTCCCAATTACTATCATCATAATCCCATAAACAAATTTCTATATCATGTGTAACACTACCAACATACCATGCCCTAAATTGTATGAAATTAAAATCATTAACTCCAGTGAAATTAACTCTTATCTCTAATGGATTTGCCCCACTATCTTCTGAAACATTATAACTATTTCCGTCCTTTGCAGTTTGAACACTTGCTAAATTTCCATCATCTAATGTTCCAAACACAGTTTCTATTGAAGTTGCGTTATAATTAATTGATGCTGTTCTTGCATCTATTGTTGTATTTAAATCATAACAAATTCCATCTCCATCACCATAATAACCATCTGGGCAACCAGAGAAATTTGTATCTATTGTGTGATTGCCTGTTGAAATATTTGAAGTATTTATTCCATTAATTAAACCACCAAGAGTTATATTTCCATCTACTGATAAATTTTGTGATAAAACTAAATTGAAAGCATCAATATCTTCTGCATTAATATCTTGGACCCATAATCCCAGCCACCTTAATGCTCCAGAACCTAAAGAATAAGTTAAAGTTGTCCTCGGAAAAGTATCAGACAAATAAGAATTTCCATCTACTGTTAAATTTTGTGCAATTTCTAAATCTGTTCCAGCAAGATACCAAGGGTCTCCATCCATGCTTAACATTCCAACAACCCCAGCAAGGAAATTAAAAGTTCCAGTATATCCCAAAGCATTTACATCCCCCCCACTTATTTCATCATAAGTAATATCTGCTGGGGTGTCCAAGTCATCCCAGTAATCAGAACTATTAACATTTAAGTCTCCCTCTGAAACATTGTTGGTAATATTATTAAAAATATTTGTTGTTGTAGTAACTTCTTCTGGCCTAACTAAAGGAACTGTTGGATCATCAATCATAACTGCTGAAACTAAAGTAATGAATAGAACCATTCCAAAAAGCATCACAATTAATTGTTTTTTCATTTAAATCTTAAATTCTTATATTTATTTATAGTTTTGTATTTATGCTCCAACTGGAATAGATCCATTTATTAGAGTTCCTATTGGGTTTGGAGCCCTAGCAAGTAGTTCTGCACAATCCATTAATCTTGATCTCATTATTGCATCTAATGCCACTCCCCCAAATTTCATTGCAGCCCAGCCCATAACTCCAACTGCAATACAAATAAACATTAATTTAAATATTGGAATTAATTTATCAATTGCATCTCTTGGAGCAGTCCATCTATGAACTGCAGATCTACTTTCTTGTAGAGAAGAATTTTGAAGATTAAATCTTAATGTTTTAATTCCTAATTCATCAAGATTAATTTTTCCTAAATTATCTGGATTTTGTGAGATTATCTTTCCATCATTCTTTTGATAGATAATTATTCTCTTTGCTCTAATGTTTCTCTTTTTTATCCAGTAACTTTCATTTTTATTAAATGAGATTAAAACATTTCTTTTTTCTTTGTCTTGTTGCAAAATATTAAAAACTCTTAGTTTTATTGCACCAACTTCATTTATCCAAATTGCAGTCCCAGTGTTACCTTTTTTCTTTGCCATTATCTCCATCCTGCTGCCGTACATTCTGCAACTCTTGCAGCTACATTGGCAGCATCTAATTTAACTCCTACGAAGAATAGAAATGCAGCAAATAAAATTATTGCTAAGATTGAAATTCCTAAAGTAATCCAAGGAGCATAAAGTTCAATCTTTCTTTTCTTTTCTTCTGATTTATTAAGAATCTCTCTTTGCTTAGACATAAGATACTTTTTCATTCCAAGATTAACAAGAACCATTCCACCTGTTTTATTTTGAATATTTTGCATTGTTTTGTAAGTATCAATAACTGCATAATGTGCAGGAGCATAATTCAATAACATCACATGGCCATTCTTAATTAAATGTTTTGAGATTGGGGGAATTGAATCTGCTTTTCGCTTTTTGTTTTGGAATTGCATTTCAAGTAATCCTGTTTTCTCTGATTTCATAAACCCTAATTTATCAAATTCAATAACTCCATTCATATCAACTATTTCTACTTTGATTGTAAATGCTTTTTGTTTCTTAGTTCCTTTTTGAACCCATTTTGTTACAAAAAATAATGCTGCAGAGAATGCCACTATTCCAAGAACCTTTGCGATGTTCATTAGGATTCCTCCTCCAATTCCTGCTAAATCTGTGAATGCTGTTGCCATTATACTTTTATCCCCATTATTTTTTTACCATCATTTCCTGAATTAGTTGTGTTTGCATTTTCATGTCTTGAGTATTGACTTCTAACATTCATTGCTGTGAATCCTCCTCTTGATGAGAAGATAACATCTTGAACAAGGGCCAGACATGATTCTTGAATTGGCTTTATTAATTCTTCATCTAGATCCCAATCATCTGCTCTTAGAGAAAAAGTCTCAATGATTGTTCTGTGGAATTGAAACATATCTTTCATAATCTCTTCATCTGTTTTCTTGGTTAATCTTCCAAAGGTTGTTACCCTTCCTCTAACCATTCCCATGATCTCTGCTATTCCTAAATCATTACATACTGGAGTTATTCCTTTTGCTATTGGTTGCCAAGTTTTGGATCTAGTTGCTACATTAACCACTAACATTTCTCTTCTTAAGGTTTCCATTTTGAAATTATCTAGAGTTTCTGTAACCTCAATCATTAAATTTAGAAATGTGTCTGATGGTCCTTGCCCTCCATCATAGTATCCACTTTGATTTCCTTGCTCTTCTTCCATGTTAACTTAAGAAATAAATTATTTATAAATATAGTGAGAAATTAGATTCTTGCAATTTCAAATCCAGTTGGTCTTTTCACTGGCTTTCCTAATCTGAAATTAATTAATTGTTGTGCTAATGTTGGAAGAACCTTTCTTTCTTTCTTTTTCTTCTTTTTCTTTTTTGATGGCTTTCTTGTTTTTTTTGGCTTTGGCCTTATTATTCCCATATCTAATCCAAATGTTGGAGTTGGTGTTTTAAATGGTAAAGGTGTAAGTAATTTAAGTGGTTGTCTTTGCTTTTGTAATAATCTTTGTTTTTGTAATAATCTTTGTTTTTGACGCAACCTTTGTTTTTGAGCTATCTTCTGCTTTTCTAGAACTCTCTGTTTTTCTAGGGCTCTTTGTTTTTCTAAAACCTTTTGTATTTCTTTCGCTCTTTGTTTTTCTAAAGCCCTTTCTCTTGTACCTTGTTTTATTCTTATTTTTGATTTAATTCTTGTATCTGCAATTGGAACTAATAATGAAGTTGCTGATTGGGCCCCTCTAACACTTCTAATATCCATTGACAGTGGAGCAGATTCATATGAAACTAATAAGTTTGATGGTCCTTGTGCTCTTGCAATTTGTGCAGGAGTTAATCCTTCTCCCCCAACCATTCTTGGAACCCCTTTTAATTGAGGCTCTTTGACTGGAACTAAACTATTTATAAGATTTTGAGATTGCCTTCCAACATTTCTTGAGACTTTATCTAATGGTACAACTTGAGTTGCTTCAACTTCTTGGAATGTTTTTGAAAGAGGTGTTTTCTTTCCCCCAACACCATACTTTCTTCCAAGTTTTGGTTTTGGCCCTTCTGCTGTTAAAACTAATCCTGCTCCTCTTTTTCCAATAAGTAAAGAAACTTGTTCATTAATCTTAACTCCTATATCTTCAAAAGGAAGAGTTACTTCTTTTACAGCAGTTCCCCCATATGTTGCATCTTTTCTAAGTTCTTTTGTAATGGCCTTTAGAGTTCTTGTTTCAGCATAAGGTCCAAACTTTCTTTTAACTAAAGCATATGTTTGTACTTCTGGGATAAATGCACTAGTTCCAACAGGAGTGAAAATTTGAATATCTCCTATTTGTCCAAGTGGTATTCCAGTGCTCTTTCCCCCAACTTGAAACAATTGAGAATCTTGATAGATTCTTCCTGCAGATAATCTTGAAGGTTTAGCATAACTAATTGTTGTTGCTCTTCCAGTTGCTTCTGGGAGAAAATAAATTTGTCCTTTGATACTTAGAAGGTCTCCTTCAATTAATATTTTCCTTCTTCCTTGAGGTGTTTCTTGATAAGCAATTAAATCAATTCTTTCAGAATTAGCTTTCTTTCCCTTTCCTTTTCTTATGATGGTTAATTCTTTCAAAGGTGCTTTGTTTAATTCTTTTATGTTTGCTTTAATTTGTACTATAGCTTTTTTCTTTAATTTAAATTCTCTTCCCCTGTATCCTCCAACGGCAAACATTGTTGCAACCTCATATGGTCTCTCTCTTGCATATTCTAATAATGATGTTCCAGTTCCCAAAGGATCTGCTATTCCAGACTTTACAAGTTCTGAACCATAAGCTGGTCCTACTGCTGGGATAAGAGCTGTTCCAGCATATAATCCTCCTCTTGTTATTTGGGCTGGGATTCCTTCTGAACTAAATCCTAATAAATCTGGTGCCATTTCCACATATTTTTGTGATGTTCTTGATATTGGATCTGATGCAATTGTTCCAGTTCTTGTAGCTAATTGTCTTGTTGCAATTCCTGAACCTCTAAGTGCTGCAGGAACCACTCTTGCTCCACTTGCAATTAATGCTAAATCAAATGCCATCTTTGTACTTTTTGGATCTTTCATATATCTTTTATACCATGCTGCTAATGATTCTCCTTCTCTTCTTGGAGGCCCAACATTAAGTGCAGATGCTGCTCCAGATTGCAGTATGTCTCCTGTTGGAGTTACATCATATCCATATTTTTTATAGAATCCTTCTGGTCCTAATCTTTTCACATCAATTGCTCTTAATTTTTTTCCTGTAAATGGAACACTTCTCATTGCTTGTTCATAAGAAGTTTTTGGCTCTCCGAAAATATCTAAGAAACTTGCATCTCCTCTTTTTCCTCCTATTTCAAAAGTTGTTGGTAATGGAATTTCTTTTTTGTCTATTGAATCCATAAGTTTCTTGAATGCTATTTGTGAAGGAGTTAATAATCCAGTTTTTGATTCTGCAATGTATTTTCCAGTTGTTCTATCAAAAGCCTGTAATTCAATTGGAATATATCCCCTTCCTTTTGCTATAGATGGATCTATTGATTGTAAAACTTCTTTTCCAGTTATTGGATCAAAATATGCTGGAAGAGGTTTTTTAAGTTGCTCATAAGCACTTTGTTCCTGCTTTCCAAAAGCCTTTCCTATCATCATCCTTGATTTTGCTTTTCTATATCCTTCATGATATGCTTTAGTATTTCCAGTCCCTACCTTTCCTTCCATTGCTCTTTTAAATCCTCTGTTATAATCTTCAATCTCTGAAAGTTGCATATCTGCAGGTTTTAGAATTTCTGTTTGATACTTTGTAATATCTTCTTCTCTAGCAAGTAATTGTTTTTCTGCAGCAGTTAGTTCTTGTTCAACTCCAGATAATCTTCTTTTGTATTGTAATCTTGCAGATCTTTCTTTTCTTGGAGTGAATTGTAATCTCTTTGGTCTTCTTAAACTCCCTCTAGCTTGTCTAACTTGTTGTTGTGAAGAAGAAATAGTTCCCCTTGATTCAGATATTTGTTCTTGTGCAGTTTGTACCTCTTGCTTCGCTCTTTCAATTTCTGCCCTAGTTACCATATACTATCTAAAAGTGTTAAATATTTATACTTTTTTATTAATGATTTCTTTTGAGAAGGTAATCTTAATTATCCAATAGCTGAAAAAGACCATTAATGAGAAATAAAGAATAGCTGATTTGTAACTATTATTGGAGATAAACCAAAATAAAAGGAATACAATAAACTGAAATAAAACTAAAAAGTCTGTATGAAATATTCTTTTGAGGTTCATTCTACTATTCCCATTCTTCTTGTTGGTTTGTTTTCTTTGTTAAGAACATTCCTGTTGCTTTGTAAGCACACATTATTGCAGCAAGTAGATTTATAACAAAAATTGTTGGTACCCACCATACTCTTGACATCTCTCCTGCCTCAAAAACTATCATTAAATTGCCATAAGTTATTGGAAGAACTATAATCATTAGCAATCCTAATATGGCCACAAACCATTTAGATCCAATGAACTCTAAAATCTTATTTTCATTCATGATTGTTTAAAGGATTAATTATTTATAAATATAGTGAAGAGGCATTTTATCTTTTACTATTTCATCTTTCATTTTAATTCTCTCCTTTTCATCATTTCATAAAATCCTTTAACAAAGCCGTTTAAGGTTCGCATTTCCCTACAATTATCTATTTGGATTCTTCTTTATCCTTTGATTTTTTTTGACGGATCATATTTGCCACTCTTTGATAAATTGATACACATTTTTTATTGGCACAAGTATTTGATCTAAAATCTCTTACTGTTGTTTTACGATTGGTCGTTTGATGTCTGGTTGCTTTTAAATATTCTCTTCTACAAACAATGCATTTTACTAATTTAGTGTTGAGTGGTTTTGTCATTTTCTAGTAAAGTTAAAGTGTATAATAATATTTCTCATAAGATTTCTCTTTTTTCTTAGTGAACTTCACTTCTTTGCTTTCTCTCAATTTCCTACACCCCCTTGAAATTGATACTCTATTTCCAGAGATGTTTACTAACAACTCCTTCATATCCACTGGCCTTTTCTTTTTCTTTAGATATTTAATAATTTCTGCTTGTCCCATTCTTCCCCCATTGATTTTATTTTATTCATCATCATTCATTACCTTTGCTGCAGTATTATTTTCTCCATATCTTGCATGAGTAGAAATCTTTAAGTTTTCTATAATCTTTTTCTGTTGTCTTGGCTTTGATACAAGAAATTGTGTTACTCTTGGATCTAAACATAACTTATTGAAAGTTTCTTCCACACTCATTCCCTCTTTCTTTAAGAATAATATTTCTTGAGTTAGACTTCTTCCAAATACTTTGTTCCAATCATATCTCTTTATTTTAGATCTATCAACTGCATCATCAACAACCCCCCAAACCTCATCTTCATTCTTTACTTCTGGTTTGTGCATCTGAACTAATGTTCCTAAAAAATCTAATTCTTCTCTATTAATTTTCCTTATTGTCTCTGAAAACATTCTATACAATTCACTTGCAGAATAAACTTCATTTGTTTTCTTTTCTCTGGCAAACTTCTTTCTAAGTCCTAAAAGAATGCTCAGTGCTGTTTTTTCTTTTTCTGATATTTCAATTTCCATTTTAATGTATGTAGTTTGGCCTTCCTTTTGGTATTTTAGTTTCTTTTGAATTTCCACAAATTACGCATTCATATCTTTTTTCTCTTTCATTCCATAACATTTGGTGTCCACAATTCCAACAAGTTTTAGAATCTATCATTTTTTCATTCCCTTGATTATTTTAGTTAATTCCTTTACTGATTCTCCTAATATTTGTACTGCAGCAACATGAGATCTCATATTCTCTGCGTGATATTCTAAATGCTCTGCATTTTTCTTTATTAATTCCCCTGCCTCATTGAATGTTTGTAAAACCTTTTCTGGGGTTACTTTCCATCCTGTTCTTTCATGTGCATTAAAATATTCATCTGCTGAATTTACTCTCATTGGATCTTCTCCTTCAAATTCTTTAAGTCCTATATCATCTTTTCTTGAATCATCTACCCATAAAATTGTTTTATTACCTCTTTCTTTGACATATAATTTCTTTCCTCTTTTTATAATCCATTCTGCAAACTTATTAAAAATTAATCCATAATGTTCTCTGAAAATCTCAATTCCATATATTCCAGAAAAACCAAATCTATCTTTTAAATGATTAACTAATTTATCAATATCTTTCAATGCTCCGAACTTTGAATGTAATGCATTCTTTGCATAATAAGAATTGTTAGAATATATTGTTAATGATCCCCTATTTATCCAAATTGAACATTTATCTTTTATTAATTTTAATGATCCAAAATGTAGCTTTTCTAAGTTTTTTACTTTTAATTCATGCTGTACTTTCTTTTTTTCAATTAGATTGTGTTCTTTTGGAAATAGAATTTTAAAGTTGAATGCATGGCCTCTTTTATTCAGTTTATTATGAACTTGGTTTTTAGTTACCCTAAGGTGCTTATATGAACTTTCTAAAACATTAACTACATATTTTCCTTTCCTTTCAATATAGCCAGAAGTTTCTAATCTACGAAGATGATTAGATAATGTTGAAGGTTTTATATTAAGCCTTTTTCTTATTTCTGCTTTATTCAAACCCTTTGCAAGAAGGTTCAGAACAATGTCAATTTCACATCTCTTTTTAGGGGTGTCCATGGGGGTTTAATGTGAACTTCATATATAAACATGACTTATCATTTTATAATGAAAACGATGTAATGTTTTGTAGTGCCTAATTACGATACATTTATAAGTTGTAGTGCCTAACTAATACTAAGCAGGGAAGGCAGGAACTCAACCCCTATTCCTTCCCTTTTTTGTTATGCGTATCTAATTAAGATCTCAATTCTTTTTAACTCTTTTGGAAACTTTTCACTATATTTATAAATTTTAAAAATCATGTGTAATCATGCCATATCAACACGAAGTTAAAACTACCTTTCCAGATTTAATCATTAATCAAATTCAAATCATCCAAAAGATCTGTTCTAGAGAATTAATGGATGGAGATAAGGTATTAAAGAATGCCATGGGAGAACAAGTCATTGAAGGAGATGATACAAGATATAGTTTCTTGCAATCTGTTGAAATTCTAGGATCTCTCTTAAGTCCATACTTTGGAAAGTCCAAAATAAAGTTTAATGAGTATTGTGTTTATTGCGATACTGAACTAATTGAATTACTTGATAGTAAAGATTTTAAGAAAAAATTAAAAGAGATTTTTGATATTGAAGATGTTGAGAAGATTAAAAAAGATGAAGTATTAAGGTCCCAAGTTAATGTTTATTTATTGAATGATAAGATTAAGGAAGGAAGGAAGATGTTTCGTGCATTAATTCAAATTTTCAAAAACAATTCTTTCCTAGGAGAAGAATCATATGGAGATACAGCAACTAATAAAGCAAATTCTCCTCTTGAGGCCATTGATGATAGTAAAAAGGATGTATTAGCATGAGACAACCTCCAAGAGTTATTTATCAACAAGGTTTGCCTAAATCTCACAGTTGGGCTAGATGGGCCACATTTAGAGTTAAAAGAAAGAATAATTCAACTAATGTAAGATTTGTTGGAGACACTGGAACTGGGAAGTCATGGAGTGCTTTGGCATTCTGTCAGATGTGTGCAATTTTAATGAATCAGGAATTTACTAATAAAAATGTTTATTTTTCAATTAGAGAAGTTCTTGATGAAATAAGTGAAAATGAGCCCAAAGCAGGAACAATTTTCCTTATTGATGAACAGCAAGTTGGGGCTAATGCTAAGGACCATCAGACTAAAAGAGCAAAAGCATATTCAATTTTACTTTCAACAGTTAGATCAAAAAGATACATAATTGTTACTACACTGCCTTTTTCTGATATGGAATTAAAATCTGTGAGGAGATTTTTCCATTTAGAAGTTGAAACACTTGGAGCAAATCTCTCAACAAACACAGTTAGAAGTACACCAAGATACTTAGAATATTCAAGAGCCAAAGCAGAAAAGGTTTATCGTAAAAGATTAATTGTTTCATATACTGATCCAGACACTGGCATTTTACATCATAAAAAGGTTTCCTTTTGGGATATTCCAAAGGCTAGTCAAGATTTACTAGATGAATATGAGGTCAATAAATCTAACTTCCAGAGGAAACTATATAAGAAGTTATCTAAAGAACTTGCAGCAGAAGAAGGAGATGATGAAGATATAACTCCTAAAGCAGTTGCAGCAGACATAGTTGAAGATACTCTAACAGATTATCAAAAGAGTATTCTTATGCACATGAGGAACGGTACAAAAAAGCAAACAGACATTAGCCTTAAACTTGCAGGAGATGGGTTTCATTCAACTCCACAGAAGGTTTCACAGAATATTAAGTGGATGAGGAGAAAGGGGGTTGTCATAATCAAATAAATCATGATAAATTCTGTGTAAACAATACATTTATTATAGACCTTCCCTATATTAATTTAATTTATAGGTGGTTGAAATCATGGGTCAAATAACCAGTACCCACTAACTTTATTGTGGTGTTTACTAAGGGAATAAAAAAAGGCAAAATCAAATAGAAAATGGAACAAACAAACAATAATTCAAATCAAAATCCAGAAGGAACTGCAACTCACTCTGGTTGGGGCCATTTTTATGTTCTCTTTTCAAGATACAGAGATGAATGTTTGAAGATTGGGCAGATTGTGTTTGGAACAAAGATTGATACCTCTCTAAAATATCTTCCTTCCTATTACTCATCACTTTATTCCATGGCCCAACAAGTTTTTAGTTTCTACGATTTTGAAATAGAAAAGGAAATTACAGAGACATGGTTTGATCTTGGAACAAAAATTAATGATGTTCTTTATCTAGCTTCTGATAAGGATTTCAAAAAGCAAATGATTGCAGATGGGATAGAGCCCATTCCAAAGGATCTTAAAACAGAGTTGCTCATGTTCTTTAATAAGATTGATAGACTTGCAGGAGAGGCAGGGCTTTTAGTTGGAAAAGAAAATAAAGGATTAACCGATCCCAAAAAGGGCTTGATTGGATTTCGCAGATGACATCAATGCTTTTTACAATATTCATGTTCTTTATTAAATTTGCACTCTTTGCTTTAGTCTGGACATATCTTGGAAGGTTTGCTGGAGTTTGTTATTTGATGATCTGGATTGCTTGGGTAATTATCAAAAAGCAAAGGAATAAAAAGGGTTGAACTCCTTGATTTCCTATGGAAAATAAAGCATTGTTTTGGATGATAGTTGCACTCTCTTTTCTAATGGTCATTATTGGGCTTGTAATAGTGCTAGTTTCAATTTTTAATGCTGGAGAGCAATATGAGATTAAAAGGCTGACTTGTGCCTATGAGATTTGTGGGATGGATAAGCAAGAACATGATTCTTATTTCTATGCAGATGTAGATGATTATTGTTATTGCTTCCTTCAAGGAGAATTAGATTTTGTTGAAAATGTTAATCATTTCTTAGAATAAATTGCTCTGGCTGGATTTGAACCAGCGATCTTTGCCGCATGAGGGCAACGCTTTAGCCAATTAAGCTACAGAGCATTTTCTGGGATTTTCATAAAACATAACCAATGTGTTGGGATTTTACTTCTATTAGGATGTCCGAATAATGGTTGTTTTCCGATAACTTCTAAAAGAATTTTCTTTTTAATACTTGCTTCATTCCATTTAAATATTAATATTCCATAATCTTCAAGAACTCTCCAACATTCATCAAATCCTTTTTTTATATCCTCTCTCCAAGTTTCTTTGTTCAATGCTCCATATCTTTTCGTCATCCTGCAACCATCAATTTTTCCAATAAGATGTGGGGGATCCATTACTACAAGTTTGAAAGAGTTATCTTTAAATTTCAAATCTTTAAAATCCATCTGAATATCTGGTTTTATATCCCAATTTTTACGATTGTCATCAAATCCTTTTTCTCTTATTCTATTATCTAAGAAGAGAGCATTTGGATGATTTTTATTAATCCAAAAACATCTCCTTCCACAACATACATCTAAAATAAATTTATCTTTCATTTGAATAATTTTTCTGCATCATTTAATATTGATACTGCTAATTCTTTATCAACACAATTTCTTAAAAGTTGTCTTTTATCCTTAATCTTATATTTTGATAAATCAATGTTGTGGAGTTTCTGGAGATCTCTTATTTGCGCAGCTCTTATCTTTTCTTGAGGTATTTTAATTTTAGTTAATTCAAAATTACTCCAAAACAAATGCCTCTGAATCAATTTTCCTTTTATTAGTGGTTCATAATATGGTTTCACATTCTCCACAATCCACAAGCATTTGGCGTGTTGTTGCAAAAATATTATCTCTTCATATAATCTCATATCAGGATAAACTGGTTTAACTCCCCTATATCTCACTCCAATATTAAATCTAAAACTTGAATGACTTTGACAAGGAGGACTAGACCAAATAAAATCAAATTCAGCGAAGTGTTGCAAGAGATATTCGTGTGCATCTCCAATTACTATTTCATCATCTGGATAAAGTTCCTTGTAAATTGTTGCTATCTCTGGATTAATTTCAACTGCAACTATTTTATGTTTTGATCCCCAGAGTTTTCTATTTCCTCCAAGTCCTGAATATAAATTTAATATTTTCATTTTAATTGTTTCTTTGTAAAATCAGATCGGCACGATCTAATTTTTATGTGTGAGTGTAAATAAACACCTCCTTATTCGTTGTTTATGGTTGGGGGGTGTTTAAGCTGAATTTTGTTTGTTTTTTATCCCCTTAGTTTTTTGGGGGGTGTTTTTTTATCTAGTTGAGAGCTGGTCTCTTTGCTTTTCATAATGTCTGATTCCAACCAAAGCCTCTTTCACTTTTTCTGTATCTCCTGCATCTGATTTTTTTAAAAAGTTCATCAATCCTCCAAGGAGCATAACCACACATACTATGACAACAAATATTGGGAGAAAATTAATTATTTGTTCTGATGCCATCCCTTTAGCTAGTTCCATGGATGCGTTTGCTGCTGCAGATCCTTCCTCCAGTTGTTCCCCT
>Ga0164313_10000489_pt1 | contig 32020 bp, 27 predicted proteins | sample GuaBasSedimGuay4_FD_113735 | JGI IMG/M metagenome (GOLD analysis project Ga0164313, IMG submission 113735) | Subseafloor sediment microbial communities from Guaymas Basin, Gulf of California, Mexico - Guay4, Core 4569-4, 0-3 cm | ecosystem: Environmental > Aquatic > Marine > Hydrothermal vents... | reverse complement strand
GCCGCCTTCCCCCGCTGCGCCGTCTTGCCCCCCGCTGCCCCGCCTCGCCCCGCCTCGCCCCGCGTTGCCCCGCCTTGCCCCGCCTTGCCCCGCCTTGCCCCGCCTTGCCCCGCCTTGCCCCGTCTTGCCCCGCCTTGCGCAACCTCGGGGCGAGCACACGGGGATGCGCGCATCCGCAACAGGCGCTTCTCTAACCGCCCGGCGCGCGGCAATCCCGTCCTCAGGATCGCGTCCCCAGCTCCCGTGTCCGGCCCCAGCTCACGCGCGGAAAGGCCTTGCCCACTCCAGGTTCCGTCGGAGAGAATCTCTGTGCGCACCGTCTCGCTTCACGCCCGCTGTTCATGCCCTTCGCTCAACATGCGTGCAATGCACACCTGACTTATGCGCAAAATGGAGCTAACTTGTGGATAGCATGAAGTCGCCGCTGGCCCGCATCGGGCTCGCCATCGCCGTGACCGCCATCTTGGTTGTGATCGTCCGCGATCGATTGGACGCCAGGGACCTCAGCGGTTGGGAGACACTCGCCGCAGCGCGCGTTGATGGCCTCACTGCCGAGGAGCTTGAGCAGGTCTGGATTGAGGTCGACGGCACTTCAGCCGAGCCATGGGCCGGCTATTACCTCGCAATGCAGCTCTACACCGACGGCACCGACCTGGACCGTGCCCACCAAGTGGCGGATTCGACGATCCGCGCGTTTCCCGGCCACGCCGTGGCGCCCATGCTGGACGACTTGCTGGCCGCGTTGGATTCCTACTCGCCTGGAGCTTGAGCGAGCCCTCAGCCAGCACCGGCCAAGCATGCGGCCTTCAGTACTCGCCGCGCCAGGCCGCCCCTACGCCTCCGCTTTCGGCGGTGCCGACGGGCCACTGCAACCAAGCAGACGACACTCGGCAGGGCGCACTCCTCAGCACTCAGCGGGGAGCGGGGAGCGGGGACCTCAAGCAACGTGGGGGCCACCTCCACCGGGCTGATGGAATGGACGGCCCTCACAGCAAGCGAGGCCTTTCACGCGGCTCACTCCGCGATGGCGGCCGACCTACCCGTCGCCGAAACTCGCCTGGCCGGTCAGAAGCTGGTGCACCAAACGGTCTCGATCCGCCTTTGAATGGTATGTCAACCGCACTTCACCGGTCTTTTCGCTGCCGTGAAGGCTCACCTTGGTGTCGTATATTTTCATGAGCTTTTCCTCATAGAACAACACCTTCTGGGGTGTCTTGCCGGAGCGCGGGTACCGTTTCGCCGTGACGGGCTTCTGGGCGCGCACGCGGGCTTCAACCTGGCGTGTTGACCAGCCTTCGTCGCAGGCTTGCTTCGCTACGGCGATCATGTCGGACTGCGACTCCAAACCCAGAATTGCTCTGGCGTGGCTTGCGGGCAGCCTTCCCGCGTCCAGCAGATGCTGGATTTCGTCAGGAAGGTCGAGCAATCGCAGGCCATTTGAGATCGCCGCCCGGCTTCGGCCCAACTGCTCAGCCAGCTCCTGGTGCGTCAACCCGTACTGCCCGAGGAGTTGCTGATAGGCCTCTGCCTCATCCAGTGCAGTGAGGTTCTCTCGCTGGATGTTCTCGATCAGAGCGAGCTCCAGCGAGCGCGTCCCCTCGGCCGTAACCAAGACAACTGGAATCGTCGTTTTTCCCGCAATCCGTGAGGCCCGGAATCGCCGCTCACCCGCGACCAGCTCGTATCCAGCCCCCCGCCGGCGAACCACGATAGGCTGCAGGATCCCGTGCTGGGAAATGGAGGCCGCAAGCCCGCCCAGCGCTTCTTCGTTCATTCTCCGCCGAGGCTGCTGAGGATTGACCCGAATGCTGTCCAGCGCGACCTCGAGCGCGCTGCTCTCCGGTTGATCCCCCACCGTTCTGCTGATCAAGCTGTCCAGGCCGCGACCTAGCCGCGGAGCCGGTGTTTCGCTCGCACTCATCGTTTGTCGTTCCTTCCGTTCCATGCAGAGGTCAGTTCGCCGCGCTGCGTGACTCGATCGACAGGCGACCGGAGCCCGCGTTCGATGGACCCAGCGGCGGGTCCGTGCTCACCAGCCACGCCATGCGTCTTCATAACTCGGTAGCTGTCGAGCCACGTCCCACGCTATGACCCTGACGGATTGGCTTCAACGACGTTTCACGTGAAACACGCAAGGCGTCGCAGACGTCCCTGCCCCCCAGGGCCCCACCTGTTTCACGTGAAACAGCCGCCACCAAGACACGCGAGAGCGTGAACTCTCGCCGGGGCATGCGACGCCAAGAAACAACCGAACCCGTGAACCGACAGGGACTTGCGGGCGGTCGTCAGCCCCCTAACTTCAGATAGCCCAACTCGCTCGGCAAGGGCTGGCCAGCCTCGCCTAACCCGGCACGAAAGAGCGCACCCAGGTCTTCTAGTGCCCGGGCGTCTCCCCTGGCGGTTAGCCGGCGAACATCGGGGAAGCGCCCCGCAAGCATGATCAGCCCCATAAGCGAGGCCGCGGAGCAGCTCTCGCCCTCCATCCCGATTTCCATGGGCGTCCCATAGTGCCTCGCGATCTGAACGATCAGCGCGAGCGGACGCGCGTGCAGCGTCACACCGTCAGGGAGCACGAACTCATCTTCTCGTTGCGAGACAAACGTCTCAAGCAGCAGCTGGACCTGATCCGAACAGGAATCCACGAACAGATAGGCCTGGCGAAGGCACGTGTTCACCGCAAGCGAGAGAATGGCCTGCTTGGGCACCAAGGTGGAGATGATCTCCCGAGCGGCCTCATGGCGAAGGTCGTTCTCGTGGCGCTCGTAGAAGTGGACCAGAGCCGTCGACATCTCCAAGAGATGGAAGGCAATCGATGCATGGCCACGCAGCGTCACTAGCCACGGGTGCGCCTCCTCGATCGCCGTGCCGCTGACGTACGTGTCATACATCGACTGGATGTTGTGCACGGCCGACTCGTACCACCGGCAGCGGTCCTCCGATGCGTGCTGGGCGACGTACTCTGCGAGTTCATCGGGCTCGCGAAGAACCGCCAGGTTGAGAGACCTGCTGGCCTCAATCACCAAGGCGAAGCGACCACCGATCTCGACGATGTGCTGGCGTTCATCCACCGTCTCGTCGACGCCGAGGTTGCGAGAGAGCTGACGCGGTCGCACCGGCGGGTCCGATGAGGCAGCCTCCGCAGGCTCCCACTCCTCCATTCCCAGGTTGCGCGACTCCTCCAACAGGCGTGAACAGAGCGCTGAGAGGCACTCCCTCAGCGTCAACACGCCGGCATCGAGCAGGTCCGGCAGTTCGCCGACTCCATCAGCAGTCGCGTATCGAGACAGCCGGGTCGACAGCTGCAAAAGACGGCTCTGAACGCTTGCGAGGCCACGAATTGACGCGACCAACTCGCCAAACGTCACGAAGGTCCGGTTTTGCCGGGCACCGTGATCATCCAGGAACGTCTCAAGCGAATGAGCCGACTCCGCGAGCCGCCCGACGCCATCCGGGAGCTTCAGGAAGTCATCCCCGCGCTCGACAAACGCCACAACCCAAGCGCCAAAGACCCGTGACTCGACGCCAAGCAGGCGCGAATACTCATCCTCCGGCAAGATCGCTTGCGTGGCCTGAACTCGAGTCATGGGGGCTGCCCGAAGCGCGTCAGTTTAGCACAGCGTTGAATCACCGATCCTCCCATCGGAGGCGAACCCGATACCACCGTCTCAAGGTCTTGATGGGGCCCGGTCGATGTCTCAGCACCTCCCCCAAGCACCTCTGATCGGCAGGCCATCACATGGGTCCACGCACCAAGTCCGCACCGTCCGACCACACCATCGAAATCTACTTGCAGGAAATCAACCAGGTCAAGCTGCTGACGGCGGATCAAGAGAAGGAGCTGGCCTACGAGGTCCAGAAGGGCTCCATCCAAGCGCGCGATCACTTTGCCCTGGCCAATCTGCGTCTGGTCGTCAGCATCGCCAAGCGCTACATGAACCGCGGCCTGTGCCTGCTGGACCTCATCGAGGAAGGCAACGTGGGCTTGCTGCGCGCCGTTGAAAAATTCGACCCCGCCGCGAACTGCCGCTTCTCCACCTATGCCACCTGGTGGATCAAGCAGTCCATCCGCAGAGCGCTCACGAACACCGTCAAGACCGTCCGCATTCCGTCCTACATGGTCGAACTGATCAACCGCTGGCAGCAAACGACCGATCGCATGTTGCTGGAACTCGGGCGTGTGCCCTCCATCAACGAGGTGGCGCTGGAACTCGACATGACCCTCGACAACGCGAGGAACGTGCGCCGCGCCCTGCGGACATCCCACAGGTACACCCAGTCGTTCAGCACGGACAGTGACGGCAGCAGCCTCAACGACATCATCGTCGACCCCAACTGCCCTGATCCGCCCAGCGATCTGGCTCGGGCCACAGAGGTCGAGCGCATGATGGGCCTGATCGACAACCTTGACGAACGCGAGCGGCGAATCCTCAGGCTTCGCTTCGGCTTGGACTATGATCGGGACCCCATGACGCTCAAGCAGATCGGCGCAGAGCTCGGTCTGACCCGTGAGCGTGTCCGTCAGATCCAGAACGAGGTCCTCGGCCGGCTGCTCAGGTCCATGTCCGATGAGGTCAGCGAGGAAGAGTAGCCGCCGCGCCGCAACTCAGCCGCTGCCTGACGGCCTCGACCCAACCGCCGATTCCACTGCAGCGGCGCCGGTGGAGCCCAGACTCATCGACACGGGGCCCCCGCACGCCGGACACCACGTGTACGTCCACGTGCCCTACTGCAGGGATCGCTGCACCTACTGCGCCTTCACCACCGTTCCGAACGCCGTGGGCCAGCACCGCGAGTTCACGGACGCGATTCTCGCCGAGTGGCGCGCCACTCCACGAGCGAATGCCCCCCGCACCCTGTCACTCGGAGGCGGGACCCCAGGTCTGCTGCCAGACAACCACCTACAACGTATCATTCACACAATAACTTCCGGCTATCCGCATGCTCATACCGTAGAGACAACGCTCGAGGTCAACCCAGTCAATGTGTCGATGGCTTCCTTGAGCGCATGGCGTGATTCTGGCGTTACCAGGCTTTCCATAGGTGTTCAAACATTCCATGCACGCGTTTTAAAGTCCTTTGCGCGACTCCACTCACCTGACGATGCGCGTCGCGCGCTGAGCATGATCGCCGAACATTGGGGCAGCAGCTGGTCGTCCGATCTGCTCGTGGGCTGGGGCGGGCAGAGCGCCGCCTCGTTGCACGCCGAGCTCGACGAGTTACTGGCTTTCCGACCGCCCCACGTCTCCATCTACGGCCTGACCGTCGAACCCGGGACGCCTCTCGAGCGCCTCCACAAGCGGGGACCCGGCGCGCTGGTGGATGACGACACTGCCGCTGCGCTCGACGAGGTCTGGACCGGCCGGCTGGAGCAAGACGGGTTGGAGCGCTACGAAGTCTCGAACTTCGCCCGCCCCGGGCAGCGCTGCCTCCACAACCAGGCGTACTGGCGCGGCCAGGCCTACCTGGGCCTGGGGCCCGGGGCCTCCAGCTCCGAGGGGCAGCTGCGATGGAGCAACCGTCGCGACGTCAACGCATGGATCAGCGCCGCTCGCTCGGGACGCTCCACTCGAGAACACGTCGAGCGCCTGAGCCCCGCACAGCGTCTGCTCGAGGTGCTGGGCTCCGGGCTCCGGACGCGGGAGGGGCTCTCCGCCGAGGCGCTCGACCGGCGCTTCTCCCCGGCCTGGCGAGCCCCGGTCAGGCAGGCAGCCGCTCAGCTGCTAGCGCACGGGCTCATCCATCTGGACGATCGATCCATCCGACTGGCAGACGCGCAGCTCAGCCGAGCGGACCGCATCCTGATCGAGCTGGTCCAGCGCTGGCCTGGACTGCCTGAGTAGCCCGCGCCCAGCGCACTTCGGACGCTCGCACACGCCGTGATCCTCCTGATCGACAACTACGACTCGTTCACCTTCAACCTGTATCAACTGCTCGGGGTTCGCTGCGGAACGCATGACGAGCTGCGGGTCGTACGAAACGACGCCCTGACAGCGGACGCGTTGGTGGCGCTGCGTCCCGACCATGTGGTGCTCTCACCGGGCCCCGGACACCCCCGTTCCAGTGGGCTGACGCTGCTCGCGACGGACCTGTTTCCGCAGACGCCGTTGCTCGGCATCTGCCTCGGACACCAGGCGCTGGGCCTCTCGCAAGGCGCCCAGGTCGTACGCGCTCCGCACCCGACGCACGGCCAGAGCGTCCCGATCCATCACGACGAAACGGGCTTGTTCAGGGGCGTGGCTACGCCGGCGCGCGCCGCGCTCTATCACTCGCTCGTGCTCGCGCAAGACGAGCTCCCCGAGACCTTGTCGGTCACGGCCAGATCAGCGTACGGTGACACCATGGCCATCCAGCATCGCGACCGACCGCACTTCGGCGTTCAGTTTCACCCCGAGTCGTTCATGACGGACGACGGACCAACACTGATCGACAACTTCCTGGGGACGCGATGACCGTTCGCCCCTTCTCTGACAGGCTCGCCGACGCCGTCCACGACAAGGGCAGCGCGCTCGTCGTCGGCCTCGATCCGTTCATCGAGCGCATGCCCGAAGCCGTTCGCAAAAGCACCGACGCAGGAACGAGCCCGCGCGGGGACGAACGCCAACGGGCGGCAGACACCATCGCCCTGTTCAACGAACAGGTCATCGAGAAGATCGCGCCCTTTGCCTGCGCGGTCAAACCCCAGATCGCCTTCTACGAAGAGTGGGGGCCCGCGGGCATCGAGGCGTTTGAGCGCACCGTCGTCATGGCGCGCGATGCAGGGCTGCTTGTCATCGCGGACGTCAAGCGTGGTGACATCGGGTCGACTGCCGCGGCATACGCCCGCGCGTTCCTTGACCCGCACCGCAGCGCGGCGGCCAGCGACGCCGTGACGCTGAACCCGTGGCTTGGCACCGACAGCGTGGCCCCCTTCCTGCAAGCGGCAGACGACTTCGGCGCCGGCTTGTTCGCGCTGGTACGCACGTCCAACCCGTCGGCCTGCGAGCTCCAGGATCTCGAGGCGGGCGGACTCAAACTGCATCAACACGTGGCCGCGCTGGTGCGCTCGTGGGGCGAAGATCGCGTCGGCTCCTCGGGCTACTCGAGCGTCGGGGCCGTTGTGGGTGCCACCGCGCCGCGAGAGCTGCAGCAGCTGCGCCACGAGTTGCAGGGCGCTTGGCTGCTCATCCCCGGCGTGGGGGCTCAGGGTGCCACGGCCATGGACGTCGCCCCAGCCTTCGACAAGCATGGGCTGGGCGCGGTGATCAACGCGTCCCGCTCGATCCTGTACCCGTACAGCGACCCCTCCGACCCGAAGTGGGCAGACGCCGTGGGCGCCGCCGCCCAGCAGCTCAGGGACGATCTGCGCGAGGCCTCACGCGCGGCCGCGACCCAGGCGTGATCCTGGCTGGCTCGTGTCCGCGCGTCCATGGCTCTTGGACGACGTCCTGGTGGGCTGGCTCAAGCAACTGGACCGCGTTGCTTGGCCGCGCCCCCGGCGAGCAGAGCCTGGTGGAGACGGCAGCCACGCTGTCCGTCCACGCCGACTGGTCCCAGCTCCTGCACCCCGTCTCGGCCACGCGCCCGGCACCTGCGGACCAGGCCCTGGTGATCCTCGCTGGCCAGCAACCGGTGTTGGCCGGCGGGGCCGCGTTGGTGGTCCACAAGGCCGCCACGGCCGTGGCCATGGCTCAGCGTGCCAGCGCGCTCCTGGAGCGTCCCGTGGTCCCCGTGTTCCTGCTCGCCACGCAGGACCACGATTCCGATGAGGTGGATCACTTTGACATCATCAATATGTCAAATAGATCTCTACTTCGCACACGCTGCCGGATCACGCCTGCGCATGAGATGTTCAGCCGAGCCAGCTGGGATCAGACCTGGCCCGACCTGCTCGCCAGCGCGCTGGACGTAGATATTGGATACTTACAGTCAATATCCGGCTTAGATCAGACGACGAGCCCTCGCGTCTCCGAACACCCCGCGGTCCTGCTCGACCGGGTCTTTGGCGACCAGGGACTGCTGCTCGTAGAGAGCCACCGCATGCAGAACGCCGGGCGCCCGGTCCTGGCTCGGGCCTTGGGCGAGCGGCCGGCGCTGGCCGACGCGCTCCGCCGGGGCGCCGCAGCTCTGCGCGAGTTGAACGTCGCCCCGGCCTTCGACGCCGAGGACCCGCGGCCGCTGGTGCTGGAGAGCCGCAGCGGGCGCCGGTCCCGAGTGAGCGCCGGCGACGACGGAGCCCTGGAACGGCTCGCCCACAGCCCAGCCGACTTCTCGCCCCACGCGGCCCTGAGGCCGGTGGTTCAGGCGCTGGCCCTCCCGGTGCTGGCCCAGGTGGCGGGGCCATCTGAGCTCCTCTATCTGGCGCAGAGTCGCGGGCTGCACGAGCAGTTCGCCGCCTCCGCGCCGGTGCTGGTGCCCCGCATGGAAGCCACCCGACTGCCGGCCGACGTGCTGGCCGAGCGCGGCGAAGACCTGCTCGACTCCAGCTCCACGCCTGCCGGCGAGGCCGAACAGGCGCTGCGCGACGCGCTGCGACGCTTCACGGCCGGAATCGCGGACGCCGACCCCGGCCTGCTCCCCAGGCTCGAGCGCTTTGCCTCGGGGGTCAACGCCCGGGCGCGACGCTTGGCCGAGATGCCGACCTGGCGCGGGCGCGCGTCGCATGACCTGCGTACCCTGGCCCGGCCACGGGGCCGCTGTCAGGACGCCGTGCTGGCCTGGCTCCCTGACGCGATTGCCTGCGGCGATCTGCCCGCCTACGGACGTCACCTCGTCACGCTGTGCCGACCGCTGGAGTCGCCGATCCACATGCTCCACTCCTTGCCGGAACCAAGCGATGGTTGACGTGCTCGTGTTCGGGCCGCACCCCGACGACATCGAGATCTGTGCCGGCGGGCTGGTGCTCACGCTGGTCGAGCGCGGGTACACGGTGGGGGGCGTCGACCTCACCGGCGGCGAGTCGGGCACGCGCGGCGACGCACACACCCGCCACGCCGAAGGTCAGCGCGGCGCCGAGTTGTTGGGCCTGAGCTTCCGTGAGTGCCTGGGACTGGCCGACGGCGGCATCCGCAACGACGAGCCCTCGCGCGACCTGGTGATCGACGTCATCCGCCGGCATACGCCCCGCCTGGTGGTCGCGCCCGTGGCCATCGACCATCACCCCGACCACTCCCGCAGCGGCGTGCTCGTGAAGGAGGCGCGCTTCCTGGCGGGTTGCGCGCGCATCGGTCCGCCCGGCGCGCCACACCGACCGGGGCGTACGCTGTTCTATCCTTCGCGCGAGCTCGTGGAGCCGAGCCTGATCGTCGACATCAGCGACGTGTTCGATGCCAAGCTGCGCGCGGTCCGCGCCCACGCGTCGCAGCTGCACGCCGCCGGCTCCGATGAGCTGCCCACCATGATCGCGTCCGAGGGTTTCCTGACCATGATCGAGGCGCGCGCGCGCCACTACGGCGCGCAGATCGGCGTGACACATGGTGAGCCATTCGTGGTCGACGGACCCCTCGCCGTCAATGACCCCGTGCCCGCCGTGCGTGACGGCCCGCAGAGCGTGTTCCTGTGAGACCGCTGCGCGTCGGCATCGCCTGCTACCCGACGTATGGCGGCAGCGGTGTGCTCGCCACCGAGCTCGGACTGGCGCTGGCGGCGAACGGGCACGAGGTGCACATGTTCAGCTATGACCGCCCCACGCGCCTGGGTTGCTTCCACGAAGGACTCGAGCTGCACACGGTGTCGGTCTCCTCGTACCCGTTGTTCCGCTACCCGCCCTACGACCTGGCGCTGAGCACCGAGATGCGGCGCGTCATGGCCGAGCGCGACCTCGACATCCTGCACGTGCACTACGCCGTGCCGCACGCGCTCTGCGCCTACCTCGCGCGAGAGATGATCCCGGACTGCCGCACGCGCATCGTCACCACGCTGCACGGAACCGACACCACTATCCTGGGTCGCGACCCGTCCTATGGAGACGTGATCCACTTCGGTCTGGAGCACAGCGACGCGGTGGTCTGCGTCTCGCGCTGGTTGGCCGAGCAGACCGCCGAGATCCTGGGCTTCGAAGGACACGTCGACGTGCTGCCCAACTTCGTCGATCAGAACGTATTCAAACCCATGGACGCGCGCCAGATGCGCGAGCAGTTGGGCGTCGGCGAGCGCGCGCTGCTGGTGCACCTGTCCAACTTCCGCCCGCTCAAACGCACGCTCGACACGATCGAGGTGCTGCGGCGCTTGCCGGACGACCTGCCCGTGCTGCTGCTGCTGGTGGGAGACGGTCCGGACGCCGGTCTGGTACGCGACGCCGCGGCTCGCCACGGCCTGGCAGACAAGGTCCGTTTCCTTGGCGAGGTCGACAAGGTGGAGTCGATCATCGCCGCCGCTGACGTCGCGCTCTTTCCGAGCGAGAGCGAGTCCTTCGGCTTGGCGCAGCTCGAGGCGCAGGCCTGCGGCGTGCCGGTGGTGGCCAGCCGCGTGGGTGGCCTGCCCGAGGTGGTGCTGCACGACCAGACCGGCATCCTGGCTGAGGTGGGCGACGTGGACGCCATGGCCCGGGCTGTCACGCGACTGCTGACCGACACCAAACTCCGGCGCGACATGGGGCAGGCCGGAGCCCGGCGCGCGCGCGAGTTGTTCTCGCTCGAACGCAGCCTGGAGCAGCACGTGGATCTGTATCGAGCGCTGATCGACAGGGCGCCGTGAACAGCGCGCGGGTCTATCTCGACCACAACGCCACCTCGCCCTGGCGCCCGGAAGCGCGGGCTGCTGTCGAGCAGGCCCTGGCTGGTCCCCCGCTCGGCAACCCCTCTTCGGCCCACGCTGAAGGCCGCCGCGCCCGCGCGCTGCTGGAGCGGGCCCGCGAGCAGTTGGCCGATCTGCTCGGCTGCCCGCGCGACGGGCTCGTGTTCACCTCGGGCGGCACCGAGGCCAACGCCCTGGCCTTGGCGTCGTGCCGCGACACAGGGGCCCTGGCAGTCTCCGCGGTCGAACACCCGTCTCTGCTGGAGACCGCCCTCGCGAGCCCCCGCGGCCTGGTTGTTCCGGTGGACTCCCGCGGGCGCCCCGACACGTCCGTGCTGCCTGCGGACACCGCGCTGCTCTCAGTCTCCACAGCAAACCACGAAACCGGACACGTCCAAGATGTGGAGGCACTCACGCAGACCATCCACAACATAGGGGGTCTGTTTCATACAGACGGCTGCCAGGCCCTCGGTCGGGTGAGCTTCCGACCCTTCGACGCGGGCTCTGATCTCGCCAGTGTCTGCGCGCACAAGCTGGGTGGACCGGTGGGTATCGGTGTCCTGGCCGCGCGCGAGTTGTCGCTGCTGCGGCCACTGGTGCGTGGCGGCGGTCAGGAGGCGGACGTTCGTCCCGGTACGGAAGCGGTCGTACTCGCCGTGGCGTTTGCAGCGGCCGCACGCGCGGCCGTCGACGCGTTGCCGCACCAAGCCCCGCATTGGCGCGAGCTGATCCAGCGCACGCGTGAAGGCGTTCGCCAAGCAGACCCGACCGCTGTCTTCCACTCAGATGACCGCGACGGTCTACCCAACACGCTCGCCGTGTCGTTCCCCGGACGACACGGGCAAGCGCTAGTGCACCGTCTCGACCTGGAAGGCTGCGCGGTTTCGCACGGCTCGGCCTGCGCATCAGGATCGTTGCGTCCGTCGCCCGTACTGCTCGCGCTAGGTGCCGGAGACGACGCCGCGCGCTCCGTCTTGCGCATCAGTCTCGGCCACGACACGACGCGCGACGACGTGCAGCGCTTCGTGTCCGCGCTGCGCGCGACGCTCGCCGACAACCCCACCCATTTCTCTCCGAAAAAACCCCGGTGACCCGAAGCGTCGGTCCAGACATTGCTTGTGCGCGACACGCGCTCCCGCGTTCGTCCGTGAACGTGTTCGACCCGTTGACAGCCTGGGGGAAAGTCCCATAGTGGCGCCTGTGTCGGTGGTCGTCCCAGATCGCCGGCCGCACGTTGGGGACGGGTACGAGCAATCTCGTCGGGCGTGGCGTCGTGAGGCCGGTCGCGAATCGCGGGTGGGGTGGGTCGGGTTGCCATCGGACAGCTGGTCGCTGTGCTGCGCTCCGTCCGTGTCGTCGCGTTGGCCGTCTCTTGTCAATAGTCGGGCTCGTTACATGGCGGGACACGCAGGCATGACCACCTCTGAGCATCTCGACGCAGGCGCAGCGCACTTCTTCGACTGGCTGCGAAACAACGTCAGCCCAAAGAAGTATGAGCTCTGGTTCTCCAGCATGCGCTGCAGCCAGCGGCCCGACGGAAGCGTCGTGGTCGCCTTCGAAGACACCTTCCTTTGCGACTGGGTGCGCACCAAGTACATGCACCTGCTCGACGCTGCTGCGCAGGCCGCATTCGGGGACGAGTGCACGGTCCGGTTGACCGTGGAGCAGACCGACTCCAAGCCCAAGCGCCCGGCACACACGCCGGCGCCGAAGCCCGCAGCGCCGGCGATCGAGATCACGCCTCCCCAGGCCGATGGCCTGCCCCTGCACCCGCACTACACCTTTGACAACTTCATCGTCGGCCCCAGCAACCAGCTGGGCGCCGCAGCCACCCGCGCCGTCGCGGACGCACCTGGCGGTTCCTACAACCCGCTGTTCCTGCACGGCCCCACGGGCCTGGGCAAGACGCACCTGCTGCAGGCGGTCTGCCATCGCGCCATGCAACGACGGCCCGACATGAAGGTGCTCTACCTGTCGAGCGAGACCTTTCTGAACCAGTACATCGCGGCCATCGAGGCCGGCGATCTGGATCGCTTCCGGTACCGGCACCGTTCGGTCGACTTGTTCCTCATCGATGACGTGCACCTGTTGGCAAACAAGGAACGCACGCAGGACGAGTTCTTCCATACGTTCAATACGCTCTACGACGAGAAGCATCAGATCGTCTTGTCCAGCGACTGTCCGCCGTCGGAGATCCCGACGCTCAAGGACCGTCTGACGAGCCGTTTCGAGTGGGGCATGGTGGCGGAGATCGGCCAGCCGCAGTTCGAAACGCGGCTGGCCATCCTGCAGCGCAAGGCCCGCGACCGGGGCGTCGAGCTGCCCCACGACGTGCTCTCCTTCTTGGCCGAGCGCATCGACCGCAACATCCGCGAGCTCGAGGGCGCCATCACCAAGGTGCTGGGCTACGCCGAACTCTTCGGCAAGTCCGTCGACCTTGAGCTCGCCCAGCAGGCGCTGCACGCCACCTCCGAGGGCTCCTCGCGGCCGGTCACCCAGACCGAGGAGATTATGGCCGTCGTCTGCCGGCACTACGGCGTGACGTCGAGCGACATCCGCGGCCGCAGGCGCACGCAATCGATCGTGGAGCCGCGCCAGGTCTTCATGTATCTGTCGCGCAAGCTCACCAACATGTCCTTCGACGAGATCGGCCGCAGCTGTGGTGGTCGTGACCACTCCACGGTGCTCTACGCCGTGCGCAAGATCGAGAAGCGCCTGGAGGACGACAGCTCGCTCGGGCGCACGCTGCGCGACATGACGTCCGAGCTGAAGCGCTGAATTCGAACGTGGATAAGTCCGCGTCCCTGGGCACCGGGTCCGCCCCAGGCACCACCTGGCCGATCGCTTTGCGCCGCGTTTCTGTGCACAGCCCGTGGGACAGCCGTCGTGAAACAGCCCCGTCCTCCCCAGGGCTCCACCTCGACCGCAGACGCCACCGGTCCGCTACGTGGATCATCCGCTGTCCGGTGGGCATACTGTGAGCTTCCGTCCACACACCCCTTCCGGCCGATCTCCCTGTGGGCCAACAGCTTGCGACCGTTCCGCGAGCCTTGTCCACAATCCGGTCGGCCTTATGACGGTGATGGTTCCTTAATTCATACTTCTCTTCATTGGTCACCGCGTCACCCCGCACAGCTTGAGCGACCGATGCACGGAGACCACCGCAGACCATGAACCTTTCGACACCTCGCGAGCCATTCCTGCAACATCTTCAGCTCACGTCGTCCGTGTGCCCAGCGCGCAGCATGCGCCCGCTGCTCACGGACGTGCTCATCTCGGTCGATGGCAACCGGGTGGAGTTCACGGCCACGGACGGCGATATCTCCATCCGACGACGCTTCAGCGACGAGAACGTTTCGGGCGAGGGCACGGCGGCCTTGCCGGCGGCGACCTTGCTGCAGGCTGTGCGCTCCATCGACGACGCCGAGATCACCATCGTGCAGGTGGATCAGACCCACGAGCTCAAGTCGGAGCGGGCCTACTTCAAGCTCAACGGCGACGATCCGGACATGTTCCCGTCGATCCCGACCGTCGAAGACGAGGCGGGGGTGGAGCTGCCGCTCGGAGAGTTCGTCGCCCTGTGTTCGAGGACCATGTTCGCGGCTAGCAAGGACATGGGACGCTACGCATTCAATGGCGTGTTGCTCGAACTCGATCCCGAGGGCATCACCCTGGTGGCCACGGACGGCCGTCGGCTCGCGTTGGCCACTCTGCCCATGGCGACGGGCGTCGCCGAGCGCCGCAGCGCAGTGGTCCCGCTCAAGGGCCTGCAGCAGCTGCAGCGCCTGGGCGCCGAGGATGACAAGACACCCCTGCAGATCGTGCTGCGCCAGTCGTTGGTGGCCTTCCGTACGCCCAACGCCGAGGTGTTGGCTCAGCTGGTCGAGGGCGAGTTCCCCGACTTCCGCGCGGTCATGCCGGAGGATTCCAGCCTGCCGGGCCAGGTCAGCGTGGCGCGTGACGAACTGGCGTCTGCTGTGAGCCGAGCCATGATCACGGCTGGTGCCGAGTCGCCCATGGTGCGGCTCGAGCTGAGCGAGGGGCAGCTCGCGGTCATGTCGCGCCAGGAGGGCCTGGGAGAGTCCCGCAGCGACGTGCCGGTAGACTACGACGGTGACGAGGTCGAGATCCGCTTCAACCCGGCCTTCATCAGCGAATACCTGAAAACCATGCAGGAGGACGCCTTGACGCTCCGCTTCAAGGACCGCAGCTCGGCTGGCGTCTTTAGCTCAGGTGCTGTTTCGCGTTATGTTGTGATGCCGATAACATCCTGATGGTGGTTTCCTGTCTCTTCCTTCGGCATGCAGCGTGAGACCCGAACGTGGCGGCCCGCCCAGGCGCCTGGGAGACGTGCTGGCGGGGCTCATGCGCCGTCGGAGCTGGACCCAGAGCGTGCAGCGCGAGGCGCTCGAGCAGGCCTGGACCCGAGCTGCTGGCGAGCGTGTGGCAACTCGGTCTCGTGTGGCCCATTTGCGGGACCAAACGCTTACAATCGAGCTTTCTTCAGCGGCCCAGAGATACGAGCTTGAGGCCTTCCACGCGGGCTCGATCCTGACCCGCTTGCAGGCCGACGAAGACGCTCCCCCTGTGCGTCGCTTGGCCTTCCGTCTAGGACACGGCAACCCATCATGAGTCAGACCTACGACTCCTCCTCGATCCAAGTGCTCGAGGGCCTCGAGGCCGTGCGCAAGCGGCCGGCCATGTACATCGGTGACACGTCCAGCAGGGGCTTGCACCACTGCGTGTTCGAGGTCATCGACAACTCCATCGATGAGGCCCTGGCCGGTTTCTGCTCCCAGGTCGATGTCACCATCAACCTCGACGGCTCGGTGTCCGTCGTCGATGACGGCCGCGGCATCCCAGTGGACGTGCACAAGACCGAGGGCGTACCCGCCGTCGAGGTGATCCTCTGCAAGCTGCATGCGGGCGGCAAGTTCGACAAGGGCAGCTACAAGGTCTCCGGCGGCCTGCACGGCGTGGGCGTGAGCTGTGTCAACGCCCTGGCCGAGCGACTCAGCGTTGAGATCTACCGCAACGGCAAGGTCTACGAGCAGAGCTTCTCGAAGGGCATCAAGACCTGCGAGTTGCACACCACCGGCCCCACGAGCAAGCGCGGCACCAAGATCACGTTCCTGCCGGATGACTCGATCTTCGACGAGACCGAGTTCATCTACGAGACGCTGGCCAGCCGCATGCGCGAGATGGCGTTCCTGATGGGGAGCAGCGGTCTCAGAATCAGCATCCAGGAGGAGAGCAGCGGGCGCAGCGACACGTATCAGTACCCAGAGGGCCTCGAGGACTTCATCGCCTTCATCAACGACGGCAAGACGCCGCTGCACAAGGAGATCGTCTCGCTCGTCTCCGAGGCGCCGGACAGGACCGGCACGCCGGTCGAGGTCGAGCTGTCCTTGCAGTACAACGACAGTTACCGCGAGGACGTGTACTGCTTCGTCAACAACATCAACACGACCGAGGGCGGGACGCACGTCTCTGGTTTCCGCGCCGGTCTGACCCGCGCGCTGAACGGCTTCGCCAAGCGCGAGAGCCTGTTCAAGCCCAACGAGACGCCGCCCAGCGGTGACGACTTCCGCGAGGGCTTGGCGGCGGTGCTCAGCATCAAGCTGGCCGACCCGCAGTTCGAGAGCCAGACCAAGATCAAGCTGGGCAACCGCGAGGTGGAGGGCATCGTTGCCTCCGTCGTGCAGGACAAGCTCAACTCGGTCTTCGAAGAGAACCCGACGCTCGGCAAGACCATCGTCAACAAGGCCGTGCTGGCAGCGCGTGCCCGTGAGGCAGCGCGCAAGCAGCGCGACCTGGTGCGTCGCAAGGGCGCCCTCGCCAGCGGCAATCTGCCCGGCAAGCTGGCCGACTGTCAGAGCAAGCAGCGCAGCGAGACCGAGCTGTTCATCGTCGAGGGAGACAGCGCCGGAGGTACCGCCAAGGGCGCGCGAGACCGCAAGTACCAGGCCATCCTGCCCCTGCGCGGCAAGATCCTGAACGTCGAGAAGGCACGCCTCGACAAGATGCTGAACCACGAAGAGATCCAGATCCTGATCACGGCGCTGGGCACCGGCTTCGGCGCGGACGACTTCGACATCGAGAAGCTGCGCTACGGCAAGGTCATCATCATGACCGACGCCGACGTGGATGGATCGCACATCCGCACGCTGCTGCTCACGTTCTTCTATCGACAGATGGGCGAGTTGGTGAAGGCCGGGCGCATCTACATCGCCGAGCCGCCGCTGTACAAGCTCAAGCGCAAGAAGAAGGAGCGCTACATCATCGACGAGGACGCGCTCAACCACGCCCTGCTCGACATCGCGGTGGAGAGCGCCAAGGTGCGTGTGCGTGACGCTGCCCGTAGTGGTGGCGACGAGCGCGTACTGTCGGGCTCCGACCTGGACGCCCTGATGACGCTGCTGCTCACGTTGGAGCGGCTCGGTTCGCACGTCGAGCTCGGGCGGGCGCCGGTCCCCTTCTCCGAGTACCTCACGGCGGGCGCTGACAAGCAGCTGCCGGTGGCGCGCGTCGTCGCGCCCGATGGGGAGGGCCGCTTCTTCTTTGATCAGACGACGCTCGGGGCGCAGCTCGAGGGCCTGGACGAAGAGCAGCGCGAGGCGACGATCGTGGCCGAGTACCTGGACGCGGGCGCTATCGCTGAGGCGCTGGAGGGCCTGATCCGGCTCGGCTTCGCGGTTGAAGACTACGTGGGCAGCGCCAGCAGCGACGACAGCGCAGCGCGCTTTGAGGTCTTCGAAGACTCCGACGCGCCGCGCGAGGCCCACAACCTGCCCGGGGTGCTCAATCACCTGCGCGCCATGGGCGAGAGCGGCGTCGACATCCAACGCTACAAGGGTCTGGGCGAGATGAACGCAGACCAGCTCTGGGAGTCCACCATGGACCCCGAGACGCGCTCGCTGCACCCGGTGGTTCTCGATGACGAGGTCGAGGCCAACCACCTGTTCTCGATCCTGATGGGTCAACAGGTGGAGCCGCGCCGCGCGTTCATCGAGAAGCACGCGCTCGAGGTGCGTAACCTCGACGTCTGACGGTACAGCGTTTGGTTGAGCGCCGCGCCGCGGAGCCCGACGGGGCGCCAGGGCCAGGGAGCATGGCTGGGCCGGGGGAGTCTCGCCAGGCTCCGGGCCACCCGGGACTACGGCGTCGCGGGCTTCGAGGCCTCGGGCGGCTGGTCTTCGCGGCGCTCGGGACGCGGCGCGTCAGCTCCCGGCTCGGCTGGGGAGCACGGCTGCTCCGCAGCGTCGTGTGCACTCGGTGGCGCAGGCTCAGCGGGGTGCGCGGCCGATCCCGATGACGCGTCCGTCTCCACGCTCCCGGGAGCGGGAAACGCCTCGGGATCCGGCGGGCTCGTCTTGGGCCGCCACGAAGCCTCGGAGATGGGGGGCGAGGCGGACAACGAGCGCTCCTGCGGCGACAGGCCCAGGTCAGTTGGCAGGTCGAGCTCCGGAGGCCGGCGCAGCTCGTCGGGCATGCGGAACTCGGGCGGAGGGCGGCGCAGGTCCTGGGTGAGGTCGGAGGACATGGCTCGCATGCGCCCCACGAAGCGCGCGGCTTTACGCGCCACGTCCGGCAGGTCGCCACCAAAGAGCAGCACCGCCGCCGCGGCGAGCAGCACGAACTCCAGAGGTCCGATGTCGAGTAGAGCCAGCGTGGCGTTCACCCCGAGGATGATAGCGCGCCGGCGCTGGCCCCGTCGCGCTCGGGTCCGTGCGAGCAGCCCCTGCGGGCGCCTGGCGAGGGCAGGGCTGCGGGCGTCCGCCGAGGGAGTGCGCCGCCCATGGGCGCGGCAGCTGCCCAGCGGGCCTTACGGCAGTCGATTCACGAAGGCCCCGTCCACCGCCACGTCCGGCTGGCCTGGCGACGTGAGCGTGGCCGAGTAGATGCCGGCGAACTGCCGCTTCACGCGGCTCTGGATGGTGATCGACAGGGGCACACCGTCGGAGGTCCAGGTGGTCTCAACGCCCTCCACGACTTCGGTGTAGGTCAGGCGCGCCTGGTCGACCGGCGGACCCGAGAAGCTGGTGGGAATCAGCGGCGGCTGCTCGAACGCGAGCTCGAGCGTGCTCTGCAGCGTCTTGTCCTTGGACTTGCCGCTGGCCGTGGTCAGCACCAGGTCATCGAGCACTACGGTCTTCATGCCGCCCGCCTTGGTGACGAACTCCAGATCCCGGACGGTGCCCAGGACCTGGCGACGCGCGATCTGTTTGCGCTTGCTGCCCTGGATCTGCAGCGTGGTCTTTACCAGGTCAGCTCCGACCTGGTTGGTGACGCGCACGTTCCAGACGCCGTCGGCCACGGCGCGCCGGGGGACGCGCACGATGACCTCGCGGTCGTCCGGCGCGCCCTCCACCGGCTTCAGCTTGACCACCCGGATCCGCTTCCAGCCCACGTCGACCCGCGGCCGGCGGTTGCCCAGGTCCTGGACGAAAATGCTGAGCTTCTCCCTCGGCGCCGCGATGGTCTGGCTGAACCCGGTGATGACGGGCGGCAGCACGCTGAAGGCCGCCGCCGCGAGCCCGCCGTCATTGGGATGCAGCTGCAGCGTGGTGGGCCCGGCGTCCGGCGCGCGCTTCACGCGGGCCTCGATAGCCGTGTCGCTCCAGGAGAGGATGGCCAGACGCGGGTCCTTCTTGGCGTCTTCGTCCACCAGCGTGAGCTTGCCGCGGGTCTCGCCGAAGCCCGTGCCGGTGATGCTCAGCAGCGAGCCCAGGGTGCCCGCCGCGGGCGTGACGCTGTCGATGCTCTGGGCGTGGGCGCCGGGAGCGAGCAGCCCCAACGCCAACATGCCGGCCCAGATCAACAGCGCACGCGTGTGTGCGCACGTGCCGCGGCGCTGATGAATAGACAAGAAGAGCATGTGCGGGTGATCCGACGAGGACGCCGGGCGCGTCAGTCTTCCATGTGGTTCATCACCCGCTCGTCGTTCAGCGACATCTTCAGCCCCACCTTGGTGGCGTTGCGTCCGAAGATGGCTGTGAACAGGCGGATGAAGCCCTTGGTGATGACCCGGCTCACGAAGTCTACCGGCGGAAGCGTCCGGAAGCCGCGCTTACCCTGGGCCTTGTTGTAGATCATGTTCTGCTCGGTCACGAGCCACTCGCTGAAGAGCATGTACATGACCAAGTAAGGCTTCTGGGCCCATTTCCAGCGAATGGCGCGCCGCACGAAGGGCAGCAGGCTCGGGAAGCGCACCACCACCGGGAACCACTTGTGCAGGTTCTCGTAGTAATGGCGGTTGGGCAGGCTGATGGAGGTCGTGCGGTTGAACAGGGTGGGGAACTCCTCCCACGTGTCCGTCGCCAAGCCCATCTCCCGGGTCATGTCGTTGATGTCGGTCATCGGGTACGGCTGCAGCAGGCTGCACAGCGGGTGGTCGACCCTGCACTCGATGTTGAGCTCGATGGTCTCAAGATCGTCCTCGATGGACGTGCCGGGTCCGCCCAGCATGTTCAGCGAACCCAGGCGGATACCGTACTGCCGGATGAACCCGGCCGCGCGGATGAGCTGCGCGCGCGTGGTGTTCTTCTTCATGACCGCGTTGCGCATGTGGTCGTTGGCCGCCTCGAAGGCGATGCGCGCGTAGATGCAGCCGGCCTGCTTGAGCAGGCGGATGTGCTTCTCTGTGACCATGTTGGCCATCAGGATGGCGTCGAACGGCAGGCCGACCTCCCGAGGCCAGCGCTCGGCGAACTCCTCCAACCACTTGTTGTTGATGTTGAAGATGTCATCGAGGAAGTGCACGTACGTCAGCGGGTACTCCGCCTTGAGGCGCAGCGCCTCTTCGATCACGTGGCCCACGGAGCGGCGGCGCACGTATTCGTTGTTGGTCACCTTGTAGACCTTCTTCTTCCAGGCGTGGTGGAAGCAGAAGGAACAGTTCATGGGGCAGCCGCGGTCGGTCTTGATGACCTTGCGCTCCGACAGCCGGTAGAAGTCGGCCGCGTCGTAGACCAGCGAGCGATCGCAGAAGCCGAAGGCCTCCAGGTCCTGCTCGAGGCGCCCCGGCTCGTTGGTGTGCACCAAGCCGTCGCCGTCCTTGTAGGTGATGCTCGGCACGCTGGTCAGGTCGCCGCCATGCTGGAGCCGGTTCACGAACTCAACGATGGCGTACTCGCCGTCACCGCGGCAGATGGCGTCGATGCCCTCCTCGTGGATGAACTCGGGCACCACGGTCACGTGGGCCCCGCCGGCGATGGTCAGGACGTCGGGCTTGAAGCCCTTCACCTGTTGGTTGAAGCCCAGCACCGTGGTGTGGATGCCGGTGGTGAACGAGTAGCCCACCACGTCCGGATCGAACTCGCGGAACGTCTGCTCGAAGTTGTTGTCGGGCAGGAAGATCATCTTGGTCTCGTGCCCGGCGGCCTTGAGCGCGCCCGACAGATACATGAGCCCGAGGGGCTCCTGCGCGAGGAACTGAGAGAGGAAGAGAACCTTCATCGGCGTGGCGTCAGTGCGAGCGGGGAGGATGGGCTGCGGAGCTGAGACCGTTGCGTGCGGCTCCGTCCCTCCCTCCCGTGGGTGGGGGGCGAGTGACGCTTGAATGTATCACCGACCCTGCGCGCCGTCTGTGCGCGTGACACGCGAAGCCACGCGCCCACGAGATCCGATTGTCACTTGGAAGTTGGCGTGAAGCGCTCCGCGACGGACGTGCCGTAGCCCACCAGCTCGACGTAGCCCTCGCCCGTGACCGGCGCTCCCGCGCGCTGTCCGGTGAAGCGGCACAACCCCTCCCAGTAGGTCACGCCGGTCGAGCGCGTCTGCAGCTCCTGCGCTTCGAGCAGCGGCGTCACGTTCAGGCTGAGCTGCGCGTCGGGGACCTCCAGCGTCCAGCCGGACGGGTAGCTGATGCCGCTGTCGGGGCTGGTCCAGGTCGAGCGCGCGCGCAGCGTGAACGCGCCGCGCGCGAGGTGTCGTGCGGGAGACCCGGGCACCAGCAGCGTGCCCGAGCTGGCAGGCTGGGGCAGGCCCTCGGCGTCGCGTAGCAGGTAGACCATCAGCACGCTGCCGTCGTCGAGCACCACCGACAGCCAGTCCCAGCCCACCAGCTCGGCGTCCAGCTGGCTGCTGCCGAACTCGTGGTCCATCCAGGCGCGCCCGCTGACGCGACGCGTCTCGCCGTCGGCCATGCGCAACCTGCCGACGGCCGGGATGTCCGGCAGCGAGTAGTACCAGGAGGCCTGGCCCGGCTCGCTGCCCTTGAGGCTCAGGCCTGGTTCGACGCCGTGGTTCAGCACGACGCTGGCGCCCAGCGTGAGCTCGAGCTCGAGCGTGGCCTCGCCCGCGGTCAGGGTCAGGGAGGTGAGGGCCTCGTCGTCGCTCGCGGGTGCACCGGCGCGGGACCCGCGGGGCTTGCTGCGCGAGCCGGGCCCGCTCAGCACGTTCTCGAACACACGCACCTCGAGCCCGTCTTCGCTGGCCCAGGCCCAGGGCGGAAAGGCGCGGCTGGAGGCCTCCGAGAACAACAGACGCCCGCTGGACAGGTCTGTGAGCGCGCCGTGGAACATGAGCACGTCGCGCACCAGCAGGGGCGATTCGCGCTCGGCTGGCTCGCGCACCAGCGCGCGTCGGAACCAGGTGGCCTGGAAGCCGTAGCGCCGGCCGGACTCATCGCTGAGCGGCCCCGTGAAGTACCACCACTCCGTGCGCGTCGCGGGGTGCGCCGCGTGATCGGCGGGCAGCGTCAGCGGGCGCCCGCTGGTGGCGCGCAGGAAGCCGGCCTCATCCAACGACGGCGTGTACTCCTGTGCGTTCGTCAAGTTGAGGCACATGAGGGCGGCGACGAGCGCGAGACCTGCGTGTACGCCGGCCGAGCGGCGCATGCCGGGGGGGCTAGCAGCAGGCTGCGAGTCGGGCGCCACCGCGCTGTGGTGCGCCTGAGCGTTGCGTGCCGAGCGCGTCATCGTCGCGTCTCCACCAGGCTGGCCACGCGGCTGCGGGCCACCAGTAGCCAGGGGACCAGCGCCGCCAGCACGCCCGCCACGAGGGCAGAGCCCAGGATGGCCGCCAGGGCCAGGCCGTCCACGCGCATTGGAAACGTCCAGCCGAACGAGCGCTCGTTGATGATGTCCACCAGGATCCACGACAGGGCCAGACCCACCGGCAGCGCGGCCAGCGCCGCCACGCCGGTGATCAGCAGGGCCTCCAGCACCAGCAGCGCCCCCACGGTGCGCAGCCGGGCGCCCAACGCGCGCAGCACGCCCAGCTCCTGGCGGCGCTCGATGTGCAGGCACAGCAGCGCGGTGATCACACCCACCAGGGCCAGCGCCGTGGAGATGGCCTGCAACACGAAGGTGATGGCGAAGGTGTCGTCGAAGGCGTGGCCCACGTCCTCGCGCAGGCGCTCCACCGTGCGGAAGACGGCGTCGGGGAAGCGCGACGCCAGCTGGTCCACCAGCGCCGCGGGGTCGCCGCCGGGCCGCATCAGCACGGCCGCGTTGCGCACCGGCACCGCGCCGTACAGCTCGATGAAGGTGGCCTCCGCCAGCAGCGCGTAGCCGCGGTCGAGGGAGAAGTCCTGGAACACCCCGGCCACCGTCAGCGTGCGCGCACCCTGTCTGCCCGCCAGCTCGAGCGTGTGTCCCGGTGACAGCTCGCGACGTCGCGCCAGGGGTTCGGAGACCAGCACCTCGCCCGCCTCCAGCGCCGCCACGATGGCGGGCAGCTCGCCCCCCTGCAGCACGCGCAGGGAGTCGCGCGCGCGCAGCGTGTCGAGTCGCGCGCCAGCCACCATGAAGCTGCCCTCTGGCGAGGGCTCCTCCACCGAGCGCAGTCGATCGACGGAGGCCACGTCGTCGCGGGCCTCGAGCGCTGCGAGCAGACCGTCGGGCAGGCGCGCGCGCTCCGGTGCCAGCTCGAACCACAGCGGCTTGATGTAGACGTCGGCCGCCAGCACGGCCTGCGACCAGCCCATGACCTCTTGCCGGAACGAGCCCACCATGGTGACGACGGCCACGGTCATGGCCAGCGGCATGGTCAGGGCACCCGCGGCTGCGCCCGCGCGCCCCAGCGTGCGCATGATCTGACCACAGGCGAGAGACAGCAGCGCGGGGCGTCGTACGCGCGACACGGCCAGCCCCAGCAGGCGCGGGATGGCGGTGGCGCTGGCCAGCAGCACGGCCAGCACGGACACGGCGGGCAGCATCACGGCGCTGGCTTGAGGTACCAGCAGCAGCGCCGCCACGAACAACAGCACCCACGGCAGCCAGCGCGGCGGGGGCGGGTCCTCGCTGGTGATGCCGGCCACGGCCACCGGCGCTGTGCGCGCGGCCGAGCGCGCCGGCGCCCAGGTGGCGCCCACGCTGGAGATCACGGCCACGGCCAGGCCGAGCGCGGCGCTGAGTCCGTCCAGCTCGGGCACGGGGGCGCCGCCCACCGGGCCGTAGAGCGTGCCCACCGAGCGCGCCACGTCGCTCACCAGGACCCGCGCCAGCAGCGCGCCGGCGCCCAGGCCGAGGGCGCCGCCCAGCAGCCCCAGCAGCGCGGCTTCGCTCAGCAACGCGAGCAGCAAGCCGCGGGCCGTGCAGCCCAGGCAGCGCAACCGACCCAGTAGGCCGCGCCGCCGCGATACCGCGAACTGCGCCATGCTGAAGACCACGAACGCGCCCACCAGCACGGCCAGGAAGCCGAGGCACATCAGGTTGGTGGCGAAGGCCTCGGTGAGCGACGAGGCGCGCTCGCCGCGGCGGCTGGCGCGCTCCAGTCGCTCGCCCGGTAGCACGGGCAGCTCGGCGCCGTCGCCCTCCAGCACCAGGTCATAGCGCAGCACGGAGGCGCCCAGGCCCAGCAGCTCCTGGGCGCTGGCCAGATCGGTCAGCACGAAGGGCGGGTTGGCGGCGTCCAGGCGTGGCTCGTTCAGCAGGGCCACGCGCAGCGTCTTGCGGCCACCGGGCACTTGCACGCTGAGCTGGTCGCCGTCGGACACGCCGAGCACCCGCGCGGTGCCCGGGCCCATTGCCACCAGGCCGGGCTCCAGCAACAGGCGCTGGAACAGGCGCGAGGCGCCGGCGTCGGCGACCGCGGCGTCCGACAGGTCCAGGAACGGCGCGGCCTGAAAGGGGTCGATGCCCAGCAGGCGCAGGCTGCGCGGCGCGCTCGGGCCGCCCTCCACCTGCACCAAGGGTCGCGGGTTGTGCCGCGACGGAGCGCGCTCGTGGGCGGGCGGTACCACCAGCGTGCTCTCGATCACGGGCTGCACGGCGCGCACGGAGGGGTGGCTGCGCAGGTCGATCAGGCGCGCGGGGTCCAGTGGTTCGACGCCGGTGAGCTGGTGCGTGGCCACGCCGGTGAGCGCCTGGTAGGTGCCGGCGAACGAGTGCAGCGCGGCCTGGCTCGCCAGGCGAATGGCCACGATGACCGCGATGCCCACGGCCACGCCCGCGAGCGTGGTGGCGCTCTGCCCGCGGTGCGCGCGCGCGTCGGCCAGCAGGACGCCGAGCACGGCGCGCAGGGGCGTGCTCATGCGGGCACGACCAGGCGCCCGTCCACCAGCCGGAGCTCGCGGTCCGCGGCGGCGGTCACGGCCGGGTCGTGGGTGGCCACCAGCACGGCCACGTCGCGCTCATGGGCCAGCGACACGAGCAGTTCCACGATCTCGCCGCCGGTGACGTGGTCGAGGTTGCCGGTGGGCTCGTCCGCCAGCACCAGCGCCGGGTCGTTGATCAGCGCGCGCGCCACGGCCACGCGCTGCCGCTGCCCGCCCGACATGCGATCGGGCGTGCGCTGCTCGAGCCCGGCCAGGCCCACGCGCTCCAGCAGCTCGCGCGCCCGCGCTCTGGCGCGCCCGTCGTCCAGGCCGCCCAGGCGCGCGGGCAGCGCCACGTTCTGCTCGGCGCTGAGCGACGCCACCAGGTGGAAGAGCTGGAACACGAAGCCCAGGTGCGCGTTGCGGAACGCGCTGGCCTGTCCGTCGTCCATGCCCGCCAGCGCGTTGCCGGCCACCTCGACGTAGCCCCCGTCGGGTTCGTCCATGGCGCCCAGGACGTGCAGCAGCGTCGACTTGCCGGAGCCGCTGGGGCCGGTCAGCGCCACCACCTCGCCGGCGTTCAGACGGAGGCTGACCCCGTCGAGCGCCAGCACGGCGGTCTCGCCCCGACCGTACTCGCGCCGCAGCTGCTCGCAGCGCGCCACGACCACGGGCGCCGCAGCGGGTTGGGTCGCCCGGCGCTCGCTGGACTGTCCGGCGCGTCGCCCTGCGGTGTGCTGCGCGCGTGGCCCTGCGGTGTGCTGCGCGCGTGGCTCTCTGCGCGGTCCTTCGCGTCGCCCGGCGCGTTCATCGCTGGAGTCTGCGCCCGACGTCATGGTCATCAACGCCAGCCGCGCGAGCCGTCGTCAGCGACGGTCGAACCAGGACTCGGCAAAGGTCAGGAACTCGTCCTGGAGGAAGGCCTCCGCGGACAGCCAGCCGGCCTCGTCGAGCGCGGTCTCGAACACGCCACGCAGCAGGTCGTGATCGCGCACCGTCTTGCGCGTGGTCAGGCGCACGCGGCGCCCGCCGTCGCTCAGCTCGAGCTCCACGTCCAAGCGTGTGTAGGCCGTGCGCCCGGTCATGCCGCCGCCGACCGCCAGCCCCACGACCCAGCGTCCACTCAGGAACGCCTTGCGTCGCCGGATGGTGGGCAGGTACTGCGAGAGATCGTCGGTGAGCTGGCCGACCATGCCGAGCAGTCGCTCAAGCACGCCCAGCGAAGCCAGCGCAGGCGAGGGCGCAGTTGCCGCCGGAGCGACCGCCAGGGTCTCATGGGTGGTCATGACAGGCCGAGTGTCGGGGGGAGTTTTCGGGTGCTGATGGGCGCCCCGGGGGGGAGGGCGTCCGCTCCCTTCTAGCATTGGCGGCGCGCTGAGTCTCGCGTCTGCGGGGCACATCCGCGGCGAGCGGGCGCCGGCGCGTGGCCCGCTGCCGGCGGCCTTGGCCCGCAACGCCCCGCAGTGCACGGTTTCAGCGCCGCTCGGCCAATCCCGTGAGTTGCAAGAAGAGCTGCTCCTTGCGCGCAAACAGACCGTCTCGCCCAAAGTCGGACATGCGCAGCTTGCTGCGTTCGGCGTACAGCGCCGCGCGCTCGGGGTCGCCCAGGATCTCCCGCACCGAATCCACGATGGCGTCGATGTCGTGCGGCGCGAAGCTGCGTCCGTTGACGCCGTCCGTCACCAGCTCGACGTTGCCGCAGACCGCGGAGACGGCCGCCGGCAGACCCAGCCACATGACCTCCAGCAGCGTGTGCGAGAGCCCCTCGTAGTTGCTGTTGAGCAGGAACACATCCGCCGCGCGGATCCAGCCCATGAGTTCGGCGTGGGGCACGTTGCCCAGGAAGTGAACGCGCTCGACGACACCGAGCTCCTGCGCCAGGCGCGTCCAGTTGTGTTGTTCTTCGCCGTCGCCCGCCACGTACAGGTGGTGGTCGTCGGGCAGACGCTGCAGCGCGCGGATCAGGCCGTCGACACCCTTCCAGACCATGAGCCGACAGATGGCCAGCAGCAGCTTGCGCTCAGGCGGCAGCCCCAGCGTGGCGCGGGCCTCGGTCTTGCTGGGCGCGTAGGTCTCGGGGCCGTGATACGCGTTGTAGATCATGTCGATGCGATCGTCCGGCACGCCGTGGCCCCTGACGATGCCGCGCATGAAGTCGCTGGGTGTGATGATGCGCCGTGCCCAGCCCCACCACATGCGCTGCAGCCGGCGGATGAAGGTGACCTTCCAACCGTACTCGCGCAGCTGGTAGTCGGTGATGGTGTCGTCGTGCCAGCCCAGCCGGTGGCTGATCTCCCAGGTGCCGTCGACGTACACGCGGATCACGGCGGGCTTGCCGCGCAGACGGGCGGCAAGCACGACGTGCAGCGCCAGGTGCTCGTTGACGTAGACGAGGTCGGCGCGCTTGGCCTCGCGCCACACCGCGAAGAAGTTCTTGAGGTAGCGCAGCGGCATCCAGCAGCGCGGGATGGAGACCACCTTGAAGGGCCAGCCCTGGGGATCGGGGTCGCTGCAGAAGGCCACCACGGTGACCTCGTGTCCGTGCGCCACCAGGTACCTGGCCAGGCTCGGTACGTAGGTGGCGGGGCCGCCCAGGTCGGGCGGAAAGACAGGGCTGGTGATCAGGATCTTCACGGCGTCTTCGGCTTGGGGGCGAGCAGCACGATCTTCGGGCGGGGTGCCCGCCATCCAGGGCGCAGCGCCGCGGGCAGGCGAGCTGTGACGACATGGCGCGCAGGTTATCAGCCCGTGCCAGAATGCCGCGCATGCCCGAGCTGCCCGAGGTCGAGACCGTCGCGCGCCAGCTGCGCCCGCAGCTGGTGGGGTCCCGCATCGAGCGCGTGTCCGTGCTCTGGCCGCGCACGGTGGCCCGGCCGTCCGTGCGCGGCTTCCGGCAGGGCCTGCGCGGGCGCACGCTGGAGCGGGTGGATCGTCGCGCCAAGTACCTGCTGTTCGGGCTGGACGATGGCCGCACGCTGGTGGGGCACCTGCGCATGACCGGCCGCTTTCACGTGGGGCGGCGCGTGCCGGGCAAGCACCCGCGGGTCGTCTTCGAACTGGCCGACGGCCGCCGCCTGGTGTTCGACGACGTGCGCAAGTTCGGACGTCTGGCGCTGGTGCGCGAGCTGTCCGAGGCCCTGCCGCCCCTGGGCCCCGAGCCCCTGTCGCAGGCCTTCGACGGCGCCTGGTTGCACACGGCCCTGCGCGAGCGCCGGCGCCTGCTCAAGCCGCTGCTGCTGGATCAGTCCTTCGTGGCCGGCCTGGGCAACATCTACGTGGACGAGTCGCTGCACCGCGCGGGCCTGCACCCGCTGCGCCGCTCGCACACCCTGCGGCGCGAGCAGGCCGACGTCCTGGCCCAGGCCATCCGCGAGGTGCTCTGCGGCGCCGTCGAGGCCCAGGGCAGCAGCTTCGACAGCTTCTATCGCACGCCCGAGGGCAACCCCGGCTCGTTCCAGGACGAGTTCTTCGTCTACGGCCGAGACGGCAAGCCCTGCCGGCTGTGCGGTGCCACCATCGCCAAGCTGGTGGTGGGCCAGCGCGGCACCCACGTCTGCCCGCGCTGCCAGCCCGCACCACGCCGCCGGACGTCCGCGAGATGACCGCCCGCGCCATGAACAGGTGGCGCGCGCGCGTTCCTCAGCGAGCTCTCCGGGGAGCCTTCGCGCACTCCGCGAGCACGTCGCTCCGGTGAGCTTCCTCGACCCCTACGAGAAGAACCGCCGCGTGTCGCTGCTGACCTGGCTACGGCTGGCGTTCTGGTTGGGTATCGCGGGCCTGGGCGTGCTGCTGTGGTGGCTGGTGACGGGCTTACAGGGTTGAGCAGCGTTGCTGAGGCGCGCTGCTGACGGGCTCGCAGGGCTGAGCAGCGCCGGCCGACCCGCCGCCGTTCAGCTCGCGCCGGCCATCCAACCCTGGCGGTGTGCCAGGGCGCTGATCTGGGCGAGGTGATGTCGACCGTGCCAGGCGTACAGGCCGATGGTCGCGTCGATGCGCGTCGGGCCGGACTCGGGGTGCTGGAACGGGCTGGCCAGGTCCGTGGGCGTGAGCGCCACCAGCAGCTCGATCCAGCGCGCGTGCAGCGTGTCGAGCATGTCGAGCGAGAGCCCGATGCAGGCGCCGGTGGAGTCGGGCAGCTCGGCCCACATGCGATCGTCGTAGTCCTTGATGACCGGGTTCTCTTCGGTCAGCGCCCACTTCACGCGGATGAACGCGTTGAGGTGACTGTCGGCCATGTGGTGCACGATCTGGCGCACGGTCCAGCCGCCCTCGCGGTAGCGCACGTCGAGCTGATCGTCCTCGAGCTGCGAGGCCAGCAGGCGCAGGTTCGACGGGAGCTCTTCGATCTCGTCGATCCAGCGCGCGACGTCGCTGGCGCGGATCGGGTCGGGCAGCTCCAGGGGCCCGATGGGACGGCGTGGGTCGGTCACGAGAACGCTCGCCAGGGAGAGAGGGGTGAGCCCCTATTGTAGCGCCTCGCGTGGCCGCTTGTGCGTGTCACATCCCTCGGGCGACTCAGGGGCTGGTGCTGCGGATGCAGTTGCTGGCCGAGAGGCCGTGGGGCGCCGCGGCGTCCTGCACCCAGATCTGCCACCACAGGTCAGTGCCCGCGGGCACGCCGGAGGGGAAGGCGAAGCTGAGCGCCAGCTCGCCGTTGGCGTCGATGGGCAGGCCCAGGACCAGCACGTCGGGGTTCGGGCAGAGCACGCCGCCCTTGTGGGGCAGGCCCAGCTGCGACAGGCCCAGGATCACGTGCGCCACGGACGACGGCAGGGCGTCGTAGAGCGAGATCGTCGTGGCCGCGCCCACGCTCTGGTCGCCGTGGCCTGCGAGCCGCGGCGCGATCCCGCCGACCCCTGCCAGGCCCTGGCCGAGGCTGATCCACGGTCCGATCTCCTGCTCGTACAGGGCCCACTCGCCGTCGTCGCGCTCGACCGTGAAGATGATGGACTGCCCGTCGGGCGAGATGTCGAAGCGCCGCGGCGACGAGAAGACGGCCGCGATGCTGTGGCCGTCGCCGCTGAGCTGCCCGGGCTGCACGACCAGCTGATCGTTGAGGAACAGGCCCTCGCGCACGCTGGCGCCGCTGCTCTCCGTCCAGCGCGCGTACCAGAACAGGTTGCCGTTGTCGGCCACTCGGGGCCCGCCCAGCTTGTCGATCTCGGTGCCGGGCTGCCCCAGCAGCGGCTGCTCCTCCTGGGCGATGACTACGCCGTCGTGCACCAGCACCTGCAAGCCGTCGAAGCCCCCGTCGACCTGGGCCAGGAAGGCCCAGCTGCCCGTCTCGGACACGTCGAGCTGATCCTCCCAGGCGTCCAGCTTCCAGTTGCGGCCGGGAACCAGCGACGGCGCGCCCTCCAGCGCCAGCGTCACGTCGTCCAGCACGATGCCGAAGGGCCCGGCGAAGAGCCCCTCGCCCGCGTAGTTCACCACGTGCATGAGGCGTCCCGAGGCCGTGGCTTCCCAGCCCATGTCGGCCACGGCGGGCAGCCACTCCACCACGCCCTGATCGAGCGCCTCGCCCTCGACGCGCAGGATGCTGGGCGCGGCGTCGAGCGTGCCGTCGGGCAGCACGTCGTAGCTGGCCATGAGCATGACGTCGTCGGAGGGGTCTTGCGGGTCGGGCACCCAGCCGCTCACCACCAGGCGTCCGTCGTCCGTGAGGTTGGCGCCCTGGAACCACTCCCACGCGGTGCCGGCGGGCAGCCCCGGGCCGGAGATGGCCGTGCCTTCGGTCAGTACGAGCGCGTCGTCGATCATGACGCCGGCTTCGTACACGGGGCCGTCCAGCTCGCTGACGATCACCACCGACGTGCGTCCCGCGGCGTCGCGATCGATGGAGGCCTCGAAGCGCCAGAGCGTCCGTCCGCCGCCCAGGTCCTGGCCCGCGTGCGCGCCCCACTGCCCGTTGACCACCACGATGTCGGCGAACAGCCCGGTGGTGGCGCTGGCCACGTAGCCGTCGTCGCTGGCGTCGACGTCCGCCACCGAGACCACCGCCCCGCCGGCGGGCGAGCCGGGCAGCGGCGTGCCGCGCGTGAGCAGCAGCTCGGCGGCGGGCTGGGTCGGGTCGCCCGCCAGGGCCAGGGGGGTCAGCAACAGCGCAGCAGCCAAGCCGCGGGAGACGCAAGACGTGGTCGACATCACGGGTCCTCGACAGAGACGTGCGAGAGGACCGGACTCCCGCGTGGGCCGGCGGCCGCCGCAGCGGCTGGTGATGGCCGGAGCGTTCGGTGTACCACGGCTCGCGCGGGCGGGGGGGCCGACCTGCTCGGGGAGGTCCGCTGGTTCCACGAGGCGAGCCGGGGAACCTACGTGAGCCCGCGCGTTCTCGATCGGCTGCGACGCAACGATCATGACGTCGACAAGCAACGCTTGGCCGCGCTTGCCCGGTCCGCGACACGCCGTCCAAGTCACCACCACCTCGCGCGAAACAAAGGTCTGCAAAGCACACCCGAGCCAACGACGACGGTCACGCCGTCAAACCGGAAGATGTTTCCTGACCACTACACCTCGCCCGCCGCGTCGAGCATGCAGACGTACATCGTCCGGGCGTGCAGGTTGATCCCGCAGGTGTGCCGGTGCCGCTTGGTGTAGAATCGCATCCGGTTCCTGCTGGGTGGATGAGTTTTTGCTGACCCATCCAACCTACCGGGCGTTCCGGTGGGATCAGGAGGGGCCTCTATGAGGATCAGTCCATTGCAGCGGACTTGCGCTTCGCGCTAGCACGCTGAACGGACGTAATGTAAGCGTCCGACGCCTGCTCTGCCGAGGCGCTTGACGCTGGACTGGCGCGTCGGCCGGGCGGCGCGGATCGCCCTCAGGCGG
>Ga0164313_10000488_pt1 | contig 32059 bp, 18 predicted proteins | sample GuaBasSedimGuay4_FD_113735 | JGI IMG/M metagenome (GOLD analysis project Ga0164313, IMG submission 113735) | Subseafloor sediment microbial communities from Guaymas Basin, Gulf of California, Mexico - Guay4, Core 4569-4, 0-3 cm | ecosystem: Environmental > Aquatic > Marine > Hydrothermal vents... | reverse complement strand
CTAGCCAGATATTCCGGTACTTTTGTAGGCATTGATAATCGAATAAAATCCAAGTTATATTGATCAAAATCCATAGGAAGAATTAGTAAATCAGCGGAAGAAAACTTTTTAGGCAATTCTTCATATGGTATATAATTATTTCGCCTGGTGTATTTCAGGCCTGATGTTATCTTTTCAAAATCATGTGGTAAGCCTTTAGTTTGAAGTTGAAAAATCAAATCAAGACCTTCCTCTCCCAACTTCTCAACTGCTTTTGCTACCATTAATAGTGAATCTGAGGTACCCCTTCCCACCCTTCCGGCGTATAATATTGTGAATTTCCCCTTCTTTTCCCATGTTGATTTGTTCATGTCTACCCACTTATCAACATCAATTGTGTTGTGGAACGGGATGAATTTTTTTGAATATCTCGCTAAGTACTTATCACTCATCGCCTGGCATATGCTCATAAGAACACTAGAATATTGCAACAAATTTTTAAATTTCCTATTAATGAAATTTTTCCAATAAAGATGTAGCAATCCAGGCTCTCTGATCGTTTTAGGCCAGTCATCCATTATATGTATTGCCAAAGACAGGCCTGTTTTTTCAACCAGTTGTGTCACAAATTTAATATTGTCAATTGATGAAAGCTGCGTATAAACAATATCAGGCTTATATTCATCTACCCATTTCAAAAACTTTGGGGAAACATTTTGCCGGTATATGAAAGGATAAAACCCAGATTTGCGAATTAATTGATACACTATATTGAAAACTGGTTTCATTTCCTGGTTTCCTTCAGAAGAGTGACCAGATGAAACAATTTTGTTGATCTTCACATCAAGATTAACCGGACCAGATTCTATCCTTTTTTGATTGAGGTTAAATGGCCAGAGTCTTTTTTTCTCATCGTATCCCAATCTGTAGCTAATTTTGCAATATTCTCCTGTTTCACCTTCTATTACCGGGTATGCAAGGGCGATTTTGTCCCTTGGCCATCCCTTAAATAAAGCGGACAGGGTAATTCCCCCACCAGTCGTGCTGTTAAAATTCTGGCTGATTATCAATACTTTTGGATAATCGTTACTATCAAACTTAATCTTACCTGCCATTTTTATTTGTTCTTCGAATAATTAGCTACAACATCCTGATATATTTTTATTAAATCATTTACAATTCTTTGAGGATCATGTCTTGTCAGAGCTCTTTTCCTGGCCTTTTCAGAAAATAACTTTTGCATCAAATGATCGCCGGATAACTCGATTATAGCTCCCGCCATTGCATATGGATCACCATCCTGAATGAGAATTCCCTCTTCGCTATCTTTCAATATACCGGAAGTTCCTCCTACCGAGGTTGCTATTACAGGTAATCCTATTATCATAGCCTCACACACAGCATTTGGGCTATTTTCAATATGTGACGGGTGAACATATATAGAGGACTCCAGGAACATATCTCTCAATTCCGGGCCATTTTTACTACCGGCTAAAATCACATTGACTTCAGAAAAATGCTTTTTAAACTTTTTCTCAAAAATTCTGGGAGCCCTATCAGTGCTGGAATTCCCAACAATTGTCCAGCTAAACTTAATTTTCAGATCTTTTAACAGGGAAGCCGTTTCCATTACAGTTTCCAGGCCTTTATAAATATGACCCCGGATAACTGAGATCAACTTTATTGTATCTCCACCAGGCAATTTCCACTCCATCTCAGAAAATTCCTTCCTCAATACTTCATCACAATGAAAATAATTGCTATTTGGCGCTAATACCCGCGCAATATTTCGATCCCATCTTGTTCGGCCCAAGAAATACTCGCAATGGGAAAATATTTTTCGCTCTCGATCTTCAACTTTGAGTAGCTGATAATACATCTGTAGAGTACTTATTCTCTTTAAAATATGTTTCCAATAAGAGTATCTTAGCATATCAATGGCCGAAATACCACTAAAATACTTTTTGTTGTACACGGTAATGTTTCCCTGGATATGAATAATTACAGGAACACTGATATGCGGAATGACCAAACCATAATTATTTTCAGAGCCAAAAATCTGTATCACATCTGGTTTAAAGCGCTCTACAACTTCAATATAGTTTTTTACAGCTTTCTCATCAACAGTTTTAATACTATCTCCGAAACCTAATTTTTTGATTAGTGTATCAGGTTGATGTGGAACAACAAAATAAGTAACTGCATCTATATCAAAAGAATCTAATTCCTTTGCATTACTCTTAAAAGCAATAGCCAATTTTATATTCTCATTTTTTGTCAAATTCCGTTCCAGAGCCCCAATCCAACTCTCGCCAACAAAATTTGACTTCACATTTCTTTTTGCTGAAACCGGACTATTTGTAAACCATAAAACTCTCATAATATTATACCTGCATTTTTATTTCAAAATACCCAATTACAAAGGTTAGTAACCCTTACAAACATAGTGGCCTCCAACCCAACAGACCATTTAAAACTGTTTTTAAACTTTTTCATTCATATAAGGCAAATACCAATTTGAAAGATCTTTTTCTGTAAGACTTTCAAGTTTTTTAATATCATCCATATATTCTTTTATTAATTTGGATTTAGTATCCTGGTTTAATGAAGGCTTATATCTATTAAAATCAGATATCTTATTAGTTAATCCGGCAATATTTCGTTTTACCTTCTCTCGTTTACCTTTAGGAAAGAAATATCTTATAAGCTTTACTGTTTTATCAGTAGTTTTAATGATCTTTTCAACCGTACTGTATTTTACTAATGATGATACTTTATACTTTTTATTTAAATTCGGAATAAAATCCTGTTTAACTCCTAAAAACCCTAATATTTCTTTAAAAGTATCACGTGGCTGATGAAGCCAATCATCATAAATAACAACCTTAATCTGTTCTTTTGGAAATAAATCAAAATACTTCTTTAATTGTGAGAAGTAATACCCAGTTTGTTTGTAGTGGAAGCCCCACCACCAATTCTTTCTGATCCTTTCATCTTCCAATTTCAATGCTTTTTCGAAATTCTTTGCCGTTTCAGCATTAATCCTTAAATGGTGAACGAAATTAGAGAAAGCCCTTTCCGCTGGATTACGAAGAATTACAATTATTTTCATGTTCGGAAAATTCTCATAAATTGAAACTGATGCCCCAGGATCATATAAATAAACTGGAGAAGCTTCTCCTATTGCAACCTTTCCATCAGCATCATTAAACAAATCCAAATAATCATCAAAATTATAAATAAAATTTTCCGCATAACCCTTTCCTACCGTACCTTCCAACCAGGTTAAACTACCGTTTTCAAGCGAAAAGAAATTAGGTTCTTTCATTTCAGTCATAAAAACTTCCGGATGCTTTTTTAGGTTTTCATAAAGAGCAGTAGTACCTGCCTTTGCCGCACCAATTATTATAAAATTCGGATTTGTCATGTTGTCCTTTTAGTTCTTATTATTTTGCCCATATACCTTTTGCTGTATTGTTTACGATCTTCTCAAATTGTATTGTCCTGATTATTCCGGTTATTAAATTTGATAGTGCTGTTGCCAGAATGACGCCAGATATACCCAGATTAAATGAAGTTGCAAAAATAATGGATAAAGGAATATTTGATATCACATTAAACACAGCTGAATAAATCGATATTTTCAACTTCCCTGTGCTGTTAATAAATGTCGTAAATATCGAACTATACAAATATACAACCACATAAATACCAAAAGATATCGACAGTTTCATAGGTACCGTTACAGAATCCCCAATCCATATCTTATAAACAAAATTTGAAGACAGAACCATCACAATTACAACCAATATTGTAATACCCCAAATCAAAAGCAGCTTCCTGTTAATTTTCTTGATCCACAGTAATTCATTCATGAAATATGCCTCAGTTGCTGCACTCCAAAAAGGAGCGAGAATAATTTGCGACCCCATAGTGACTACAGAAAAATATTTAAATGCAATATTATATACAGTTACCTGAGAAGGGTCGTACAATTGTGTTATAATCATGTTATCTGTAGAATATAAAACAAGTACGGCAATCTGGAGAACAAAAAATTTCATCCCCAGATTCATTAAATCCCTGGCATACTTAAAATCGATAAATTTGATAGATGGAATGTACTGTTTGTAATCTTTAGAATAAAAATAAATGCTGGCAAAAATTAAAGCAAGCGTTGGTGTTATGCTATAAAGAATTCCCAAATTGAGTAAAGACCCAGTCGTGGTATTAACCAACACCAACAAAACAGCAAGGTTTATGATTTTACCAGAAAGCATTATAACATCCCGAAGTGCCGGTTTTTGATCTGCCACAAGAATGGTTGTAATCATTTTCAGCACAAATTGAAGAGCAAATGAACCAAAAACAACATAAACAAGAGTCGAAAGGTTTTCATTTATATCTGTTGAAGCATTAAATACTTTATACCAGTCAATATATCTGCTTACAACAAAAAATATGGCCATGACAGCCAGCATAATTAAGCTTAAAATGGCATAGGTGGTACTTACATAAACCCTTGCAGACTTTTTATCTCCTTTGGCAAGTGCTTCTGCAAATTTGTTTCTTAAACCATTTCCTAAACCAATATCAAAAAAACCAATCCAGCCTATTAGCGACCCAATAATCAACCAAATTCCATACCTACTCGACCCCACATATTCCAGAGCGATGGGGAACTGAATAAAACCTATAAGTATATTTAAACCCTTAATTAAAAGAGAAACGACAATATTCTTTTTCGCCTTAACAGTGCGTTGATGACCTGAATTAATCAATTTATTTACTATTGAGATGATTCCGATCATGTGAGGATAATATTTTGACTATCAATATATTTATTAAAAATGAAAGCAAACATCAATCCATAATGGTATAGAGAAAAATCAACCAATGTTAGATTCGCAGCCAAAAAAGTGATTAACGCGAAAAGACTTCCATAATATCGTGAATCTGCTGCTACACGATAGAACCTGAGGTAAAGCAAATACAGTGAATAAAATAAAATAACACTTCCAAAAATTCCATATTCGTATAAATGGGATAGATATCCAATATGAATTTGAGAACTTCTGCCTCCTATTGCCCTAGCCAAATCCTCACCTACGTGAATTCCAGAACCAAAAACTGGGTTTTGAGGAAAGAATTCTAAAAACATATCAATTGCAAGAAATCTCGTTGAAGCACTATCGCTTAATAAGCGTTCTTCAATAAACCTTTCAAAATCAAATCCTGCCTCTTTCATTAAAAATACTAAGAGAATTAAAGAAAGAAGGGCTGCTCCAGAAAACCAAATAACTTTTTTAAAGTTAATTCCTTTTATAAGCGGGTATTGTAACAATATCAATATAAGATTGAGATAAATCCATCTGGATTTAGAGGCAAAAAACACAAATCCCGATAATACCAACCATAGGTAATGGAATTTTTGATTACGGAATAAATAATAACCAATAAGAATTGACATTATCGGTATGAAAGAGGCACCCACATCTCTCAATGTCAAAAATCCAAAGATTGATGGCAATCGCAAATTAAATTCTTCACGGGTCAAAAAGTTAATTCTAAATTCATCCGGTGTAAAAAAGAACGGATCATATACAAATTGAATCAGACTGACTATAAACGCAGTGACAATCGTTATCTTAAAAAACAAAATAATATCTTTAATGAAACGATCATCAAAAATTGTATTTTCGACAAGAATCAGGAAGGCAACAGCATGGAGCCAGGTGTTGCTAAACAGATAGGTAATGAAACCGGATCTCAGGCTAGCGATCTCTCCATTAGCCACAGTCCAACTAAAATAATATAAAACAAGTACAAAAAAAGCTATCGTATATTTTGGGAAATTAAACTTTTTACCGGTAACAATAAAATATAAGAGCAATACGGTTCCCATAAAACCATATAAGTAAACAAAACTTTTGCCAACATATCTTTGAAAAAGAAATTCAATAAGAGGCAAGAAGGCCAGTGTGTAATAGTAATATCGTAATACCAGGTTGATCAACGCTATTGTTCTTTAATATTTTTGCCTCCACTATCATTAATTTTCAATCTTTTCATATAATTATTCCATCAATAATTTTAACTTAACCATCCTCAAACAAATCTATATTATATAATCAAAAGATAGGTCCCCTCCGCAAATAAGAAGTTGTCTTTTGCTTTCTGGAGAAGTTACGATACACATTCTCAATCTCTTCACTTGAATACTCCAGTGTTTCGGCCACTTCTTGGGTACTATATTCATTTTCCCAGCCATACCATATTAAATCCATCAATTTGAATGGCAACTGAAAGAAAAACTCCTCCTGGGTCTGTTCGGCAGTATAAGTATCTGTTGTCGGTGTACGGTCAATAATCTCTTGTGGAACACCGAGGTACTCGGCCAATTGATAAACCTGGGTCTTGTATAATAAACCTATAGGCATTACATCAGCTCCGCCATCGCCATGCTTAACAAAAAAGCCTTGATTTACTTCATGCTTATTGGGCGTACCAATTACTGCATAATGTAATCGCTCAGCATGATAATAAAGCATTGACATCCGGCTTCGCTGTTTAAAATTTGAAGCTGCAACTATCTGTAAATATTCCTTGACATGGAGTAACTTATCAATCTGTTCGCCATCTGGTTTCACCATTGTTATGGAGAATACCGGTGGAAGATTGGTCATCAAACTATTTTGCTTGATGCCGATTTTGAACTTATGGGTATTCGGATTGTATTCAGGAAAAACACGCTTCACAGCCTCATCTCGTCTGGTATAACAACCAAATCCATCCAATGCTCCAGTAATGTCTTCCTTTATGGTTTTAACTTCAAACTTATCAGCCAATATTTGAGCTAACATCAAACTATCAGGACTCGAATCCTTTTCTGGCAGCATAACACCCAGCACTCTGTTTTTACCCAATGCACGGGTTACAAGAGCCAATGAGACTGAAGAATCTATGCCTCCACTAATACCGATCACACCTCCGTGCCTGGAAAGTTCTTTGATGATATTTTTCTTTAGGTCAGATATTATCTGGTCACATACTGCCTCTACATCATCAAATTTTAAAATTTGTTTATTAAATGGTTTTTTATTCATTGTTATATTCATTTATTAAATTGTCTAATACTCTTGTTCTAAAAACCCACCCCTTGCCCCTCCAGGGAGGGGAATAATTGATAGTTATAATTTAAAATGTTTACTAATTCTGAATCTATCTGTCCTTATCTTCAATGACCTTACACTTATTCCCAAATCCGTTCATTGCAGGTTTATTACCTTTTATAAATTGATCTTCAAGCAATTGGGTCGAAATAATCCCGGTCAAGGCCATATTATCCATTTCAGAGACATTTTTCCCTGACTTCATATTATCGAGCAATTTTTTTACTGACTTATAACTGAAAATTCCTGTTTTTTTAATATCGTTTTCACTTAGAAGATCCTTGAGATAACCTTGTTCATTTGATATAAAACTACTTCTAATTGGAGCACGATAAGCTTGTTTAGGCCTGTCAACAATTGATGCGGGCAACTTGCCCTTCATCATTTTCTTTAACAAATATTTCTCCTTAAGGCCATTAAGTTTATACTCCGGAGGCAAACTAGCTGAAAATTCTATAATTCTGTGATCGAGAAACGGATATCTGCCCTCTACTGAATTACCCATCGCCATCCGGTCACCCTGAGAGGATAGTAAGTAATCAGACATAAACACTGTCGTTTCCAACCATTGCGCTTTTGAAAGCGGATCTAAACGATCAAAATTATCCGGAAGATTATAAAGAAGTCTTTCTAACGGGTCATGATTTCTGATATCTTCTTTCAAATTGTCTGATAGATAATTTTTTATCCTCGAAGTGTTGTTCCAACGTAACAGATGAGAATAAAATGGTGATTCGGTTTCAGATAATTTATATCCAAAGAAGAACTTTAACATGGCGGGGTTCATCCCCTTCATTTGAGCCAGATAAGGATATAATTTTTGTAAAAGCAAAGGTCGAATTTTTGATTTAGGCTCCCTCGCCCAAAACCTTCTGATACGCTGTTCTTTAAAGATATTGTAGCCGGCAAGCATTTCGTCAGCACCCTCCCCGGTAATTACTACTTTATAATTATGTTTTCTGACATTTTTTGAAAGCAAATACATAGGTGCCGGTGAAGTTCGGAGTAATGGTGTTTCAGTGTGCCATATAATTTTTGGAAAAACTTCGCTGATTTCTTTAGAGCTGCAATAAACACTTGCATGATCTGTATTTAGGTATTCCGCGGCCAATTGCTGATATTTCGATTCGTCAAATTCTTTTTCAGAAAATCCGATAGAAAACGTATGCAAAAGTTCTGGAAATAACTCACTAATATATGCTGTTGTTATACTAGAATCTATTCCACCACTTAAATAGGCACCAACAGGCACATCTGCCCGCATTCTTATTTTAACTGCATCCTTAAATAGGGCATCAAATTCTTCGATTGCCTGATCAAGGGTCAATATCCGTTCCATGCCTGCATCGGGCATTGTTAGTCTCCAATATGATTCGATTGAAATGCCCTTATCATTCACAATCATAAAGTGCCCGGGAGGTACTTCATATATTTGTTCGAAAATTGTTGAAGAATAAAGTGGTGCCCAAAATGTAAATACCTCACTCAAAGCCGAAGGAGATATTTTAGCTTCTACGTCAGGATATTCCAATAAAGCTTTGATTTCTGATGAAAATACAAAACGATCTTGATTATTTGTATAAAAAAGAGGTCGTATTCCAACTCTGTCTCTTGCCAAAAACAATTCCTTTGTCCTGTTATTCCAGATTGCAAAGGCAAATTGTCCATTTAATTTTTGTAAACATGAACTCCCGTATTCCTCAAAGAGAAGAAGCAGTACTTCGGTATCACTATGGGTGCGAAAACGATATCCCTTTTTAACCAATTCCTCTCTTAATTCAATATAATTGAAAATCTCCCCGTTAAAAACAATCCAAAGAGATCCATCCTTGTTTGACATGGGCTGTTGACCCGTTTCAATGTCAATAATGCTCAATCTTACGTGGCCAAGGCCAATGTTATTGCCATAATAGATACCACACTCGTCAGGCCCCCTGTGCTGCAAGCGTAACATCATATTTTTAAGAATTATTTGGCTGTTTGATTGATGTTCTTTTTTTTCTAAAAAACCCGCGATGCCGCACATCTTATTTATAATTAATTATTCTCAACTATTTACTAGACGACTACGTCACTCTTCTTTGAACTAATAAATTCAACTATGCTATTGATTGAATCAAAATTTTCAATAGTGAGCTCGTCATCATTTGTTTCCACATCAAATTCTTCCTGTAGAAACTCTATTAATAAAAGTAAACCCATCGAATCAAAAATTCCTTCCTCAAATAGTAATGTTTCATTATTTAAGGCTCCATCTTCGCTTAATGTTGCTTCGAGAATGTAATCATGAATACGTTCTTTAATATCTCCCTTTGCCATATTTAAAATACTTTAGTCACATTTAAAACCTAATAAGAAATAACTTTTGTATAGTATTAACTGAGAATGATCATCTCATTAATAACTACAAAGTTAACAAATTTATCAAATAATACAATTTTAACTCAATATTTTTATATATTTTGTGAAAAATTGTTTGCTCATTCCCTTTTATCTAGTTATGGAATATCAAGTTACGACAGACCTTCTTCAACAAATAATAAAATGGATGATTACTATCCGCAAATAGACAATTGCAAAATCATTCTATTACCCAAAAATATATTTTATTTTTTGGCACCGATAACTCTTATTTGGCCATCTTTATCATTTTCCGTAACAATATCTCGATATAATCCGGATTTTTTACATAAACCGACAATGTAATCCCCCTGTCCCAATCCAATTTCAAATGTAAGTATACCCCCATACTTCAAAAACCTGCCCGCATTCTTAATCAAATTTTGGATAATATTCATTCCCAATAGTCCCCCTCCTTTAAAGGCCATTTCTGGTTCATAATCAGCGATTTCCTTTGCCATTTTTGGTACTTTGAAATCAGAAATATATGGTGGATTGCAAACTATAAGATCAATCTTGTTATAAAATTTTTCTTTTTCAAACGGATCTAACAGATCGCCTGAAAATGCCTTTATATTTTCCCCCAATTTGTGAAAGCTTATATTTTCCTTTGTTAGAACTACAGCTTCTTCGGATAAATCAGATGCATATACCAGTGCTCTAGGTTCGTTTTTTGCAATGGCTATTGCCAGGTTGCCCGCTCCGCAACATATATCAAATACAATAGGTGAATTGCCGTTTGCTCCGGTTATGTCTCTTAAAGATCTCACCGCGAAATTACCAAGAATTTCTGTTTCTTTCCTGGGAATAAGTGCTTTGGAGTCGGTAAGTAATTCAAACCCCATAAAAAGTTGTCGTCCGGTTATATGGGCAAGAGGTACGCCTCTTAAGCGTTTTTCAATCAATTCATTTACAAGGTCTTCCTGTGCAGCATTCAATCCGGAGAGTTTTTGATGCATGGCTAGTTCGGCTGACATTGACTTACCCTGAGCTTTTAGCCAAAGCGACTTTAAGGTTGCTTCAGGGGTTTCTTCCGGCTTGTCAGGAAGCAATTCAAGGTTTTCCTTAAGCCTGGACAATAATTCGATAAACAATTTACTGTTGGTCATTTTCTATAAGCTTCTTTTTGTCAACTTTTCTGTTTGCACTTTTAGGTAATTCATCCAAAAATATAATTTTTTCCGGAACCATAAAACTTTCGAGATGGGCATTGCAAAACTTACGCACTTCTTTTTCAGTTAAATGGATACCATCCTGAACAGAGACATATGCCTTAATAATTTGTCCCTGAATATCATCGGGAATACCAACAACAGCTGCTTCTTTAATTCCCTCCATATGAATCAGTACATTTTCCACTTCCAGTGGACTTACTTTTTCACCGCGAGTTTTAATAATATCATCACTTCTTCCCAAAAAATATAAGAATCCCTCTTCATCCATCTTAAACAAATCATGCGTACACAATACCCTTTCCCACGGTATCTTGCCCGGCTTCAGCATCTTTTTACTTTTCTCCTCCTGATTCCAATACCCAACCATCACATGAGGTCCGCGAACATGTAGAATACCATGTTCATTTGGCTTTGCTTCTTTTCCATCTTCTGTCATAATAAATGTCTCGGTCCCGGGGATAGCCTTACCAACAGACCTGATTTTTTCATCTAGAAGCTCTGGCTCAAGGTAGCTAACCCGTTTACATTCCGTCAAGCCGTACATTTTAAAAATAAGGGCATTTGGAAATATTTTTTTCAAAATAGGGATGTGGTCGGGTGGCAATGCGGCTGCGGTATTCGTGACTTTCTTTATACCCTCAAACGAAAATGGTTTTGTCTTGTAAGATGCAACCATCATAGCATAGGTTGTGGGAACACCGGGAAAAACTGTGGCATTTTTCTCCTCCACCTGTTTATATATATTTCCAAGAAAGATAAAGGAAGGCTCTATAATAAGAGAAGCACCTGACGCAACAGCCATAAGTAATTGGTACAATCCGTAATCAAACGCCAGTGGAAGAACAAGCATGATGCGGTCTTCACTTGTTATCCGCAAATACTCGATTAAACTCCAGGTCGTAAAGACCATTGACTGTTGGGTCATCATTACACCTTTCGGGAAACCTGTGCTGCCCGATGTATAGATCAAAGACGCCAGATCGTTTGGAATAATTTGCGGCAAATTAATTTCATTATAAGTGCCATTATCCTGTAAAACATCTTCAAAACTTTCTGATATCAAAGAATTGTTTAAAACAATTTTTGAATTATCTCCTGCAATAATCACATTGTTTAGTTCCTTTACATCCTGACAGGCATCTTGGAATTCCCTATTCAATTTGATATTAGTAATTAAGGCTTTGGCACCGCTATCATTTAATATGTATTGAAGTTTATTTGCCTTGGTTTGAGGATTGATCACTAAAAAAACTGCTCCGGCAAGAGATGCCCCGTATATGGACACTGCACAAGCCCACGAATTCTCCAAATAAATAGCTACCCTGTCACCGCGATTAATATTCCTGGCAATTAAAGCACGTGCAAATATCGTGGCATCTGTTTTAAGTTGATCGTAAGTATATGCAGTATTTTTTACAATAATGGCAGTTTTTGTTGGATACTGAGCGGCGGAATTCATTAGGGCATCGCAAAGCAATCGTTGGGGACTGTTGATATAATTAGACATGATTAAATTGTTAAAAATATTTTACTTAATATAGCTTTAATAAATTATGGGAAATATACTAAAATTTATTAGAAAATTAATATAAAATCAATAATATTTTTAATTTCTAGTGAAATTTTACAGTTTTATCAAAGAATCTATAAAACGGATTAAAAAAAAGGCATGAAACGTGTGTTCCATACCTTATTATTTTTAGGAAATATCTCTATTTCGCAATGATAAGTCTTTTATGATATGAAATGTCATCTACAACTATTGATACAATATAGAAGCCATTTATCAGATTGTTAACATCAAGTTCAATTGTTTCGCCCACATTCCTTTTTACCTGATCGAATACCTTCTGACCATTTACATTTTGTATTGTCACAATGACATCTTTACCCGTCATTTCCTGGATAGCGGCGTGTACTATATTGTTTGCGGGGTTTGGAAAAATCTTCATGGATTTTTCAATCATCAAATCCGCATCATCTATACCTGTAACATATTCAGTCCTTGCAGGAACAAAATCAGAATTGTCGGTTACATAAATTCTGTCAATTTTTACATCTGCATCTTTCCAACCCATAACAAACGAATTTAACCCTTTTCTAAAAGAAAACTGTACGGACTTCTTGTTCAATGTAATTTGTTTCCAAGTCCATTCCTCCGCTTCTCCTACACCCCAGGAAAACCATTCTCCGTTACCCTTATAGATATAATAATCACTGTTTTTCACATTAGAAGATTTTACTCTGGCCCAAATCACAAAGTCATCACTCTTGTTTAACCTGAAATTAAATGTGGCAGCAGCCGGAGGTGGAATTTCCATATTGCTTCCTTGCATCGGTGGAACATGAAAAAATGTATTGTTGTTTGCCCCCGGGTCATTGCCTTTCAGTAGTACTCCATTGACAGAAGCATCATAGGCATCAAAGCCCAATAACAATCCCTGGACTTCATCTTCAGTAATTTCCAGTGATATCTCATCTGTACTTAAAATCTGATTACTTCTGCTATAAGCATTAACTTTCAAAGTGGTTTGTCCTACCTGGTCCGGAACCCACTCAATATTGAATGGATACTCCTTAGATTCGCCAATTTTTATCCCATTAGAATAATAAACCATTTTTGAAATATTATTAGCAGGATCTAATATCTCCGTTTTAATTATTCTTGCCGAGTTAGTGGATAAAACTTCATGATCAAGAGGTTCAACAATGTTTATTTCAGCTTCATCAATGTTTTGGTATATCAAAATATGGACCATATTCGAAACCATCTCATTTCCCTTAAGACTTATCGCCTTAGCTTTAATGTAGTAATCTCCAACAGGAAAGCTCTTCATTTGTAAGGTGAAAGGGCGTGAAACATCTTCCCAAATAATTCTCTCATTGTCATAAAACACAACCTTCTTTATCGCATTGAACGGATCAAAAATTTCCGTTTCAACGATTAAGGATGATCCGGTAGGCTTATAGGTATAATCTTCCAGATTGATAATCTTAATCCTAAAAGTATCTTCAACAACCCTTATCTTAACCTCATTTGAAGATCCTTCACCACTATCATTGTCAATTGCTTTAGCTTTTAACCGGTAATTACCCGCACGTATATTTTCAATCCTAATCTGAAACGGTGAGTTATTATCAGTACCTAATTGACTACTACCATTGTAAAGAATAACATTTTCAATATATCCGTCTTCATCACTTGCGTTCATGTTTACAGTAATATTGGTTCCTGATTGATAATAGTTGCCATTGGCTGGAGAGGTGATTATCGCAGTAGGTAAACTATTGATAGTTACCCAAATGGTGTCCATGTCAAATGCACCTTTGGTGTCAATAGCCTTTGCAATCATTTGATAATTTCCAGGATCAAGACTGGTGAAATCAAACTTATAAGGATCAGGATCTGAAATCACTCCTTTTGCTTTAACTCTATTGCCATCTAAATAATATTCAATGACTGACAAATTGTTATCGGGATCACTACTATTGACTGATAAGGTTACTACATTGCCATAATTAATAATCGAATTATTTAAAGGAGATTCAATAGTTATAATTGGTTTTCGATTTTCCTGTACAACTGTTGTATCTCCAGGAGGAGGTGGCTCCACAGCGACATCAATAACTGTCACTTTTACCGTTTGCGAACTGCTAGCACCTTTTAAGTCAACTGCTTTCACTAAAATACTATGACCACCAAGAGAAAGATTTGTCAAAGTAAAGGAAAAATCGGCTGTTTCATCTGTTCCTAAAAGTTTTCCATCCAAGAAAATCTCCACCCTATCCAGATTGTTGTCCAAATCAGAAACGGTGGCTTTAACCTCAACATTTTCGCCAAAATCAATAGTTGAATTGTTAAGTGGTTCTGTTATGTTAACAATTGGCTCCCTGTTTGGCATAATAACTTCTATCTGTATTGTTTCAGAAGCTGTAGCTCCTTCTCCATCTGTAACTCTTGCTAAAATACTATGAGACCCAATTGCTACATCACTTAATACATATTCATAAGGTTTGACAATGTCTGTGCCGATAAGAATATCATCAAGATAAAAGTCAACTTTTAGTACGTCGTTTTCAGGATCAACTATATTGGTCTGTACCATAATGTCTCCTGCATCAACTTGCGAACCATTTATTGGATTTGAAATGCTAATTGTAGGCATTTGGTTCACATGATTTACATCAATACTTATAGTATCTGTACCTGTAGCTCCTCTATCATCGATAACTTTACATACTATGTTTTGAATACCAGCTTTAAATAAATCTACTGTTAAACTGTATGGACTTGTATCATCAAAGCCCATAATTTCATCAGCAACATAAAACTCAATTTTTGAAATATTGTTATCAGGATCTGACGCATCCGCCTGTATTGTCAATAATACATCGTCGTTTACCTGGCTGTTATTGACAGGAGCAGTAATTGTAACCACCGGTGGTCTGTTTGGCATAACCACCTCTATTTGAACCGTGTCACTGTCCGATGCTCCCGCTCCATCAATGACCTTAGCTACTATATTGTGTAAACCGAGGCCAATACCACTCATTACCCATTCATATGGTTCCGCATCAACCGTTGCCTTTAAAGTATCATCCAAATAAAACTCAATTGCCGAAATATCATTTTCTAGATCTGAAGCATCAACATTAACTAAAACATCCGTTTCAAGATCAACTTTTAACCCATTTGCAGGATTCGCAATGCTGACAGTTGGTGCTACATTTACATGATCGACTTCTATGCTCACGGTATCTGTGGAACTTGCACCTTTTTCATCAATTCCTTTACAAATTATGGTTTGCGGTCCAGGTGTCATTTGGTTAACAGTTATACTGTATGGAGTTGTATTATCTGTCCCCACAAGTTCACTGTTTAAATAAAATTCAACTTCTTTTAGGTTATCGTCCAGATCTGATACATCTGCCTTAATAGTCAATGGCACATCGTCGTTAACATGACTATTATTGACGGGAGATGTAATATTTACTAACGGTGGTCTGTTAGGCATAATAATTTCTACAAAAACCGTATCGCCAGCTAAAGCATTCGCTCCGTCAGTTGCTATGACTACAATACTATGGATACCTAATGCATTTTCATTTAGTATCCATTCGTATGGCTCAACAATTAAAGTTTCCTTCAAAGTGTCATCGACATAAATTTCGACCTTAGAAATATCATTTTCAAAATCCGATACTTCTGCCTGAATGGTAATATCATTTCCCAATTCAATGGATTCACTATTTCCGGGAGAAGTAATATTTACTTCAGGAATACGGTTTACATGAATAATTTCAATTCCGATAGTATCCGTATCACTTGCTCCTTCTTCGTCGATAACTTTACTTATTAGCTCATGTATACCAGGAGTTATCTGGACCACAGCCTCCATATTCATGGTTATACTATACGGGATGGTTTCATCTGAACCTATTAGCTGTTCATCCAAATAAAACTCTACAGTTGAAATATTATCGTCTGGATCTGTAGCATTTACAGCAAAAATCATGTCTACATCATCACTTATTTGACTGTTATCCACAGGATCTGTGATTTGCACAACAGGTGGATGATTGATCCAGGTCACATCAAATGATACAGTATCGAAGTTGATCGCACCCGCTATGTCGGTAACTTTGGCAACCAGAATATGACTACCGGCACCCAGACTGCTTAAGGTATCTTCAAATGGTCCCTCTGTAGCCGAAAAAAACATTGTCCCATCTAAAAAAAAATCAAACTTATCAAAATTATTTGCTGTATCAATTACCTCGGCTTTCACCAATGCATCTATTCCGAGTTCAACACTGCTATTATTTAACGGTTCAGTAATTTCTACAGAAATGAGTTGACTAATTTGCTGAATTTCGATCGAAACAGTATCCGTACTGCTCAACCCTTCTGCATCAATCGCTTTTACTACAACACTATAATTTCCAACTGTTAAATTATTTAATACGAATTCATATGGATCCGTATCATCTGTGGTTTCCAAATTGCCGTCAATGTACAATTCCAATTCCGATAAATCATTTTCGGGGTCAGCTGCATTAGCTTTTACAATCACATCTGTTCCTTCAAAATAGGAACTATTCATCAATGGTTCTGTTATTTCAACAACTGGTGGCTGGTTTACATGTAATATCTCAATTTGGATTGTATCCGAGGCGGTTGCTCCTCCTGCATCTGTAACTACAGCAACAATTTCATGAATGCCTTCATCAATATTTCTAAGGCTATCTTCATAAGGACTACTTGGATCACTAAACACAAGATTATCATCTATAAAAAAATCTACCTTTTCAATTTCATCTTCCGGATCCACTGCATCGGCTTTTACAAAAACATTTGTTCCGAAATCATAACTACTACCATCTAATGGATCTGAAATTGTTATGGAAGGCGCCTCATTAGGTGGTAAATTTGAAACTCCACGGGTATCAATAATTTTGTCCATTACCCCGGATTTGTTATAGAATTCCACCCGCATGCCTTCAGCTGTCCTATCATAAAGAAAGATCTTCATGCTCGTGCCATCCTTGAATTTTACAAGAGATTCCAGACCAGAAGTCGAAACGGAGCTGATATCGGGAGATTCCCCTTTGTCTAATGGTAAAAGCAAGGTGAGTAAAACATGATTACCGGATCCAGTAATGCTATGTGCAACCGTTGTGGTACGCACCCGCCCACTTCTGGTTACCTTATAACCGTATATATCACTTAATCTGCTACTGCTTTGACCTGATATGGCACGCACACTGACATCATCGAGAGGAATGGATACAACAGCAAGATTAGGAGACCCTGATATATTTGAAGTAACCATTTTCAGACCTGAATTTGTAGAAGATCTGCTGGTATTCAAATGCCACCTCGCTTCATACCGGTGTGATTTGTTGTCATTAGGCATCATATGGTCAGCAACGATATAAATGTTGGGTTTCGCAAACAGGACTTCCCTTAAATGTGTTGCGATTTTACTGTTGGAACCTCCATAATCACCTGAATACGACGAGGCCACATAATCATAATCAGAGGATGATTGCCAGGTAAAGTCTACCGGACTCGTAGGTTCATTATATACATTTGACGATATATACTGACCTTTTTTGTCAATGTTAATGGTGTTGTGTGAAAAAGTACTCAAAGCATAGTTTCTCCAAACGCTTCTTTCATATTCTCCACCACCACCATCGTAAAGAAGTTCCTCTCCATTGCTGAATAGTATCATATGTAATTGATCAAAATGCCTGTGTGCACCCCTGCCAAATCCGCCACCATCAAATGCCAGATAATTGGAAGTTTTTGTCCAATCATTTCTCATAATACCAAAACCGGAGTAATTGTTCAATACAGATGTATAGCCAGGTATTGTGCCTGATTTGCCGTCCGTTGCAATCCACTCGAATTCAGGCTTATTAGGGAAGTTTTCATATTTCTCCTTAAAAAACTTGTTCATAGGATCAGGAGTGCCACAATCCTGAAAAGAGGGAAAAGTACCTGAAGGTGTTGTGGTTTTCAGCATAAAATCAAGCCCTTTCTCAAGTATGTTCAGATAATTAGGGGAAAGCTCACTTTTTCTTTTGGTCAATACTGCAAGCTTATATATTTCATACGCATAATCGATTGAAATCATTTGATAAGATGGTGAATATGCAAAGTGCGCTCCATCCTCAAGAAACTGTATGTCCAGTTCATCCTCTGTAACCTGCACAGCTCTGCTCCTCCAATCTTCAGCCTGGGAGATTTCCGGAAACAGGCATCCCATTGTATACAACCCCGTCATTTCATGGAATATCCAGTTACCGGATGACGGATATTTAGAAAGGTGCTGAGCCTGCTCTACGGTAGAAATCAAGAAATACAATATATCCTCATCTGTAAAATATTTTGAGTGCAAAAAACGGTTAAAACTTTCAGCCCATGTTGAGGTCATTCTAATTCCTGTCTCTATTGTTCTCCAGGCTGATGGAGAACCTTGCCCATTATTATCCGGTCTTGGGCACTGTTTTATCCAACTTCTTAATTGTTTTGAAAAGGCCCTTGCATACTTTTCATCTCTTGTTCTCCAATAGCCCCGTCCTAATTGAAGCCACCATTCCTGTCTGTTCAACTGCCATTGCCACTCGTTATTACTTCTGGTGGCATTGTAAAACCAATCAAAGTTGTTATTCGAAAATGTGTGATATATTCCTATTATACGAACTCTTCCTATTGCTGCATTATCAGCTGTTTTTTTATTAAAGGATGGGCGATCCGAACTATAATCATGCGGATCAAAATACCAGGGTACAGAGGTCCGGTTGCGATAGTAATTGGCAAGTTCATGCATGGCCAATGTATAATCCTTTGCATTAACAGCATTCTTTACCCTAACCAAATCCGGTATTGAATAATCTAACATACCAAAAAATTCTTGTCGGCTCATCAGCGGCCCTGAGCTTTGAGCATGTAGATTTGATGATAATAAAACGAATAAAAATAATCCTAAAAAAATACGCGCTTTTCTAACATATATAAATAGTATTATTCTCATAAAACTCATCCTTGCTGTTTCCCTCATATCAACCTTGAATAATATAATATTTAACTTTTTAGCGTAAACAATTAAATAAACCTAACCAAAAAATACTATATGACATTGGTCATCGCTTTTACCTGTTGTAAGAAAATTAGAAAATTATCACTTAATTTAATGATAGTATTGAAATAAAAAATACTCTACACTTAATGGTTTATCAAAATAGCGCAATATTGACAGAATTGTTAAAATAAGTCTTGGAATAATATTATTTCATGAGCACCTCCAATTTTTTTGCCCAAAAACTTATAAGATTTGATTTACTTCAAAAATGCACAAAAGCATATGGTTATCAATATTAGATTAATCCACATCTAAAGTTACAGCTATTGGCCTATTTACTAGAACCTTTAATTGAAATCAGCATATCTATATATCTATATATCAATATGATATGAAATTAATTATTAACCATTTTAATCTTTAGTTATTCATAAACCAAACATAAAGTAATTAGTATAGTAATATTATCAAACAACCATAAAATCATATCAGATATTCGTCTTAAAAATAATGATAAATAAAGGAATAGTTAACAACAAATAATAGAGTAACACTACATGCAAATATGATGATATTTGATATAATATTGCTTACATGTAAGAATAGACCTACAGAAGAACTGAATAATAATTACGTTTTCATATCTTTATTAAATCATTTGTAAGAACACTTAATGATTAGACTTTATGAGAGATAATAACGCAGTTGTGGTAATCCAATTTGATAAGGGATATTATGAATGGGGTAAAACACTAGTACAATCTTTATTATTTAATGCTCCTGACGACAAGGTTGTAATTTATTCCGTAAATCTTTCCAGATCCCAACGAAATGAACTTATATCACTCCATAAAAACCTCACAATACATAATCGCCGTATACCTTTTATTTCAAATAAATTCAAACGGCATTTCATGGCTAACCGTAAAGCAAATATTTTTTTGAGAGCAATAAAAAATTATGATGCTAAATATTATGTTTTATTGGATGCAGATATGATCCTAATAAATCCAATTAATATGTTAATTAATACATGCACAAACTTTTGTGCCGGATTAGTTTACAGAGAATACGAGATAGGCTATCATATGAAACTTAATGCAAGTCTGATTATAATAAATAAGTACAAAGGTGGCGAACGGCTAATAAAAGAATGGGTCAAAACAATGAGATCAAACTTATTATTAAAAACAGTTAGCGATAATCTCAATATTATTAATATTATACGAAATAAAAAGACCCCATATGTTTTTCCAGTACGCGTCAGAAAAGGCTCCTGGTTTTGGGATCAATTAACTCTTTTTTATGCAGCTGAAAAATTAAAAAATGAAATTAAACACTTACCGGTTGATGTATATTTGAATTCCAGTTTTGATGTTAATGCAGTTCTATGGTCCGCCCATTCAGGTGATAAAAATATTGCTCTCCAGACATATCAAGATACGATAAAAGAATTTGCAAAAAAATCTCCGCAATGAGCGGAGATTTTTTAATAATATATATTTGCTAAAATACTTATTTGTTTGTCACCTTAATCTATCAAGGTTCACATGGTGGGCCAAATAGTATCACATCAAAGTATCCTTTTGCGTCGACCGCAATATTTGTATACCATTCTCCATTTGGAAAATCAGGATAAATAGAATAAATTCTATTATACTCAAGTGGCCAACCCCAGTCATTTGGAACAATTATTCCATTGGGATATACAATTCCATTCCGGTGAAAAGTATTAGTACCTGTAATATCAAAAATGTGCAATTCATAAGGAGATGTCACGCCATTGTCTACGATTATATAAGGATCATAGGGTTGAGTCAAATCCACATCCCGAATATTTTGAGTAGGATCATTTATGTCAATGTTAACCACAACTTTCATAGATGTAACGAGGCAGGGAGGCATCCCATTTGCATCTTTAGTAGTATCTGTGTTAGATGTGCTTGTTGTCCCCAAGCCGTTTACCGGTAAAGCAAACTTAGTATCCGGATATATTGTTAAAGTAACTGTACCATCCTCACTATCCTGAACAGTAGATAGTAACTCACCAAATGCGCTAAAGGTTTTTATTGATATATCACTTCTACCTTTTATTGGAATATCCACCATAAACTTACTATCGTATGAAGCTCCGCGGGCTTTTGCCCAAAATACCATACTAATCCCCTCCACTTCATCAGCATTTCTATACGATTCATTAATCTCAGCCTGAATAACTAAATCATTGTAATCAAGGTCATTTGTGTAGGTTGGATCATCGTCTGTCAAATCTTCCCACGCAAAAGTAAAATCGATTGATTCACAACCCTTATAACAATATCCTATATATAAGCCATTTTCAATATTCTTGTTAATATAGAAGGCATCAGTATTCTCGGCCTTTGCACTGCAGCCCGCCCATACTGATATATCATTCCCACTCTGATCTTCTACTATGGCATTTGCCGATAAAACGTAGCACTTATCTTCATCACCAACCTCAATCTTAAACGAATAGGTCGATATATCTGTATTGGTAAAATGATGCTGATAGGGAAATTCGGTGACTGCCCCCCTGCCATTATTATACCTGGGTATCTCCTTATATTGATTGCCAACGACTAAATACAAATCCTTAAAGGATAAACCATTATCTAATTTGAATTCAACATACATATTGCCATCGTCATCATTTGTTATATTTACATCACCATAACCAATCTGATTAACAGATATCAGACATGTAGTTTTGATATTACAGCTGATGGTATTGTTGATCGGATCCTCAGATCCTTCGTTAGGTAATGTTTCAACAGGAATCACATCACCAGCAATATCAAAAGGATCATCTTCGGGATTACAATTGCTAAAAAGAAGGAAACTGCCAATTATCAAATAAAATACTTTAACAAAAAGCTTTGGGGAGAGATTATTCTGGAATTTCATAATAATAACTTTTTTGCAAATCAAATATACACGTAAAATTAAATAAATTCTTGAAAAAAACCAAATATATTAACAAGTATTACTGGAAATAATATATTTTTAATAAATAATATAATTTTTCATGGTAGTGATTTGTAGTCAGAATAAAACCGTTAACCGCCTGATAATTCAACGGGTCTATTGATATTTTAGTATATTATGGATTGTCTGAGCTTTTCAGTCTTGCCAAATACTGCTGGGCAAAAGTAGCAAGGTGGCTTTCTAACTGAATTATCAGCAAAGATAATAATATTTTTATTATAACTTGCATCATTTAAATAATTAATTGTATATTTAAAATATAAACCGGTTTATATTTTGAAACTTTTTAAACCTTCAATCATGATAATTAAAAAATTTACCCTTCTTATCATTTTTACATCATTACTTACCTCTTGCTATAATTACAAACGGCTTATTTATATTAGAGACGATGCTGAAAAGTTTTCAGACAGGCCAACTGTTATTGAGACAACACCAAAGGAATATTTACTCAATGTGAATGATGTACTTTCGATCAATGTTCAAAGCCCTGAACCCGATGTGTCAAATATTTTCAATTTAAATAGTGGTCAGGGAAATTCGTATAGGTCGAGCCCCATGGACTTCTACCTCATGGGCTATATTGTCAATAACTTAGGAAACATTAAACTCCCAATTATTGGTGACATATATGTAAAAGATCTTTCTATTGGTGATGCACAGAGGGTAGTTCAGGAAGAAGTAAACAAGTACCTTAAACAAGCTAATGTTATAATAAAGCTTCTTAGTTTCAAGATTACTGTTCTAGGTGAGGTGGCCCGTCCTGGTTATTTTTATATTTATAATGGCCAGGCGAATATTTTTGAAGCATTAGGCCTAGCGGGTGACGTCACAGAACTGGGTAAAAAGGAAGGTGTGAAACTATTCAGGCAAACGCGAAAAGGCACTGAAGTGGTATTGATAGACCTGACTGATCCAAGATTTATGAAATCGGATTATTACTATGTGCAACCAAATGATATTATTTATGTTGAACCATTTAAAGCCAACACCAAAAGAACTAATTTAGAAATGCTCACATATTTGAGTATAATATTCTCTGCTGTATCTGCTACATTACTTATTCTAAACTATTTTGCCAGCAATTAATTTCTATTAACGTGTCAACCATGATTTTCATTGATAATATACAATTCCATATCAACACATTGATATGTATTCAATCAATGTAAAACAAGTCTTTGACCCAAATATGTGGGTTAAAGAACTTAACAAATTTCAATATAGTATATTCATAACTAATAATTGGTTATCTGCCATAGCCGGATCAAATGAAACCTCAATATATTTTGATTTCAAAAAAGGAGAGAGAACGGTTGCGAAAATTGGCGGCCTCTCAATAGAAAATCGAAAAAACAAACCGAATATTCTCTACTTCTATTCCGGAATTGCCTTTAAATCCTTCAATGAAAAACTTATTCACTCTTGTTATAATCAACTCATAATCTTTGCAAAAACTCATGGCTATGACAAGGTAATTATTAAGTCATACGATTATTCAGAAGAATTTTCAATCAAGACAAAAAATCTATTTGCAGAGCGGAGGCGTTTGGAATATCTCATCGACCTTACAATAGATGAACAAACCATTTATCGCAGGTTTAATAAAAAGGCCAGATATTATATTAGAAAAGCCAAAGGTTGCGGATCCACAGTCCATGAAAGTCAATCATTAGATTTGTTAAAACTATTACTGGAATATCTTAATAAAACACATGAAATCAGAATTTCCAAAGGTTACTCTAATTATAATATTTTCTTTTTACGCAATTTTGATGAGTACACCTTGATTAGTTTACTGAAAAATGGAACTGCCATTATGTATTATGTTCAAACAAACAATGATATCAATAGCATTCAATACATTCTTGTACATAATGGAAAAGCAAGTGGATTATTAATGGGCACCACCCAGGAGGGTTATGATTTGCACTCACCTGTATTCCTGGAATATACTATCATGTTATTACTTAAGAGTCGCGGTTATAGCATTTACAATTTGGGTGGTATTCCTTTTCATTCCTCCCACCGGGGTTTAATTCAATATAAAAAGTCAATAGGTGCCTATAGTGTTAATCTGCAAGATCAAAATACCTATTTTTTATTATTTCCCCTAAAGATATTAAATCCATTAATAATGATCATCAATCGTCTACCTGATAACGGATTGGCAAAACTATTAATAAAAGTATTAAGGAAAATAATAAAACTTTTTGTAATTGATGATGATTAAACCTTAAGAGTATTTGGGGAAATATTATAACATATGTTAATGAATATTTTAAAAAGTTATTTATTGTTCGATATAGAATATTAATTATAAATCCATAGCTAATTGATGATTAATGAAAGACATGGATATCAAATCTATTTCATAATTTTACATTTAAAAAAGTCTTTGAAACCAGTTTTTTGATCTCGCCTCAGTATGATATCCATATTTTTCACCATAATACTTATAAGAGCCATGTCCACTTGATTTTAAATCATTCAATACATAAACAATTTTTTTAAATAATCCCTTTTCTTCATTATCTCGAATTATCTTAAGCTGATCCTTATTTGAATAATCATAACGAATTACATATAAATTAATATCCGTTCGCACTCCAATAAGAGTGCTGTCCGTTACTGTAAATGTTGGGGCATTGTCAATAACTACAATATCAAATTGCCGTCTTGCCCTGTTTATAAATTCATCAAACTTCTCGCTATCTAACAGTTCTGATGGATTTGGAGGTTGTGCTCCGGAAAAAACAATGCTAAGATTCTTGATTTTAGTTCTGATAATAATATCTTCATATTTATCGTGATTGATTAAATATGTACTAAGACCTTTATCTTTTTTCAGATCTTTAAAAACTTTAAAATTATTTAAACTTGATTTATGCAAATCGCCTTCAACAAGCAATACTTTTTTATTACCCATGGCAATTATTGAAGCAAGATTAATAGAAATAAAGGACTTACCTTCCCCAGGGATGGAAGAATGAACTGCTATAACCTTATGACCTTCTCCATATAACAGATATTTAAGGTTTGTCCTCAAATGCCTAAAGGATTCTGAAATAGGTGAACGTGGATTTTTTAAAACAGGTAATTCCAGCTTACCGGAATTATGCAGAATTTCTCCCACAATACTATTTTTAACAAATTTATCTACCTCTTCTTTTTTTGTAATAGTCGTTTTTAAATTATAAATCAAAAGTATTACTGATGCTGGGATAAACAAACCTAGTAATAAGCCCAACAATGCATTCCTTGAAGTTTTTGGCCAAATTTTAACGGCTGTATCTGGCCATGCCCTATCCAATATTTGAACATCAGGTATATTAGATGCTTTTGTAATTGCTGCTTCTGCACGTCTTTCAAGTAAAAATGTATAAAGCTCATTATTAATATCAAACTGTCGCTTAACATTAATAAATGCCTGTTCGGTCTGTGGTAGCCGTGACAACTGGGAATTGATCTGTGACTTGCGGTTATTAATATTTTGTATTTCTACCTGCACGCTATTTATCAAATTTCTCAGATTCTCATTTAGCATTTGTCTTGTTTGTTCTATTTCCTTATTAACAGAAATCAGACCAGGAAATGTCTCTTTTGCGTTGATCGAAAGTGTACTCCTCCTACCATATAAATCACTCAATTTTGCCACCAAACTATTCAATGTGGGATCAGTAACGCCAACAACAGATGGGGCAATAACCTGTTCGTCTAACTGATCTGAATTTTTAATATAATCTTGTAAATTTTTATAGTACTCATATCTAATTCTGGCCATTGACTCTTCAGATTCCAATTCATTTAATCGCTGGGCCACCATGTCTCCTTCCTGGCTTAAATCTACAATCCTATTTCTCGACCGGAAATTTGTATAATTTCTACTTGTGATTTGCAATGAATCTACAATACCACTGAGCTGATCATCGATAAATTGAATTGTATTTTCAGAAGCCTGATTTTTCTTTCGTAAATTATATTGAATGTAAACATCACAAAGTTCGTTAAGAAAATCAGCTTCCCGTTTTGGCTGTCCACCCCTGATCTTCAAAAGAATTATATCAGCCTTTTCCCTTGCCAAATGAATGTCCAACTTGCGCCGATAGGTCAATGCCAGCTGATTCAGATTCTTAAATTCAAAATAATACTCATCCTTTGGGTCAATACCTACTTTTTCAACTTTATTTAGAATAAAATGGAAATGTGCATTATTGAAAGGCTCTCCAAACAATCCCTCTTGTTCAAATTTTATTTCCTGTTTCTCCCCATTTACTTTTACCTTATCTTCAACAGAAAGTAAATATTTTTTATCAGAAATAACTTTTACAGATACCGGAAGACCGGTTACATTCTGAGCACCATCCAGGAATGCAAGGTTAAAAGGAGCATCTTTATATAGATCGCTCCTTTTAAATAACCTCTTTTTATACCAATAAACCTTCCAGTTTAAATTATTAAGTGCCTGCCGATTAAGGGAATAAGAACTCAATATTTCAATGTGATTTTCAACATTTGACCTATTACCAAACATATTTAGGCTAAAAAGGTCAGTCATGCCTTCTGTATTTTGCTCCGGCAAGATGGAACTGCTGATTTCATATTCAGATTGAAAAAAGACATTCATCTTATATCCAATTCCCATTCCAATGACTCCCAACAAAATAAACCAATACCAATTACCTAAATATTTTAAAATAAGATCTTTAGGGATTGAATCCTTCCTGTCAATATTTATCTCATTAATTTCTTTCATTGTTATTCAAAGTATGGAATAATTATTTTATATCGCAACCAGATCAATTTATTATTTATTATTAATTGTTGATCTGACTAGTTATCCAAGGTTTCGTAAGGAAATTATTCATTGCCGAACCATTTTTTAAATAACTAACAATATGCCAGTAATATGGGTTTCCCTTTTAATTAGAAGAAGGATGATGTAGTGGATGAAAATATGTAAATCAGTTTGTCAGGAACTCCTGATTTTCCATGTCAATATATTATATACTGCCATAGATATGTATTTAAGATCAGTAAATATTGGATTTTCACTCTTTTCTAATAAATATATCTTCTCCGCTTCTATATTATCTACGTGAGAAGGCATGTTTAATGCAACATAAGGTGGAATACAACCAGTTTTTTCTCTTATTCTAAGATCCTGCATTTCTTTGGGGAACTCAGAAAACCGTACAACACTTAGTGGTCTTACGCCCATAATTTTCATTTCTCCTTTTAAAACATTGATGATTTGAGGCATTTCATCAAACCAGTACTTTCTAAATACTTTACCCCACTCCGCTACCCTAAAATCATTAGCAGGTTTTCCAACTTCATTGTACCCATTACAACGCACTACGAAATCTTGTAAATATTCCGAATAAGGGTGCATTGTCCTGAATTTATACACATTAAATATTTTTCCATTTTTGCCAACTCTCCTCAATTTTATAATAGGGCCATAACTTGGAGACAAATCAAAATAAGGCTCACGTTGTTTGGATACGACAAAATATGAAACATTATCAATTTCATCTAAATCCATAATTTTAAACCCACAAGATGCCAAACGTCCCAAGGTTTCAGATTTTGTCAGAAAACGATATTTTCCTTTAGTGATCGAGTAATACAACCCCTGAAAAAAACTGATCTTTGGAACAACCCGGTGTAGTAAAAACTCAATGAAGATAATCATCCGGGCAATAAATTTATTCACCTTTTGATATAACCTAACATTCCTTTGATTATTTGTCTCTACACATCCAAGGTAAATTCCACCTTTCGGTAAAATGGAATTAATAAATTCGAAATGCCTATTTATAAACCTGGTATGATTTGTTAAATCCAGGTCAACCACAGCCTTTATCTGGCTTTCCTTTAAATGCGTACGGGTTTCAGAAGAAAGGCTTGAGTGTTTTGATATTAAAAGTACGCTTTCATCAATTCCTATGTTCAACTTATCACTTATAAAGCGTATCGATTCTATACTTAAACTTTCCAAATAGGGAATATTAGAACCTAAATGCTTGTGTGGAGCCAGATTTATATGTAAATCTTTCAACTGAATTATTTCACATCCATCACGCAAATCGGAAACATTCAATTGGTTTGGCATGGAATTTATATAAGTCTTTGGTCGGGTTGCTGTAGATACTTCACTCATTATCAGATAATTTAATCATTTTTTCTATAAACCTCTTCATACACCTATCTGATTTCCTTTAGCTTCTTTTCTTTAAAGAATTGTACAAATATAATAAATTTTATTAATATCACAATATTATTTTAACTTTTATCTAATTTATTACCAAAATAATACTATCCTGTAGTAAAAATAATACCTTTTAATGTATTAATAAATTGCATTACATATTTCAGGAAGCATTTTGAGGTTATTATGCCATTAACTATATATATTACTCAATTGCTTATTTTATGTAAGCTTACACTTTCAATTAGAATGAAATCGTTTTTATTAATTATATATTGATTTATAATTAATAGATTGATCCATACCTCATCCAAATTTTTATATTCTTACATAGTTGAAAAATAATTATTCAAAATACTTACTTTGAGTATGTTTTTTCTCATTAGATATCTCCTTTTTTAAAAAAAATAACATGTATTCTATGAACTTGTTATTATATTAGAATTAATAGTATGACAGCATATAAGAAAGTCACGTTGATTGAAAATCATATAAACTTTTTTATTTTAATTAGGATAATAGCGCATAATTATTAAGTCATGTTGTTTAACTCTTTTCAATTCATTATTTTTTTTACTGTTGTTACGATAGTATACTTCTTAATTAGTCACAAATACAGATGGATATTATTACTCATTGCCAGCTACTATTTTTACATGTGCTGGAAACCAGAATATGTCTTTCTTATTTTAAGCTCAACAATTGTTGACTACATAGCGGCCATTAAAATTGGAAGAGAAAAAAGTCAATTAAAAAAAAGGATATATTTATATTTTTCACTAGTTTTTAATTTGTCTCTGCTTTTCTTTTTTAAGTATTTTAACCTTTTTAACGATTCCATTTATACGTTACTTAACTCCTTTAACATTTTTTACGATAAGCCTGAATTTCATTTATTATTACCTGTAGGTATTTCCTTTTATACATTCCAAACATTAAGCTATACAATTGACGTTTTTCGTGGAAATAAAAAACCCGAACGACATTTTGGCAAGTTTGCCGTTTTTGTATCCTTTTTTCCTCAATTGGTTGCCGGTCCTATTGAACGTTCAAGTCGGTTATTACCAGCTTTAAAACAAAAGGTAAATTTTTCATACGAGAATCTCTCCGAAGGGCTAAAAAAAATGCTTTGGGGATATTTCATGAAATTGGTCGTAGCTGACAGATTAGCAATTTATGTTGATGCTGTTTATAATAATATTGAACATCATAGTTCGCTGACTATAATTGCAGCAAGTAGTTTTTTCCTTTTCCAAATTTATTGCGATTTTGCTGGCTATTCATATATAGCCATCGGTGCGGCAAAAGTTTTAGGTATAGATCTTATGGAGAATTTCAGAAGGCCTAATTTTGCAGCCAGTATTGGAGAGCTATGGAAAAGATGGCACATTTCTTTATCCACATGGTTTAGAGACTATGTATATATTCCTCTGGGAGGCAATAGAGTCTCCAAACCTAGATTTTATTTAAATTTATTTCTTACTTTCCTAATAAGCGGATTATGGCATGGTGCCAATTGGACTTTTGTGCTTTGGGGTGCATTGCATGGATTTTATATGATTGTTGAAGTTTTTATTAAAAAGAATTTAAAAATAAAGTTTCTAAAAAAATATAACTTTATGATTTTAGGGATTTTATTTGTTTTTGTATTAAAAGTAATTTCCTATTTTTTATTCAGGGCTAATTCGGTTGATGATTCATTTTTTATATTTAAACGTGTTTTTTACGATTGGACTCCTGGTTTTTATCATGGTGATGGTGGGAATTTTATCAACTCTTTATTGGCCATCATGATTCTCACGCTAATTGAAATTAAACAAGAGTTTTTCCCCGGCAAATTGTTATTATTACATAATAAATGCTATTGGGTCAGAAGCACCTCTTTTGCAACGATGATCGCAATTATAATCTATTTAGGCGTGTTTGATGGTGGGCAGTTTATTTATTTTCAGTTTTAGGAATGATAATGAGATTATTGAATTGAATGGATAAAAAGATAGCAATATGATCAAGATATGAAAATGATTACACTAGCAATCAAGAACTCTATTTATGAAAAAAATATATGTCAAAGTTTTTAGAGACTTTTTAATTATTTTATTCATAGTATTTGCTTTAGACATTGTTTTTGGCAAACTGTGTTCAATTGCGTTACATAATTCACCTGATGGCAGATATTACAAAACATTGTATGTATTTGAACATTACAATGAAGATATCCTTATGATTGGCAGCTCTAAGGCAGAAGTTAATTTTGTCCCAAATGTATTTGAAGAGGAATTAAACCTTACATGTTGGAATGCAGGGAGGGGAGGACAATCCCTGCCCTATTCACGTTGCATTCAGGAAGTCTCTTTAAGTAGACATGCTCCTAAAATACTGATTTTAGGAGTTAATAAATTGGTTTTGGAACGTCCCCTTAATTTTGTGAGAATGGGTTTTTTAAAACCTTTTTATTGGGATTTTCCACCAATAAGGCCTTTTATAAATGAGATCTCAACTAATGAAAAATATTACATGTTTTCAAATTTGTATGCCTATAATTCCACCTTCTATTATTTATTTAGAAGCTATTTCGTTAAAGGAATGGATGGAGAAAATAAACATAAAGGATGGAAGCCAAAAACTGGCCATATGAGTATTGATCTGAATTCAAATTACAAACATGAAATATTTGTTGAGCCAAAACCGATAAATAAAAGAGCATTAAAAGAATTTGAAACAATAATTCAATCTTTCAAAAAAGCCGGTACAGAGATTTATGTTGTTATATCACCAGATTTTAAGCCCGCAAACCCAACAACAACTATTGTTAAATTGAAAGAATTAGCGAATGAATATCATTTTGAACTTCTCGATTATTCTCATGATACTACTTTTATATATAAACCGCAATTATTCCGTGATTTCGGACATTTAAATACAAATGGCGCCTATCAACTTTCAAATAAAATTGCTGATAAAATAAAGAATTACCGACATTCAAAAACAGAGCAAAAACCAAATTAATGTGTAAAATTGAAAAGAAAATGAAAGTGAAAAATCGTATAAATTAATGTAAAATTATGGCCTTGAAATCGCTTATGTTTTCAGTAGCACAATATCAGTTGTATATCAAAATATACGAAAAATGTCATTACAGGTTCGGGTATCATTCAACTCATTGCATATAAATTGTCTTTTTCTCGTTTTGTAATTTCTGATAACACCTTTCTTTTATTAATCTACTTCGCTATATTTAGTAAGCATTTTGTACAACTCTAAATTGTTATAAAGCATTTAAAAACCTGACAAAATGAAAAAGATCTTTCTTCTTATTTTATTAATGCTATTTATTATTATTCTTAGTATAATAAATAGCCGAACCCCTTTTTATTATGACAAAACAGGAGGCTGGACTATCGGCTATGGCTTTTCTGAAGAATTTCCAACTAATATTGATGTCACAAAAAATAATTACTTTTCCAGTTACGATTTAAAAAAAATCTCTGATAGTACTGCTTTTATTGCAGATCCGTTTTT
>Ga0164313_10000487_pt1 | contig 32070 bp, 25 predicted proteins | sample GuaBasSedimGuay4_FD_113735 | JGI IMG/M metagenome (GOLD analysis project Ga0164313, IMG submission 113735) | Subseafloor sediment microbial communities from Guaymas Basin, Gulf of California, Mexico - Guay4, Core 4569-4, 0-3 cm | ecosystem: Environmental > Aquatic > Marine > Hydrothermal vents... | reverse complement strand
GATCATCATCTGCCCATACGATGAAATAATCCCCCGGATGTATCACAGTGTCAGGGAAAGCGAATTTGAACGGGTCGGCAGCATCGTCCGTGAGGTAATATCCTGAAAGGTTTATATCGTTTGATCCGGTATTCGTAATCTCGATCCAGTCATCGTATTCTCCATAATTATCCGATATTGTAGTGTCGTTCTTCGCCATAAGCTCATTGAGAGCTAGTCCCGACTGATAGAATGGATTCTCCTCTTCTAAGGTTACCTGCATTTCTGTTTCCCAGGATGGATCAAGAAGCAGCAGATCAGTGTTAGCCGGTGAATCAATGACGAAATCACCTACGATTGTTTTCCCCGGCAAAAGCAGCTCCAGCATTGCCTGATCGTTCGTCAGGTAGATTGTATCCCCGGGGATTACGATAGTCCCTGCTCCAGCGAATACCCGTGCCGGAGGGTCACCTGTCTGGAAACCGCAGAGGGAAAGATCCTGCAAATCATCTGATGTATTGACCACAGGGATGCTCCAGAGGAAGAGGGTATACCTGACAGGAGACAATACTTCCAGTTTAGTGAAGTCCAGTTGCCATGAGCTTCTCCTTGCTGAGGGAGCACAGACACGCCTGGATATAGATGAGGGTGGACCATAAAGGGGATAGAAGGAAAAGGAATTGCTTCTTCCAGAACCAACTTGAGCTTTAGATCCTACAGAGAAGAGTAAATTCTCGTATATCGCTGGAAAGTTGACTGTCTGGCTCCATACATATCCAAACTGATCATCCTGATTCATTTCAACGGAGTTCACTTCAACTGCATCATTCCAATAGTGGAGATTTGCAAGAGCAGCTGGTTCTAAAAACTCAATCGTGACAGTAACGGAATCATCATCGGATTCGAATTCACATTCAGAAAGCAACATGCTTTCTACATGAAGCGGCGTATATGCACCAGCAATTCCAGGGATAAATTGTCCACGATCAATTACAGCTTGTCTTAGAACAGCAACAGCCTCAACGAATTCATCGTTTGTACCCTGTTTAAGAGGATCAGCGAAGACACTTGCCTGGATGTCCAAGAAAATGGAATCTATAATGAATGGCAGTTCATCCGCCATAATCTCACCAGCGTGAAGGAAGTAATCATCAAACTGGGTACTGCAGTCATCCTGCATTAACAGTCGTGAGATCAAGGACGATCTCTCAAAACAGTATACCGATTTGAGTTGAGTCCAGCCTGGTAGATATTCTCCTTTCCAGGTATTGCCGAATGTAGCGTCTCTGTCCCACGGGTAGAACCGCCATTTGCCCTCTGGAGTGAAATGAATGTAGTAATTCTTAGAAAGCGCATCACCATCAAGAATGGCAATGGAGACTGCAGCATAGGCAAGATAATCATCCTGATCTATTGAAAGCGGTGTAAAAAGATTTACTGCATCAATTAGCTGTCGTACCAGTGGAAGATACGCTTCGCTTCCTCTTTTTGATTCAAATCCGGTCGTTCCAAGAGTATCAGACGGTTGCCATGCAAATCTACCTAGATGGTTTACAGATTTAAAGAGAGGACCGTAACCCAGATTGTTTCTATCGTAAAAAAACTCATCAATTCTTTCTACTTGGACATAAACACCGTAATACTCGTCGTTTACGTATAACTCCACATGTTCAGTCATTGATGCGGGACGACCGAGCCGTTCTGTCAGATAAAGACCAAGCACATTCCGCATTAATGTCAGATCCCGATACTGGGCATCAAGAAGAATGTGGGAGGCGTTCAGGAGGGTATTGTCGAACAATTCAAATTTCCAGCTCTTCTTTGGTAGATTGAGCGAAGTGCCACCCCTGAATCCCGCCAGACAACTGCAGGCGCCTGCCTCAGTTACGATTAGAGCTGGAAAATGATAATCGGCATATGGGTTTGAATAGAGGCTGTCCAGCAGTATCGTATCCATTTGCAGGCTGTATGTATCCAGAATTCCCTGCTGACTGAGCAAAAGCATAGCACCAAGAAGAAATCCCACTTAATATCCTTTCAGCATACGAATGGATTCAACAAGATCGTATCATATGTGGCGAGTAGATACTTGATTATTACTACTTGGCATTACCTTGAAGCATTTACAAGCACCTCAAACGCCAGAGTTAACATCCAATATAAGTATTTATGGTTGTTGGATTCATGTCAACTATATCGAGCTGACCTTATCAGAGATTCAGCTTCCGTCTGGGGAAGAATCTTCAGCTCTTCACGGGAGCCTTTTCTGCCATGAAATACAATGAGCTCAGCAGGCTTGTCAGGGGAACCAACGGGTTGCAGCGCAATCGGGTTTATCCCGAAAGCCCTGCAGCCAGGCAGAATTGCAGGAAGCGAAGAAGGTCTGTTGATGATCAGGAAATCCCCCCCGGGGGCCAGGAGGTGAGCGGCTCCCCGTATGAACTGATAAAGAAGTAATCCCGATCCTCTCCTCGATCTGTCTCTTTCTACATTGGGACTTCTCCTCACCGCTCCCGCCCTGCCGTAGGGAGGATTCGTAATAACTGCATCCGCAATACCCTCCAAAAAAGCAAGAGGTACCGTTTCAAGACTGCAGCATACCGCGGAGATATCCACGGGAGTGCCTTGCAGATCTCTTGAAACTTTCATGAGCTTCAGTGAATCGTACCGGATATCAATCCCGATCCATCTGCAGCCGGGATTTAAGGATGAAGAGTACAGGGATGCCCCTCCGCTGCCGCAGCCGAGATCTACGATAACCGAGCCAGGTGCTGCACGGAGAGAGGAAGCCAGAAGAAGTGTATCAGTCGTTACCGATGCTCCAGGATCCTGAAAAACCTTAGCCCTCCCTGCAAGCATCACCTGTCTTGGATTTTTCACAGTATTATCAAAACTATCTAACTGCTGCTTTGACGACTCCCCAGGTATAGAATTCAGGTATGTGAGGGTACGACCTGTTATCATACCAGCGTTTCATTGACCACAATCCGTAATCGTCTTCCACCATTAAGAACAGGACCTGTCCCTTGGCGGGATTGTCCCATCCGCAGTATTCACTTCCCGCAGCAATTATCTCGTAATCCCTATAGATCAAGGCTGAATCTACGGGTGCAACAGGATCAGGCAGGGATGATATGGTGTTCATCGTCACAGAAATAAGGCTGTCCTCAGGCAGTGTATCTCCTTCAGCAGCGTTAAAAATGTTCATCATGGTATTCTGTTCAACTCCGTAATCCCAGCCGCTGAAATTCCAGGAGCTAGCAAATTCTGTAGTATCCGATCCATCGGCAATGAACATGTAAGATGAATCGCAGCATGCCATGGTCATAGCCACGGACCTTCCTTCCATTGCACTTTCGAAGTTGATCACAACTGTTGCGGGGGAGTACGGCTGCTGCCAGGGAATTTCTCCCCCCGGATCAGGATCAGCCGGATCCCGAGGATCGAAGAAAGAGCATGAGAGTAGAACTGAAAGTGCCAGGATGCACAATACGAAGATGAGTTGCTTTCTCATTATTCAGCCTCCTAGAACTGATAGTTAAGGCCGACGGTAGCCTTCCAGTAACTTTGCCGGTCATCTCTTGAATAAAAGGAACGGGTTACATTGAGAGAGAGGGTTCCGTCGTTCAGGGTCATTCTTGTACGCAGACCTACGTGGTGTATGTGCTCGACACGGGAAGGTATACTCTGAGAAAGAAAATTCCTCTTCTGATACTCCCAGGCGTAGCTTGGAGTAAGACCTATACCATTGCCTACATGAAATCCAAGGTTGATCTTGATGGTATTGCCGATAACCTCCTCGGATCTCTGGAAAACGGAGCTCTCATAACTGCCCTGATCCTGAAAACGGAAGATATGATTCAGACCCAGCGTTGTGCTGTCCGCGGAGACTCTCTGGAAAGAACTACCAGTAGTTATCCTTCGAAAGAGCAGATCCGATCCTGCTGTTGAGCATTCCGGAAAAAGGAATGTCGTGTAGTCGGCGCTGATCTGAACCGATTGCTCAAGTTTCCAGTTGCTTCCGGCATTGTAACTGAAACTGGGCTCAATACTGTAGGTGGAAGACCTCTTACTGTTGCCTGACTGCTCGGACATGATGTAAATAATTTCCCTGATCTGACCCTGAAGGATCATCTTAAGTACGGTTCGATTGCCGAGGGGTATCTCAGCGCTGAGAGACAGAACCTCCCTGAGCTGATCATAATCGTAATTATCTCTATGTTCGATACCCCATACATCCGTCCATGTTCCGTAAGTATCACGTTTCAAAAGCTGGATCGTCCTGTAAAACGAAACCTTACTTGACCCGGGAGTGTAATCAAGACTGGATCTGAACAATCTGTCATCATCAACGTAATAGGTATTGAACAAAGTTGATACACCTGTTGCGGTTCTCTTCTGATCTACGCGGTCGATGGCCCGGGAGAGGGTCATGTTCAGACTCAGATTATCAATTATCTGGTATCTGAGGGAGGATGATATGGTCCGGTATCTCTGCTGCCTGTCCAGTACATCCCCTTCACCGCTCACGGAATCGGGGTCATCGTATTCGTAGAATCTGTCAGAAAAATCCCAGGAGGTAGATATCTCCATGGAAAACCTGTCATAGGGTGTGGGAACCACCAGTGACAGACTGCTGGACCAGTCGTCCTGTCTCTGTGTTCTATTGGAATCATTGTACGTTGTAAAAAGCTTCATCGCCCTGACCTGGGCGCTAAGACCTCCACCTCCGTAATTCCGGGGGAAATCGTAGCTCATCCGGAGAGATAAGTTATCGCTCCCGGTATCCTTCTGATATCCAAGTGTTCTGTGCTCACCAAGGGTAACGCTCCCGCTCATTCCCGGAAAAACCGTTCTGTTCATCGAGATATCAACGTTCGTCACACCACCCTCGTCATGACCTGTTATGGTGCTATCTCCCGAAGGATTCATGTAATCTATAAAGTGCGCTCCCAATCCGATATTAACGGAAAGCCAGGATGCGGGTGTATACCGGATCTGTCCGGAAGTAGTGTTGCTGAGCCGATCCCTGATCAGCTCATCGTTCTTCTCCTCGGAGCTGATACTTCTGGCGAGATTGACGCCAAGTTCAATCCCGCGGAAAGGAGTGAATGTCAGGCTGGCAGTACCGTTCCTCGCATCAATGAATCTGTGCAGATCTTCGTTCTTCTCAGCGTTGAAAGAGGCGTTCGCGTTCAGAGAAACCCTTGATGTCAGCTGTTGATAGAGAGAGAGGGAATTCATCAGACTGATCTTGTCCTTGACCTGATCAAGCGAGATATCGTAACCGATGGTAACAGCGCTGAGGCTGACGAACATAAATACAAGAAGCATCAGTGATCTTTTCACGGCAAAGCCTCCGCCATTTTAACGAAACGGTCAGGAGGAAGCTGCTCTGCTCTTAATGAGGGGTTGATATCGCATATCTCCAGGAGTTTCAGAGCCTCATCTTTCCCCAGAAACGGTTTAAGGTTGTTGATAATTGTTTTCCTCCTCATAGCGAACGACACTTTAACAATCCTTCTGAATCTACCATAAAGCTCTTCGGGAATCAGGGGCCTGCTTCTGCGATTGAGAACAACTACCCTTGAAAGAACTCTTGGAACGGGGTAAAAATCCTCCGCAGAAACATCGATAAGGTTCTCTACAGAAAAAATCGGCCAGATCTGCAGAGAAAGCTTACCGTAATCCCTGCCGCCGTCAAGGGTTGATAATCTAATTGCAACCTCCCTCTGCAGCATAATAACAGCTTTCTGAACATGCCGGAAACTCTGTTCGATCATTCTGAAAATGATAGGCGAGGAAATGTAATAAGGAAGATTGCCGACAATGGTTACGAATGGATAACCGGGCAATTCCGATGGATCCACCTTGAGAAAATCGTCACGGATAACGTTAAGTCGTTCATCGCTGAACCTCCGTTGAAGGAATGAGGCCATTCTGCCTGATATCTCAACTGCAGACAGTGATTCGGATCGGGGAAGAAGCTTCTCTGTCAGAGAACCGAATCCGGGTCCAATCTCCAGAACACTGCCCTGCGCGGGGATTTCATCAGCGATTCTGGATGCTATGGAATCATTTACGAGGAAGTTCTGCCCAAGATTTCTGTTAGGATAGAATCCGGTTCTACTCAAATACCTCTTCAAGTCTGTTGTCAGCATTACCCTCTTATCCGAAGCGGCAAACTCAGGGTCTTCGCCAGTTTCTCTACCGATTCTATTTCAACACCTGAATATCTTACAGCGGTGAGGCTGACGAAAGCAAGCCTTCCCGCCAATTCAATGAACTCCATCAATCTGTCCCATGCGTTCCCGTCCGCAGGGCGGCAGATAGTATTGTATTCCTCTGCGCAGGAAGTGTTCAGACTGATGCTAACAGCATCAAATGGTTCAAGAAGCAAAACTGTTTCTTCACGGGAAAGCCACGATAAACAGGTCCCGTTTGTGTTAAGCCTTACGGAAAATCCTCTGCCTGCAGCCTTACGGGCAAGCCTCCTTAGAAGTTCAGGTCTCATGGTCGGTTCACCGTATCCGCAGAAAACAAGCTCTTCTCCCATACTGGGGCTCAGTGTTTCAATAATGGATTCAAGTCTCCCCTCGAGGGGTTCTCCATGGTGTGCAAGGTAGTAGCCTCCGATACCGTCTGCTCTATCTTTAATACAGAATCTGCATCGATTTGAACACCTGCCTGTAATGTTCATATAAATATTCCCATACAGCAAATATACAAGGTCTGTTCTTTGAAATGGTCCAAGCTGCAGAGCTTTCAGGGAATTAGTCATAAGTGTTTCTGCGGTCAGCGCCGGATCTCTGTCCCATATTGCTGAAATGGTATCGGCCATGTACTTAACATTGGAAGGTTCGTTTCGTCTCCCCCGGAGAGGCTCTGGAGAGAGATAAGGAGCATCCGTTTCGATAAGGATTTTGTCAGGCGGAAGCGATCCGGCAAGATCTCGCAGCCGGTTGTTCCCCCTGAAAGTCAAAGGACCCGCAAACCCGATGTAATATCCCCTTTGAGCAGCCTCCAGCGCAACATCAGGAGGTCCGGTATAGCAGTGCATTATAACCGGGACGGCAACATCATTCCCGAGAATATCAAGAACCTCCCTTTCGGCATTTCTGGAGTGAACTACAAGTGTTAATCCTAATGATTCTGCAAGTCTGATATGATTGCGGAACATCTTGATCTGAAGCTCAGCAGAAGTCCTTTCCCGGTAAAAATCCAACCCGGTTTCTCCAACAGCTATCACACGGGGGCGGAGGAGTATTTCTGCTATATCGGCGAAATCATCTGGATAATCCGAATCGAATTCGTTCGGATGAATTCCCGCAGCCGCGTATACGCCGGCTCTGGTTTCGCAAAGGAAAGCCGCCTTACGGCTGCTCTCCAGTGATATGCCGGGAACCAGAAATCCGGTCACACCTGATTCTGCAGCAGAGGCAAGCACCCTGTCGAGATCATCGCAAAACCGCTCATCAGAGAGGTGGCAATGGGTATCGAAGAGTTCGGGCACCGGAGTTACTTTCTCCAGATCAGATCCTCTCTGGCAGGCCCTGTAGAGATGGCTTTAACCTGCACACCAGTTAGTTTTTCAATGAACAGAACGTAATTTCTGGCATTTTCCGGCAGTGCGTCCCATTCCCGTTCTCCCCTGATATCCTCCTCCCAGCCAGGCAGGGTTTCATATACTGGAATGTGTTTCCCAAGCCTTACACCTGTTTCAAAGAGCGTAAGGTCGATCTCCGGATCAAGTTCGTACTTCTTGCAGACTTTAAGTTCAGGAATACCGCTTAGAACATCAAGGAGAGTAATCGTTGTCCAGGTGCACCCGTTTATCCTGGCGGTGTAGTTTGCCAGAACGGCATCGAACCATCCGCACCTGCGGGGTCTTCCGGTGGTGGCTCCGTATTCATTGCCCTGCTCCCTTATCCTCTCCCCGAGGGGACCGGTCAGCTCTGTAGGAAAGGGACCGTTCCCTACTCTGGTGCTGTAGGCTTTCACAACACCAACCACTTCATCTATCATCACAGGACCAATGCCGAGACTGACGCAGGCCGCTCCGGCAACGCAGGAACCGCATGTAACGAATGGATAAGTTCCATGATCAGGATCAAGAAGAGAGCCCTGTGCTCCCTCGGCCAGAATCGAGCCTTCGGATGCCAGTATTCTGGAAATGACCATCGATACATCCATTGCATGATCAACAAGCCTGATGGACTCACGGTTGAACAGATCTACCTCTTCCGAAAGGGACCCGGCATGTTCTGCCGAAAGCGCAAGCTGCTCTATGCAATCATCCGTGATGACAGCAGATTTTTCGCGGAATATCTCAGGTACAGCTGCATCTTCAAGCCTTATTCCTTTCCTCATGAATTTACGCACATAGGTGGGGCCTATTCCACGCCCTGTTGTTCCGACCGCAGCTTTTCCAAGCCTGATCTCATTGATATTCTCAATATACCTGCCTGCCGGATGAACAAGATGCACCTTTCCGGATATCGTAAGCCTGTCTGCAATGGAAAATCCCTCTTTCTCAATTGATTCGATTTCCTCTGTGAGAGCAACCGGGTCGAGAACGCAGGCGGATCCTATGATGCCGAGTACATCCGGCCGCAGCAATCCGCTTGGAAGCTGGTGCAGCGCAATCCTGCGCCCGTCAGCCTCAACAGTGTGCCCTGCATTGGCTCCTCCGGAGAAGCGGGCAACGGCATCGACGTTTTCAGCAAGATGATCCACCATCTTCCCCTTGCCCTCATCGCCCCATTGAAGCCCTATGATTATAGTTGCTGGCATGCGATTCCTTCCATGAACTGATTCAGAATACTAGTCCACCGCCTGATAGATCCATTTTTTAAGTTCCCTTATACCAGAACCGGTGATCGATGAAACTGGTATGACCGGTCCCATATCCTGTGCTTTTGCAACGGCTGACGCAAGTTTTCCCCGTTTGAGCTTGTCTGATTTCGTCAGAGCGATGATATAGGGTCTGCCTCTCTCCTTGAGAAATTCCACCATCTCCATATCGTTGGGCAGGCAGGGATGTCGTGCATCGATAAGGAGAACTACACCTCTGAGTTCAACTCTGTCCATTAGATATGAAGCTATCCATCCAGTCCATTCACTGCGGTTCTTCCGCGGAGCACGTGCATACCCGTAACCGGGAAGATCAACAATGTAATAACTGCCCGATACGGAGAAGAGGTTAAGAAACTGCGTACATCCGGGTCTGGAACTTGTCCTGGCAACAGAATGATTCCCGCTGAGCTTGTTCAGGAGTGACGATTTTCCCACATTCGACCTGCCGGCGAAGCAGATCTCCGGGAGACCGTCCGATGGGAGGTGTTCAGGCCCCGGACAGCTTCTTAAAAACTTAACATCGAGGGAGGACATTTCAACCGGCTTTCCCGGACTCCTTCTTCTTCCTGGTCTTGACGATCTTCGGCGGCGCTTCCCCTCTGACAACTTCCGGTGAGATCACGAGTTTTCTAGCGTTCTGGAGACCCGGCAGGTCGTACATTGGATTCAGAAGGATCCCTTCAAGCACTGACCTCAGTCCTCTCGCTCCGCTTCCGGCCTGTTTGGCTTTCTCTGCCACCGCTTCGAGAGCCCCCGCTGAAAACTCCAGCTCAACTCCCTCAAGTTCAATGAGGTACTGGTACTGGCGTACAAGGGCATTCTTCGGTTGTGTAAGCACTTTTGTAAGATCTTCAATATCCAGGTCATCCAGTACCACCAGTACAGGTAACCTTCCAACGAGTTCCGGTACAAGACCGTACTTAACAAGATCATGGGATTCCACTCGCGAGAGTATGTTGGTTTCCGTATGGTGCAGCGGATCAAGAGTGCTGTTGAAACCTATGGAACTTTTTCTGAGACGCTTGTCGACTATTTTCTCAAGTTCATTGAACGCGCCCCCGCAGATAAACAGGATATTGCTGGTATCGATCAGAATATTATCCTGATAGGGGTGCTTTCTTCCCCCCTGCGGCGGAACGCTGGCAATGGTACCCTCCACTATCTTAAGAAGGGCCTGCTGTACACCTTCACCCGACACATCCCTCGTAATGGATGGGTTTTCGGACTTCCTGGAGATCTTGTCGATCTCATCAATGTAGATGATGCCCTGCTGCGCAGTTGCCACATCCATATCGGTTACCTGAAGCAGACGCAGAAGAATATTCTCAACATCTTCTCCAACGTATCCCGCTTCGGTCAGGGTTGTTGCGTCGGCAATGGCAAACGGAACATCCAGAATTCTGGCAAGTGTCCTTGCAAGGAGAGTCTTTCCAACGCCAGTAGGTCCCATTAAAAGAATGTTGCTTTTCTCAAGTTCGATTTCGGGGGATTCCCTGATGGTCCTGAGCCTTTTGTAGTGATTGTAAACAGCTACCGAAAGTACTTTTTTAACGTGTTCCTGAGCAACAACGTACTCATCCAGCTGAGCTTTGATCTTCGATGGTATCGGAAGCTCTTCCTGCACCAGTTCAGGGATTTCGAGTTGATTGTCATCTTCAAGATCAACAAGCTCCCCGCAGTACCTTATGCACTCATCGCAGATATGCACTCCGGGACCCTGAATCAGCTGTTTAACCTCGCCTATAGGCCTTCCGCAAAACGAGCATTTTTTTTCTTTTGGCATGCTTTACTCCGTCAGTTTCTGGATATAAGCACGTTGTCTACAATACCGTAATCGACTGCTTCCTGAGCATCCATCCAGAAATTCCTGTCCGAATCCTTTGATATTCTCTCAAGAGGTTGTCCTGTGTGCCCTGCGAGAATGATATTCAGTTTCTCCCTGAGTTTAAGGATCTCCCTGGCCTGTATCTCTATATCACTGGCCTGCCCCTGAGCTCCGCCCATAGGCTGGTGTATCATAACTCTGGCATGCGGAAGAATGTTCCGCTTGCCCTTCGCTCCCGCAGCGAGAAGAACGGCAGCCATACTTGCTGCAGTGCCCATACAGAATGTTGCCATTGGTGGTTTTATGAACTGCATCGTATCGTATATTGCCAGCCCTGAGGAGACAAGACCTCCCGGGCTGCTTATGTACATATTGATATCCTTCTTGGAATCCTCTCCCTCCAGAAACAGGAGCTGCGCTACTATCAGGCTCGCGGACTGGTTGGTGAGTGTATCGCCGACGAATATGATACGTTCTTTCAGGAGACGGGAATAGATATCATAGGATCTTTCTCTGTTCCCTTCCCGCTCTACAACAAAAGGTACTATTGATGACATCAGGATTTTCCCTTCCCGGCTGTTTCGTCACAGGTTTCCGGTTCTGCATCTTCAACCTGTATCCAGCGCCATGACGAATCCGGACTGTCTTCCTCATGAGCTGCAGTCTCACTGTTTTTCTGTGGTTCCTTTTCAGTAATATCAGCACGATCCAGAATTAGTTCCATAGCTTTTCTGGTTCTCAATCTGTCACGGACAGATGATTCCGATTCCTCGGAGCTGGTTTCTTTCGCTACAAGATCGTCTCCTATATCTATCTTCTCTTTTTCAGCAACGGCTCGCAGAATGAGAAATTCACGCACTTTGTTCAGCGCAAGCTCTTTTGCAGCTGTTTCTGTTTCCTCTCCCGGAGCATCTTCCCCCAGTCTGTTTATGTAATCCTTAGAAAGGTTCTCAACCATGTACCCGGGGGGTGTAAAGGGGTTGCTTGCAAGGATGCTGTCAATAACAGACCTCTCCTTGAGATAATCGATCTCCTGATCGTAACGGGCTCTGACACTCTCCTCGATCTTACTTCTGAGTTCCTCCAGATTCTTAACACCAGCAGCCTTTTCGGCGAACTCATCATCAATGTCCGGGAGAGCAGGACACTTGATCCCGGTTACCAGAAACCTGTGCACAGGAGGCTGACCTTCCTCGGAAGCGTCTCTGTCCATCCTTGCTGAGAATTCAAAATCGGGAACTACTCCTGTAACAAGTTCATCAAAACCGGCACCTATCTGCGATTCTCCAATTCTAACGTTGAACTTCTGTGTTTCTTCGGTATTTCCAGCGGGACAGGCTTCCAGCAGAACAAGATCCCCATCCTCGGATGGCCTGTCTACTGTGTCGAAGCTGATCAATTTCTCGCGGAATGATTCAATCGTCTTCTCAACAGCATCATCCAGGTCGAGGGGGGGTATCTCTATTTTTATGCCATCTGTACCTTCCGGTTCCGGCGTTTCGAAGAGAGAAAATGTCATTTCAAAACTGTAAGCATCACCATCTACCGGCAGTTCTATCTCACCTTCCGGATCCTTATCATCGAGTACCCAATCCTCTTTCTCGAGAAGTTCTGAAGTAAAACGCTGTCTTACGCTGTCCGCAACTTCAGCCTGAATGATGTTTCCGTACTGTTTGTCGATAATTGACCTTGGAACCTTACCCGGTCTGAAACCGGGCATTGAAAGATCTTTGGAGATCTGCTTTCGAATTTTTCTGAACAGTCCGCTTATCTTTTCAGCCGACTCGGTGAAGAGAACTGTCCTTCTATTGTCTTCGGACTTGATGATTTCAAACATTTAGTAATCTTTCCGTTTTCTGAGTTATGGTGCGAGAGGGGGGATTTGAACCCCCACAAGTCAAGCTTACCAGATCCTAAATCTGGCGCGTCTGCCAATTCCGCCACTCCCGCAACGATATTGATGTGCGTAAGGCTCGAATATGCCTTGACATGGTTTTTACGTCAAAGCTTCCGAGAATAATCACAATGGACGCCGGAGACTCTTAATTACCTGCCATTCCGCTTCTACTCCGGATACAGTTCCCGTGCAAGGGCTGCTTCATCACTGCGGGGATACCTAAGCAGCAGAAGGTCGAATAGTCTGTCCCTCTCCCCGGGGGCTCCATGAAGATTGTATATGTCGGCTGCTCTGAAAACAGCTCCGGGTGCCCATTCCGAATCGGGGTACATGTAATATAGAGCAACAAGATCTTCAATCGCCCGGTGTGACTGTCCGGCCTCTTCCCAGCAGATTGCCATGTAGTAAAGAGCATCGTCCGCAAGTGAGGATGCCGGATATCTGTCATGGAGTTCCATAAAACCCTCAGCCGAGATCTCAAAACTCCCCTGCTGGAACTGCCTGTACGCCTCATTGTATAGAAGCTGCGCATCGGGTCCGGCAGAAGTATCCTGAACTGTGACGGCGGGACTGGTGCCAAGCCTCATCAGTGCGAGATCAAGTTCATCGGCAAGTGCGGAGAGGCGATCTACAAGATCCGCTGTTCTGGTTCCCGATTGAGCCTGAAGACCTCTTAAAAGCACCTCATTGTCTTCAACAGCCCCTGTGAGCGCGGCTATCTCATCCTGCATCTTCTGCTGATCGGCATTGATATCCTCTATCTCTGCAGGTGTATGTACCCAGAAACCTAAACAGCCTGTAGACAGCAGCAGAACCGATATCGACGCAATAACTAAACGCATCATGATCAGTTCCCTGGAAGAACGCGAAAGTGGGCCCTTCTGTTATGTCCCCATGCCTGCTCGGTATGGGCAGGGTCAAAAGGTCTCTCCTTGCCGTAGCTTACGTATTCCAGGCGGTCGGTATCAACTCCGTAGTTATCGAGGTAGTTATACACTGCAAGCGCTCTGTTCTCCCCCAGAGCAAGGTTATAGTCTATTGTACCTCTTTCGTCGCAGTGACCTTCCAGAAGAACCCTGAAACCGTCAGTCTCCATTATGTATGAAGCATCTTCCATAAGGATCCTCAGAGCATCTTCGGAAAGAACGTCACTGTCATAATCGAAAAAGATATCCTCCAGATGCTCCTGATGAATAAGAAGCATATCGGTGGACATTGACAGGGTATCCGTCTCCCAGACGCCGACAAGGGTATCGGGGAACTGGTCAATAACAACGACAGTGGTCGAGTCATGACCATCGGGTATAGTGTCATCAGGCCTGCATCCGGAAACGGATATCACAGCGGCGATCAGTATCGAAGAGGCCAGTATCGTCATAAGTTTAGTTTTCACGGTTCTCTCCCGCCTTTTCTAGAAGATGTTAACTTTGATCATCTGAATCCAAGAGGTGACCAGGTGGGGCAGTAGCTGCAACCTCTATCGGACAGTTTTCTTATTGTAAGACCATTGAGTTCTAAAACATATACGGCTCTCTCTCCATCTCTGTCGCTGCTGAAAGCAAGATGTCTTCCAGTAGGCCCCCATACAGGGTCTTCGTTAAGGGATCCCTGGAAAGTGACCTGGCGGATATCGGAGCCGTCCGCGTCCATGACGAATATATGGAAATCCCGTCCGGTCTGGGCGGTATACGCTATCATGCTGCCGTCAGGTGACCATGCGGGGCTGTCGCAATAACCATGAGAACTTGTAGCCCTGATGGCTGTGCCGCCGGAGCTGTCCATTATATAGAGTTGAGGGTAGCCTATCCTGTCACTTGTGAATACTATCTGCCTGCCGGTCGGAGAGAAACTTGCCGATGTCTCAATTGACCCTCTGAGCGTCAGACGGGTCGTTTCATCGGTGGCAGTATCGAGAAGGTAAATATCAATATTCCTATTCATTGAAAGTGTCAGGGCTATGGCCTCACCGCCTGGACTCCATGCTGGAGAAGAATTCAGACCCGGCAAACTGAGTATCTTCTCCGCCGAGGATTCTGAAAAGCTGTAGCACCAGAGGTCGGCATTACCCGACCGGAACGATGTAAATACTATTCTATCACCATCGGGAGACCAGGCCGGTGTGGTTATAACATCCTCATCGGACATCACTGTCCTGGTGCTCCTTGGATCCTGTGATTTCACACCAAGGGCGTATCCTGATGAAGTTCTTGTTACATAGGCTATCCAGGTGGAGGCGATGCCTTCCTCGCCTGTCAGGTCGTATACAAGGTCATCCGCAAAGGCATGAACCAGCGAATAGATATTTTCTCCCGAATAGTTTCTTGCAAGAAGGGGTTCTCCTCCGGATCTAACCTCCGCTCGAAGCTCAACTCCGCTGAGGGAGCGTGTCACTTCGATGGCTGCTTCTGCATACCCTTCATCAGAGGTTATCAGCAATCCCGAGAAGTCGATATCCTCAATAAGCTGATTCAATGCCATATCAACGAGATCTCTGTCTCCGGAAGCGCTTACTGAAACGGGAATACACTCCGCGCTCACTGGTGACATGGGGATAAAACTGTCCGCGGATGAGGCTGCAGCTACAAGCATCAGGAGAATTCCGATGTATGACATTTTCAATTTACTCCGGTCCTATGAATTCAATGTTTATCACCGCGGGATTGCTGCGTCCCGGCGGCATGGGAGGAATCTGCGCTATGCGCAAGGCGTTCTCTACAGCTCTGTCAAAGGCTGATGTGCCGCTCTTCCTGACTACTTCAACAGTAGTAGTACCGTCGGGGTCAACGGTCAGGATTATCCTGTAGGATCGCTCGGGTTCCACTGATGTCCTGTATTCCCTTCTTACGGCATTGAATACTCTGGATTCGTAGGTTCCCGGTCCCGGAGCGCCAGCCCCCGCTGCCCCCCCACCGCTGACGGAAGCAAAATCCTCGTCCAGAGCAGGATTCTCCTCCGTTGGAATCTCATGCGGAATTTCCTCGGGAATCTCTTCCTGGATTTCTTCAGGAATCTCTTCAGGAATCTCTTCCGGGATCTCCTCTGTAATCTCCTCCTGGATCTCTTCAGGAATCTCTTCCGGGATCTCCTCTGTAATCTCCTCCTGGATCTCTTCAGGAATCTCAGCTGGAGAGACTTCTTCAGCGGAAGCTGTAGTTATCATTGTTACCATTACAGCATCATCGCCTCCAGTGGGCGCAAGGGCACTGCTTGAGAAAGTGATCAGACCGATAACCAGAATAACAAGGTGCCCTGCACCGGCAAGAATGTAATCAAACCTGCGTGGTGAATATCTGTTTGAACCGTGATCTTCTGTATCAGTGAATTTCACTGTTGTTACCTGTGCTTTCCTGAATAAGCCCGATGTTCAGGTATCCTCCGCTGCCAAGTTTTGTAAGGGCATTGGCTACCACTTCATATCTGACATCACGGTCAGCCCGAACGAAAGCTTCAGATCTGCCCGATGCATAAGCAGCCTCCGCCAGGGAGGAAAGATCCTCCATAAGAACCGCTTCACCAGAAACGGACAGATTACCGTACGCGTCTATTTCGACCACAAGCGACTCGGAGGGATCGAGGTTGCTTAGAACTCTTCCCTCATTTGACGCGGGGGGAGAAATGTCTGCGCTCCTCTGCATAACAGGTGAGGTCAGCATGAATATCACCAGAAGGACAAGGGTAACATCCACCAGGTTGGTGATATTGATACTGGAGAACTGTTTGTACCTGGTTTTGATCATTCCAGGCTTCCCCTCCTGCATACATCAACCAGTTCTGAAAGAAATCTGTCCATGTCTCCCGCCAGAGAATTCAGCCTGCCCACAACGAAGTTATGGAAGATATTTGCAGGTATGGCTGCAAGAAGTCCCGCAACGGTGGTTGTAAGCGCAGCTGCGATACCCGCTCCAACCGCGCTGAGGTCGGCTACTCCAAGTTCCTTCATACCGATGAAACTTGAGAGTATTCCCCATACGGTCCCAAGCAGCCCCAGCAGGGGCGCAACACTTGTTACCGTAGCGAGCAGCCCGATATTACGTTCACGCTGAGCCAGGTCTTCCCCGGCCTCACGTTCGAGGGCGCTTGTCAGGCTGCCTACTTCCTCGGAGGAAAGTGGTTCAGCAACCCCCCTGTCAAGCCTTCTCTGAAGGAACCTGCCCGCCTCGGCGTACATTCTGGCAAGGGGTCCGACTTCGCTGCTTCTGCTCCAGAAATCCCCGCCCGGCGCCCTTCCGGTTGTTCTCAGAGCATTCATGAATGTTCTTGAAGAGGAGAGTATCGTCTTGAATTCCCGGATCTTTGCAATGGCCACAGCCCAGGATCCGACGGAGAGAACAGCAATAACTATAAGAATGAGCTTTGTTACAATATCGGCCCGGGCTACGATACCGAGTACCTGTCCAATCAAGGATTTTCCCCCTTTGCAAAAGCAATGGAATCGGTTTCTATCGTTTCAAACATCTTCTCGTTCCTGTCATAATCATATTCGTTAACAGTATATACATTCGAAGCAATGGTTCTGTTCCATATATGTATCCCCATCACCCATAAGGTGAAGGTTGTCTGGTTCAGTTGAATATACGATAACTTCCGAATAAGGGGGTTTCCTTCCTTCCCGCTCTGATCCCTGTTATACTTTCGGTCTGTCTGCAACAAACATGAAAGGAAAGCGGGAATGAGGAAAGTTCCAGGTACGGAATTCTACGGCGACAGCAGGATCGGAGGGAAAGCATCCGGCCTGGTGAGCATGATCGAAAGCCTGCTCGATCGCGGGAGTAATGCATCGTTTCCAATGCACGTTTCCGTACCGGAGTTTTCGGTTATAACTACTGAGTTCTTCCTGGATTTCGTTCAACGCAACGATCTCGTATCCTATGCTGAAGGTAATGATTCTGATGACAGAATTGCCATGGCTTTTATCAGGGGAGAGATGTCTCCGAGGCTGACAGGTGAACTCTGGAAGTTCGTTGGTAAAACCCGTGAACCGGTAGCGGTCAGATCTTCAAGCCTCCTGGAGGATGATCTAAAATCTCCACTGGCCGGTATATATCAGACAAAAATGATCCCGAACAATCAGCCGTCGGACGAGATACGCTTCAGAAAACTGATAGAAGCTGTTAAACTTGTCTGGGCCAGCACATACTTCAGTGATTCTAGGGAATTTCACAGAGGGATAGGCGGCTCCGCCTCCGAAGAGACGATGGCAGTAATCCTTCAGAAAGTAGTCGGAAGGAGATACGGCAACAGGTTCTACCCCTTGATATCCGGAGTGGCGCGCTCGTTCAACTACTATGCATTCGGGAAAGCGAATCCTTCCGATGGAGTAGTGAGTCTGGCCCTTGGCCTCGGAAAGAGCATTGTTGACGGAGGGCTCTGCTGGAGCTACAGTCCCGCCAATCCCAAGGCGCCCCCTCCATTCGGTTCAGCCGGCGATATTCTCAAAGGAACTCAGAGTACGTTCTGGGCGGTAAACATGGAAAAGATCACTGTTTACGATCCTGTTGCGGAAACCGAGTACATGATATCATCCCCTCTTGCAGACGCTGACTACGATGACACGCTTAAGCTGGTAGCATCAACATATCTGCCTGAATCTGACAGGTTCGTACACGGAACCGGCAGAGAAGGCCCCAAAGTGGTTAACTTCGCACCGGTTCTTGATGATCGTGTAATTCCCCTCAACGATGCTGTTCGCGCTGTTCTTGAACTATGCTCGGAAGAAGCGGATGGACCTGTGGAAATTGAATTCGCTGTCACGGGACCGGGACGATCGGAAGACGCATCGCTCGGACTGCTTCAGGTTAGGCCCATAGCCTCATTCAGAGAGGAGGTGGACATACCGGAAGCGGAAATCCGGGGAGCGAGAACTGTGGCCTTCTCCCGCCGGGCTCTTGGCAACGGCATTAAGGAAATAAAGTACGTTGTATACGTTAAGCCTGAATCTTTCAGCACATCAAAAACCAGGCAGATCGCAACGGAGATTGCGGGAATTAACAGGAAGCTCTCAAAAGAGAACCAAGGGTATCTGCTGATCGGTTATGGCCGCTGGGGAAGCTCCGATCCATGGCTCGGTATACCTGTAACCTGGGGACATATATCCGGCGCTGAAGCTATGATCGAGATCTCCGGACCGAGAATGCGGGTTGAACTCAGTCAGGGATCACATTTTTTCCACAATCTCTCCAGTTTCGGCGTGGGTTATCTTTCTGTGAACGAACCGCTTGACGGTCCGGTTAACCTGGACATTATCAGTGATGGAAGTGAAATTGTGCATGAGACAGAACATATCCGCTGTCTGAAAATAGAAGAGGGAGTAACAGTAAAAATTGATGGCAGAAAAGGATTGGGGGTAGTACTGAAATGACTGATAAGGGAAGTGACTCTCAAATACTGGTGAACTCCCTCCGGGAGAGAGCAAAGGAACTTAATTGTCTGTATATGGCTGATGAAATCCTGATGAGCGATGTCCCCCTCGAGAAGAAACTTCAGGCGGTCGCGGAATCTATGCCTCAGGGCTGGTACAGCCCTGCTCACTGCAGAGCCAGGATAATCTACAGGAACAATGAGTATACATCGACAGCATACCATGAGGGTGGACCTGAACTCTCGGAGAATCTGGTTATCAACGACAGCATCGTCGGGCAGATATCCGTTTCCTATCCCGCCCGGGCACCCGAACTGGAGAAGGGCAGTGCATTCCTTGAAGAAGAGAAAAAGCTGATAAAGACGCTGGCCCGAAGAATAAGCCATACAATTCTGCATGACAGCCTTTCCCAGATGTTCGAGGGGGAAGACACCGATAGTTCCGACGTACGAAACGGATCAGAATCCTGGAGAGCTATTCTGGATATGCTTCTCATTACGGACAGGAAGCTATACCAGACGCTATCCAGAAGACTTCTGAATTATATGAGCTTCATAGGGATAACCGATGCCACGGCTCTGCTGAACAGATTTGCTGGCCAGACCTCCACTCAGGATGCTGACCTTGACCATCTGGGTATCAACCAGCCGATCCCAAGACAGCAGTTCGATATCAGCTTCGAACTTGTTGAGGAAATCTTTTCTATCGCAGGAAGGGATTTAAGCGATGAGCAAATACTTAGCCTGCTTCAGAGGTGGATCGGGGAGAACAGGATAGAACATCTTATCAACGTACTGGATGACCATGCCAGCTCTCTTCCCGAAATATTGCAGGCCATGGATGACCACAAGGGAATTGTAACTGAGGAAGCGACCCTTTCGAAACCGGTTCTGAATGCTCTGAAGGTATCCCTGATAAGAAGGCTGGTAAGCAGAAGGCTTGACTATATAAGCCGTCTTAAAGAATTGATCTCAATCAAGGATTTCTATCAGCTGACGAATTCCCTGATCATTCCCGCCAGAAGTCACGGACAGCTTGGAGGGAAGGGCGCGGGACTGTTCATGGCTGAAAAGATAATCAAGAATGCAGGCAGTGATGATCCGCTGCTCGCCGAAATCAGAACCCCTGAAACATGGTATGTCTGCAGCGACGGAATACTCGATTTCGTTCATCACAACCGCCTTGAAGAGCTCCTTGAATACAGATACAGATATCTGGGTGAAATCAGGCTGGAGTACCCGAATCTGATCCAGCTCTTCAAGAATTGCGCTTTCAGCCCCGAGATGACACAGGGACTCTCCATGACACTTGATTCGATCGGTGATTACCCTCTGATCGTGCGAAGTTCAAGCCTCCTTGAAGATAGTATAGAAGCAGCCTTCAGCGGAAAATACAAAAGTCTGTTCATCGCGAATAAGGGTACAAAAAAAGAACGGTTGGAAGCCCTCATGGACGCAATTGCCGAAGTGTATGCCTCCATGTTCGGCCCCGATGCTATCGAGTACAGGAACGAGCGGAATCTGCTGGATTTCCAGGAGGAGATGGGTATTCTGATCCAGCAGGTGATCGGCACAAAGGTCGGGAAGTACTATTTCCCCGCTTACGGCGGGGTAGCTTTCAGCAGGAACGAATTCCGGTGGTCCGCAAGGATCAGGACAAAAGATGGATTGATAAGACTTGTGCCGGGTCTCGGGACACGTGCTGTAGACCGCCTGGGTGATGATTTCCCGGTGCTGGCGGCTCCGGGACAGCCCGGACTCAGGGTAAACACAAGCGTGGACGAAACAGTAAGATATGCCCCTAAATTCATGGATGTGATCAACCTGGAAGAGGAGCGGATTGAAACGGTAAAGGTGGAGGATATCATCCGGGAATACGGGTCGCAATATCCTCAGGTCACAAGAATATTCTCTGCCCACAAAGATGGAATGATCAGACAGGTCAACAGGCTAACGGATTTCGAGAATGATTTTGTGATTCCAACCTTTGAAGGACTGCTTAGCCCGAAAACAGGTTTTCTTAAAACGATGAGACACCTCCTTGCTCTTCTGGAAAAGGAATGCGGTTTCCCTGTGGATATAGAGTTCGCCGCCGATGGTGAAAACCTGTATCTGCTTCAATGCAGGGCTCAGAGCTCCTGGGAACAGACTGAAGCTGTTCACCTTACCGAACGGCCGGAACCGGATGATATTCTCTTTACAGCTGATAAGTATATCTCGGACGGATTCATCCGCGAGATTGCGCATATAGTTTATGTGGATCCCATGGAGTATGACAGCCTGAAGGAAATGAAGGATCTGGTAGCTGTCGGAAAAACCGTAGGCAGATTGAACAGTATCCTTTCGAAGAAGAGCTTCGTCCTTATGGGACCGGGAAGATGGGGCAGCCGAGGTGATATAAAGCTTGGCGTACAGGTAACCTACTCCGATATCAATAATACTGCAGCCCTCATAGAAATGGCATTCCGGAAGGGAAGCTACGTACCGGATCTCTCCTTTGGAACACATTTCTTCCAGGATCTTGTGGAAGCCGGTATACGCTATCTGCCTCTTTATCCTGATGAAGGCAATGTTATCTTCAAAAGAGAGTTCTTTGAAGAGAGTGAGAATGCTCTGTGCCAACTCCTTCCGGACTGCACCGACCTGAACCATGTAGTGAAGGTTATAGATGTGAAAGCAAGTACGGGAGGGAGGATTCTGAGAATCGCGATGAGTGGGGACGAAGGCGAGGCCATTGCATATCTTGTGTCAGAGGATGATTCCAGTCAGGAAGAGTCCGGTCTGCTTCCGCATACCCGCTTGACCTCTGTTTCCAACCCTGATGAACACTGGTTGTGGAGACAGCGAATGGCTGAAAACCTGGCTTCGGAGATCGATCCGGATAAATACGGTGTCAAGGGCATCTACCTCTTCGGAAGCACCAAGAACGCAACCGCAGGTCCATGCAGTGACATAGACCTTCTGATCCATACGAACAGCGACGATAGAAGCCGTGAACTGCTGGCATCATATCTCCACGGTTGGGATGTCTGTCTATGTGAGATAAACTACATCAGGACCGGTTTCAAAACGGAACACCTTCTTGATGTACACATCATTACGGACAGCGATATAAAGAAGAAACAGTCCTATGCTATCAAGATAGGTTCAGTAGCTGATCCCGCCCGCCCGCTTGCAATGAAGGAAAAAAAGGATTAGAGCAGCTCCCTTGTTGCCGACTCGGGATCATCCGGATCGAATCTGATAAGAGCAAGCTCGGGGCCGTCGTGAGCCGCACTGAACATGAATGTCCCTCCTTCTCTGTCCATCCAGCTACCGGTGATCCTGGAGGATTCATGAATATGCCCGTGAAGGGTGATAAGAGGCTGTTTTCTCTTAATGAACCTTTGAATGGCAATACTCCCCACATGGACATCCAGAGGAGCATGGTCGATCATCCTGCCGTCCAGTGCAGCCCGATCCAGATTCGTCCTGTAAGGCGGGGAATGGAACAGCATTATTGACCGTGAAAGATCATCTCCATCCGTAAGAACCTCAAGGTCATCACTGATGGTGGAATAGCGCATTTCATAATCCGATACCGGCACCGTGTGGATTCCATCCTCCGGAGGAACACACCCGGGATCAACGTATCTGGACACATCATATTTCTCCCAGTCCTTCAGCCTGAACGGTGATGGAGGTACAAAGGAGTAACCGTAGATCTGAAACGAGCCCAGGCTGAGCTTCCTGTTATGGACGTAATGCCACAGTCCGCGTTCCTCTGCGTCAATAATCGCAGTCTCTTCGCAACGTCCATCATCATTTCCAAGTATCAGGAAGATCTCCGGATAGGCTGTTCCCTGATCCTCCCTGATTCGTGTAAGTTCACCCGCGAGGTAATCGGTAACAAAATTATTATGAGGAAAATTCGCTGAAAAGATCTGAACAGCTCCGGGAAGCAGATCACCTCCTAGAAAGACCGCATCGGGTTCCTCATCCCTTATCACCCGGAACAGTTTCCCGTAACGGCGGGTTCTTCCATGCAAATCCGAGCAGAATAAACAATTTGCCATATTAACCGATAAATAAAAAAAAGGCGCCTGATGTAAACAGGCGCCCTTCTTCATATCAGAACGGAATCTATATCCAGCCTCTGGCCCTGCAGGCCTCAACCACCTTGCTGACGCTTATTATGTAGGCAGCGTCACGCATATAGAGATTGTTCTTGGAGGCAAGTTCACTGACGGCAACAAATGCCTCAGTCATCTTCTGATCAAGTTTGCCCAGTACTTCATCCTTTGTCCAGTAGTAATTCATGTTGTTCTGGACCTGCTCGAAGTATGAGCAGGTTACCCCGCCGGCATTGGCAAGGAAATCGGGTATATCGAAGATACCTTTCTCCTCGATGATCTTGTCCGCCTCGGGAGTGGTAGGACCATTGGCTCCTTCACCGATAATTTTCACCCTGCTGCTTATCCTGTTGGCAGTCTCCCCATTGATCTGGTTCTCAAGGGCACACGGCAAAAGAATATCCACGTCCTGTTCTATCCACTCATCCCCATCGAGGATGTCGTATCCGAGATCAACTGCCTTCTGCTTGTCTATACCGCCGAACTTGTCAGTTATGGAGAGAAGTTCGTCAAGATCTATTCCATCTTTCCTGCGGAAGGCATACGCCTTCTGGTCAGCCTGGTCCCAGGAGGATACACAGATCACAGTTCCCCCAAGCTGGTTGTAAAGCTTGATGGCGTACTGTGAAACGTTACCGAATCCCTGAAAACTTGCCGTTGTGTCCCCAGGCCTGATATTCATCTGCTTGAGAGCTTCCCTTACTGTAAAGATCAGACCAAAACCAGTAGCCTCTGTTCTGCCGAGACTACCGCCCATGCCTACCGGCTTTCCTGTGATCACACCGGGATATTGAGCACCCGTAATAGCTTCGTATTCGTCCATCATCCAGAGCATATGCTGGGGACTTGTCATTACATCGGGAGCCGGAATGTCCTGAAGGGGTCCGATGTTTCGGGCAAGCTGTCGGACCCAGCCTCTGCAGATCAGCTCCTGCTCACGCATGGAAAGGTTATGAGGATCACAGATAACTCCTCCCTTTCCGCCGCCGAGAGGAATGTCCACAACCGAACATTTCCAGGTCATCCACATGGATAATGCCCTGACAGTATCAATAGTCTCCTGGGGGTGAAATCTTATTCCACCCTTACATGGTCCTCTGGCATCGTTATGCTGGCACCGGAACCCCCTGAACACCTTAACTGAGCCGTCATCCATACGAACAGGAATATTGAAATGATACTCCCGCATGGGATTTCTCAGTAACCCCCTTGCACCATCATCAAGATCCAGGTAGTCAGCTACTTTATCGAACTGCTCCTGCGCCATCCTGAATGGATTGAAGTTACCACCAGACATCAGAGACTCCTCTCTAAATGAAAGATAATCTCCTCATTCGCTCAGCTTACAGTGCGAATGCGAGGAGACCTTTTTGCCCATTTCGGGGCAGTTAAGAACCCAGGTTCAGCAACACCATAATCTAAATAAAGAAAATGAAAATGAGAACCCTCAGAAGACCGTTCTTCTGTACCTGTTCTCCCCCCGTGTAAATGACATACTGATACTGCGAAGGTCAATCAATAACCTCTTTCAGCTTTGCAGTAAGCTCCGAAAGCCTGTACGGTTTCTGTATAAAGCCTGCAAGCCCTTTACCTGTGAATCGCCGGGTAACATCCTGCCTGTTATAACCGCTGGAGATTATTACGCATACATCGCTCTGTATCCTCCGCATTTCGCGGAAAGTTTCTTCACCATCCATATGCGGCATCGTGAGATCAAGGATTACGCAGTCTATTTCTTCATGTCTCTCCCTGAAAATGCCAAGCGCCTCCCTTCCGTCTGAGGAAGTAATCACGGTATAACCCGTTTTCTCAAGCATGGTCTGCCCGATGTCGCGAATGGATGATTCGTCGTCTACCAGAAGCAATGTACCTTTCTGGATAACATCATGCTCGCTTTCATCTGATACTGCTGTCTGCTCCGGTTCACCTTCAACTGAGGGAATGAGTATTTTGAATGAAGTACCCTTCCCGAGTTCCGAGTATACTTTTACTGTTCCCCTGTGCCCGCGGATGATTCCGAGAACCGCTGAAAGCCCAAGCCCCCTTCCGGTAGACTTGGTGGTGAAGAAGGGGTCGAAGAGCTTTGAAAGGGTTTCTTCGTCCATCCCGTTACCCGTATCGGACACTTCCAGGTAAACATATTTTCCATCTGGAAGCTGATCGTTCATGAAAGCTGCGGAAAGATATTCACTGTCACATTCCATATGGTTGGTCGTTATTGAAATTACGCCACTTGTCTTATCCATCGCGTCGGATGCGTTTGTTACCAGGTTCATAATGATCTGTCTTATCTGAGACGGGTCAGCTTCAATGGTTGGAAGTCCGTCGTACAGATCATACTTGATAACAGCGTTCTTCGATATCGAAATATCGAGCAGGTGTGTCATCTCCCGTATAATTTCGTTAAGATCAAGCTTGATGATCTGGAATGTCCCTTTTCCTGAATATGCCAGCATCTGCTTGGTCAGATCAGCTGCATTCCGTGTAGCCTTTTCGATCTCATGAAGTGAGGGTACCACCGGGCTGCCCGCGGAAGTGTCAAGAAGTGCCAGATCGGCATAACCGAGTATGGCCATCAGTATATTGTTGAAATCGTGTGCTATACCACCTGCAAGAACACCAAGACTTTCAAGCTTCTGGGTATGCTGAATCTGCGCTTCAAGTTTCACCCTTGCCTTCTCAGCGTTAAGTTGATCGGTTACGTCAAGACCGACACCCCCCAGCATGTCGTTTTCACTCTCTCCCTTGGAGATCCTGAATTTGTGTATCTGAAAAATACGTTCTTTCCCGCCCGAATCAACAACTTTCTGAACATCAATGATGTAGTTCTTATCGAAAGCATCCCGGTCATGCCGGATCAGCGAGTGTGCTTCTTCCATGGGGAAGCATTCCGAGGTTAGTTTGCCAATCCAGCTTTCATCGGCATTGAATGCTTTTCTCATGAATTGATTTATATAGATGTATCTGCTATCCGAATCCTTCAGGAATACTGCGCCAGGCAGCTGGTCCATGAAAGATCGGAAACGCTTCTCACTTTCGATCAGTTCCTTTTCCGACTGTTTCCACCTGGAGATATCCCGAACGTAAACCACAACCCGTTTTCCCGCGGGAGTATCTATCACACGGGCTCTGGATTCTACTGGAACAGTAGTACCATCCTTACGGAGGTTCTCACCCTCAATAAAGGATTCACCATCGGACATAAGCTTATCAACAATCTCCGGCAGCAGATACCGTTTGTTTTTCGGCAGAAGGTCGGTGACAGATTTCCCTATAAGCTCATCTTTCCGGTAACCCAGCATTTCACAGGCTGCTTCATTGCAGTCCAGAATCTCTCCTTCAATGGATTCCAGATATATGGCATCCATAGATGCCTCAACAAATGTTCTGTAGCGTTCTTCGCTATCTCTGAGAGCCTGTTCGGCAAGTATCCTCTCGTTTTTATCCATATCCATCCAGCCTTCTCTCTTCAGTTCTTCTTCCTGAAGGTCTTTATGCAGAACAGGTTATAATCGTCATGATTCTATCAGGTCTGTAAGTGCCGCAGCAAGTTTCTTCAAACGGAAAGGTTTCTGAAGGAATCCCTTCACGCCCATATCAAGCAGTTCCTGAACCCTTCCATCTCTACTGAATCCGGTAATGAGGATGACTTTAACATCCGGATCGATATCACGGAGCATTTTAAAGCACTCCTTCCCGTCCATTTCCGGCATGGATAGATCCAGCACTACCGCATCGAATCCATCAGGGTCTGAAGAGAACACTTCAACAGCTCTTACTCCGTTGGGAACAGGTATCACAGTGTACCCGACCTCCGAGAGAAGTTCGGTCACTGTTTCCACAACAGTTGATTCATCATCCACAACAAGAACTGTATGACCCAGCCCGTCTGATGCTCTCTCTGGCAGCCATGGCTCTTCATCCTCATCTTTTTCATCAGTATTATCTAGGGGCAGGTAAACTGAAAATACTGCCCCTTTGCCGGGTTGACTGTCAACATCAACCCATCCGTCATGATTCGCGATGATTCCGTATACCGTTGCCAGCCCCATGCCAGTTCCCTCTTCATTTTTTGTAGTGAAAAACGGTTCGAATATTTTCTCGTGGTTCTCAACTGGAATACCAGTCCCGGTGTCAGCCGTTTCCAGTACTGCGAGTTCCACCGGGCTGCCTTCCTGCTGCCCGCCGATTATTTCCGCGGGTATGATTTCCCGTTTGAGTGAAAACTTCAACTCTCCACCCTCCGGCATGGCATCCCTGGCATTTACGGCGAGATTCAGGATAACCTGCTCTATCTGGGATGAATCTCCTTTTATATATATCCCTTCTTCAAGATTGAGTACGACCTTTATTCGCTGATCAAGAGTCCTTTTCAGCAGATCGTTCACGTTCCTTACACACTGGCCTATATCTATCCGGTTTATCTGGTGCTTACCCATTCGAGCGTATCCAAGAAGCTGCCTTGTAAGCTCGGATCCCCGATGAACAGCTGCGATGATAACATCTGCAGACTTCGCTACATCACCATCTTCTGAGTGGTGCTTCTTCAGAAGTTCGGCATAACCGAGTATGCCGACAAGGAGATTGTTAAAATCGTGCGCTATTCCTCCAGCCAGCTGGCCGATGGCCTCCATTTTCTGCTGCTGGAAAAGTCTCCGCTCCATTTCTGCCTGCACCGTAACATCCCTGGCGATGATTATAAAATTCGTAATAGCTCCATCCCTGTCAGTGACGGATGAAACAGTTAAATCAAGCCTAAGAAAACGGTTCTTAGCACCCCTGGCATTACAAACACCACTCCAGGTACCGTTGTGGAAAACCTTCTTCCTTATCTCACTTATGCCTGGTTCTATACCCTGGAAGGGAATCTTTGATATCTTGCTGTCCAGGAATTCCTTGCCGAAACCTGATATCTTTACAGCCGCCCTGTTGGCGTAAAGCACTTTTTCCCTTTTATCGAGAATTACGATAATCTCCTGAGCCTGATTCACAGTTCTTATAAGAACATTCTTAAGATGGGCGATGTCTTCCCGTTTCTTCTCTTCTTTCGAAGTGATCCATACTCTGACTTTTAGCGTGCTGTAAAGCAGCGCCAGCAGTATTATGGCCAGCATACCCCAGAGCCATCTATTGCTCAATCCGGCAATGTTCCTCATTACGGCAGACTCAGGAACAGAGAGGATAAGCATCCATGATACATCCTGGAAATCGAAGGGAACGATCGTTGAAAGCATATTCTCCGATTGATCCTCATTCTCCACAAAGGTGCTGAAATCTGTCAGGATGTAACCTGTAATGCCGGTGAATGCCGCATCTGCCACCTTCAATTCACCGCTGCCGACCGGGAAGACATCTGAATAGTGCCTTCCCTCATGCTCTACATGCGGTGAGAACAGTATCAGGCCGTCACTGCCGAGAACCAGCGGGATCGTGGAGCTCTCCGGCAGAAGCTGGGTAAAAAGTTGTCGAAACATTTCGCGGAAGGGCACAAGAAAAGCGAGAGAACCCCGAAAAGAGTGCTCTTTATCGAAACAGGGAACATGATACGCAATTGCCCAGTAACCCTGGACCGTCATGAAGGCATCGCTGAGTACTGCGCAATGAAGCTCCATTAATTGCTGTATATGACTCTGATAGGATATGTCAGCACCCGTAGTTCCTTCGTAAAACGGTACTGTTACGCGTATGATTCCATTTTCATCCATCCGGGTGACCCCGGATATGTAACTGCTGTGGGCAGCAAGAATTCTTTCCATGCAGAACAGCGTTTCATCGGATATGTACACAATCTCCCCTGAACTGCTCCACAGTTCAAGAACATTCCTGATAAGTTCGAATTTGAAATGGACATCGTTGACTATCTGGCTGGCATATATCATCTGCTGTGTGGAGTAGCTTTCAAGGGCTGATCTTCTTGTTCTCTTGTAACCATCGTACAGATAGAGGACTGCGGTGATAAGGAGGATGGCTAGTATCAGCTGCTTCCATACCTGAAAACGCAATGATCCGATTGAAATACCTGACTTTTTCATTTTCATTGAATAATAAATATGGATAAAACAGCGGCATGAAACAACCTGTGGAAGAAATGTGTTAAGAAATCTCTCGTAACTGAAAAGGGACGGAGGTAATTGAATTTTCCAATTACCTCCGTCCCTAATGGTACCCCGTAATAGACGCATTTGGAACTTATCCAGAGGATGAAACTCGCGCGTTCTCAGGGAAGTCGACTGGAACTCTTTAAATCGGTTTGATGCGTTTTATCACATGCTGAAAGAAATCCTTCGACCAGACATCCAGCTCTCTTGGATCACTAATGAAACGAGATATGTCCTCTTGAGCCAGATTAATGTTCAACTCATCAATTGCTTCTAAAAGAAGATCTCGGAGTTTCGATATTGTCAGCTTATCCCCTTCAGAGTAGTCACCTGATTGCTTCATTCTGATCTCGAGATGGCTGAGGTTGACCTCTGGATGATGACCAGCATACCAGACCATATCATACCAGTCACGGCCTTTCACTCGTATGCGCCACTTCCTGCAGAGAACCGCATGCAGCTTACCTGCGAACAGATCGGGAAGGTTATATGCGCGAACCGGGAAGGGGATTGGTTGAAGAATGTACTGCGTACCAGTCTCGAATCCTCCTGGAGGGTCGATATCCACTTCCAGTTTGATTTTCAGTAACTTCCCGGAGTGAAAACCACTTAGTAATTCCTTACCTGCGTCTATAGCTATTAACTGCTTGTAGGTATTGGTCTTCAGGAAGGCGGACTCTATCTTTCCCGCTCTTGAGCTCTTTGAACTCTCAAACTCTACTTCGAATCCGAAGCTATCGATCTCCTTGCGAAGAGCTTCTCCATAAGCTTCCATCGAAAAGGATTGGCAAGAGCTGAGCAGAGAAAAATCCAAATCCTCAGAGAATCGATCGAGCCCATGCAGCATCCTCAGAGCAGTACCGCCATAGAATGCTGCATGCTCAAAGAATTTGCTTCGCCAGAGTCCCAATAAAGCCAATCGCTGGAATATGTCCCGAAGGGCATTATTGTAATCAGCAAAAGTTGTACATCTGTAACCGTCCATCATGGATCGTATCGCTTCATGCATTATTAGCACCCCAGATTCTCTTCAGATAGATCATGAGATTACGTATCTTGGCTGAGTCATATACTTTGCAGATTTCTCGCATGAGATTGCTGTCCAGCTCTCCGAGTCTGTCCATCTCAATTCGCAAATCATCAATAAGATACTCCTGGAATTCTGATATCCGAGTGCCATCAAATCTGCTATCCGTCCAAACCTTATCGATCAGAGCTTTTTCCGGAGTAGCAATCAGGAAAGCCGTTTCCTCGGTTGAATCCAGTATTTGCCCTACTGCATAGCGATCTTTACTGAGCATTCTATAGGAGAACTCACCCAGAGGAGTATCGAATCCTCTGGATCGCTTGCTGGTTACAGAAGTTACTGTGTGGACTTGTTCGGGAATCAGACCATGGTAGTGCATTGCATATTCAAGACTGACATATGATGGTCCGTAAATCAGATTAGCAACGTACTCTCGGCTGACAGGTCTTCGTCGAAGGGCATCTCCAAAGCAATAAAGCCCCTTCTTGATACGTATTATGATCCCGCCTGCAAGCAGTCTGGTAACGACATCTCTTGGCTTACGATAGATGCTAAGAACATCCATGAGAACCTGGAAATCAAAAACTTCACCTGTTACCTTGCTTCGAAGCGCTGTGATGAAATCGATCATTATCTCCTCTAATTACATACACCTATGTCCACTATTGTTGGACATACTATGCTCTAATTAGTGATTCTAGTCAAGATCGATGTTGGCATACTCAACTCTTAAACAGGACAGGTCAATTCTGACACTTTGAAAATAGGCCGCTGGAATCTGTTCCAGCGACCTTATCTTTGCATGGTACCCCGCAATAGACGCATTTGGAACTTTTCTGAAGGATGAGATAAACTTAAGATCACCATAATCGCAAGGATGTAACAAATGGGAAACAATGTGTCCGAGAGCATGAACTAAATTCTAAACTGATCGCTCAGGGCTATATCTGCTCACTTAGATTCCCTTGACATTCACTAAAATAGGGATGTATTCTCATAGTAGGTTATGAATGAATATCATTCTAATACACTGCGCAGTAAGGAATCCTGCCAGACAAGAATATCCTTTTCCGCGCTGGAAAGGACACAATTATGGCACCTCCCCCGTTTTCGAATAATAATCTTAATATTCTCGTTGATCTTCGTCTCCACAGCACTTGCAGACACTCCCTCGGATAATGACATACCTACACTTGCCATGAGGATAGTTGGTTCATATGCCTCTTTTGAATACACAACAATAGAACTTCTCTGCGAATTGTCATGGCTTAATTTCGATGCCGTGAACTTCGACGGTACTGCCTCACATACTACTAATCAAAACCTTATGTCTCTCTGCGACAGTGCGGGAATGTACTACTCCATCTGTCCGGGCGAAGTTATGCAGTACCTCAAGCATTGGGGAGACCCGGAGTTCAGGTACTGGTTTCGGAACAGTGATTCACTTCTCACCTCGGATTACTGTTTTGCCAGGAGTAATGCTGATTTTGATTCTATAGAACAGTATACAACAGCGGAATCACTGTATTATGATGATCCCGATTATTCCATTGGAGTAACAATTGGAGAACTGGCTGAGAGTGCAGATGAGCATGACCTTCTATGGTTCTACGAGGTTTACGACGAAGCAAACTCTCAGCAGCGGCGACATTCGGTGGAAGATACGCTTCTCTGGGATGACTACATTCCCAATGTATACACTCAGCACAGGCTCGAAAATCAAGATCCCCCTCCTCTCTCTTTAGAAGAAGTCGAAGCAAGCGGAATCTTTTCCATTCAGAAGTACTATGCCGAGAATGATACACTGAATCCGGTCACCTTCACCATGAACTTCGCTCTCCTGCACACAATAGATCAGGAGGACTACACCGGGCTTGGAGGTGATATTGTTTATGGAACGATGACGGATCAGGCCATTT
>Ga0164313_10000485_pt1 | contig 32132 bp, 13 predicted proteins | sample GuaBasSedimGuay4_FD_113735 | JGI IMG/M metagenome (GOLD analysis project Ga0164313, IMG submission 113735) | Subseafloor sediment microbial communities from Guaymas Basin, Gulf of California, Mexico - Guay4, Core 4569-4, 0-3 cm | ecosystem: Environmental > Aquatic > Marine > Hydrothermal vents... | reverse complement strand
TTTCTTTTAAAGGTTCCATTCTTAAATCTATTCTTTGGATCAGTAATGATTTTTTGAATGGCTTTTAGTCTTTTTATTTTTTCTTTTTTTGTTTTATTAGATTCTCCAATACCTTTATCTGAACCTTCAGTTGCAATAATCTCAAGGTTAAGCATATCTATTTCATTCTGAATTGATTTTTCATCAAGCAAGTTTGTTATATCATTTGCTGACATTTTATCAAATAGCGGATCAGATTGTAATTTAGTGTAGATACTATCTGCTCTTTCTAATGCTCTTGTAAATCCATCATTAGTAAACATATATAAATAACGCACATGTTCATATGCTTCTTCATTTAACATTTCTCTAATGTATTCTCTTTGTTGAGTCTTAGGATTAAATTTATTTTTGTTAAAAGGGTTTTTATATTTATCCTTGTTTAAATTATAAGACTCCTCCATCTTATCAATACCCACAAGCATATCATTAATACGTCCTCTTAGCTTACCATCTTTTTTATCTTTATTAGATACGCCTGGAAATGCTTGAGCTAACTCTTCATCTGTTAATTCTAAAAACCCTCTTAATTGATCTTTAAAGTGTTGTGACCCATTACCAGCAAACATTGTATAGTATTGTTGGAATTTAGCTCTATCAGCACTATCAACAAAATTAAATATATCAAGAGCACCCTTTATGTTTTCAGCTGCTTCTTTCTGAATCATAAAGTTTAATCTGTTTACATCAAATAAACTAGAAGGATCTATTGCTTGCGCATCCCAAGATTTATTATATGATTCTACAACTTTTTGAATCATATTTTCTCTATTAGTCTTGTACTCTGTATATGCTTCCTTTTGAGACTTAGTTGCTAAACCTATACCTGCTTCCTGAAGACCATAGTTATATATAGAAGGTATACCTTGAAAGAATAACTTTTGAGGACCTTGCACTAAACCACCCATTAAAAAACCAGATAAAAACACACCTGCTCCCTCAGATGAAAACTGATCACCCATTGCTGATAGTATCATTTGATTTTTAAGTGCTTCACCACCTTGAGCTGGATTGTTAAGTACTTCTGTATAGTAACCTACTGTTGCTGCAGAAATAGCTTCCTGTCCAATTTCTTGTATACCTTCAGCAACATTGGCTGCAAAATAATCAAGCATAGCTATACCACCCGAACCAACAATACCTTTAAAACCTCCTGCTTTAACTTTTGCTAAAGTGTTTTTGAATCCACCACTTACATATTTAAATGGGCTTTTAATTACTTCACCTGCACCATTGATAACTTTTTTACCTGCGGTGTTAACAATATTTTTATTTATGCCTTTCTGAAATGTAGAACCCAAAGTCCTTTGTATTCCTCTTTGAAAACCACCCATAGCATTACCAATAACAAACCAGTTACTAGCATATATAAGAGGTGCATTACCCAATAATGTTTTAAATGCAGCTTGATTAGCAGCATTAGATACATCTCTACCATCAGTAATACCTTGTCCGCCACTAAAGTTATTAGCATCTGTAAGACCTTGCTTAAGAACCTTGTTGTAAACCATACCTGATTCCAATTTACTTTCAGCCATTGCTAAATTTACAGCTCTAAGATCTCTATAGAAACCACCAAAGCCAGAACTCATTTTAGCAAGATTAGTCATGTTTTGCCCAGCATTTTGTGCTGTCTTCATGTTTTGGAATGCTTTTACTGTGTTTGGTGTAAACCCTTTTCCTAATGTATTAATCACCATTTTTCCACCTGTAACAGAAGCATTATAAAAATCTCTTGCTGTTTCAAGCTGTTTTGCTTTTTGAAGTATCTTTCTTGTTCTATCAAACAGTTTGCTAAAACTGTATATAGCTTTTCCTGCTTTAGCAACATTTGCAACAGTTTTTGCACCAGCAGCTGGAGCAAGGGTACCTCCAGATAAACCAGAAATACCAGCTAGGATAATTTCTTCAACAACAATAGAACTTAATATACCAAATGTATATGCAGAGTTAGCTGCTAAATTATTAAAGAAAGCACCAGCACCTCCTCTGGTTGATGAAGCAATTCCCATGGTATCTTCAAACTCAGTTGCAGATTCAAAATCAGGAGCTAAGTAATCTCCTCCTGTAGCAAACTCATATACAGAGTTTAAACCAGTGCCAGCAAGAGACATCCATTGACCTCTCATTCTAGCCATGTCATCCCAGATAGTAGAGTTTGCATTATAAAAGTTTTCCATATTAGAATATGGTGTATAACCTAACTTATCAAATTCAGGATGATTATAATATCTCAAAAATTGACCCTGCCTCATACCAGAAAAAACAGGAGTTATCTTGCTATCAACAAATGGTTTTGGATCTAAAGTTAATACGTTCTTAACTTTTGTATAGTCATTTTCTTTAGGTATATCTTGAGTTATTGGATTATATGTATCAGTTGCAAAACTAGGTACACCAACTCCTAATGAAGCCATAGCACCTATACCATACTTATCTATATCTGCTTTATATTCATTAACACCGGAAATATCATCTGCTGCTAAACCACTACTTAGCAAATAGTCATTAAAGTTTTCTTCAGGAGTTTCAAACATTTCTGCCATAGGCTCAAAGCGGAACTGCCCTTCAGGTATAATGCTTGGGGCAGGTCTTTCTTGATTTCTAATCTCTTGCTGTAATGGCTTGTTAGATTCGTTTTCCATCTAATTTTGATTTATTATTTACCGTGTATAGCTTTATCTTTTTTCTGCAAAGCTCTATTATTAGTTCTAATATTTTCTAAGAGTTCCTGCATCTTCATTGTTTGCTGATCAATACCCATTAAACCTTGGCTAAAATCCATTTTCTCTGAGCCAGTTGAAGTTGTATATTCAGTCCAATTAGCTTGTTCAGCTGGATCTGTTGGCTTAGGATTATATCTATTAATTTCATATATCATATCATAGTCACCGGTTCCATTTTTAGTAATTCTAAAAGTACCTGTATTTGTAATTCCATCATCATTAGGAACAACATAATCATGATAAGTACTATTATCTCCTCCTAATATATCCATTTCAGTAGAAGAAAAATAATCATTTTTTCTAGCTTTAGGGTTTAGATCATACTTTTGATCAAAGACAAGAAATATACCCGTTCCTTGATCATCCTCACCGGCTCCTTTTAATAAAGCAATGTCATCAGTAGTTAATGCACCAAATTGTTTTGTAACGTCTGATGTTGGTCCTTTTACTTTTGAAGCTAACCATTCAGACATATTATCTATTTCAAAACCAGCATGCGTTTTGTCTGCCTTAGATGCTATATCAAAAACAGATTTGTATGAAAGTCTAAATATAGGAGCAATTGCTGCTGTATTAGATCTTTTAGGATTATTAAGCCAAGTTTGTGTATCTTTTATTAATAGATCCAAAACCTTAGTACCAAGACCATCTCTCTGTAGAAGTTGATCTTCATTTTTCAATGTACCAGTACCTATACCAAATGGAATACCGTTTTCTTTTAAGTACTTTAATTGACCAAGCATGTTTTGCATTTCTCCAAATGCATTGGGGCTTGGTGATAACGGATTAAATTCATATGTATATGTAGGATTATTTACTATATCTGCATAGCCACCTTGGACACCATTCTTAATAGATTCAAATGAAGCTGACGCAGTGTTAGCATCTCTTTGATCTGTTAAAGCAGCATTTAATTCTAATGCCAAAGCATCATAAACTTTGTTTGCCTCGTCTCTAATTTCTTCTTTGTTAATGCGTCTTGCAACGTGGGGTATGTTTATAGGTCTATCACCTCTTATTGCTTGTACAGCAGGTTTTCCTGTATTTTCTGTTGTAAACATTGTTCCATCTTGATCTGGACTATCTACATAGAACAAAGGCGTAGAACTATTAAAAGCCTCTCTAACTTTTACCATGTCATTTCTGCTCATTGTAAATTTGAACTTATAGTTTTTATCAGTACCGCCATCAACAACCCATGATTGATCTGTATTAATTAACTCACCTGCTCTAGCCCTTTTTAAAGCTTCTTGATAATGAGCCTCTCTAGAACCATAAGGTACACCATTCTCATCAAACAAACCTGGCATACCAGCTTCTAACATGCCTTTTATATTTGTAGCTTCAGTAGACCCAGATGTAACAGTATTCAAAACATCATTGTTATCATAAGCCTCTTTATATGTTCTATATGCTTCTTGAATAATTATATCACCTGCTTTTGCTTTTGTATCTATACCATTAACCCCAACCATTCTATTATACAAAGCATCATATTGTGTTGACTGATCTTGAGTAGTAGGTATATTATCTTTAGTTACCTGTCTAGTATCTATAAATGCAGCTTTATTTGTATTATATAATTCTTTGATAGCATCTATATATTTTAACCCTCCAGTTCCATCTGAATTAGCAGGAGTACTTAATATTCTTCTTAAATCACTAATACTTCCATTTACTTCTCCTCTGCCTTTAATATTTATACTATAGGTTTGATCTTCAGCATTTGTATTTCCTTTAGGGTACATTAGCTGCAGCATTCCGCTTTGGTTATCTGTACCCAATATTGCTCCAACATAATCTACAGCAGTAGACTGTAAATGTTCCGCATAAGCTTTTTGTGTAGTTCCTACAATATCTGAATTAGCCGTAAAATTACCATCTTCATCTACTGCACCAGTTATAGTATTTGCATCTGAAAGACTAAACACAGGTTCATTTAACATAGATGCTAAATCACCAAAAAAACCACCACCAGCAGCAGCAGATCCTTCAGCCCAAGGTAATGCAACAAGGTTTCCTTCCTTGTCATACTTATACCCTTTCTCTAATAAAGTATTATCATCTTTTCTATTTGCTTTATATGCTGCAAGGTTAAATTCATTAGTAGCACGTGCTTGAATTTCTGCCATGTTATATTTAAACTCCTTTTCCTTAACAGCAAATTCATTAGGTTTCATTTCAAAGATATAGTCTCTAGCACTCCATGCTTGAGCAGATTCTTTCATATCATCTATAATGTTACTTTGCATATACAAGTTATATGCTTTATTTATAACATTCTGATTTGTAGGAGTAGGTCTATTGACTTCTTGTGCTATTTGTTTTTTAGCTTCTATATCTAATTTATACTTTTCTATATCAGATAGTTGCTCTCTGTCTAGTTTATCAAGACCACTACCCGGTACAATACCATTTTTAGCTTTATAGTTAGACCATGTAACAGCAGAATTTTCTGCTTTACGTAATGCTTCTACATCATTATTTAACTCAGCAGAATTTCTAGCTTCTATTCTTCTAATAGTTTCATTGGCCCACATTTCTTGACCGTTACTAAGAGATGCAGCTGCACCATTATTAACAGCATCAGTTGCAAAGTCCATCCCTGCAACATAAGCTTCCATTTGATAAGCTTTTTGTACAGAAGGATTATCTAATAGGTTATTTCTAATCTGTTGTAGTGCTGCACCAGTAACCAAAGAACCATTTTGTTCAGTAATAATCCAATCAGTGTTGGCTATTTCTTTTCTATTTTCACGTGATACAGGTTTATTAGGATCAAAGTTTGGGTTTGGTACTTTAGCAAACCTATCCATTTTCATTTTCAATGGTGGATCCATGTTAGCCAACATTTGCTGACTCATTTTAAATAAGTTAGCTTTAGGCACATAATCAGGCAAAGACATTCTTAATGCATCTTCTGGATCAGAATTAATAAACTCATCCATTTTATATTGCATGCCTCTCATTCCAACATCCCAGTATTTTTCTTGTACCGTTTGATCAGGAGAATTTAATAAGTTCTGTGCTCTTTGTGATTGATCTCTAAACCTTGAGGTATAGACCATATCCTTTACAGTAATATCATCTTCATAGAATGGTGCAAAAACACTTTTAGCCGCATCTACATTAGAAGCTAATGATAAATCTAATCCTGATATTTGTTCTATTTGAGGAGCAATTTGCTCAGCATATTGATCTCTCCTCTCTTTAGTATCTTCTCTTGATAAGTCTGCATAAACAACTTTATTATATAAGTCATTTGTAGCTTTGTAATTAGCATCATACTTATCAGTTCTAGTTTGTAGAACAGCAGACAAGAATTTATAATCCGGTGTAAACGGTTTAATGTCTGGTAAATAAGTATCTGCTCCTTTAACGTATGTTGCCATAATGTAAAATTAATATAATTATATAAGTTTACAAAGTGTTTTGTATAAACCCTTTAGGTTTACATTCCCATCTTACCACTGTAAAATGGTACTGCCCACTTTGATAACTTTTTTATTTCTTTTCCTTTTTGTGATCTAGTTATTGTATTCCTAGCTGCATCATATCCTACTGGTGCTCCTTGAGTGTTAAGTTCATTTTGACCATATGTTCTTTGAGTATTAGTAGAAGAACTTACAGGACCATATATTCTTTCCCACATGCTTTCTGTAACTTCCCTTTGATTACCCTTTTCATCTTTACCAACAAGTTCTTGCAGTCTTTGCCACTTTTCTATATTTGATTGAACTTGATCTCCTTGATTATCTTTCATTAATTTTTTGCCATTTGGACCAAATTCTACTATACCTGCTCTAGATGGATTAACATTATAATAATCATACAGTTGATTCATATTATATGTATTAGCCATATTGGTAAGTCCTGCATTATATAACTCATTTGTTTTTGCAGTTTGCCAATTCTTAAAGTTATCGGCATTTTGCAATGCAGTAACTGTATCATCATATAGTTTTTTGGTTGTTGCATTATTTAACTGATCAACTTTCATGTCTAACTGAGGCTGCATAGTTGCAACTTGATTCATAGTTCTGACATTGTTCTGATTAACTTGATTAATAGCTTTAGCATTAGCATCTAAAGTTTTACCTTGAATGTTACTACGTGCAATTGCCTGTGGACCATAAGCACCTAGTGCCTGCGCCATTGTATTTTGAGCAGCAAGATTAGCATTTACTCTACCAGTATAGTCATCTAATACATAATCAATTTTTTGATCCTCTAATACTGGAGCAAATGGAAGATATAGATTATCTTTTATATTATTTTGTGCAATAAGGTTATTTATATCTTGTTGCCACCATTGTGGATCTACTTCTGGTTTAGGTTGTACTGCTGGTTTCTTTGTAATCTTTTCTGGATCATCTGGTAAATCCATAAACTTCTCATCTCTTGGTTGATAGTTCATATCAAAACCAGGAGCATTTACAGTATAACCACCTCTCTTACCATCAAATCTTCTTTTTTTCCATTCTTTATCTAGCTTACCATCTCCATCCTTATCATATGTAGCAGGATCATTTTTAAGTCTTTCTGCTAATACTTCATCTGTAAAGAAGTAAGGAATATATTGAACACCTTTTTTGTCAAAGTATTCTTTTCTTTTTTCTTCATATTTATTTTGAAATGTTCTCCAGTTTTTATCATAATCCGGATCTGACATTTTCATATTAAACTTAAAGTCAACCCCCTCTTCTTCTTTCATTGCATCAATGACTGCTTTATTTCTGTAATAAAAATCTTTTTCAGAATCCTCACTAGAAAAAACATTTGAACCATAGCCAAAATTATCTGTATTTACAGCTTGAACATCAGGTAATTGATTACCAGAATACTTACCACTTATAAAAGTTGCTATATCACCTACATTAGGATCCTCATTTAATTCTTGCTGAGTTCTTATATCTGGTGTATATGTATCTGCAAGAGCTCCTGAACCTGCTATTTTATCTTGATCAAATACTTGTACTTTAGTGCCTTCTTTCATGGTTCTACCATCAACAGCTTCTCTTACAAAAGATATTTTGTTTTTACCATCTTTCTTTACTACAGTAGGAATATATCCATCTGCTATATATTGATCATATTGTTTAGCCTTTTCACTTCCTGCTGCATATGGATTTTTATTACCACCAGACTCTACAACAGTTTCTACTTGTTTGTCAGTAGCTCCTACTTGCTTATCAGTTGTTACAGCTTCTGCCTCAGTTTCTGTTACTGTCTCAGTTACATCTTCTGTAATTCTGTATTCTTCAGGTACTTGACCATTTTGAATTGCAGCAATAGCTTGTCTTCTCAATTCTGATTTAGGAATAGGATCAGAGCCATCTTCTAAATACCAAGCTTTACCATCCCAAGTAGCATCTTTCATGTTCTTAGGATAACCAAGATTTTTTCTTTTATAATACTGTCTAGCAGTTTCACCTTTCTTTTGATAGCTTTCTAGTTCTTTACCTTCTCCTGCTTTAATTAAAAAGTCACCCAGCTCAGTACCAAATTGAGCCATATTGCCAATCATAGCATTATTTTCCATAGCTAATCCTGGTTCACCTGCAGGTGGCATAAATGCATCCATTGGTGCAGGCATTCCTTGTTGTGGCATTTGTTGTTGAATATCTTGTTGTTGCATTTGTTGAGCCATCATTTCTTGCAACATCATTATTTGTTGCTGTTGCTCTAATGGTAATGATGCAAATGCTTTGGCTTCTGCTTCTTTTCTTGATATCTCTTCTACTTTAGCAGTAAACTCAATTGGGTCTTCGCCAATAGAAACCAAGTATGGATGAGATGCTAAAGGCACCCCATCTGAAAAATCTTTTTTAGCTTCTTGTATAAAGGCAAGTTTAGATAAATCATTCATATTTTTTTTAAGCATAAGCTCTGCACTTGTAGCAGAAATATTATCTGCATATTGTGAATCTAATTCTGCATAATAATCTTGCAACCCAAACTTTTTAGAAATTTTAGCTGGGGTTTTTCTACTTCCTCCTAATCCAAACTCACTCATTTCATCTTTTGAAAGTTTAAGTTTTCTTGTATCAGAAAAAATAAAAGATTGTTCTGGCAAAAACATTGGTACACCACCACTACTATGTCTTGGTCCTGTTATATCATATAAACCAAATGTTCCATCATCATTTAAATCAGTTAATACTGTTTCTCCACCTTCTGCTTCTAAGTTAGCATCTTCTCTAGGTACACTAGATAAACTATATCTAACAGATTCATCTTGTGAATTATTAAAGTTAGTGCTACCATAATATGCTTGTGGAGTTGTAACCAAACCATAATCAGCTTGATCACCTGTTGTCATACCACCATCTCTCATAGACTTTGCATCTTCAACAACTTTTCCATTACGGATGCTGAAACCTTGCGGTAATTTGTTTATTTTAATTTTTGCCATAATTATAATTTTTCTATGTCAGCTCCAGCTGCAATTAGTTTTGCCAACATTCTTGAATCAACTTCTACAGTCTGCTCTCCTCCATTTTGTTTTTTTGATTTAATCAAATGAATGTAACCATTGTCATCATCATAATAATCAGCGGTCTTAAAATCATATGATCTACCATCTTCACTTGGATCTGAAGTATAATAAGGAGCTTTATTTTTATAATTTACATTAACAGGTTGACCTGCATTATATGCTTCAGGATCAATTTGTGATGCTAAGTATTGTTGTAGTTTAAACTCAGGAAACATTCTAGCACCACTTAAGTTATTGCTATTACCTATAAACAGTGTATCATTTTCAGTAACTCCCATTTGAGACATAATATCTTTTATAGCAGTTTTATCATTTTTGTTTTTATCTCTAAATAACTCTATATACTCTTGTAGATAATTATGATCATAGTTTTTAATTCTTTCTTTTCTTTCTTTTCTTGTTTCTCCAGCATCTTGAGCTTTAGCTAACTCTCTTTTAATAACTCTATCTCTATTTGCTAAGTATGCTTCTTCTCCTTTAGCTCCACCATATGCCATATTACTAAGTATGTTATGCTGTGCTTCTGGAGGCAATGCTTTAAAGCCAGGATTGTTTACACCACCACCTTCTTTACTCATATATAATCCTGTTGTTCTATCACCCTCACTACCCATTAGTCCGGTGTTTACATCAAAAGTCCCCCTCTTATTAAATGCATCAGTAGTAGTTCCATATAAATTATCTGCAACTACATCACCACGCATATCTGCATAAGCATTATTCCATTCTTTTTGCTGGTAAATATCATTAAAAATATCAGCTGTTTGAACTGCTGCATTAGATAAATCACCAAATAATCTACCACCTATTGTATTTGGAAATCTTAGTAAGCTATTATTAAAATTACTAAGTAAAGCATTAGGACTTTTATCCTTTTTGGCTGTAGGAAGATTTATATCTCCAAATAAATCTGCTGCTGTTCTTTGAGCAGGTTGACTATTTGTTTGATCTTCTGTTGGATTTGGATTAAAAGGATTATCAAACTGTTCTTCATATTCTGCATACAGCTGTTGAGCATTGGCACCACCTCTTGTAACAGGGTCTTGCACCACCCATTCCTTAAAGGTAAGCTTATCATTTGCTACCGGACCTCCAGCTGAACCTGCATACTGTTTAATAGGAAGCTCTGCTCCATACATAGCAAACATTTCTTGAAAGTCTGTAAAATTAGGAAGGCCTTTTTCAAACTTTGGGTCTAAAGGACCATCATAGTCTTTTGGTATAAACATATCAAAATTCGGATCATTACCTTCAATAGCATCTTCACCAGGTCCTTGATTAAATTCAGGATCTAAATCTACTTCTTGTGGATCTTTCTTTTCAGTAGCAGGAAACCTACCTTCAGCAGACATTGGATCTACTTGATATTCAGTTGGTATTTCTTGTCCTTTCTTTTTTAATATAGATTCAATATATGCTTTTGTTTCTGCTGTTCCTGTTTGCCATTTCTTTAGCAGATCATCAGAGATTTTTTTTACTGCACTTGGAGCATTTACATCATCTAGTATTCTATCTGCTTCTGTTTTTATAATATTTCCTAATGCATCTTTCTGTTGATCTAGTTCTGGATTTTCAATTTTAAATTGTTCAAACCATTTAGCTGCAGCATTTTTATTTTCATCACTTAAATCAAATTCAAATTTATATTTAGTATCTGCTGCTTTTTGTAATTGATTAGATATTCTTCTTCCTTTCCAATCTCTAAAACTGCCATCTTTTACACCATCACCATCTTCATCTTTACCGCTAAATAAATCTTTTCCTACTGAACTAATTGCATTAAGAGTTTTACCCAAATTTAAACCACTGCTTGTTTTAAATAAAGCAGGATTAAACATAAAAGGATCTGGATTTATATATCCATTGTCATTTTGATCTACATAATCTTTAATTACATTTTTATCTTGATCAGTGACTTTTACATTATTACCAGAAATATCTATATTACTATTCTTTGCAGCATTTGCAAAAGAATTCATCATGTCTAAGTTATCTGTGCCAGCAGAGTTTGATGTTTCTTTTCCTTCTTGTGCTTTAGGTGCATCATGAGTATATCCGGCTTTCTTTAATCTAAGGTGAGCTTCATGATCCCTTGCTCTAATCTTTCTATCACCTTTATACATAAAGTGTGGCTCAAATTCACCACCTTCTTCCTTCTTCCATCCAGCAGCATTCTTAGCAAAGTTTGCCATTTTTACTACTGATGGTGGATAATTATCCGTGTTACTCATAACTTTGTTATAAGCTTCAGATACTGACATACCTCTTGCTTTAGCCCATCTAGTAAACTTACCTTTATTTTCAGGTTTAATTTCTATACCAGATTTAGCTTGATCAATAGATGTAATATCCATATCCATAGCAGGAGCTTGTTCTTGCATTTCTTCTGCTCTTGCTAGTTGTTGAGGATTATTTGTTATTTCTTGAGGGCTGGGTTCTTTTGGTTGTTGCATCCTTTGAACTTCTTCAAACAATTGAATGATTGCTTCCTCTTCATAACCAAGTTGCATAAGTGCTTGACCTATAAGATTTTGATCTACTTCTTGTTGCATTAATCCCATTAATACTTCTTGAGGTTGTCTACCCTCATCAATAGATGTAGAAAATATTTCAGTTATTTGCATAACTTGTGGATCAACTTGAGGCTGCTGTTGCATTCCAGGTTGACCAGGCATCATTGCACCTCCTTGTTGTTTTACACTTTTTTTGTTTAAATCCACGTTGATAATATTATATTATTAATATACAAATAATTAGGGAGATTCACTAATCTTTATGGTTTAAGCTTTATAAAGATGAGTCAAAATATAATTTGGTGGAGACATGTTTCCTAACTCTTTTGCATCTTTATAATGTTTTCTATTTAATTTATCATATATACTTTTAGCTTTAGCTTCTTCATTAGTACCATCATATATTCCATCCATATAATCTTTATACATCTGAAGCTTTTTCTTTTCTCCACCTATTTTATAATCTGGCATGTACTTACCCAATTGCTGAAATTTCAAATATTTAGCATTTTTCTTAACTCCTTCAGTATATGTCTTACCGTCATCTTTGCTTGAACCACCCCAATGTTTAGGAAGAGTATTAAACAAATCATTTCTATCTACACCTTCTCTATTGTTAGCTAAAAATGCTAATCTTAACACAGTAGCAATTGCTGCTTTCTCAGGATCTAACAAATCTTTATTAGATGTTATTCCAAATTTCTTTAAAATATTTATTTGTTTTTTATTTTCTGGTAAGTTTTTATCTTCTTTAGCTATATTTTCCCATCTAAGCTGAGTTAACCCAACACTATTATAATCTTCTTGTGCACTTTTAGAATAAGTTGGTAAGTTAATATTTGATGATTGTGCTGCAATTGCTAATAAAGGAGAAACATTTGATAACTGATTAGTGGTATCTAATGTAAAACCTTCATATTTTTTAAACACATCAGGAGATGAAGTTACAGTAGGTAACAGATTAGTTGAACCTACTACTGGCAATTGACCTTTTTTATTTAGGTCAGCAACATATTTGTTGGCTCCTCTTAAAAGGTTACCTGATTTACTATGCGTGTCACCAAAATTAGATTCATTACCATAAATACCAAAAGCAATTCTAGCAATATCATTATATACATCACTAGGTATACCTGCTTCTTGCATTATTTGTTTCTTGTTATTTACTAAAGCATTTATAAATGGCTTTGTTGAATTTTCTTGTTCTTCTTTATCTGATGTATCTGACGTAAAGAAATTACCAACAGATTTTAAACCTCCTGTTTCATTATACACATCTTCTTCAAAAGCCTGTTGATCAAACACTGGACGTATAGGTTGATAGTTTAATGTGTTTACAGTATAGTTAGATCCTTGTTGAGTTTGCTCACTACCTTTAGAGTCAATATAATTAGATGCATATTTTTCTCTATTATCTTTAGACATTTTTAATACAGCTTGTCCATCAACCCATTGGAAATTATTACCTTCATCTTCTGGTAATATATATACTGCTGTACCTGCTGGCATTCCTAAATCATATAATGCTTGCAAATCACTACATTGACCATTTACACAGCCATTACTTGCTCTATTATTATCTATATTACCATCATCAAATAAACCTTTTCTACCTTTTGTGGGTCCATGAATAGCTGTAGCTACATCTATATCAGTACCATCTGTATATAAATTAAATGAAGGAACACCTTTACCACCATATTTATCAGGTGAATCAGCATAACTTTCTTTTATATAATACTTACCAGCACCTGTATTTTTATTACCGGCACTCCAATTAGGAATCCACTTACCATTTCTTTTATCTTCATCTGTTATTTGTCCATCATTATTCAAATCCCACATTTTTGTTACAGTTAAAGCATCACCTTCATTAGCACCTGTAAGAACTTCAAAATCTAATACTGGTTTGCCACCCCTCCAAACTTCTAATCTTTTTGTTTTTTTGTTTACTATAACATAATGACCATTTGGATCATTAACCATTTGTGATTTTTTTATAATATCTTCATCAGATGAATCATTAATATTTCTTCTATCCTGATCCAACAGCTCAACATCTTGCCAAGTTTCTTCAATTTCATCTACTGGTTCATATGAATCTTGAGGTATCCTTAGTTCTTGATTAACAAAAATTTCATTAATATTAGATATATCATTTTCTTGTGCTAACTTTCTTACTGTTGTACCATATTTAGTTGCTATTCTTCCAAGAGTATCACCAGACTTTACATCATAAAAAGCATATTTAGTTTTACTCTTTGGTAATTTTATTTCTTGATTTATTGAAATCTTACTCGGATTAGCTATATCATTTAACTCAGCTATCTCATCTACAGTAGTTCCATATTTATCTGCTATTCTAGTTAAGTTATCTCCAGACTTTACAGTGTATATATTTAATTCTTCTTTTGGTTTTTCATTTTGTTTTTCTGGTTCACGTAAAGGGCCAACAAAAGAAGAGTTTAATTCTGGAAGTTCTTCAACATAATTAGATGGCATCCATAATTGACTATAGTCATAACCTTCTTGCTCATTTTCTCTCACAGGTCCAGCAAATTGTTTTTCAGGAAGATCATCTTGATATTTATATAATTGCTTATAGTAATCATATGCTTCATCAGTAGTTGTCTTTAGAAAATTTTCCTGTACATTAGGTCTGCCTTCTGTATTTTTATCAAACAAAATCATATCAATATAATCTTGAGTTTCTTTAGGTAATCTAGAAACCCATTGAACATCATTATATATATCCAGACCTTCTTCTTTTAATTCATTTAGCAAATCTCTTGTATTACCTCTACCCCAGTTATATGCTGCTAGTGTTTTAATCAATCTTACATCTTGATCTTGATTTTCCTTATTTATAAATGATGAGTTATACAATTCATTCATAGACCATTCTTGGACATCATGATTTTGTTCAGGATCATATGGATCTATTTCTTTAACATTTTTTGCTTTCTTATAATCTGCTATAAGACTATCTCCTATTTGACCAAGACCCATATAACCTGCACTACTTTTAGCTTTTGGATTTAAGTTAGATTCAACAAAAGCTTGCTTATACAATAGATTAGGGTTAATACTATTTTTATTTTCTACCTTTTTATCAGAGTCTTTAGGGATATAGATTCTATCATAAAACTCATATGGTTTTATGGCTGCATTTGCTATACTGTTAAAATCATACTTATCATATATAGAAAGATATTTCTGATCTTTTGCTTTGTCATAACCTACCTCAACTTGAAAATTTTGTAATGGATCAATATTCATAAATTGTTCTGGTGTTACTTTACCATCAGAACCATCTTCAGTTTTACTCCAATAATCTTCTTTCATGTAACCCGCTAAGCCATCAACAGTTTCTTTATATCCTATAGGGAGATCTTTAAAGTCTGATATCATACTTTCTCTATCAAGTATATCATCTGATATTTTATAATATTGCACTCCTTCCTCTTTTGAATTGGTTGGTGAATATTCTGTTTGCTTTTGTATATATTTTTCTTTAGGATTAAGACCAAGCGCACGTGCCCATGCTTCTTCAGAAAAATCATAATCACCATCAGAATCAAACAAGGGTTTTGTTGGTTCTGTTATACCCAGTGCATTACCTATTGCACCAAATGCTTCTTTAGTAATGCTGCCAAAACCAGGATAACTTTCAGGTCTTACTTCTTGAAATATTTTAAATCTAGTTTCAAGATCAAGTTCTGGATTAAGTATGTCCTTAGTTTTTTTACCTAACCAATCATTAAAGCTATCTGCTTTTTCAGCAGCACCTTTTAAAACTGGTATTACTGCATCATCTAATGTATTACCTCCTCTTTGGTAGAGTTTATTAATTCTTTGCTGTGTATCTATTTGTTTGCTATTGGGTTTCCATTTTGATGGACCATAATAATCTATTATATCTTCATTGTCTACTCCGCTCATAGCAAGCTTAGCCTTTTCTTCAGAATCATATATTCCTATAGTTCCACCGGTACTTATATCACGCACTATAATCCTTCCGTCACCTGTTTTTATAGATACTAATTGACTTTTAGATTTTTTTACAGGTTCTGAAAGTGGAGGCTTATCATTCATGTCAAAATCAGACATCAGCTTTTGTAAAGGTTTTAACTCTGGCTTTTCTATAAATTGATGTCCAAGTTCATACCATGCACTTTTAATAGTGTCATTATTTTTAATAGATGTAAAACTATCAATTTTGTTATTTTCAGCATAATCTGGATAATATTTGTTTATCCATTGTCTAAATACACTTTCATCTACATCAGATGGTAAGTCTGATAAATTATATTTAATATCATGCGGTAATTTTAAAACAGGCATCTCAGGATATTGATCTGATAAATCAGCTGCTGGATCAAAGTATGGTATATGTTTTAAGTTACTTTTGTTGCTGACTCCAGGATTTGCACCTACTTTAGCTTTACCATACTTTCCTAATGTTTGTATTGCATTTTGCCAATCCGGATTATTCTCCTGCCAATTTTCTCTTTCTTTAACTGTATTAAAAGTTGTGTCTTTATATTGATTATACCAAACATCTTTATAAAGTTCTTTTGCTTTTTCTATATCTGCTATGCTTTGATTTCTTTTATTCAATTCTATCTGATAAGCCTTACGTGCTGCATCATTTTCTAATTGTTTTTCTCTTACTCTTGGGTCAAATATTGATTCATATACATCATCCTCATTATATCTAATGTTTACATTTTCATCCGGTGTATAAAATCTATTTAGCACTTCAAGACCAGATTGAGCATACCGTAATTTATCTTTGCTGTCATCTGCAGATGAAATCTCATTTAATTGATTAAAAATCTCATCATTACTATATACATCCTGTAATTGCATTAATGGATTGTAACCATCTGACTCTCCTCTGTTTAACTCTGAAGTTCTATCAATTATTTGTTGAAATTTTTCTCTAGTTAATGGCTCAGTCATAGGATCATATATTCCTAGATCTTTTGCTGCTGACCTAATTGTATTTAATCTAGTTCTAGCTTCAGTAGGATCAGAAACATAATCTCCCCAGGGGCTTCTCTCTATTTCTATCTGTCCTTCTTTTACAGACCCATCTCTATTAAAAGCTACTATGGGATTACCATCTGCATCATAGGTTCCATAGCTTGCTATATCAATATTATTTATTATAGGATTTCCATCATCATCATACCCCTCTATATTAACCCTTTCGTCTTCAAATCTTTTAATAGTTTTTTGAGGTATAAGTCTATCTGAATTAAGGTTTTTATATATCTGTATAGCCCTATCTTCAAGATCGTTTGTTTCTTGGCCAGTAATATAATTATATGCTTGATTTGCCAAAGCAACATAGTTTGGTAAAACTACACTGCTTGGTCTAGTACTTAGTGAAGCATTTGCTAAAGCAATTTTATCTCCAATGCTTAAGTTATCTTTATATCTTTTTAATGTATCTTTTCCAACTCTATCTCCACTATGGCCTACTTCATGTTCAAAAGTGTTTTCATAAACATGCCCTTCATGATCAGTATGTGATGGTTTAAAAAATTCAAGTTCACCATTCTTACTCCAAGATGTTGCACCTACACCTTCATCTTCGTGTGTATTAGGATTTACTATTATAGGTACGTTTTGTAAATTACCTATTCTACTATTAGTTATAAATTCAGCATCATCATTTGGACCAACTTCATTTGCTAATATTTTTTTATACATGGGTGAATCTAACCATTGTCTTTGAAATGAATTATCAACACTTTCTTGATTAGGTACAACTCCTTTAATATCATTTACTTCACCCCTTAACTGAAATTTAGGTTTCCAAGAACCTTCTCCAAACTTTATAGCAGCTTCTTTATCTGCTCCAAAGTCTATAAGCTCACCTCTTCTTTTAGCTTCTTCATATGCTTCTTTCCAAGGTTTATTAGACATATCAACCCAAGTACCATCCGGATCTTGGAATAATGTTGGAAATGAAAACCAGTTCTTTCCATCTAAAGTTTCAGTAGCCATAAGGTGTGTTGACTCACTACCATCAGGATTTTTTCTAGCACCTTGTCTTTTAGGTACTTCAATACCATTTTGAGCCATAGGCGTTTCCATTACCATATCACCTGGAAATTGATATTCATTTTCAGGCATCATCATTTGTGAATTACCAAGGTTATCTACACCCATAATAGGAAAGTCTACATCTTTCATGCTTATGTTTCCTGACGGAATGAAATTAACCGGATTGGTTTTATCTGGGCTATCATTTCTATACCCATCTACAGATATATATTGTGTTATATCTATTAAGAACTCATTTGGTCCTCCTGGTAATCCTATGCTCTTTCTTTTTCCCATTATCTTTGTGATAGTAAAAGTTTAGTATTATTAAGTCTAAGCAGCATTTTTCTGTTGCCTGATACATTCCTACGTAAAATAACATTATTAGAGTAGTGTCTAAACTTCTTACGTTCCGTTTGACTTTTACCGTAATTAATGTTAGTTTGATTTAAAGGTCTAATATATCCATTACATGATGTGTCAAATATTGGTTGTTCTGCATTTGTAAACTCACCTCTATCATTAGTCACATCCCAGAATTGATTAAATCTAAATTTATGTTCTACTTTAGAAACTAGTATTTGTATACCATTAAATCCAATAGAAGGAAAATCTAAATTAGTCCAAGGGCTGTTAACCGGTTGTGGATTTAGTAATAGTAAACCTGATGTTTGATCATTATTATAAATAATAGAAGCATCAAAGTTAAAATCTAAATCTTCCCATTTATCTCCACCACACATGTTGTATTGTGGATCTCCTTTATATACATAAGTTTCTAATTGATATTCAAAACTTCTTATGGTATTAACCGCTTGTCCAGTATTAGATATCAAATCTATTTCCCATGGGTAGTCTTCACCATAATAATTTGCAAAAGAGTCACATCTTACATTGTGTCTCCAAAAACCACCCACTTTATAATTAGGCTGTAAAGAATCATAATAAAAATAGTTACACTGCTTAGGGTTTGATTGAACAAAATCTGGATTTCCAATCTGATAAAGTAAAGGTGGTGTATCTGGACATTCACCTGTCTCAGTTAAAACAGAACCCGGTACAGTAGAAGGTGGACATTCACATGTAACTTTCCTACATATCGGTCTTTCATTTTCTAGATCACTACATGTTCCACTAGCCTGATCATATACATTTCCATTTGATGCATCTGGATAAACTAATGTATATCCTGTTGGACATTCACAAACAAAATCACTACCACATATACTTGATGTTATTTCTTGAGCAACAACATCCCAATTAGAAATAGGATAATTTGCATTTATATTAGATTGAATCCCATATATATAAGCACTAGTTGTTGATCCAGCTGTACCACTAGTTATAGTAATATTTTGACCATATTGACAAACTATATTGTTTAAAGCTGCACTTTGAGGTTGACCGGGTCCTCCTGGATAAGGTGAATTAACTCCACAAAATACAGTATACATAAATTGAAAATTAGGAGCAGCATTACTTACTGTTTGAATTGTTGGAGATTGCAAATTACATTGAGGACCTGGGTTATTACCAGTATCTGTAACAGTAATAACAATTCTTCTATAGCTTGGATCATTTTGTCTTGCTGGATAATTTGCTGCTAAACTTGATGATCCCGTTTGTTGAGCTAAACTAATTGCCTGGTTCATACCTGCAGCTGTTGCAGTGTTACCACCATACCAATTATTTATGTACCAAGTTTGTACATTAGCAGAACTAACATTATCTGACATTGAAACAGGGCTAATAAATGCTCCATTTCCAGTTGTCCAACTTCTTTGTTGATTATTACCAGACCAACTTGTAAAACCAATTTGCATAGAACCTCCGTTTAATGCATTTTGTATTTCTGGTTGATCAACAAAAGACATCACCCATTGTAACTGTGCAAAAGCTCTAGTCCCATTGTTTTGTGGGTTACCCGTACTACCAGAAGTATCCATTGCTACTACAATATCAATAAGACATGCTTGAGGACCTCCCGATATAATTGAGTCACGGTTATCTACAATAACTTCTGCAAGTTCTGTTGTATTAATTCCTATTTCACATAAACCTGTACTAGGATTAAAATTATAACCCGGAGGACATTGCGGAACAGTTGTCTCAACAGTCTTTGTAGTAAAGAAGTGATTTATACTTGGTAAAGCTAACTCAGGATGCCAATCATGAAAAGATATCCATGCTTTAGATTTTGGGTCATAACTAATAGTCCATGAACAATCATCAAAATATATTGGATCACCAATATCAATACTTACTGGCACTCTTGCCTCACCTCTTATCTCTATTGGTCTAACTGGTCTATCAACAAATGTTGCTTGACCAATATAATCAGGTTTTAATTGATAATCTTTTTTCATAAAGTAGACTACATCATCTACTGAATCATACATTACTTGACATCCTACTCCTGCTACAGGATTATCTGTCCATTGTGTATTTTCTGAACTTGGAAATTGTTTTATAAATCTAGAAGGTAAATATTTAGCAAACCACCATTTCATTCCGTTATTAGATATAGGATCTAAACCTTTACCTCCATACTGAAATATTTTACCTTGTTGTTGAGATATAAAGAATAATCCAAGTGGTGTATTAATAACACCTCTTAAACTCTCACATGAACCATATTCATTTGATATGTCTGCATTAGCTACATTTTGAAACGGTTGACTAAATAAACCTCCATCACCTATAGTAAGCTTTGTATCTAATTGAGTTTTCAGTGTATCAAGACCCTGAAACATTTGTGGAGATAAGTATGGGAAAAATACTAATGCACCACTTTTGTTTATAGGTTTAATTACACTTACTTCATTTTTAAAATCTTTGTAATTGTTATTTAAAAATACTCTCCAATAATCTCTTTTTGATTCTTCTTGCGCTTGTAATGAATAAATTAATCTTTTTGGATAACTAACAAAACAATTTGCTGCAACATAGGGATCATAATCTCTAGGTTGAATTTGACCAAAAGATGACATTTGAGTAGGGAATCTACTTGGACTTAATGATTCATCATACTTGTAAAAATTATCATCTTTTTCTATTCTTGCATGAAAGAGCTCATTTAAATCATTATAATCATATACATTATAGATTCTTTTTTTAGGTTCATCTTCCCAATCTCTTTGATCTAAATTTACTTCTGATTCAACATAAAAATCTAAGATTCCATTTACATGAGAATAAATATATGCAAATGCCATAGACAATGCAGGATTAGGATCACTACCATTATTAAATATACTACCCCAAGAGGTGTTTGTTGAATTACTTGTTCTATCTAAATAAAATAAATCATTTGGCATCAATGCTGTAGCAGCATTTGAACTACCTAATCCAAGAGTAACAAACTTTTGTGCTAAAGGTGTTAAATCAAATCTTTGTGAGTTTAACCAGTATCTTGGATATGGTATATTTACATATAATGAATAATCAAAAGTATAACCATCAGGTTGACCTAATAAAAATCTTGTAAAAATAGGCATTATGGTTTTTTCAGTATATCTACCTATAAATGTGTCTCCACTAAAAATTGGATCACTAGTATACATATATTGATTTGGTAATGTTGAATCTAACAATTGAATGCAAGATCTCATTGGTATTTGTTTTATACCATCTAGTTGACCATACTGATTATCAAAATTAAATTTAAGAGCACCATAGTATGCAGATATATTACTTTTTCTTGCTTGTTTATATTTTTGAAAATATGAGTTACTATGTGGTGCAGGGTTTGAGTTTTGATATACTCCAGCTGAGCTTAATGATACATCTAATGATCCACCTATAGTATATCTTGATTTATCTTTTACATCAGGATCAGTAAGACTTTTTTCTAAACTTACAGCTACTGTAGAAGGTCTAAATAAATTATTAATTTTATAGTTACCATTATCAAATGTCTGAAATGATTGTCCAATATAGTTAGAGTCTGAATTTTTAATTCTCCATAAACCATTTGTTTGCTTATTAAAATTACTAAAGAACCCAAATGAATTGTGTTTTAAGACAAAACTATTTGATGACTGCATGTTATATATTAGCTCTAAAAACTCATTACCTCCAGCTGCTATATTAGCTTTAGAAGTTTGAGCTGACATCCATATTTTTAAAAATATAGGTATTGATGAAAAGTTGTTATCTGATGTCCATGCTATTTCTTCACTACCACCACGCATACCTGGCAAATTACCTATAGCTTGTGATAAACCCATCTGAATTTTTTCAGTAGCATAATTAGCAGCACCACCCACCCATAAGTCTGCTACACCAGTAGCTGAATCTAATAAAGCTTCAAGAAGTACTGATATAACTGATTGACCAGTATTAGCAGCAACATTTGCTAAAGAATATGCTGCTTGTGCAAAACCTGGTTGATTACCAATACCAGCTAATCCTCCAAAGGATCCTGACTGTGATGTCATATTACCAGCAGCACCAACCCTTCTAACATTTTTAGTACCCCTTACTTGTCTTATTGCATAACCTAATCCTATAACTCCAGATATTATAGCTGCACCATTTCTTAATAATTTAAATTGAGGATGATCCTCGGATGGTTGAAATGTTCCACTTGCACTACCTGATAACTGACCGTATATTTTAGTTTCATATGCATTCAAAAAAGGTTTAGTAAACATAAGCTCTGGTGAAGAAAAAGTAAAAACTTTTCTTGAATATCCACTTGGCTCACCATTAATATCTGGTTCATCTCCTAATGCTTTATAATCATCTAATGATTCACCAAATGAATGAACACCGTCAGTTCTATTTAGTATATTATTTCCGCCTTTATGGAAATATACATCTGGTCTTAAATCATTATATGGATAATTAGGATATAAACCTTGTACATCTCCACCAATTAAATTTTCTGCATTTGGTACAGTATACTTACGCATGTTTCTAAATAAACCTTTTCCTAAAATAGATTTTGCACCTAATCTAGATCCACGTAGTATTTCATAACCAACTACATTTTCTATGTAAGATCCATCATTATATTTAGGTCTCCCAATATTGCTAAACTCAACCCCTAGTATATTTATTTCGTCTCCATTTGAGCTTGTTAAATGCAATGGAGAAGTATTACCTCCTATTGATTCATCAGGCATTTTATGATGCCTTATTGGTTTACCACATAAGTCACCCCATATATCTGGTCTATTTGATGGATAAAGTTCTGTTGATTCCCAATACCCCATTTCACCTCTACCAGTAATTTTAGTTTCATCAGGTAAAGCGGTTATTGCAGTAGAAGTAATTGAAGCTGTATTGTATACTTTAAAAAGAGGATCTCCAGTTGGGTTTAGTACATTATTACCATTTATAATTTCGTTCTCCATTGTCCCATTATACATTTCAGGTGCTCTACCTGGTATATGATATGATGAAGATCTTTCTCCTGTGTTATATATCCATCTTATAAAGAATGCATATTGTTCATCACGCAATAACCCTGTTCTATTACCGCCTTTAGAATAATATGTAGATGGTACAGAATTAATTACCCAATTTGTTTTTATTTCATTTGCAATAGGTTGATAATTAAAATCAAATTGTTCTGTTGGTCCTTGTCTTATTAACCAATCATTAACCACAAACATAGATTCAGACTTTTCATAAGCTGGACTTCTAAGAGGTATCAATTTTAAATCTATAGCTGATAATGACTCGTCTATAAAGTCAATGTTTATTGTGCTTACTTGAGTACTATATAAACCAATTCTTTTTGCTGAGGTTTGCCCTTGATTTCTTCTTAATATAACTAACTCAAAATAATCATAGTCTAAATCTAAATTAGAAAAATTTATGTCCAATGATCCTCCAGTTCCTTCATGATTCCATAGTGTCTGAATATTAGATATACCTATATAATCAGTTACTCTTTGTTCATTTTCTGTATAGCCTACAAAAACTTGATAAGCACCATTAGCCAACATTCCGCCATCAATAGACTTTTCTAAAGTAATGCAGGGTGTATCTAAAAGAGGTGCTAACCTTATTTGCTCACAGTCTAATGATTTTGGTTCAATAATTTCATATTCTACACAGTCAGAACCATCTATATCTGGACCAGATATTTGAATTTTTTTCCAAGGTATATCATCTATATTTAGAGCTCTTGATGGATTGTTTGCATCATCCCAATATACTTCCCATGTACAATCAAAATTTTCTTTTGCTGCACCAACAATTAAATGCTTTTTACTAAAGTTTAAACAAGGATCATTAACTAATGTAGTATACTTACATTCGCTGTCATCAAATCTACCTATTTCAGAACTAACGTTATCTGTAGAAAATACAACCCATTCATCACCATATCTATGTATAGCACCTATAACAGTATAAGGTATGACACCACATGATAAATTTGAAGGCTCATTACCAATCATTCCTAGATCACCATCTTCAGAATTATTAGCTGCATTTCTTGCATGCCACCATGCTTGTTGTCCTTCAAATGAAGGAGCAACATCTTTGTTCATCCCTTTAGTAAACGTATTTATATTTACTGATGATGAACCAGAACTTTGTGGTTGAGATGGATTTTTCTTTTTAGCCATAATATATTATCTATTTAGCAAGTTGGGCATGAACTAGATGATGTAGTAGGCGCAGCTACTACTTGTGGATTAGCTGGTGCATAACTTAAAAACATATTATAATAATTATGATATTGTGCTCTTCTATTCATATTCCACACTTTTCTCATTTCTTGGAAGTTTGGTGTATTAACAAATCCTAATGCATTATTTCTTGCACCTCTTAATCTGCCTTCTACAAGTTGCAACTGCTGAGATACATTTTCACCATTCCAAACCATATTTTCTAATATTCTTTGTTTTATTGCATACTCATAATATTCATTGCAATAGGGTTGATCTAAAACTAATAAATCTCCCTCTGCATTTTCCATAGCACCTTGATAACTTAAATACACTTTCCCTGTTGTAAAAGTAGTTACCAAAAACCCATCTTTTATTTCTGCTATATCTAATGCTTGTGCACCTAAACTTGGACAATAACAAACTTTATCATTTACATCTTTTATTCTTAATTCAGTCCATGTTGTAAAACTTCTGAATTGTCCACCACCAATTCTTTGTACTAGTTGATATTCATTCTTATTATCACATGTTTTAACTACACATACATCTTTACATGTATCACTGTCTTTACATGGTTCAGCATCATTAGGTGCTGGGACATAGGGTACATCATTAAAGGTTTCAACGTGAGTACCAGATGGCATAGAGTTATTTACAGTATATTCCCCACATCTAAATGCATAATTTAAATATTGAAAATCAAAAGGTAATTGACCTCTTCCATGTTCTATATCTATAATAACTTCTTTAGTTCTATGAATGCGTAAACCTAAATCATAATTAACTCTTTGTGCAACTTTAATTAGTTGAGCAGGTTCTATCATTCCTTCTAACGCATACGTAGAAAAATCAATAGATACGTCTTCCATCAATTGACTAAATGTTCTATATTTTTGTGATACCCCCATTATTATAATTTTTAAGTTCTTGCTAGATTGCGTTTATTATCTGAGTCTTCAGATGGTATTTTTAATGTACCTGACATAGTAGCAATAACTTGACTTTCTATTTCTGCAAACAATGCTTCTGGTATATATATTTCTTGTTCATATCTTGGAGTACAATCATCTTCAGTATCACAATTCCATTTTGTAATATCTGAATCAAATACACCTTCTACTTTTATTGCATCCCACTCAATGTTTGGACAATAAATATATCCATCTAACCACCAAAAGTATTTTGTCTTATTATATTTAAATGAAGTTGATTTTGTTAATGAAGTATATGTACCCGGTTGAGTTCCTTGTAATTCTTGTGATCCATCTATTGAACTAATAGTACGGATTAGTGGACCCCAATAGCCTTCAAACATTGACGGCAATCTCACCTTTGTACGTTTTATTGTACATCCACTTTGTATACCAGCACAATGTGCTTCTACTTTATCTACATCTATTAATTCTACATATGGTAATGTTTTCCATACTGAATTAAACTTTAATAACTTATTAGCATAGTCTTGTCTTCTCATTAAAAACTGAGCATATTTTTCTATTAAGCTGTATATATATCTATCAGTAACAAAGGCATCTTGAACTCCTGCTTTTACTTGACCTCTTATTCTAGATATTGTTTCTGCTATTGTTGACATGTCTTTTATTTTTCAAATTCATTATAATACTTTAATGCTTTGTTGGTTTCTTCTGGGTTTTCATCATAAAGATGAGCCACCTTATATTTATTTTTCATTACTACATATTTGGTCCAGTTGGTAGGGTAAGTTTTTGCAACAGATCTTTTAAAATCTCTACATGCTACAAATCTCCACAACTCTCTATTTTTAAATCTATATTTAGTTGAGTAATTTGTATAAAATATTTTACCTAAATTTCCATCTGTTTCCCAATTTTTATTTTGTAATACTTTACCATATTGATTAGATAATGCATAGTTCGTGTTTACTGATTTTGAAGAAGGGCATGTACCTATAAATAAATACCCTAATGAATCAGGTAATTCTACACCATCTCTATTCTCTACTACAGCATTCCAAAGTCTAACATTGTATATCTTTATTATCTTTTTTAATTTAACGTTATCTATGTCTGAGTATAAAGGTTTTTTATCTTTAAACTCTTTGATTGTTTCTTCATTTAATAACCCCATTCTTTTCTCTCTATATCTAGGAGCTTTTAAATCAGGTTTTTTGAAATTGTTGATCATACAGTTATATTTATAATTTACAAAAAAAACCTCACTTAATGAAATTAAAAGTGAGGTCTTTACAAAGCTTGATAGGTTAATTCACATATATTACCCATTGTTGGGTGTTGTAATTCTAATTTACCAGATCTTCTATTACCCACATATTTGTTACTATAATGATAATAATCTGTCTTACCTAAGCTGGGCAAAGTCTTTTCAATAAAACCCGCTGTTTCATTAGATGTCATATATTCTACTTTCCTATCTGTATGTATATGACCTTTAAATAATGTTCTGTTAGTTGTAGCTCCCCATTCTTTTGGATACTCTGAGGCATATATCAATGGATTATTTTTACTTCTTTTATCTCCATGCTCAAAAGCATTAAAGTTGCTGTGCCATACATGAACTTTTCTTTCTTCATATTTAGTATCCCATGTAATTTCATCACTAATAATAGATTTAGACAACGCATGCACTAAATGAAAAGAAGAAAGTCTATCATGATTTCCAGGTACATATACAATAACCAATTCTTTACAATAAGATTTAATATAATTTATAGCCCAATGCATTGCATCAAATGCTTGCATATAAGCCTCTGTAGCACTCATACAATTATCTAAAGGGGTACCACTAGTAGTAGTCCCAGAAAACGTATCCATGTTGATTAAATCACCTCCTACAACAAAGTACATTCTTTCTATATAATTAACTGGAGCTGCTTTTTGTATTAAGTATGTTATTGTATCTTCAAAATCTTTATCTATAGTATCATTACCTTCTTTTCCAAGATGAATATCTTGTAATGATATCACACCACAGACAGGATCATCTGATACAATATTTTTAAGATTTACTTTAGGAAGTTTGTAAGTTTTAGGTTCCCAGTTTTCCAATAACTCTTTAAAAAGTTTTTCTTCTGGGTTTTTAATTTGAGATACTAATGCTGACACTCTCCAGTGATCACCCATTTGTTTGTTCCAATACTGAGATAATTTCCATTTATCAGTATCTATTTTTAATAGCTCAATTATTTCTTCTGCACTTTTAGGTTCATGATCAAAAGTTCCTGATATCTTACCTTCTCCCTTTTCTAAATCAATAGCTTCTACTACTTGAGCATTTTCTGCTGCCTTACTAAAAAATATTGATTTCTTTTTTTTATTCTTTCTTTCAGCTAACAATTCATTTTTAATCTTCCGGTATTTTTCTTCACTGATACCTAATCTTGCACTACTGATAGAAGGATGTTTTTTCCACTTTAATGATTCTAATACTCTTTGTTTTAAATTGTCCATAAAAATTTTTTTGATTATTGTAAAGATATGAAAAAAAAAGAGACTGGAATAAATCCAGCCTCTTCCAACGTTTGTAGTAGAAAACCAACAAACCACCACTTGTTGTTTTTTTTATGCTGACAGGGTAGAAATAAGTATTTCAATTGGTTTACATCCTGTGTTACCAGCATCTACAACTTTAACTTTATATGCTGTACTAGCAGTTAAATTTGTTATAGTAAAATTATTTACTGTAGGAACAATAGGTCCTAATGGATTAGCTAATGTCCATCCTACAGGTGTTATTTGTTCATCAATATATACATTTAAACCAGTACTGTTACTCCATATACCATCCCATATAACTGAAATAGTACTACTTGTTACTGTACCTGCATAAACATTGTATGGATCATGTTGTACATCATTTGAAGTACATGTTCCAAGGCCATTAGATAAAATCATAGAAAACTTTTGTATGATAGAATCTAATCTTTCACCAGAGGTTATAACTATTCGTTCACCAGCTTCACCTATTTGAAAAGATGTACCACAATAGCTTACACATGAAGCACACTGCACATCATCACATCTTTCACTACCTGTACTACAATCAGTATAGGTACATGCGTTAGTTATTGCTGTGTCAGCACAACTACATTTTTGACTACATTTTGTACAATTACATGCCATTGTTTATTTTTTTATTTTTAATTATTTTAAGTTAGAGGTGTTGATCCACCACATCCAGCTACTATTTCACTTGATATTGTTGTTGGGTTAGGGTCAGAGTTATATGAACCATTTGTTCCTGTTGCTAACTCTCTCCATGGATAAATAGTTTGACCTAAATCATCTATCCATACTCTATTTACACCAGCACCACAAACAAACACTTTAATTCCTTGTACACTACATGTAGTTATAAGATTTTGAATTCTAGCCCAAGATTGATTGTTCATTACATCTTCATCTCCACCTGGTAATTGATCTGTTATTGCTATAACATATTTTGCTACACTAGATCTAAATGATCCTGTAAATGCTAAACTACTCACAATATTTTGAATAGCTATATCCATAGGTTCTGCAACACCATTTCCTGCACCTAAATTCACACATGTTCCATCAACTCCTTTGTTTAATTTTGCAATTTGAGTTTGGAATGTTGAACCATTATTATTTTGGAACATTTCCCAAGCAGTATATACTTGATATGCTCCTGTTGGTCCTTGTTGAATTGATTTTTGTGATGCTGGTAAAGCTATGTAATCTGCACAATCTTTATAAGTAGGTTCACCACCTACATTAGATGCTGAATATTCATCTACTGTAGTTAAACTAATTCTATAGTTATTTGAACCAGATGATGTATCAATTGTATTTACTAAACCTGCAGCACCTGATTTAACTGTATCTATTACACCTCCCATTGATGATGTGTAATCAATAACAAATGCTACATCCATACCATTACTACATGGAGCGTCTCCATCTAATGTATTAAATGTTACAGTTGATAATGGACATAAATTTGTTGCACCAGCAAAGTTTACAGTAACTTGAACTTGATATGATGTGCTAGGTATTAACCCTGTAAATACAGCTGATACTGTAGGGCCAGGATTATTAACAGTTTGAGTTGCTGCTACAACACCCGTAGATGCATTAATTACATTAACTATATATGAGGCTGTAGTTCCTAAATTATTTGCAAAAGATACTGTCACACCGTCTTCTGTTATTGGATTAATTTGAAGTGATGGACAAGGAACAACACCGTTTAGTACACTTGATAATACAGTTTCACATGTATCTGTTCCATTACTTACATTAAATTGAACACTGACATTTAAATCATTTGCAGTATTTAATCCAGCAGTATCAAATAATACTCCTGAAGTTGATTGTTCTACTTGAACGCTAAATATTTGATTAAGTGATACACCATTAATATCTGTTACAATAATTTTACTAAATCCAGTCACATCAGCAAATCCTGTTGGTATTGTAGATCCTTGGAAATTAAAATTAATTCCTGTTACTAAACCTTGTGAATCAGTTACAACTTGTGCTACATAATCAAATATAACTGAATCACATCCTGATGGACAACAGTTAGTTTGTATGTTACCTATAGCAGTATACAAATCATCTATTACAATCCAAGCATTTTGAACTGATTCTGCTAGTGTACTTGCAGAATTATTCCATCCTGTTTTAGATCCATAAGATACAGATGATGAGGTTCTAGTTAATGATGAACCTGTTATTACTGATTGTGAAATTGCAGAATTAATAGCAGATGGAAAACCAACTGCGTTTCTTAATGAACAAAATGCAGTTTCTAATGCTAAAACAACTACTGAAACATTAGTTAATGTACCTACATTACTTACACATGATGGTACAATTTGAGCTTCTACTACACCTCCTGAACAAGGTAAAACACATGCTTCTAATACATCTATTCTTGTATTAAGACTTGATAATGTAGAATTAATAGTATTAATACTTGCTAAATTATCACATACTTGATTTGCTATTAATGTAGCAAATTGATCTAAAGGAAGTTGAGTTACTGGGTTACCGCTTTTATCATCATACTGCATACATGCAGGTAATGTCATTATAGGAAGAGAACTAGATTTTTCATTTCCACCACCACCACTATATGCATTTAAACATATTTGATTAACCATTGCTTGTAATACTGGTACAAGCTCAGTTGGTGTTGCTCCTTTAACATTTAAACATGTAATATCTAATCCTTCTAAATTAGGATTAGCATCTACACCACTTTCTAAAAGATCACATACTTTAGTTGCAAGCTTAAATACAACTTCACTAATTGAGTCACCGTTACATAGGTCTATACATGAAATATCTGGCCCTTGCCATATTACACAATTAGAAGATATATTATCACATCCATTTGTGGAGCCGCTTGAATTTGTTGGGATCATAAATGTTTTATTTTACTATAATGTACTGCTCTGTTGTAAACTATACATTTATAATATACAAAATTTTTTAAAACCAAACAAGTTAATGCCAGTTTTAAAAAATTTTGCAAACAGTTATGAAAGGAGGTATTAAGCTTTCTTTAATGGCTCTTCTTCTGCTTCTATCTCAGAAATAGTTCCGTCTTCTAAACTTATATTAACTGAACCATATTTTTCTTCTAATGATTGACTTACTGCTTTCCATTGTACTTGCAGTTCAGCATGTGAAGATACTAGTTGATTTTTAACTAACTCAGCATTTCCAATATTCATTAGTAATGCATTTATTTGTTGTTGAAGTTCTTTAACTTCAGTCAATTCCTTTTTAGAAATCTTTTTTGATTTTGCCATTATAATTGGTTTTTAAAAATTTGTATACTCTTCAAAGATAATAATATTTTTTAAACTACCAAGGCAGATCAACAACTAAATTTGTATCAGGTAATAGATCTTTCTTAATTATATTCTGCATTCCTGTTATATAATCATCCCGTAAATACTTTACTAAAAATGTTTTTACATCATTTTTAGATAATGATTTATAATCTCGTTCTGCTACAACTCCTTCATCAGTATCTTTTACAATGTATGATCCGTGTACAGTAACACTCTTTTTTTCATATGTTGATTTTAATGACTTGGGTATTACTAATGAACCTGTATAAGTAAATACTATCTCCTTTATTAAAGAATTGCCATCTGTAACTAAAGACTCAATATCAAAATAAAATCTTTGAGATAAGTGCTCTTTAACTACAGGTGCCTCTACTTTTTTAATAGTCTTCTTTTTTACTACTTTTTTCTTAGTGGGTTTTTTAATTACTTTTTTGCTTGATGTTTTTTTCTTTTTTGCCATAATAGTTAGTTTAAATATTAAAATCTAGGGCAGTCTACTGCACTAAAACAAAGAGTTGTTCCATCTTCCAGTCTTATCTGCATAATAGGAAATTTTTGTCCTTCCACAAAAAAGTCCATACTGGCAATTGCACTAGTTTTAAAGTCAAGTGAAACTGGAAAACTTGCACCATCTTTTCCGGCTGGCCCTTGCGGCCCTTGTGGTCCAGTTGCTCCTGTAGCACCTTTTGACCCTGCAGGGCCTTGTATTCCCTGTGGTCCTTGACTTCCCGTTGCACCTGTATTACCAGTAGGTCCTCTAGCACCAGTTGGTCCTTGACTACCAGTTGGTCCTTTATCACCTTGTGGACCTTGCGGGCCTTGGCTACCTGTGGCTCCAGC
>Ga0164313_10000484_pt1 | contig 32166 bp, 32 predicted proteins | sample GuaBasSedimGuay4_FD_113735 | JGI IMG/M metagenome (GOLD analysis project Ga0164313, IMG submission 113735) | Subseafloor sediment microbial communities from Guaymas Basin, Gulf of California, Mexico - Guay4, Core 4569-4, 0-3 cm | ecosystem: Environmental > Aquatic > Marine > Hydrothermal vents... | reverse complement strand
TGGCAATGGTTCTTTATTTGGTTGCTCTTCAGTTTCTTCCTTTATGTTTTTTTCAGTCGTTTTTTCAACTTTCGGTTGAGTTTTCGGTTGTAGAGGTTTTTCTTCTTGTGCTTTAATTTTTTCTTCGCTTGTTTTTAATTTCGTCTCATATTCCTCTTTGATTTTACTTTTTTCTTCTTCAAGTTTTTTGATAATACTATCTCTTTCCTTTACTTCTCTCCTACGTCTTGTAGCGGCATTAATGTAAAACATCACCGAGATAAGCCACATTACAATAAATCCTGCAAAAAATACAACTATTGTAAGTAACCCCATACTTGTTGAAAATTCCCATGTGAAAAATTTCAAGCTTACTGGAGTATTGTTTTGTAGCACAAAGACGAGACTTGCAATAAGGATAAGTAACAAAACAATTATAAAGATACTAAATTTTTTCATCTATACCCCCCATTTCTTATAATTTTTTTATATTTTACTATTATATACAGTTTTTTGCAATATTTTGTATAAATTCCATACATTTGAGACTCCGGATAATATTTTAGCAGAAAATCTATGGGTGACAAATTTTCAAGGCCTTTATGAACTCTCTTAGTATTGTACCATATGAGATAATCCATAAGTTTTGAATTAAATGCTTTAGTATCTGTAGCCAATAGGTTAGGATGGTTATCCATTAACCTATTCAAAATTTTTAATTATGTCTATTTATTTAAAATATTTTGATTTCATAAGCAACATTGTTCCAATTTTGAATCCTGTTTCCTTAGCAATTGGCTTGCATTTTGCTTTAAATAAAAAGAAAATAGGAGCTTTCTTGTTTGATAGTGATTCATAATTACCCTGTCCTTTTGCTATGATAAATGTTGCTTTTGCAAAAAAATTTACAAATTCTTTTGAACAGTAGTCCAAAATTGTTCCTGCCACAGAGGAGCCTGTGGAGATAATTTCTTCTTTAATACCTGAAAGCTCTGCATCAAGGCGCGTTGCATCGTTAATAATTGGTTTTTCTTTGACTGCATAGTAGATTTTCTTATTTCTTTTAGCCAGGAGTTCAATAAGCGGCCTATCAAAAACGGTTTCACCGGCATTATCTGCAAGGTATAGAATTTCTTTCTCTTTTTCTATTCTTTCTTCAAATGCATCAAATTCATCTAAATAGAAAAGAGAGTTTTCAATTCGCTCAAATTCTTTTGTGATGTCAATCTTATCTAGTCTACTTCCAAGATCAATTGCATTTCCAGCTATGGCGATCTTCACTGTCTTTTTTAAAGGATTTTTACTTTGCTCTACTTTTTTCATCATTAAGGGATACAAAGCAAGTGCTTCTTTTATGTGTTCTCTCTTTGTATTTTTATACGGATCTTCAACTCCTGTTACATCTGTTACAATTTGGTATACAGGAATAGCTGCTTCGGGAGGGGTACTTTTTTCAAGATGAATATTCTTTACTTCTTCTCCTATTCTATTTAACACTTCCCTTATAAGTTTTTTGTCATTTGTTGCTGCTTTTGCTGCACGGAGTGCTTGACTCATCATGCAGGGGATGCATTCTAATTGTGCTTTCATTTTTTCCTTTCTTTTTAAAGTGATTTTTAATCATTTTCTCTTATTGGAAGAAAGATTAAATTTTATATTTTGTGTTTTTTATACATCTGTAGAATAAATTATTTTTTCTATTCATTATACCTTTCTAAATAAATCTTTATAATTGTATGCTGTTTCATAAATCTGCATGATTTTTTCTTTTGCAAGAGGTTCTCTTGCGTGTATAATACCATTTGCATTGGCGTCCTCTAGTGCCATAAGCGTGAATTTTTCTATGCTTTCTTTTTTTATACCAAGCTTCTTAAGTGATGTAAATGCGTCGATCTTTTTCATCCAATGGACAAGGCGTTCAATGGTTTTCGTGGGAGAATCTGTTGAGAAAATTGACTTTCCAAGTAGTTTAAGTCTATCTGAATGCATCTCTTTTGTGTGATATAAAAATGATGGTAGAAGCGCTGCAAGTCCTCTTCCATGCGAAATTTTGTATAATCCGGATATTGGGTGTTCAAGTGCATGCATTGGCATTGGTCCACTTCTTCCTGCATTTGGAAAACCTGAAAGAGCTAATGTAGAAATCCAGGAGAGTGATTCTCTTGTATCTATATTTTGGGGGTCATTTATTATTATCTCTCCCTGTTTCATTGCCTCCTTCATTAAATTTTCTGAGACACGATCTGATACGGGTGATAACGCGTGAGATGAAAGATAACTTTCTAAAATGTGAATAATCATATCAATTACACCATCAACGGTTTGTTTTTTTGGCACTGACAATGTCAGGAGTGGGTCTACAATGGATGTTTTTGGAAACAGGCTTTCTCCCCATAACGATCTTTTGCTTCTTGTCTTACTGTTTGTTATTACTCCACCCGCGTCAGCTTCAGAGCCTGTTGCGGCTACTGTTATAACTGCAAGAATGGGCAGTGTATTGTCGGGCACCTTTGCTTTTGGTGGTCTTTCGCAGTAATCCCAGACAGGATGTTTGCTTACCGTAACCGTTGCAATTCCCTTTGATGCATCAATTACGCTTCCCCCGCCAATTGCTACAATGAAGTCAACATTTTTTTTGCGTGCTAATTCTCCGCCTTTATCTACAGTGTTACTTTCCGGATTTGATTCTATTTCAGAAAATTCTACAAATTCTACATCATTTTCCTTAAGCATTTTTTTGGCTTTATCTAATAATCCTGAAGATTTAGCAAAGTGTTTTCCTGTAACAATTAATGCTTTTTTTCCTATCTGTTTCGCTTCTTCTCCAAGTTTTTTAAACTCACCCCTTCCAAAAACTATTTTGGTCGGTAATTTAAATGTAAAGTTATCCATACTTTTGCCACCTTTTAATAATTTTACCTTATAAAAGTATACTATAAAAAATAAAAAAATAAGCAATAGGGTTACTTATTTAGCAAAACTTCAATGTTCTTAAAATTAATCATTTTTATTTTTATGTAGGGCTTGTTGTATTTGTTCTTAGAGATGAAAGAGTGCCAAAATAGGAAAAAGTTTATAAGAATAAGGAAAGTCTTTTGTTGTTATTTTTGCTTTGCAAAAATAATATTCGTAACACTTTGGTTTATCCTATGTTTTTAAATGTTAACATTTTTTTTGGACTTTTTAAGGATTTAGTGTAAAATGATTATATTATATGGAAGAGGTGAATGGATGAAAGTACGTGATGCTGTAGTTGCGGGTGCTTTTTACCCCGCTGATAAGGAAGAACTAAAAACGATGGTGAAGCAGTTTATTGCAGCCGCGCCATTATTGCAAATTCCCTGTATAACAACAATTATTGCTCCTCATGCTGGCTATATATATTCTGGCCTTGTTGCGGGTTACAGCTACAGGCAATTGGACAATCTAGATAAAAGCAAACACTGGACCATTTTCCTGATTGGGCCATCTCACTATTCCTATTTCAAGGGCGTGTCAGCTGGGTTGTTTGATGTTTATAAGACGCCACTGGGGATTGTTAATGTCTCAAAAACTACAAAAAAACTTCTTTCGAAAGAGGATTTTCACTTTATTTTAGAAGCTCATCTTGAAGAACATTCTCTTGAAGTACAGCTACCTTTTTTGCAGGTAGCTCTACCTCATTTTGAAATAGTTCCTATTATTACCGGTGATGTATCTCCCAATTATTTAGGGACGGTTCTTATTAATTATGCTCCTGAAAATTCTATTTTTCTTGTGAGTTCCGATTTAAGCCATTATCATTCTTATGAAACAGCAAGGGATATTGATAGTCATTGTAATGATGCTGTGGAAAAACTTAGCCTGAAAGAGCTTGCAATCTGTGAGGCATGTGGGAAGGTTGGAATTGCTACAGCAATATATCTTGCCAAGAAAAATAAATGGAAAAGTAAAGTACTTCATTATGCAACAAGTGGAGATGTTGCGGGTTCAAAGGCACAGGTAGTGGGATATGGTGCCTATGTTTTCTATAAGGGGTGACAATTATGGAGATGCAACTTAAAAAAAATCTTTTGAAAGTTGCAAGAGATGCTATAAAGAATTATCTGGACCACAAAGAAAAAATCGTTGTTTCAGAGGATGATTTTCCAGATCCTGAATTCTGGGAAGATAGGGGAACTTTTGTAACACTCACGATAAATGGAAAGTTAAGAGGCTGCATTGGAACGATTGTTCCTGTTCGTCCTCTGATTCTCGATGTGATAGACAATGCAATTAATGCTGCATTTAGAGATCCACGCTTTTATCCACTTGTGAGAGAAGAATTTTCTACAGTAAATATTGAATTGTCGATCCTTACCGTTCCCATACAATTAAAATTTTCTTCTTCCGTCGAATTGCTTAAAAAGGTTAGACCCAATATTGATGGTGTGATTATACGAAGAGGTCCGTATCAGGCAACCTTTTTACCTCAGGTATGGAATGAGCTGCCTGACAGGGAAGCATTTTTTAAGCATTTATGTTTAAAAGCAGGATTAAATGAGGACTGTTTTCAAATGGGCGGGTTAGAAGTCCATATTTATCAAGTAGAATCCTTTTCAGAGGAAGAGTTTAAATAAGCGGATATGTTATTGTAACTTTCCTTTCTTCAGCATCCCACCCTACACTGCCACCAATATTTTCTATTATGAAGCGCAGCGGCAGATAGGTTCTTGAATTAATGATAAGCGGGTAAACATTTTTGTTTTCGTCTATTTGTACCTCTTTCTCATTTACAATTGCCATATTATTCCCTATAAAGAGATGGATTTCTGCACCATTTATAAATATTGTCACTTCTTTGTTTTCAGCTTCATAGAAAATTTTTCCGCCAAGTGATTCTATAATAGCTCTAATTGGGAGCAAGGTTCGTTCATCTTTAATAATTGGAGCTGTATCGATAATTTTTTTTGTAGAGCCGACATATATGTATTTTTTGTCGATAAAGAGCTGCAATATTGTTGGAGGCAGCGGCGAATAGGCTATTACAATATTTTTTACTGCTTTATTTCCAGCTTTATCTTTTGCTATTACCTCTATAATATTCTTCCCAATCTTTAGTTTTATGTAATCGGAATATTCTGTGTTATCACATTGTTTTTCATTTACATAAAGATTCATTGCATCAATTGCTTGAATGTTTATTTTTATAAAGACATTTGGTGTTACTCTTGGTGTTGTGCTCGATAAAATTTCTGGTGGTATTCTGTCTAATGTCACAATAAACGAATCTTCTGTAAGATTTCCGGCTGTGTCAGTGCAACTGATTTGTATTTCATTTTCCCCATCATGAAGATGATAATTAATAGAAAAATTACCTTCTGCATCGAAACTTACAATCTGACCGTCTATTTGAAGTGATTCTACTGAGATATTATCCGACACCTTCCCTTTCACCAGTATAGGTGTGCTATTAACAAGTTTAGATTTGTTGATCGAAAGTTCTGGTGGTTCAAAATCCGTCTTTGTAAGTTCTAAATTTATTTCTGTGTCATTTGCAACTTCAATATCATTTTCTATCAGTTCAAATCCATTTTTCTCGAGTGCTATATGATGAAGCCCTGGTGCTACCAAAATAGAGAGTGGCGTAATGTATTCTGTTTTTTCATTATTTAGGGAAAGCGATGCTCCTTGTGGGGTTGTCTCAATGGTTAAAAGGAATTTTCCACTCGAATATGGTTTAATTGATAAAACTGGAATTATGTTAGTGTTTGGCTCGATTGGCTGGCTGGCTCCGATGCACTTTAACACAACTTGAAAACTGCTTATATTATTTGGTATCGTATCTATTTCTGAAATTAAATGATATTTTGTAAATTTTTCCCCACTCATAATAAATTTTTCTTGAATAATTGCCCCGTCACTGTCTAATAGTTCTTCTTTTAAGGTAAAATATGGAATATCTACTGTTTTATTTGTTACCGATATTTTGATATTCTCTTCGTCTATTTTTATTGTGGTGACAAATCTTACTGGTATCACTTCTATTTCTACTGTTTCGCCAAAAAGTTCTTCATTGTTTGTGAGTAACTGCATGTGGATTTTAATACTATTGGTTAGTGGTGGAATCTGAATATAAAATGTAGTAGATTCTCCACTCTCTATATTATTTTCGAGCTTAGAGGAAATAATATCTATATTTTTTGGAGATAGAATTGTTGTGAGGGAAAAATCCTTTTCCCATATAACCTCACCATTATTAAACGCTTTTATCGGTAAGGTCGTAGCAGTTTCTTCTGGTACATAAAAAGAAATGTTTTTTTCGGAAAATTTAGAGGAAAGCTTTTGACTTACGCCAAACCATCGCGTGTATACTTTAACAAACAGATAGTTTCCTCCGATATATACGCCATTATCCTGGTAATAACCGCCAATATATGGGGTGTAAAGGTATAGAGCCGCTGTCGCTGCATTTTCGGGGATAATTACATTTTCAATGTATTTGAAATCATCAAGGGTTTTATGAGGCTTGCCTACTTCCCACCCATATTCGCTTGCTTTAATATCAAAGGCATATCTTAAAAGACTTGTTCCATTATCAACCTGTGTGGCAAAAGTAGATGGTTTGTGATACCCCATCGCATAATCCAATGCATGCTGGTTGTAAGTAGTTGCGGCAATTAAGCTCTCCTCTTTTTGTATTGTTGCCATAATGACTTTTGGATTTATTTTGTATCTTTGAGCTGCATTGAAAATTATTTGCGCTGCTGTTTCTCCATTTTCTTGATAAAAAGGAAGGACAGTTCCTTGCTGGAAAAGAAAATTATTTATCTCGATGAGATTCATACTGTTAAAATCTGTAAAATCCTCGTCGCTGATAAGAAAGTTTTTATTAAAAATGAGGGTTTCGCCTGAAATTTTCGGAATGTATGCGAAAACAAGAAACAGCAAAAGTAATATAGCGCAAATTTTTTTCATTTATTTATATGTATCCGGGTCTTTAAAGAACAGTGCAGCTATGAACATAAGCGCCATAGGAATAATGCCAAAAAGGACGATTGAAGATGTGATACCACGGGTAAGTGCTCCAAGCTCTGGCAAAATAAAACCTCCCAGGTTGGCAGCAATGAGAACTATTCCACTGCTAACTCCAGCATATGCAATGCCAATTTTTGAATATGCGCTTGGAAGATGTACCCCTAACGGATACATTGGAAAAAGCGCAAAGCCCAATATAATGCTATTTATGACAAATGCGCCGAGTCCGGAAAGTCTGGGTATAAGGAGCAGCATAATTATGCAAATTATGGGCAGAGTTACAAGAAATATCTTTACTTTCTTTATGTGGTGACTTATATTGGGTACCGTTAGTGCTCCTATAAGACATCCAAGGAGAATCATGCTATGTACAATTCCTGCCTGGGTTGGCGTGATACCTTTGAATTTTGTAAGAATTGTTGGATACCAGCCTGCAAGCCATGCAAAAACGCCTATATCTAAAAAAGCAATAATCATAAGTGGGGTCATTGCTTTTTCGGATAACACAATTTTTAGGCTTTGAGCAAATGATGGCCTTTTTGGCGTTTCCACCTGTTCTGTAAATTCTTGCGTTCTTATTACAACTATATAAAGAATTGCGACAACTGCCGTAATTACTCCATAGACAAGCAATATGTTGAAGAATCCAAACCTCTTTACAAGTGGGTATGTGATGAGATATGTAATAATTTGGCCCAGGGTAAGTGAAGCGGTAAAGCCTGCAACGCGAGAAGCTGCTTTTTCTTTTTTAAATAATCTGTAAGTAAGCGGAGCCCAGGATGTGAAGCAGAAAACAGCACTTGTTGCAAAAATAATCTGGATTGTTAACAGAGCATAGAAATTTCCTATAGTGAAAGGTCGTACAATAACTGTTATTGTCATTATAAGTGCAGCAAGAATAGTCGTTTTCTTTACATCTCTATCGGCGAGGCTACCTGTAGAATACGATAAAAGCACAAGCATGATTGGTACTGATGCTATGAACAGAGCAAGAAGGAATCCGGAGACATGATATGTTGGTTCTATAAAAGACCCCAGCAGTGGTCCCCACATAAACCAATTAAAGCCAACCAGTGCCGTAATAAGTGCAAAAGCAAAATAAGCAAGATTGCTAAACTTTTCTGAAGCAATTCTCTCTTTTTCCATGAGTTACTCCTTTTTAATTTTTTAATAATTATACTGGAATATCCTATTTTTGTAAATAAATTTTGTTCCATTTCTTTCCTGACAGCATCTTCAGAAATTTATGGATGACTTTATCCGGGGATGTTTGAGTTTGTCTTATAATTTGATAATCCAGATATTCTGTCTATTTTTTGTAAAATGAATTTTATTATACAAAATGTTTTTACAAAAACAAAAGTGTTAAGCGGAGTTATCTGGTGGCGGCGGAAGGATTCGAACCTTCGACATTCCGGATATGAGCCGGATGCTCTGACCCCTGGGCTACGCCGCCTAGTGTATTTTTCTTTCAATTCTGCGATTATTTGCAGAATTTGATTTTTCTGACTCTCGCAAGAATTTCTTAATTTTTTCGTCAAGGCCGTTTTTAATTTTTGGTTTTTCTTCAATCTCGCCAATTTTTTTTACAAGTGTAAGATTCAGTTTGCCATTCTTCTTTGTTTTTCCAACAGTCTTTACTACGACTCTTTCACCTTCTTTTACATAATCCCGGGCATCTTTTACGTACATATTGCTAAACTGTGATACATGGATGAGTCCCACGTTGCCATCGTCTAATTTTATAAACGCTCCATATGACATTATTTTAATCACTCTTCCGGTAAATTCTTCTTTGCTCATATGCTTATATACTATATTTATTTTCTGAAAAGTTTCAAGAGCTTTTGCCACATATCCGTAAAAAAATCTCTGGTTTCTTCATTTACTGTCGGTTCTTCTTCAGCTTCAAGCCATTTAAAATAGACGATTGTTTCATTTTCTTTTGCAAGCATTAATTTTTCTCTGGCTTCTTTTTCGACAAATTCTTCTTCTGTGCAAATTATAATTTCATTTTGAAGAAATTCGTTTTCATTTTCGAGTTTTTCAATTGTCTGCTGCAAATCTAATACATTTTTTCTGTTATTTAAATAGTACCTTGTTGTTATTATTGCTTCAACTGAGAGATAAATAATTAGAGCAATTAAAAAGATATTAATTGCATTGATCGAACGTTTTTTCATAATATGAATTTCCTCATAACATAAATATAAGTAGATGTTGTTTTTTGTCAATCATGTTAGCATTTCTCTAGTGCATAAAGGGAAGCATGATGAGATATAAACCGATATATGCAGCAGTAACTGCAGCAATAGTGAAAGGTAAGCCTATCGAGGCAAACTCTTTAAAACTTACTGGATATCCTTTCTTTCGTAGTAGGCCAGTTGCTGCGATATTAGTGGATGCACCAATTGGGGTAATATTACCTCCCAGAGTCGCGCCGATTAAGAGTCCGAAAAGAAAGAGCTCCGGTGGTGCCTTAAGCATAACTGACATTGTTCCCACAACAGGAAGCATGGTGATTACATATGGGACATTATCAATAAACGCCGATGCAAGAACAGATCCCCATATGATAATTGTATACCCTAAAAAGATGTTTCCTTTGGATAAATTTGTCATAAAGTGTGCTATGTCCTTAACTATCTGGATGTTTACTAATCCTTGCACTATAATAAATAAACCAGTAAGAAGAAGTATTGTATCCCAATCTATTTCTTTAACTATCTTTTTTACTATAAAGTATTTTTTCACAAGTATCGTCCTTATTATGCCAATGACGAGGAATGTCACACATATAAGTCCATTAATATTTTTAAACGGAAGAAACGAAGCAAAGATAAGTGCGCCAACCAAAGAAAGGGCAAGATATCCCGGGAACCAATCGGTTACAACAGTTTTTTCCTCAAGATGAATCGGATGGGTTTCTTTCCTAAAAATATAAAGCAAAACCAGGGAAGCAGCAAGTGCACCAATTTCGGTGGGAATCGCAATGCTTAAATGATGATTATACCAGAAGAAATCCAGAAAGTCCATATGAGCATACCCCGCAAGAAGCATTGAAGTTGGGTCGCCTACAAGCGTTGCGGCACCCTGAAGATTTGAAGAAACAGCAATGGAGATAATTGCAGGTACAGGCGAAATGCCGATTCTTTCGCAAATAGAAAATGCAACAGGTGCAACGAGGAGAAGAGTTGATACATTTTCCGTAAACGCAGATATGAAACCAGCGAATAGAGCAAGTACAAAAATCGCCATTTTTACATTCGGTGCTTTATCAATAACGATATCTCCTAAAAGGGAAGGGATACGTGATTCTATAAGAAGTGCTACAATCCCCATTGTACCTAAGAGAATTCCTAATACATTCCAGTTTATTATTAGCGCAACAGATGTCAACGGCACAATGCTTGAAGCAACAAAGATAATTGCACCTATAATAGCGATATGGTGTCTTTTCTTTGGAAATAGAATAAGAAGCAAATAAACTATTATAAAGATGATTCCTGCCGCAAATTTTAATGTCATATATTAGCTTTTTTTACTCCTATATTTTGGTGGAACACTATTTTTAATTTAATTGAACAATAGTAACTGAGACGATAACGTAAAGAGTTGTTATTGAAACAATTTACAAACCAAACATATTGATAAAAATATGCTGAAAATATGTAATTGCTGAAATGACCAGTGCAACTTCTATTTTGCAGAATAAGATTCATAGCACACCGCCTTCACAAACAAACATTTTATAACAAGTTTACTATACAACGTTTTGAAAAAAATAAAACAGGTGGAATTGAAATTTTTAATGAAACCGTGTATTTTTCTTCTCTGAAAGAAAAATACATTTATGTTACTTTGAATAAAAATCCAGTGGAAATTGAAATCGGCGGGATGCATTACACAACAGAAATATCAGTGAATAAGCCATCCCGTCTTTCAGTTACTATTGTGTCTATTATAATTATTCTCCTATTTTTTCTCATGGTTTATACATCAAAAAAGTGGAGAACTCTTCAATTATTTAGTGCAAAGCAATTTTTAGTATTTTCTATTTTGGGAAGTTTTGCTCTGCTTCTTTTGAATAGCTATTTAATCCACTACTCCGTAATTACTATTACTTATTTTATTTTTGCTCTGCTCTTTCTTCTATTTTCTTTGTATGATACGCAGAATGTTTTTCTTTTGAGAATTGGTTCGGCATTAATGATTGTACTTGGGCTTATTTTTAATTTATTTGAATTTGGAACATTAGCTCCTCAATTTTTTAGTTTAATTCCACCTTTGTTCGCTTCTGAAATTTTATTTTTTTATTGTCCCTTTGTATTTACATTTATGTTTTTTTTGCGTGTATGATAAAAAATTGTTTCACAAAATAGAAGTTGCCATATTGCTCCTGTCTGTTGAATTCGTTGTTTTTATGAACGATAAATTTTCTCCGATATTTATATTAGAATCGCGTATAAAAGATCTATACCTTTTATTTATATTGCTCATCGGTGTGTTTATCCTTTCTGCTTTGCATAAAAAAGGAAGACTTGCCTACAGTGTAATTTCTGTTTTCTCGATTTTGATTATCTTTCTTTCACCCATATTTTCGGCACTATTTTTCAATAGGACAGGATCCAGTGCAAAATTGCTTCCTGTCATATTGCCACTAAGAGAATTAATTCTCTTAGTAATCCCTTTTTATTTTATTTCTCTCATCCATCATAATATTGAAAAAGGAAGAAATGTTGCTCTTGTAATAAATCGAATTTTTTTACTTACCTTTGGGTTGCTGTTTCTTTTCGCATTTTTTAATGTCTGGACTCTACGGGTAATTGGCTCATTTACAGTAGAGCGGTATAGTGGAATTATTTTATTCCTCTTTTGTTTCTTTCTGCTATGCTTCTCATTGAACCGTGGAGAAAACAGGAAAATCTTTAGTAAATACATTGCAAATATATGAAATTTTTTTATAATACGAATATGGAGGTGAAAAATGGCAAAGTATAAAGTTACAAATGACACAGAAGCTTGCATTGGATGTGGCGTATGTGCTTCAATCTGTCCGGAGAATTGGACAATGAATGATGATGGGAAAGCTGTTCCCGTTTCTGCTGAATCCGATGCAGATTGCAACAAAGATGCTGCAGAAAATTGTCCAGTCCAGTGCATCCAAATAGAAGAAATTGCATAAAACCTTTTTAGTTCAAATGTTACAATCCCAGGGAGAAATTCTCCCTGGAAAACTATTTAGTTTTAGGTTGGGGAGGCCAACATGAAGGAAATCTATGAGGTAAGAATGCATGCAAGAGCTGGGCAAGGTGCAAAGTCTGGGTCTCAACTTCTTGCAGAGTCTGCATTTAAACTTGGGAAATGGATTCAATCGTTTCCTGAGTATGGCTCAGAAAGAAGAGGGGCGCCAACAGTTTCATACACAAGAATATCTGATAAACGGATTAGAACACATGAACCAATCGTTAACCCTGACGCAGTGCTTGTATTTGACCAGGGTATTGCAGGGAGTGTTCCCGTTGCACAGGGACTTTGTGAAGAACAAGGGATACTTATCATAAATACCACGAAATCTGTAGAAGAAATGAAAAAGATTACAGGTTTTAATGGCAAAATCTATACACTTGATGCAACTGGTATCTCGCTAAAATTGTTGGATGTTGATGCACCAAACGTGCCGATGCTTGGCGCCCTAATAAAAATTACCAATATTGTACCGCTTAAAATAGTTGAGGATGTAATTAAAGAACATTTTCTTGTAAGGTTAGGAGAGGAAAAGGTCAAAAAGAATAAAGAAGGTCTGAGAAAAGCATGGGAGGAGGCATCGTCATGAAAAAAAAGAGATGGAAAGAACTTATGCACGGAGCCGATCTTCCACCAGCATCCTCACTTGAATACAAGACAGGGTCGTGGAGAACGTTACGACCTATTTGGGACCCTGACAAATGTACGCATTGCATGTTTTGTGTAGCATACTGTCCTGATATGGCAATTTCAATAGTTAAATCAGAAAAAGGCGTAAAAGGCTTTAATGGAAGAATCTATAAAGGTACCGTGAGACTTGAGACAGATTTGGATTTCTGTAAGGGTTGTGGGATTTGTGCTCATGAATGTCCTACACATGCGATTGAAATGGTAAGAGAAGAAGAAGCCACTTCTTCAAAATAAGGAGGTGGAGAAAATGAGTACTTGGAAACCATTATCGGGAACGCAAGCTGTTGCTGAGGCAATGCGACAAATTAACCCTGATGTAGTTGTAGCCTACCCTATTACTCCCCAAACTCCAATTGTTGAATTCTTTGCACAATATGTTGCAAATGGTATTGTCGATACAGAAACGATACCTGTAGAATCTGAGCATTCTGCAATGTCAGCAACTGTTGGAGCGGCTGCAGCAGGAGCAAGAGCAATGTGTGCAACAGCATCTCAAGGATTGGCATTAATGTGGGAAGTAGTGGCGGCAGTTCCTGGGTTAAGATTACCTATCGTGATGCCTGTTGTAAATAGAGCGTTATCTGCGCCAATCAATATTCACTGCGATCATTCTGATACAATGGGCGCAACAACGATTGGGTGGATACAAATATTTTCCGAAAACGGCCAAGAGGTATACGAAAATATGCTTTTAGCAATTAGACTTGCAGAACATCCTGATGTATTACTTCCTGCAATGGTTATGCAGGACGGTTTTATAACTGGGCATGGCGTAGAAAATGTTGAGATATTTGATAATGATAAGGTAAGGGCATTTGTAGGGACAAGAAATCCAGATAGATATTTACTTGATGTGGAGCATCCATATACAATCGGCCCGCTTGCTTTGCCTGATTACTACTTTGAAATTAAAAGACAGCAGGAAGAGGCAATGAAACACGTAAAGAAAATTTATTTAGAGATCGGAAAAGAGCTCTCCAAAATTACTGGAAAAGAATATCCATATTTTGAATCATACAAATTGGATGACGCAGATGCTGTAATAGTAGTTCTTTCATCTACAGCGGGCACTGCCAAAGATACTGTAGATAAAATGCGAGCAGAGGGTAAAAAAGTCGGATTATTAAAACCAAAACTATTTAGGCCTTTCCCGTATAAAGAAGTGAGAGCAGCGCTGAAAGATGTACCTGTAATTGGTGTGTTAGATCGCTCAATGGCTTTTGGTGCTTATGCGCCTGTTTATGCTGAAATCAAAAATGCCCTTTTTGAACTGGATAAAAAACCAAAACTTCAGAGCTATGTTTTTGGTCTCGGTGGAAAAGACATATTTAAGAGTGATATAGAAAAAGCATTCAACGAACTACTTTCGGGAGAGGTAAACTCGGAAGAAGAAAGATACATAGGGTTAAGGGGGTAATGATATGGCTACGTTACAAGAAATAATGTCAAAACCTGCAGGACTTGCTCCCGGACATAGAATGTGTGCAGGGTGCGGCATAGGTTCTATAGTAAGAGCAATACTTGCTGCATCAGAGAAACCTGTTATTATTGCGAATGCAACAGGATGTTTAGAAGTTGTTACAACAATTTATCCCTATTCTGCATGGAAAGTGCCGTGGGTACATGTCACATTTGAAAATGCGGCGGCAGTAGCAAGCGGAATAGAGACAGCGTATAGATCTTTAAGAAAAAGAGGAAAAATTGACAAGGATGTAAACATTTTGGCATTCGGTGGTGATGGCGGTACATATGACATAGGATTTCAGGCTCTTTCCGGAGCATTAGAAAGAGGTCATAATTTTATGTATGTCGTATACGACAATGAAGGTTATATGAATACGGGTAATCAGAGGAGTGCTGCAACACCGTATGGAGCAAATACAACAACAGTGCCAGCTGGTTCGAAAAGCTTTGGCAAACCTCAGTGGCGGAAAAATATTGTAGAAATTGCTGCTGCACATCGAATTCCCTATACTGCTCAGGCAGCAAATCATAATATAATAGATTTATATAACAAGGCAAAGAAAGGTTTTGAGGCAGATGGGCCGGCTTTCCTTGCGGTTCTTCAACCTTGCACCACAAACTGGAGATTTGATCCTGCGGCAACAATGTCTTATTCAAAATTAGCAGTTGAAACAAATTTTTGGCCACTATATGAAGTAGAAAATGGAAAAGTTCATGTCAATTATAAGCCGAAGAATAGAAAACCAATTGAGGAATTTCTTAAAGGGCAAGGGCGTTTTAAGCACCTATTCAAAGCTGAGAATAAACATATAATAGAGAAGATGCAAATGATGATAGATGAGGAATGGGAACGGCTTTTAAAACTTGAAGAATCTGGCATTGTACTGTAACACGGAACTAAATTGATATTTACAGCCCCGCTTTAAGTGGGGCTATTTTATTTTGTAAAACTAATTTACCCTATATAAAATTTACGATATAATTGATTAGTTAAATTGGTATTTTAAAAGGAGCGATGCTAAATGGATACTATGCGGAGTGAAATCTCGGAGAGAAATGTTGTAATTAGCGTGATAATGAATGCAATAATAACGATTGCAGAAATAGTAGGTGGGGTAATTTCAGGCAGCCTTGCTCTAATATCCGATGGTTTTCATAACTTATCGGATACATTTGCAGGAATTTTGACACTATGGACACTTAAACTCTCCCACAAAGAACACACAGAGAGGTTTACCTTTGGGTATAACAGAGCTGAAATCCTTTCTGCAATTTTAAACGCAAGTCTTTTACTTGGAATTGCTATCTTTCTTTTTATTGAAGCGTATAAAAGATTTTTTTCACCAGAACTCATTAAAAGCTCTATAGTGATATGGGTTGCATTAATAGGACTAACTGCAAATTGGATATCTGTTTTACTATTACATAAATCTGCGAAGCACAGTCTCAATATCAGAAGTGTGTATTTGCATCTTTTATCCGATGCCTTTTCTTCTATCGGGGTAGTTGTCGGAGGTTTTCTTATGCATTTCTTTGCAATTTATTGGATCGATCCGCTCATTGCTATTTTAATTGCTTGTTTTCTATTTAAAGAAGGTTTTAAAATTATAAAAGAAACTATCGCTATTCTTATGGAATGCGCTCCCAAAGAGATTAATTTAAATAAACTTAAAGCAGATGTTGAATCTATTAGACATGTAAAAGGGTTGCATCATGTTCATCTTTGGATGCTTTCAGACCGACAATTGTTGTTTGAAGGACACATTTGTGTTGATGATATGTTGATGAGTGAAACTAAAAAAATAAGAAAGCAGATAGAGAAATTATTACAAACTGAATATGGGATTTCACATACTACCTTTCAACTTGAATCTAATGGACATAAAGACTTGGATTTAATTAAGAAAAAATGTTAAAAATAAGATTTAATTTTCTATATACAACGTTGTATTGTCTTATTCAAAATTAGTGGTTGAAACGAACTTCTAACCATTGTATGAAGTGGAAAATGGAAAAGTTCATGTCAATTATAAGCCGAAGAATAGAAGACCTATTGAGGAATTTCTTAAAGGGCAAGGACGTTTTAAACGTCTATTTAAAACTGAAAATAAACATATAATAGAGAAGATGCAAATGATGATAGACGAAGAATGGGAACGGCTTTTAAAACTTGAAGAATCTGGCATTGAACTGTAACCTTATTGAATAACAATTAAGCCCCGTGACTTTGCAGAACTTTTTTTATTTCTATTTTTTGCTATTTTATTTACGGAGACTGTTATGAAAAAAATTATTGTTGCATTTGGTATTGATAAAAATGGAAATTTAATAGATGCGCATTTTGGTGATTCTGAATATTTCGAAATTTTTTCTGTTTCTGAAAACAGTTTAGTATTCGCAGAGCAAAGAAAAAATTTAAAAATTGTGGAAAAGATGCATGGTGATCCAAATAAAGCAAAAGCAATTTCAGCTCTTCTGAGCGGGGTAGATGTACTTGTTGCGTTTAGAATGGGCCCAAACATTTTGAGAATGAAGAAAAAATTTGTCCCTGTGATTGTGGGAACAAGAGATATAGATATAGTAAAAAAACTTGTTTTGAAAAACTTTCCGTATATTTTGGAAGAAATAGAAAAAGAAGGAGAAAAAAATTATATAACAATAAAAAATAAGGAGGAATGAATGGCAAAGAAAGCGGAAATAGGCGTATTTGGGGGTTCAGGGTTTTATTCTTTTTTAGATGATGTAAAGGAGGTAAAAATTGAAACACCCTATGGTTCTCCATCAGATCTCATCGCAATTGGTAAATACAATGATAAAAAAATTGCTTTCCTACCGAGACATGGAAAGTTACATCAGTACCCTCCACACAAAATTCCGTATAAAGCGAATCTCTGGGCAATGAAATCGTTGGGAGTCGAAAGGATTATTGCACCAACAGCGGTAGGAAGTTTACAGTCAAACATGAAAGTAGGCGACTTTATCATAACCACTCAATTTGTGGATAGAACTTCTGGGAGAGATTGTACATTTTACGAAGGACCAATCACAGTGCATGTTAGTCTTGCAGAACCTTATTGTCCGGAGCTCCGAGAAATTGCTGTAGATGTAATGAATGAAATGAAACTACCTTTTCATCCAACAGGGACAGTTGTAGTTATACAGGGTCCAAGATTTTCGACAAAAGCAGAGAGTGAATGGTTTACGAAAATGGGATGGGACATTATTAATATGACACAGTATCCGGAAGTATTACTTGCTCGTGAGCTTGAGATGTGCTATGTAAATATTGCAGTCGTTACAGATTATGATGCTGGTGTTGTTGCTAGCGGTAATGTTGAACCAGTAACGCAAGAGATGGTTGTTAAAAAATTTGCTGAAAGTAATTCCAAACTTGTAACTATATTAAAGAGTATGATTAAGAAAATCCCTGAGGAAAGGCATTGTCAATGCGGTAAAGCACTTACTGGAGCACGGGTTGAGGTATAACTAATGATACCGCTGCGAGATACGCAGAAAATAAGCACATTCCCTTTAGTTACAATCGTAATTATTACGATTAATGTTGTTGTGTTTCTGCTAATGCTTTTTCAGTCAGCAACTTTTAAAGATCCTGGTCTAGCACTAAATAATTTTTATTTACGCTATGGACTTATTCCTTATCAAGTAACAACGGGCAATTATGTTGTACCGTCACTTCGTCCGGCATGGTTAACTGTTTTTACATCAATGTTTTTACATGGTGGGTTTTTGCATATCCTTGGAAATATGTGGTACTTTTGGATTTTTGGAAACAATGTAGAGGATTATTTGGGGGCAAAGCGGTTTATTATTTTTTATTTACTGAGCGGTGTTGCCGCATCACTTACTCAAGTGGCAATAGACCCTCTTTCGAAAGTACCAATCATTGGCGCTAGTGGTGCTATTGCAGGGGCAATGGGAGCATATTTTTATCTTTTCCCGCGATCAAGAGTTAAAACACTTGTTTTCCTTTTCATTTTTTTTACATTTGTTGAAATACCTGCCTCGTTCTTTCTTCTTGTATGGTTTATTATGCAGCTTTCGTCGGCTTTTACATCATTTGGAGTTGCAGCCGGTGTTGCTTTCTGGGCACATGTGGGAGGATTTGTATTTGGTTTTCTTGCTGCGATGATTATTAAAAAAACAAAAAGAAATAAAGGGGAAATTTATTACGGATATTAATAAAAAAATAGAATCACTTGAATTTCAAATCAATCTTTTACAGAAAAAGATTAAGTCTCTCGAAGAATCTTTGAAAGAGTATTTGCCATTTTCTATTGATAAATTATTTAAAACGAGAGGGTTTAATGCTATGCACAAGCAAAGCACTTTTGACTTTATAAAAACAGAAGATCAGGACTTTTTTTACTCTTTATTAAAAAGCTATTACTTTAGAAGAGTGTTAAGAGATGTATTGTTTATTCAAAAAATTGGTGAGGCCGATAAAAATTTGATTAGAGAAAAATGGGGAAAAGTTACAGATGAGTATATTGCAAAAATTGAGGAGTTAGGTATTCTTCGGAAGAAAAACGGATTATTGATTACACAATTTTCTCTTAGCGATATGGGTACCATCTTTGAATGGTTCATAGCAAGATATTTAAGCGAGAAATTGAGTCTTGAAACTATGGTGGGTGTAAAGCTAAAAAATCTTGAATTCGGGGGAGATATTGATGTTGTAGTAAGAGTTGGCACAAGATTGGTTATGATCGAGTGTAAAGAAAGTCCACCGAATAATATTTCAGTGAGAGAACTCAAGTCGATTTTAGATAGGGTAAATTATTTTAAGCCTGATAGTTTTATATTGTTGATTGATACTACGCTTTCTATCAAGAGAAATATCCTTGACAATATAAAATGGATTTTACATGATGAGCCACAAAGATGCAAAGAGGGCGTTTATAAGGTAAAAGGTAATTACTATATTGTAACAGCGAAACGAAATATTTTACAGAATCTTGCAGTTGCCATTAATCTCGTTGCTTAAAAGAGAAATCGTTAAAAATCTTTATTGCCCCAGTTGTTTGCCGTTATTTTTTTCTTGTTCCAATCTTCTCTTAAAATCCCATAGCCGATAGCATCAAGGTAATTTCCATTTGGTAGCGGCCAGACCTTGCAGTGACAAGCTTCTTTTACATAGCCGCTTTTTGAAATACTCGTCTCAGTGCCAAATTATCTTGTCGCGTGTAACCTTCAATTCTACGTTTGTCGGGCCATGTTGTGAATATATAATTGGTGATCCAATTTGTTGCTTGTTTGCCAATTCCCTTACTTCGGTAAGTACCAAGAATTCTAAGATCAAATACAGGGGTATCATCTTGTAAATCAGATAGTCGAATTAGGCCAACTCGCTTATTATTATTCAAGATAATCCAGAAAGTTTTGCAGGAAGCACTGTCATATATTCCTTTTTCAAATGCCTCCCGAATTTCTTTGGGAGTAGGCTGCGGATTGCTATGATAAGGTCATGTTTCCAAAGTAAGAAAATCAACTAACAATAGAAGGTCAGATGGTGAAATTTCTTTAAAAATTAAATTTATAATTTAGCTCTGTTCACTGTAGTTTTATTAAATATTTTACTTTTTTTCAAATACATCTTTCGTTATTTCGGCTACGCGCTTTACTGCGTCTCTCGATATCTCCGGGGTAATATGAGTATAAATCAGTGTAGTGTTTAGAGAACTATGTCCAAGAAGTTCCTTCAATGTAAATGGGTTTACTCCTGCCTCGAGTGCAAGTGTTGCGAATGTGTGTCTTAATTTATGCGGAGATACTCTCTTTTTTAAACGTGCTTCTTGCGCGTATTTCTTTACCATTTTTTGTATTGTGCTAGGTGAAAATGGATTTCCCTTTTGTGACATAAATAAATATCCTTCTGACCTTCCATTAAGATATGTCTTAAGAATTTTTACAAGATCTTGCGACAGAGGAACAATTCTTTCTTTGTCACCCTTGCCATGTACTTTGATTGCCCTGTCCTGCAAATCAACATTTTTGGTATGCAGGTTTATTAATTCATCTATTCTCAGTCCTGTCTGGATAAAAAATGCCAGGATTGTAAAATCTCTGATATTTTTTCTTGATACATCAAGTAGTTTGCCTAATTCATTTTTAGTTAAGTACACTGGCATTTTTTTTGATTTTTTTAACCTGGGAGCGCCAATATCAAAATTCATACCGGTCTTTCTTTTTATATATTTTGCAAAGGCAAGTAAAATATATGAGCGGGTGATTTTTGTATTCTTACTGACATCCGCATTAAAAAGATAATCCGATATATTATCTTTATCCGGGAGTTTGTAATGAGCCATAAAATTTTTTAAGAGGTAGTGAACATTCCGCACAGTCGTTTTTGAATATCCTCTATTTTTCATTTCATTTATATATCCATCGATAAGTTTTTCTTTTTCAGTTTTTGTCATTCATCTCCTCCTTGATTTTTTTAATCTGCAAAAATTTTATCATAAATGTATTTTATCAAAATAAAAATATCTTGCGGTTCCAGATTTTATTTTTTTATCGCTAATCAATTTTCTAAAATTTGTACTTTTCTATGTTTTCTGCAATATTAACAATATTACAGAAAAAGTCAATAATGCTAGGAACAGCTGTTTTTACTGCGGTTCTTTTGCAAATCTGCAAAAAAAGTTTCTCTTACCCATAAAATAGTTATCAGTAATATACAAAATTATTCTGTAATATATAAAATTTTTATCGCACAAAATAGAGGAAGATGTAACAGAAAAATTTGACAGCAAAAGGACATTTATATCAATTTGTTTAATCTTTGCGCTTAAATGCATTAAAATGGTTTGATAGAAATTCGAAGGAATGAAGAGTTTTTCTGGAGAAAATTGATTTTTTTCCATATGCTTCTATTCCCTCTCAATTTGCCTTTTTGCACGAAAAAATATAAATATTAGGTGAAAATGATAAAATTAAACATATTTTCTGCAGGATATCTGGACTCTTTTTTGTTAATTTTAAGTATTAGTCTAAAAATGCTAATTCTTGTTGACGGTTATAAGTGAGTTTTTTTCTGCTCGGTAAAGATAGTCAAAATAGATCCTAAAGAAAATCTAATGGACTTTCTTCTATAAGGAGAGGCTTATTTCGTTACTACATGCTCAGCAATTTTTTTTACTTTGCTTGTAGCAGCAAGGCACATTGCGATAAGCAGCAAAAAAGCTCCAATGATTCCACCTTTTGACAATCTCTCATGAAGCAAGATAAATGAAAAAATACCTGCAAATACTGGCTCAAGCGTAAACAGAACTACTGCTCTATCCGGATCTAAATATTTCAAACTGTATGTTTCAGCGAGAATGGCAATAAATCCAGCAAAACTCCCTAAAAATATGAGGCTTAAAAGCATCAGGGGACTCAACGATATCTGTAAAAAATTTACATTGAAAGGAAGACCTACAAGAAACATCACAATCATCTGAGTTGCAGCAATAAAGAGGATATCCGTTTCTTGTGCATATATATTTGTGAGGACAATTTGTATAGAAAAAGTTATTGCAGAGATTATAGTAATAAAATCCCCAAAATTTAAATTGAAACCTTTTAAGGAAATATTTGCTAGCAGCGCTAAACCAATTATTGCAAGAATAAGTGAAATGCCGAGCTTGCGCGTGAGTTTCTCACGGACAAAGAATAGTGCAAAGATAGGTGTAAAAATAATATATAAACCTGTAATGAAAGCACTTTTAGAGGAAGTAGTATATTCAAGTCCTATTGTTTGAGTAAAATAAGCAATGTATAAAATGATTCCTAACATTATTATCTTTAGAAGATTTTTTCTATTCTTCCTAAAATTTTTTATAAAAAATGGAATGGCTAAAAGTGCTGAGAAAAAAAATCGATACATAAGAAGTATAGTAGGTGACATGTAGTTAAGAAGAATTTTTATTAAAGGGAAGGTTCCTCCCCAAATAAGAGTCATAACAATGATACCCAAAATTGCTTTTTTCTCTATTTTTGTCATAAAAATATTATAAGTAAAAAACCAATTTCAGAAAATTTTACCAAGTGAAGATGTAATAAAAAGTTAAATTAAAGGATTCTGTTAAGTTCCAAAAAATTTTTTAGACACCAATATTAAATTTTATCAACCTTTATAAGGTTAGTACTTCCACTTATACCGGTAAGTGATCCTGCGGTAATTACATACAAATCATTCTTTTTTAGGAAATGTAGATGTTTTGCAATTTCTGGACCTGTATCTAATATTTCATCTACAGTTTTGAAGGTATTTACTTTAACCGGAAATACTCCCCACTTTAGCAAAAGAAACCTGAGTGTTTCCTCTTTTGGAGTAAGAGCTAATATGGGAACAGGAGATTTATATTTTGACACAAGCATTGCAGTTTTGCCAGTTTCTGTCGCCGATATAATAATTTTTGCTTTTATACTCTTGGCTATTGTTACTGCTGAGCGAGCAATTGCATCGGAGACATCGTATCCTGGTGCGATTGTATTTTCTACCACAACGCTTTTAAATAATGAACTCTTTTCTGTAGATTGGATAATTTGCTTCATCATTTCCACTGATTCAATAGGGAATTTTCCCATGGCTGTTTCATTGGAAAGCATTACAGCGTCGGTTCCATCAAATATAGCATTTGATATATCAGTTACTTCTGCACGCGTTGGAGTAGGATTGTCTACCATTGAACTGAGCATTTGAGTTGCCGTAATTACTGGCTTCCCTTTTTTATTACACAGAGATATTATTTGCTTTTGCGTAATTGGAATTTCAGCAATTGACATTTCCACACCAAGATCTCCTCTTGCTACCATAATCCCGTCAGAAACTTCAACAATTTCTTCTAGATTTTTAACTGCCTCCCACTTTTCTATTTTAGCTATAATGGGAACAATTTTCCCCGTTGCCTTCATCAAGTTTTTGAGTTTTAAGACATCTTCAGCAGTTTTTATAAACGATTGTGCAACCATATCGATATTATTTTCAAGCCCGAATTTGAGATCTTTTTTATCTTTTTCTGTAATTGACGCCACGGAGAGATGTGAGGTAGGAAAGTTTACGCCATTATGATTGCCTGCTATCCCACCCTCTATAACCTTTGTGTATATGTTCTTTCCCGTAATTTTTTGGATTTCTAATTTAATTAATCCATCGTTTAGATAAATGAACTCTCCCTTTTTTACATCCTTATCGATGTTCTTGCAAGTTATCGAGGAGATTCGATTATTTCCTCTTAATTTATTTGTAGTAAGTACAAATTCTGAACCTTTTTTTAAAAAAGCAGTTCCGCTTTCAAATTCTCCAAGTCTTATTTTAGGCCCCTGCAGATCTTGCAATATGGCCAGTGGTAAATTGAGTTTTTCTTCTACTTCTCTAATAGATTGGATCGTTTCTTTGTGTTGCGCATATGTGCCATGTGAAAAGTTAATCCTAAAAACACTGACTCTTAGCTTTGCCAGATTTTCTATCTTTTTCTCGCCTAAGGTCGATGGTCCTAAAGTTACTACTATTTTTGTTTTACACTCAGCTATTTTTTTTATCATTATAAATTTCACTTAGTTTTTTGATGAGAGTTTTCTCTTTGGGTGTAAGGCGTGTTGGTACATCTACTTGTATTTTAACAATAAGATCACCCCTTCTTCTATTTCCAACAAGTCGAGCTCCTTTTCCGCGTATTATCAGTTCTGTATTACTCTGGGTGCCAGCAGGCACTTTTAATTTTTCGTATCCACCCTCAATAAGTGGAACTTGGATAATTGTTCCGAGTGCAGCTTCGGGGAAAGCAATATGGGAAGTATAGTATAGCTTGTCTTCCACTTTTTCAAATCGTGGATCTTTTTCAACACGTATTAGTATGTAAAGATCACCTCGAGGGCCTTTATGCAAGCCAGCATTTCCCTCACCTCGTATTCTTACTCGCATTCCTGTCTCTACTCCAGCAGGAATTGTTACTTCAACGGTCTTTTGTATGCGCGTAACGCCGGTGCCTCTACAAGAAGAACATTTTTCTTTTGCTATTTTACCCGAGCCATGGCAAGTGGGACAAGTTGTTTGTACAATAAATTCACCAAAAATAGATCGTTGGACGCGTTTTACAGTCCCAGTGCCTTTACATGTTGAACAAGTTATATAACCGGTACCGGGTTTTAGTCCGCTTCCCTTGCAGACAGTGCAAGTTTCATTTCTAGTTATTCTAATTTCTTTTTTTGTCCCAAGTATACTTTCTTTGAGAGTTATAGCAATTGGATATTGTATATCTTCCCCGCGCTGTCTCGCATTTGGTGCAGTTTTTTGCCTGGTTTCTGTAAATCCTCCAAAACCTCCAAAACCAAAATTTCTCAGGAGATCTTCAAAATTAAACGAATCACCTGCAGAAAAATCATTGAAATTAAATCCTCCTGCACCATAACCAGCTCTACCTTCAGGTCCGACAGTGCCAAAACGATCGTACTGAGCACGTTTTTCGGGACTGCTTAATATTTCATAGGCTTCGTTAATCTCTGCCATTTTTTTTGATGAATTAGGATCGTCTTTATGGAGGTCCGGGTGGTTCTTCATCACCAATTCCCGGTACCTCCTTTGAATTTCTTCTGCTGTTGCGTCTTTTGAAACGCCTAAAATTGTATAATAGTCTTTGGCCATATCTTACTGCTTTGTTGTCCCTTCGCCTTCAACAGTTGGCCCTTCTTCTTCGTTATCGCCAGGAGTTGGAGTCGTTTGTTCTTTATCAGAAGACTGATACATTTCTGTTCCAATTTTTTCCATTATGCTATTTACTCTATCTGTTGTTTCTTTTATGTTCTCGATGTTTCCTTCTTTTACTGCTTTTTCAAGTTCATTTAAATCATTTTCGAGGGTTGTCTTATCTTCTGGTTTAATTTTTTCTCCAGAATCTTGTATAAATTTCCTCCCGCTGTAGACTAATTGATCTGCTTTGTTTTTAAGCTCAATTTCTTCAGCTTGCTTTTTGTCTTCTTCGGCAAATTTTTCTGCATCCTGTTTCATTCGTTCCACTTCTTCGTCAGAAAGCTTATTTGTATTTGTCACGGTAATATGTTGTTCCTTGTCAGTTGCCTTGTCTTTTGCTGTAACATGGAGAATTCCATTTTCATCAACATTATATGTTACCTCTATTTGTGGTATTCCCCGAGGTGCTGGTGGAATTCCATCAAGAATAAATCTACCCAGCGAAAGATTGTTTTTTGCAAGTGCCCGCTCACCCTGGAGTACATGTATTTCAACCTGGGTTTGGTTAGGTGCTGCAGTTGTAAACATTTGCGTTTTTTTAGTAGGAATGGAACTGTTTCGCTCGATCATCTTTGTAAATACACCGCCGAGCGTTTCAATACCGAGCGAAAGAGGAACGACATCAACCAGTACGACATTTTTCACGTTTCCCTCAATGATACCGGCCTGGATTGCCGCACCATTTGCGACACACTCCATCGGATCGATACCCATTTCTGGCTTTCTTCCAATGTAATCAGTTAGGAAGCGTTGCACAATAGGCATACGAGTAGGCCCCCCTACAAGTATAATTTTGTCAATTTGGTGTGGAGTGAGTTTTGCATCTTTTATTGCACTCTCTAATGGTCCGCTACATTTTTTTATTATTGGGCCAACAAGTGATTCTAATTTAGCACGAGTAATGCTCATCACAAGATGCTTTGGCCCTGCTGCGTCTGCTGTAATGAATGGCAAATTAATCTGAGTTTCAAGTACAGAAGAGAGTTCAATTTTAGCTTTTTCTGCAGATTCCCTAATACGTTGTATTGCCATTTTATCATTGCGAAGATCAATGCCATTTTCTTTTTTAAATTCATCACTAATATAATTAACCAATGCTTCATCCATATCTCTTCCGCCAAGCTGTGTATTTCCAGCGGTAGATTTTACCTGGAAGACGCCTCCGCCAAAGTCCATAATTGTAACATCTAATGTACCTCCGCCAAAGTCAAAAACAAGAATTTTTAATTCTTTGTCGGATCTGTCGATGCCATATGCAAATGCAGCAGCTGTTGGTTCGTTCACAAGTCGTACCACTTCTAATCCTGCAATTTCTCCTGCATTTTTTGTTGCTTGTCGCTGGTCATCGTTAAAATAAGCTGGCACAGTAATGACTGCTTTTTCTACCTTTTCGCCAAGAAATGCTTCAGCATCTTTTTTTATTTTTTGAAGTATAAATGCTGAAATTTGTTCAGGCGTATATTCTTTGTCTAAAGCTTTAAGCTTTTTTTTAGTCCCCATTAACCTTTTGACGCCAGTAATGGTTCCTCTGATATTAATTGCTGCTTGTCTTCTTGCTGGTTCTCCGACAAGAACTTGACCGTCTTTTGTAAATGCAACAACTGATGGCACTGTTTTGCCTCCAACGGAAGGACCTTCAGCTGCAGGTATAATAGTTGGCTTATTTCCCACCATTGCTGCAGCGGCTGAATTGCTTGTTCCAAGATCAATACCAATAATTCTTCCCATATCAATTACCTCCTTTAATTGTTATATTTTTAGGTACAGCAACTTCTACCATTGCTGTACGAAGAATTTCGTCATTTAAATAGTAGCCCTTACGGAGTACTTCTAATATAATATTAGCTTCTTTTTCAGATTCAGTAATTTTCCCTATTTCACATAGAGCAGGATCGAACTTTTTGTTTTTGAGTTCCATTTCCTTGATCCCATGCTGGTTTAGGAATTGTTGAATCTGGTTGTGAATAAGTTTTATGCCTTCTTTTGCGCTGGCCCTATCATTTCGACCTAGCGTATTAAGTGCTCTCTCAAAATTATCAAATATTTCTAACAAATCTTTCATTAACCGTTTTTTTTCTTTCATTACCTGTTGTTCCGCTTGTTTTGCAAGTGTTTTTCTGCTTTTACTAAAATGTTCTTGTATTTTTATGCTTTCTATCTTTAAATCTTCAAGTTCTTTTTTCAATTTTTCTATTTCAGCATTTTTTTGTTCCTGCCTTTTCGCGCTTTCTATCTTTAAATTTTCAAGTTCATTTTGTAATTTTTCTATTTCAGCATTTTTCTCACTCAATGCCTTTACGAGTTCATCTAACTTCTCTTTAGCTGGTTTTTGTATATCTTTTTCCGGAATATTTTTTTTCTTTTCCATCATGCCTCCACCAATTTTAAATTAGCACTCCTTTAGCTTGACTGCTAATAGTTTATTGAAAATTATATTTTAGTCAAGGGTTAAGAGCGTTTATTCATTCAAATTCACTATCTCTGTTCAATAAATTTGAAAATTTATAGGGTTATTAATTGAAATTTTATTGTATATTTTCTAAATATAAGTATTGTATTTATAGATATGGAAAGATTTATGAAATTTGCGACTAAAGAAGAAATTGCAAACAGTATCACCCATTTTATTGGCTTGTGCCTGAGCGTCGTCGGGTTAATTGTTCTCATATTTTCCGCAGCACAAAGTGGAAATAACTGGCGAATAACAAGTTTTTCTATATATGGGATCAGCTTAGTTGTATTATATGGGGCATCTTTCTTGTATCATAGCATACAGTCAAGCCGAAAAAAGCATATAGCAAAAATGTTTGATCACTTTGCAATCTATCTGTTGATTGCAGGGACTTATACCCCCTTTACATTAATATCACTGCGAACAGCAGGAGGAAAGAATTTATTTATATATATTTGGTGTATTGCGCTGGCGGGAATAATACTAAAAATATTCTTTATTAATAAATCTAAAATTCTGTCTACAATTATTTATTTAATTATGAGTTGGCTTATTATTATTTTCATTAACCCTTTAATGAAATCTGTGCCAGCTGGCGGCATTCAGCTGCTTATCATTGGCGGGATATTTTACAGTTTAGGTACTATATTTTATTTAAGGAAAAAGATTCCATTTCATCACGCCATCTGGCATTTATTTGTCCTTGGCGGCAGCATAGCACATTATTTCGCAATTTTGCTTTACATATAAGTGACAGAGTTAACAATTATTTTTCTCAAGCAGAAGACTCTGATAAAAATAGTTATTAAATTAGATAATAAATAGAGCCTTAAAACTATCCTTTTAGCACAAAGAGAGGCTCGGAGTGAGCCACAAGTTCAGCAAGTTGCTCCCCTATTATGGGTTTTACTACTTCATGAACATCTTTATAAGCTTCTGGCGCTTCTTCCATGATGATACGCCTCGTTTTTGCATGTAGTATGATATTTTTTTCGTCCATTTCTTTTTGTACGTGTTCCAATGTAAGTGTTTTCACTGCTTTGTGCCTGCTAAGAAGCCTTCCTGCACCATGCGCGACACTGCCAAACGTTTCCGAAAGTGATTTTTCATTACCAACAAGTATGTAAGAGCCTCTTTTCATATCTCCGGGTAGTAAAACTGGCTGACCTATTTCTCGATATAATCCTCGAAGATCTGGATGTCCTTTTGGAAAAGAACGCGTTGCTCCTTTGCGATGCACTAAAAGAAGTTTCTCTTTTCCGTTTATTTTGTATTTCTCAAATTTTGCAATGTTATGTGCTACATCGTAAAGAAGGTACATTCCCAATTTCTCAGGGGATTCGTTAAAAACGGAAGTGAAATAAAGTCGTGCAAGGTACGTAAGAATTTGCCTGTTTACCCAGGCAAAGTTTGCAGCTGATGCCATTGCTTTAAGATACATATCAGATTCAGGAGCAGATAGCGGCAGTGAAACAAAATCAGGATCAATAAGTGGCAACCTATATTTTTCCATTCTTGGCCTCATAATCTTTAGATAATCTGTTGCAACTTGATGTCCAAGCCCCCGTGATCCTGTATGAATCCAGATAAGAATTTGATCTTTAAACAAGCCAAACTGCTTTGCAACCGTTTCATTATATATCTTACTTACCCTATCTATTTCTAAGAAATGATTGCCTGCACCAAGAGTGCCTAATTCGACTTTTCCTCTATCTATTGCCCTTTTGCTAACAAAGGCTGGATCTGCGTTTTTCATTCTTCCATTTTCTTCAGTTGCATCTTCATCTTCTTTCCAGGCAAACCCTTTATTTTTTGCCCATGCTATACCGATTCTCATTGCGGTTTTTGTTTCTTCGGAACCAAATTTTTCTTTTCCTTCAGAGCCGACGCCAGCTGGAATATTTGCAAAGAGTATATTCCCCAATTTATTCAGCTGTCCCTTTACCTCTTTATAGGAAAGATTGGTTTTTATGACTCTTACTCCGCAGTTGATGTCAAAGCCTACCCCGCCCGGAGAAACAACGCCACTCTCTATATCAAACGCAGCAACTCCACCTATTGGAAATGCATATCCTTGATGCATATCTGGCATACCGAGTGCATATTTTACAATTCCCGGAAGTGTCGCCACATTGATGAGCTGTTCAAGCGCTTTATCTTTACCGATGAGTTTTATAAGGTTATCCGCGCTATAAAGTAACACAGGCACCCTCATTTTTCCTGTTTTTTCCACTAAAAACTTGAACTTAGAAATTTTTTTAATTTTCGTATTACTCACCCCATATTTATTATACACCTTTTAATCTTTTCTTTAAGTGTGTGTGAATGACGTGTATTTAAAACTGCAACTAATTTAAATTCAAAAATTGTGTAGAAAAAAGATATTTTATTCGATGATTAGGGGACAAAGGTGCACTTCTGGACGAATTTTTACAGTTTTTTTCGATAAAAACTCAAAGTATACTGGTCTAATTTTATTTATTGTTAGATTTGTCTTAATGCTCATTTCATAAAAATAATGTTCTCCCTTTTTTGATATAGCTGCAGGGGAAGGTCCTAAAACTTCTATTTCTTTGCTAAATTTTTTTTGAAGGATTTTTTTAAACTTGAGGCCGTTTCCCAGTGTTTCGTAGTTCTTTTTTCCTTTAAAAGTAAATATGATGAGATTCTTAAACGGAGGATATGATAGCTCTTTTCGTATTAAAAACTCTTCTTCGAAAAACTGTTTGTAATCCATATTTTGAATAGCACTTACGGCGTAATGTTCCGGAAGATATGTTTGAACAATAATTTCTTTTCCATCCATTTCTCCTGCAACTTCTGATACAACGCGCATGGCATTCATTGCAGCATCAAAAGCAAAGTGGTGCAAAAATATATCAATACTGATAAATCCAAATAAATCTACATTGTCCAGCAGTAAGTGGCTTAACAAAAATTCAGTGCCAACAAATACGGTGTGTGAGTAATTCTTTGAATCCAAAAGTTTTCTTTCAGATGCCTTGGTACCACTTATCATTTTTATCACATCAATATTTGGAAAAAGATTACTTACCTGCTCGATAAGTTTTTGTACTCCACCTCCGAAATAGTGTATATTCGGACTTTTGCAACGTGGGCAGACATCCAGAAGATTAGTTGTATATCCGCAGACAGGACATACAAGCTTATTTCTTTCCTTGTCATAATAAAGCGAAGTTTCACAATCAGGACATTTAATTACATACCCGCACTCTCGACACATCATAAATGTCGAGTAAGCCTTTCGGTTGAGAAGAAGCGCTACATTGCCGTCATTGTTCAATATATCTCTCATCTGTTTTTCTAAAGATCTTGACAACATTTTTCTATTTTTGCATTTGAATTCTTTACGCATATCTACTATTTGTATGTTTGTTTTTAAGGTTTCTTTTTCCTTTTGTCGAATCAACCCTTTTTTAATCAGAAAAAAAATATTATCTTCCGGTAACACAGATGAGAATATAAGTTTTGTTTTTTCCAGTGAGGCTCTTTTGAGAGCAACAATTAGTGCATTAAATGGAAGAAAATCACTTTGCTTGAAATATTTGGATGATGCGTTTGCAACTACAATGAGTTCGAGTTGCGAAATTTCAATAAATAGAGAAAAGGGTGTAGCAAGGATGACACGCTTTCCTGTCATATTTACATCCTTTATAAAATTTCTTTTATTTGCTCCTTTCCATACAAAAAGATCATCCCCAAATGCCTCTTTATATTCTTCTTCGACTCTTTGAATAAGAGTAAGCTCTGGGAATATAACTAACACTTTTCCTTTAGATGTTATCTCTGTCTGTATCTGTCGAATGATCTGTTTATTCCTTGTCTTTAAACTGCTACCGTTAGTAAATTGAGGAACTTGTGCCTGCATATTGGTAGTTCCTTTAATTATGAAAGGGGTTTCTTTTAGAATATTTTCTTTCCGTAAGATTTCTAATGTGGCACGCCCATATTTTATTCCCTTAATAAGTGTTTTTTCGTCCAGTATGTGTGTTTTTACTTTTTTCAATCTTTCAGTAATTGAAACAGCACTGTGAAATCGTTTTTTTTCAATACTTTCCAGCATTTTTTTTGTTTTTTTTTCGCTATGCGCAAGAGTCAGATATTTAGTAGTTTTTCCTGTCTCTATCGAAATACGTCTAATAATATCAATCTGTTCTAAATCTTTTATGTACTGCAAGGCTGTACGGCCGAAATTTTTCTTAATGGATGACAAAGAACAAAGTTTATTATCAGCGAGGTAATCAATAAATTCTTTTTTAAGACCCTTTTCTTTTTGCAAAGATTTGTCAAGTTTTTGAAAGTCGGTTGTACATTGTATATATTTTTCTAACCGTTTTCCTCCTATGGTTTTTATGTATTGATTGACAAGAAAGTGCAATGGCAAAAGATATTGTGTTGCAGTGAATATAAAGAGATCTCTTATATTTTTCCCAAATAGTGGATCTTCAATTATATCTGAAATTTCTTTTACTTTTTGAGTATAGTGAGGAAGAGTTTTTCGTATATCGAATACGAATCCTGAATAAAGTTCATTTTTTCCGGAAAATGGCACTACAACTCT
>Ga0164313_10000483_pt1 | contig 32194 bp, 26 predicted proteins | sample GuaBasSedimGuay4_FD_113735 | JGI IMG/M metagenome (GOLD analysis project Ga0164313, IMG submission 113735) | Subseafloor sediment microbial communities from Guaymas Basin, Gulf of California, Mexico - Guay4, Core 4569-4, 0-3 cm | ecosystem: Environmental > Aquatic > Marine > Hydrothermal vents... | reverse complement strand
GGGCTCGCGAAAAAATAACTTCACATTTTCAGCGCCCATCCATCCCGCTCAGCAGCGTTGCAAAAACTCGAAATATGCTTGATATTCCTACATTTTCGCGCCTTGCTGAACGGGCGCCTGAACACTGAAAATCTGCAAACTTATTTCTGCGCAAACCCTAAAGTGTTCAAGACGTTCTGCCACGTAAATCTTAAAACGTAAAACCTAAATCGATCACTCGTTATTTTTCGATCTTCCAGACAGTTCCGTCCGGCCGATCTTCGATCACCACGTGCAGGGCCGCAAGACGGTCCCGGATTTCATCGGCTTTTTTCCAGTCTTTATCCCTGCGGGCGGCTTCACGCTCCTCAAGCATGCCTTCGACCGTGACGGTATCGATCGCCTGTTCTTGCATGTGCGATGTGATTTTTTCTGAAAAATAATCTTGTGGGGAGTGGTTCAGGAGGCCGAGCACCTTCCCCATTTCATGGATTGCGTGTCGCGTATTCTCGAGGAATTCGGAAGCGGGCACATCCGCAACGCCTTTTTTGTTATTCAGATGGCGATTCGTGTGGCGCACCGTATCAAAAACCACGGCCAGCGCCCTGGCCGTGTTGAAATCATCATTCATGGCTTCGCAAAACTGCTGCCAGTAGCCGCCGGACAGGTCGCCACCTTCTGTGGCTTCCTCGGCCGGGCCGATTTCTCTTTCAATACGCTGCAACAATGCGTAAATCCTGTCGAGCGCGGTTGTTGATTCCCGAAGGGCGCCATCACTGAAATCAATGGGTTTGCGGTATTGTTTGGAAAGCAGGAACAACCTCACGGCTTCAGGGTGAAAATGCTTCAACACATCCTTGACCACCAGGAAATTGCCCAGGGATTTGGACATTTTTTTATGGTTGATATTTACAAATCCATTGTGGATCCAATACCTGGCAAGGGGGCTGCCGGTGACACATTCCGACTGGGCGATTTCGTTTTCATGGTGGGGAAAGATAAGATCCTTTCCCCCGCCGTGAATATCGAATGAACGTCCCAGGAGTTCCAGGCTCATGGCCGAACACTCGATGTGCCAGCCAGGGCGTCCTCTGCCCCACGGGCTCGCCCAGAAAGGTTCGCCGGGTTTGGCGGATTTCCAAAGCGCAAAATCAAAAGGATTGCGTTTGCGCGGATCAACATCCACGCGGGCACCGGCTTGCATGTCCTCCAGGCTGCGTCCCGATAGCTTCCCATAGCCCTCAAATGATTCCACGGCAAAAAATACATCCCCATCTATCTGATATGCGGCACCTTTTTGCACCAAGGTATTCACAAACGTGATAATATTATCCATATGCTCGGTCACACGCGGCTCGAAGTTCGGGCGTTCAACATGGAGAGCATCCATATCAGAATGAAATTCTTCGATAAATTTGTCAGCCAGGTCAAGCGGAGAAACACCTGCCGCATGAGCCCGCTGGATGATTTTATCATCGACATCCGTAAAGTTGCGAACGTAGGTGACCGTATTTCCGCCGGCTTTGAAGTATCGGACGATAACGTCGAATACCACGAATGCCCGGGCATGCCCGATATGGCATGAATCATAGACGGTTGGTCCGCACACATACATCAGGATCTTCCCGGGTTCGATGCTTTTAAATGGCTCTTTTTTCCGGGTCAGTGTGTTGTAAATATTCAGGTGCATAGGTGTCTTTCCCCGCTATAATATCAATTGTTGTCGATCAGTCCTCTGTTTTCCCCTGGATCAGGACAATCCACTCCGCGGCAATCCCCAATCCCCTGCCGACAAAACCAAGCCCTTCGGTTGTTGTCGCCTTGACATTGACACACCCGCTATCAATGTTCAATGATGACGCTATATTGGCCTCAATTTTCGAACGAAACGGGGCCATGCGGGGAGCCTCGGCAAACAGTGTGGCGTCGGCATTGATAATATAAAAACCGTGTTTATGAACCAGACCGCCGATTTTTTCAAGGAATTTCATGCTGGAAGCGTTTCTATGCTGCGGATCCGTATCCGGAAACAGGTGGCCGATATCTCCCAGTCCCATTGCACCCAGGAGAGCGTCGCAGAGGGCATGCACAAGGACATCGGCATCGGAATGGCCCATGAGCCCTTTTTCAAAGGGAATGACAACGCCGCCGAGAATCAGTTTTCTACCGTAAACAAGCCGATGCACGTCATATCCGGCACCAATTTTCATCGATTTCATGAGAAACAGGTTTTCCTTTATTTGTCATGCATCTGCAGTGACTGGAATATTAAATACTTTCAGTAGGTTGTGCTTCCCTTTGGCTTTTATGGGTTCGAGCCCTTTCGTAGGAAACAGGTCCTTGATTTTAGTGTGCGTCATTTCCGAAACGATGATCTCCCCTGCCTTGGCGGCAGAGCACAACCGTGCGGCGGTGTTGACCGTGTCGCCAACGACTGAGTAACTCATGGTTTGGGATGAGCCGATGTAGCCGGCAACCACTTTGCCCGTGTTTATACCGACGCCTATTTTAATTTCTCTTTTGCCCACAGACACCCTCTGTTTATTGAAATCAACCAGTTCTCTGCGAATATCGATGGCTGCCCGGACCGCCCTGGCCGGATCGTCATCATGGGCCACGGGAGCTCCCCATATGACCATTATGGCATCGCCGATGAACTTATCCACCGTACCTTCGTGGGTGAAAACGATGTCCACAATTTTTTCGTAATATTCATTCAGCATCTGAAGTATCTCCGCCGCCGGGATATCTTCACTCATGGCCGTAAAGTCGCGAATGTCGACAAACATTACGGTTGCAACCCGGTTTGTGCCGCCTTTTTCGACGTTGAGGGCTCCGGATACCACCATTTCCGCAAGATCGGGTGATAAAAGACGCTGAAACCGCTCCCGCGTGGCGGTTTCTTTTTTGCTTTTTTCCTCGGCCTTTTTGCGTTCATTGATGGTAAACTGGGAGTGTGAGCCGAAAATGACGAACAGGCAGATGACGATGATCCGCGGAAAAATTTGCTCATTCTCTGTCCCGAACAAACGTGTGGTCATATTCAGATCGTATGATATGAATACGGAAAGAATCGTATCCAGAATCCAGTAGACGGCCGCCAGGCCGATTCCGATGAGTACCATTTTATCGGTAAGGCCGACGCGAAACTTGCGATTTGTTCCCAATACGGCTCTCCTTATAAAGTTTTTAATACTGGAATAAATTTAACGGAATAGATTGTTCAATGATGCGTATTCAATCAGACTTGCCCCCTTTTTTCAAGGTCATTAAACATTGTTTGTTTCAGATTCCGATATTCGGATTTCGCTGTAAAACCTATAATCAGGGTATAACCAGTGCCCCCGCGGGGCAAAATCTCGACGCGTCCTCTGGATACGGGCATCCATTTCAGGCTTTGGGAACATGGGCACTTGCTGTAAAAACGACGGCCGGCTTCTAATGAACGCTTGACAAAACCTATAATTTATGAATAAATGACATTTGTCATATATATATAGTTCAAAGTTATATATTTATACGCCAACCTATAATAATTATACAATCCAAAAAAATGGAGTCTTGCCTTGGCCGGGAAAGATGAAATTTCTTCAACAGAGAAGCTGCTGGACCTGATTCGGGAAGATAAAGAAACCCCCCAGGCGTTATCCGATCTTTCATTGGACAAACAAACTGCGGCATTGGACAAACAAACTGCGGCATTGGACAAACAAACTGCGACATTGGACAAACAAACTGCGGCAATGGACAAACAGACTGCGGCAGCGGACGAACAGACCGCAAAAACAACGGCGGAAAATAAAGCCGCCCCTCTTTTCTCCAATGTCATCCCCATGCGCAAAAAAACAACCGTTGGGGTCGACATCGGATACTATGAGCTGAAGCTGGCCATGATCAACCAGGTGTCGGAACGAAAACAAGAACTCCTTGATTTCGCCGCCATCCCCTATCCTGAAGGGATTTCCCAGAGCAGCCCCGCCTTTCCAGCCTTTTTAAAAAATGTACTCAAAGATTTTTGCGGCAAGCGCAGGCAAACCGCTATCTGGGCCGCCATTTCTTCAGCCCGTGTAGAAACACGCAACTTGAAGATTCCAAAAGTGTCCAAAAAACAGATCGACAACGCTATTTACTGGACACTGAAAAAAGACCTCTCCTTTGAAGAAAACGAAATGATCTTCGATTTCGAAATTCTGGGTGACATTATCGAAGACGGTGTCAATAAAATAGAGGTCATGGCTTATGTCGCCCCCACACAGGAAGTCGTCCAACAGAAAAACCTGTTTTCAAAAATCGGGTTCCCGTTAACCGGTATTTCCGTCGTACCTTTCGGCCTGCAGAATCTACTGCGCACCGGTGTTATCGAGGCAGGCCGAAATCTCGTCTGCAGTCTGTACATCGGTAGGGACTGGTCCAGGATCGTCATCTATTCCCGGGGCAACCTGGTTTTGTCCAGGGGCATCAAAGCGGGTATCCGCAGCATGATCGAAGCCGTTGCCCAGGAGATCAGCAAAAGCAAAATGGGTGCCGCCGAGCAGGCGATCGATCCTTCCGAAAGCAGCATTTTCAGTATCAACGCGGAAACCTACATTGTCGATATCGATCAAGCACGAAAAATCTTTTTCGATCACATTAATAACGTCAATCCTATAAAAATTGCAAACACCGGCAAGATCATCCAAGGCCATGATGTCTTTACCATGATTCTTCCGGCGCTGGAGCGACTGGTCAAACAGGTGGAAAGAACCCTGGAACACTATTACCAGCACTTTGGCAACGAACGCATGAACCGGATTCTCGTGTCCGGACAGCTGAGTGCATACGGAAACCTGATCGGATATATGAAAGATCAGCTGGACATACCCATCGACACACTGGACCCGTTCTCAGCCAGGCTGAACTATCTCGGCATCACCACCCTGCCGATTGAACCGGCTGCCAAGGAAGCCTATGCGCCGGCCATCGGTCTGGGCCTTTCCAATAATGTGCTCACACCGAATTTTATCTATACGTACAAGGACAAAAAAACCGATGACAACGCCAAGAGAATCAACCGCATTATCGCAACCGGCGTGTTTATCTTTCTGGCCTTCTGCACGGGTATTTACGTATGGGGCAATTCGTTTCTGGAAGAAAAGAACAGGGAACTGGCGCGCCTGAAAAGCGAAGTTGAAGCGTTCAAGCCGTTGGTCAACAAGAATCTGATTGTCAATCTCGCCAGCCAGACCAAGAACAAAAGAAAGTCCCTGAAAATGCTTGGCGAGCGCTATAAAGGCATGGCCGTCATCAATGAGATAACCACCATAACACCATCGGAAATCAAATTGTTGAGCATAAAGGCCGAGTTCGGTGCCGGGTCGAACCCTGACGGTGCCCGGGTCCAACAGACACTGGTCGTTGAAGGCATTATCATGGGCGATCGTTTGACATTTGAGTCGACGCTGGCCGGGTACATCGTACAGCTCGGAAGTTCGCCCATGTTCCATACACCCAGTATTGAAAACAAGTCATTTAAATACTTTAAAAACAAAGAGGTGCTGCAATTTAGAGCCATGCTGGACCTGGTTTGACAACCGGCGCGGTTTCAAACCCCGGGCACATCTTAAGAAATAAAAATTTAGCGGAACTGCTTATGCCCATGAATTATTTACCCACAAGAAATGTCTTCGTGATCCTGATTTTCGGTGGTGGTATGCTGCTGTTTGTTCTATTGTCTGTTTTCCCCAATTACATATCCTACAGCAACATCGAACACGAAATCAGTGTCCTAAAAAATCAGATCGAAGAGCAGAAAATTCTCTCTCCCATTTTTGAAAATCTCTCGAAAAAGGCCCAGTTCACCAAACCCGGGACCCTGCCATTTCCACAGGCAAAGAAACTTTCTAAAAATGACACCAACAAGATAACACCGATCATTCGCGCCATTGTAGAAAAACAGGGTTTTAAGCTGGATAAAATCGGCACCGATATCGAGAGCATTATGACCGCATCCGGTGTATTTAAGATGAGCATCCGTTTATCGGGAGAATTTGATAAATTCAGAGACGTGCTGCTGGAACTGGGCAGCCTGCCTTACCTGGACCATATTGAGGACATACAAATTAACAACTACAGGGATAAAAACAAGATTTCGCTGACCGTGTGGATATCACAGGAATAAAAACCGCCATCATAAACACAGAGAAAATTATCGATGCTGAGTAGAGAAAGAATAATTGTTCTATTGATGATCGTCGCCGTAACCTACGGTGCCTACAGCCTGTTTTTGGCTCCCGATGACAAAACACCCGTGGACGGATCCCAAAAACAGATGGCCGAGCTGAAAAACTTCGTGGTTGATGCCGCCACAAAACTTTCCAGCGAATATGTTTCGGCGGCGGACAAATATATCATAGAGCAGGCGGAAAAGACATGGCCCCAAAGCCCGTTTCTACAATCCGGAGCCATACTGACAACCCAGCCTTTTGAAGCCAAGGTTGAGGTAAAAGTTGAAAAAATGAAACTCAGCTACACGGGGTTTCTGCAGGTAGAGGACAGCCTCCTGGCGGTTGTCAACGGCATGGAATATGAAACCGGAGAGCAACTGAATCAGGCAGGATACTACATAAAAAGTATTTCTCCGGCAAAGGTGGTGATAGGGATTGCCAACAATCCTAAAACGATAATTCTCCCTTTGGATGAGGATGTCAGCGTCCAGAAGGAATCAAAGGAGTAGGCGGCATTGAAAATGAGAAAATTATTCAACGATCTAAAAGTGACTCATTGGACAATACCCATCATCCTCTCGGTGGCGCTGTTTTTCGGCTGCGCGCATGACAATGAACAGAATGATCCGTTCGTTGAACAGTGGAAAATGACCGCTGAAAAATCCCGGGGATATTCTCCGAAAGCCAAACAGCGTACGGTCATTCCGCCGCCGCCCAAAGTGTCCAAAATCGAACCTCTGGACCAGAACCTGGAACCGCAGAAGGTGTTGCCTTCGAAAAAAATCACCATGCGCATGCATGAAACCGATGTTACCGTGCTTCTGCGGGCACTCACCCGGGCTGTAGGACTCAATCTCATCATTAATGACAATGTTCAGGGAACTGTAAACATCGATGTCAAGGAAGCTTCCTGGGATCATGTGTTTACCGGCATACTCCGCACCCAGAACCTGTTCTACGAGTGGGAGGGCGACATCATCCGCATCATTACCCTGGCAGACCGCAACAACAGCCTGGAACAACTGGCCACGGAACAGAAAATCCGTGAGCAGGAAAAGGATATGGAAAAAGCCGAACCACTGCTCACCCAGGTGGTTCAGGTCGAGTTTTCCGAGGCAAAAAAACTGCGGGTCACTCTTGAAAAATTCCTTTCCGAAAAAAATGAAGGCGGTCCCATCGGATCGGTCATGGTGGATGAACACACCAATTCCCTGATCATTCAGGCCATGTACTCTGATCTCCAGAGAATGATCCCGTTGATCATGGAGCTTGACCGGCCTACCCCTCAAATTCTGATAGAAGCTCACATCGTCGAGGCCACCAAGGCAACCGCCCGGGAATTGGGTGTGCAGTGGGGCGGGATAAGCCACAGCGGCGACTTCTGGGTGACCCCCGGCATGAATTCCACCGGGGTGGTGCCCAACCAGTTGAGTGCCGGCGGCATCGATCCCACCTCCGGCTGGGCTGCCAATTTTCCGGTGGATGCGGCCACGAACGCCTTCGGATACAGCACCTTTGCTCTCGGGTTTGCCCTGGAAGACGTGGGCAACAGCATCCTCACGGCCCAGCTTTCAGCGCTTCAGCAGGACGGCAAAGTCAACATACTTTCCAGCCCATCCATCACGACCATCGACAACCAGAAAGCCATCATCGAGAGCGGGGACGAGGTCCCTTATCAGACCGTCGAAAACGGCGAGGTGAAGATCGAATACAAAAAAGCCGTGCTCAGCCTCGAAGTCACACCGCACGTCATCGGCAACAACGCCCTGAAACTGGAAATCAAGACCAAAAAGGACCAGCTCGATTTTACCAACAGCGTCGGCGGTCAGCCCATCATCAAGACCAAGCAGGCCATCACCAAGGTGATGGTGTTCAACGGCCAGACCACCGTCATCGGTGGTTTGAGCAAAGAAGAGTCTAGAGAAGGCGATGCCGGCATCCCCTGGCTCAAAGACATTCCCATTTTCGGCTACCTTTTCAAAGGCGAAAGCACCGAAAACGTGATGGAAGAGTTGCTGATTTTTATCACCCCTCATATTTTAGAAACACGTTCGCAGGTTGAGCTGGAAGATGCCGCTCTGGAAGACGCTACATTAGATTAGCTTTCAATGATGCAACAAAGTTCTAAGCTTTAAATTGGCAGACACTAAACAAATGCGAAACCCTCGGATTGGGATTTTATGGACTACTTCAGTATTCTCAATTTAAACAAGGAGCCATTTTCCAACTCCCCGGATCCGGAATATTTTTTTCATTCCCAGCAGCATGTCGCCTGCCTTCAGAAACTCGAACTCTCCCTGCGGCTGCGCCGTGGTTTGAACGTGGTTATCGGTGATGTCGGCACCGGCAAAACAACGCTCTGCCGCCAACTTATCCGCAGGTTTAAAGATGACGTCACCATCGAAACCCACCTTATTCTGGACCCCTATTTCACCACGCCCCACGCATTTCTTCTGTTGGTTACCGAAATGCTGGCCGCAGAAAAACCCGATAAAAACGAGGATGATTATCAACTCAAGGAACGTATCAAACACCTGCTTTTTCAAAAAGGCGTGGACGAAAAAAAGACCACCGTGCTGATCATCGACGAGGGCCAGAAGATTCCTGAATTCTGCCTCGAACTCCTGCGGGAATTTCTGAACTACGAGACCAATGATTATAAATTACTGCAGATCGCCATATTCGCCCAGCAGGAATTTGATAACGTATTAAAGCAATATGCCAATTTCACGGATCGGATCAACCTGTATCACCGGTTGGAACCCATGAGCTTTAGCGACACGCGGAACATGATCCAGTTCCGCCTTAACCAGTCGAGCGCCGTGTCCCAAAAACTTGCCCTGTTCACCTATCCGGCCATGTGGGCCATCTTCAGGGCCACACGCGGCTACCCGCGAAAAATTGTCAATCTCTGCCATCGCAGCATGCTGACCATGATTATCCAGAATAGGACCAAGGCCAACTGGTTTCTGGTACAGTCCTGCATGAAACGGGCCTTTGAGGCCACCCCCAAACGATCCTGGCTGGTTGCGACCCTGCTGGTGGCCTTTATCGTTGCCGGTATTGTCCTGGTCCCCAGGTTCCTGCCCGAAAGGCCTGCTGCTGTCGTATCCGCCCCCCCCGAATCCTACGACATCAGCACTTCGGCAAAAAACGACCCTGTTGCTCAGGATATTGCGGGGCAGAAAACAGACAACTCGAGCCATGCAGGCCAGGCTCAGGCCGCCAAAACAGAAACAGCTGCCGTCATAACCCAGCATACGCCACAGCCTGTCGCGCCCGCTAAGATTGCAGAGCCGACCCGCGTTGTGCCGCAGCCTGCCGACAGTCGTCCCGAAAAAACCTTTTTGCGCCAACGCCCCAAAGTCCTGGGTCAGCTCAGGGTCCAGCGCAAAGAAACCCTTGGGGGGCTGATTCAGAAAGTTTACGGTATTTTCAATCCGCAGTACCTCTATGCCGTTATCGAAATGAATGCGCACATTGCCGACCCCGACACGATCGATATCGGCGAGGTCATTGTTTTTCCGGCCATCCCCCTTAAAATCAGACCGCAGCACCAGAAACGCTGGTGGATCGAATTGAAACGCCCAGCAGACATAAGGACTGCGTTCAGCCTCTTGAGAAAGGACTATCGTCTGGCGGCATCCTCCCGATTAATTCCTTTCTGGGACGAATCTTCGGGCTTGCAATTTTCCATTATTTCAAACCAGTACTACTATGATGCGGCTACGGCCGAAAATACGATCAACAGTCTGTCGCCTGAAGAAAAAACCGAAAGCAGGCTTTTGTCGGCCTGGGGCGATGCAACGGTTTTTTACGCCAACCCCTACCTGGGGCCATGAACCAGAGAGATAAAAAGTGAAAGAAAAAAAACGATTAGGCGAAATGCTCGTTGAAGCGGGGTTGATTAACGGCGAACAGCTCAAGCAAGCCATTGTGGATCACAAACGAACCAACATGAAACTGGGGCAGTACCTGGTTCGTGAAGGATTTGTCAGCGGTTCCCAGGTTGCCGATATTATTTCAAAGCAACTTAAGATTAAAAAATATGTCCCCGACAACTATCCCATCGATATCGATCTATCCAAAGCACTGCCCCTGGACCTTGCCCAGAAATATCAGGCCGCCCCCCTGAAAAAGTCCAATTTTCTGCTCACCCTCGCCATGACCGATCCCATGGACATCAATGCCCTGGATGCCATAGAGGTTTACACCAACATGGAAGTGGAAACGGTTATCTGTACTTATCCGGAGCTGAATAATCTTATCGGAAGTCTTTACGGGACCTATTCGGGCATCGACGGCGTCCTTGAAGGCATGCAGGAAATGCAGATCGAGCGTGATGACGAAAGCGAGGAACTCCGGCCCGCAATGGGGGATGTGGAAGTGAGTTCCCTCCAGGACATGGCCGAGGAGGCCCCGGTTGTCCGCCTGGTGAATTCCATTCTATCCCAGGCCGTCCGTGAAGGCGCCAGCGATGTGCACATCAGCCCCGAAAAAGATTATGTGCAGGTGCGATTCAGGGTCGATGGAAAACTGCACGAACTGCCGGCACCGCCGAAGACCATGATATTGCTGATAATTTCCAGACTGAAAATCCTGGCAAACATGGATATTTCTGTGTCCCGAATCCCCCAGGACGGCCGATTTACGGTTAAAATGGATGAGAAGGAAATCAATATCAGAGCATCCACAATTCCCACTATTTACGGCGAAAACATGGTTCTGAGGCTCCTGGACACCAGTGGCGGTGTACACTCTCTTGAAGAACTGGGTATGTCCATGGCCGACATTAAGAAACTGGAGCCCATGATATACAAACCCTATGGAATGATTTTGAGTACCGGTCCCACCGGCAGCGGTAAAAGTACCACCCTTTATTCGATTCTGAAAAGGATCAACCAGCCGGATATCAACATCATCACCCTGGAGGACCCGGTTGAGTATCGCATCAATAAAATCAGGCAGATTCAACTGAACCGCAAGGCGGGGATGACATTTGCCGGCGGCCTGCGCTCCATCATGCGGCAGGATCCTGACGTCATCATGGTTGGCGAGATCAGGGACCCTGAAACCGCCTCTATTTCCGTCCAATCCGCCCTGACAGGCCATCGGGTGCTCAGCACGGTTCACACCAACGATTCAGCCGGCGCCATTACACGGTTCATCGATATGGGCATCGAGCCTTTCCTGGTATCGTCCGTCATGCTGGTGTCCATCGCCCAGCGCCTAGTCCGGAAAGTGTGTCCGTATTGCAAAAGACCCTACACGCCGCCCACGACGGCGCTTGAATACTGGGGCCTGGACAAAGTCGAATCATCCAATTTTATGGAAGGTAACGGCTGTTTGAACTGCATGGACAAGGGCTACAAGGGCAGAACCGGTATCTATGAAATCCTGATCATCGATGAAATGGTTCAGGACATGATTCTGAACCGGAAATCATCCCAGGAAATTTCGCGGGCAGCCCGCCAGGCAGGCACGCTGAAATCACTTAAGGACGATGCTGCCAAAAAAGTTCTTCAGGGCATTACTACCCTCGAAGAGGCCGCTTCCGCGGTCATCGTATGAAAGATGGTACCCATCTTTTATTGAACGCGGCTTCGCCGCTATCTACCATAATAAAAACGTCTACGATTTTCCACTACATTAGTTTCATGGACGTTATATGTTTAAACAATAACCCAAACATTTAGAACCACAAACGTTTTTATTATTATTATGCCAAAATTCTCTTACCAGGCCATCAATGAAAGCGGCAACACCATAAACGGCGATCTGGAAGCCGATTCCCTTGACATGGCCAACAACATTCTGATGGCCAGGGGCTACATCCCTTCCAAGGTCGTCGAAACAGGCAAGGTGGTATCTCCTAAACTCGTACGGATTTTTAAAGAGAAGTTCACCTTTATAAAGACGCCCGAACTGATTCTTTTTACCAAACAGTTCAAAACCCTGATCAAGGCGGGCGTACCTATCCTTAAACTTTTGAATATTTTGGAAAATCAAACAGAAAATACCGCCCTCAAAGAGATCGCCTTTTCCATTGCCCAGGACATCGAGGAGGGCGCCAGCCTCCACGACGCATTCAGAAAACACCCCAAAGCCTTTTCGCCCCTTTACTGCAGCATGCTGAGAGCCGGTGAAGCCAGCGGGGCCCTGCCGGATATTCTGGAACGCCTGATTTACATCTTGGAGCACGAGCATAAAATAAAATCCGACATCCGGGCGGCATTGTCCTATCCTATCATCGTGCTCGGTTTTTTGGGGATCGCTTTTTTCATCCTTTTAACCTTTGTCGTGCCGAAATTTGCAACAACATTCGCTAGAACAGAAATCGCCCTGCCCTTACCGACGCAGATCTGCATCGGCATGTACACTGCTTTGGCCAATTATTGGCTCATCATCATACTCGCTTTGGCTGCGCTAATCGTCTTTTTAAGCTACTACCTCAGGACCGAACGGGGACAGCTGGGCCGGGATACGCTGCTGATGCGGATACCGCTCATCGGACCGCTTTTCAATAAGGCGGCCATGTCGCGTTTCGCCAGTATTTTTTCCATACTGCAGGCCAGTGGGGTGGCCGTTATGGAGTGCATACGCATACTGACCGGAACCATCGGCAACAGGGCCATTGCCAATGAATTCAATTTCATCAGCGAACGTCTCGAGGAAGGACGCGGTCTGGCCGAGCCCTTGAAATCAGCGCAGTACTTTCCACCAATCGTCATCAATATGATCGCCATTGGAGAGGAATCCGACAATCTCGAAGAAATGCTCAACGAGATTGCCCAGCACTACGATTCGGAACTGGAGTACGCCATGAAAAAGCTCTCCGAAGCCATCGGCCCGATATTGACCCTCGGCCTGGCTGTGGTGGTCGGTTTCTTTGCCTTGGCCATTTATCTGCCCATGTGGGATATGACCAAGATGGCCCGATAAAAGATGCGGGGCATCTTTTATTGTACGTGGCTTCGCCACTATAACATTTTTAAAAGAATGCGTATAAATACGACTTTAAGTTAACTACCTTCGCCTAAAGGCGAGGGTTTTTCTCCCATTTCTCGTGCGGGACAATATAAAATAGCGTTATTCACTATTATTTTGTTATATCAGCGGCGAAGCCGCGTACCATAAAAGTTGCGTAGCAAATTTTATTTATGAAGGACATCCGTTTCGACATAAGCCTCTATATCATCATTCCCCTCATTATCGGCGGGATTGCCCTGCTGGCCACCATCTCCTCCTACAATGTCGCCATATATTATTATAAAAGGGGGCTGGACCCCTTTTGGCCGGTGGCCTTCTGGGGATCCGTCACCGTCATTGTCACGGCCATATTCGGACTTTTAATCGTGAAATTTATAATCGATCCCGTAAAAAAGTTTGCCCGCAGCACCGAAAATATGGCCGTTTTTTCATCTGTTTCAGAAAATAATCGGGCGGCTGTAAAAACCGACGACATGGGACGCTTCACCCATCTTTTCAATCAGGTCACCGAGATTTTAGGCCAGGTGGAAGCCCGGGAACTGTTTCCCGACATCATCGGTCAGAGCAAAGCTGTGCGCGGTGTGTTGAAGCAGATACTGGATGTAGCCAAAACCGATTCCACGGTGTTGATTCTGGGCGAAACCGGAACCGGCAAAGAATTGATAGCAACCAGCATCCATCGCCATAGCTCCAGAAAAAACAAGCCGTTAGTGGCCTTCAATTGCGCCGCCATTCCCGAAGGTCTCTTGGAGAGCGAACTGTTCGGCCATGAAAAAGGGGCCTTTACCGGCGCGATTTCCCAAAAAATCGGTAAATTTCAATCAGCCGACAAAAGCACCCTGTTTATGGATGAAATCGGCGATATGCCTCTTGAAACACAGGCCAAAGTGCTGCGTGCCGTTCAGGAGGGAGAATTTGAACGTGTCGGCGGGATAAAACCAATCTCGTTCGATGCCCGTTTTATTACGGCTACGAACCAGGATCTTTCCAAACTCGTAGAAGAAGGCCATTTCCGTCAAGACCTCTATTTCAGACTCAATGTTTTCACTATTGTACTGCCGCCGTTGCGTCACAGACGGGAAGACATTCCTTTGCTTGTTGACCGGTTTCTCGAAAACTATGACCACGCTTACAATATTTCTTCTGATGCCATGCAGCTGCTCACGGCACATGACTGGCCCGGTAATGTGCGCGAACTGGAAAATGCCGTGGAAGCCGCCACGGTTATCGCTCAAAACATCATCGAACCGCGGCATTTACCATCCGCTATCATTACACCATTCGGTGGGTCACGGACAACGAATCCCAACAAAAAAATAGCCGCTTTATCCAATGGAAAAAGCCTGGACCGTCGGCTGAACGAACTAGAAAAAGGCATCATCATCGACGCTTTGAAACAGGCTGACGGTGTTCAGAAAAAAGCGGCTGCTACTTTAGGGATCAAAGAAAGAAGTTTGTGGCACCGCATTAAAAAATATGAGATCGATGTCAGTTCTTTTAAACATCAAAATATATAGTTATTTGGCTACAATTATTGTCGTATCCCTAAGACGGGATTTACAAACTACATTGTTTGGAGGAACTCGATAGAATTTCAATTACTGTGTCAATTAACGATAATTACGATAACTATTAAATTTAATTATCTTATATGTCTTTTTATCTGACAATTTCAATCTCTATAATTTAACATACCGCTGATTAATTATTTTTAAATCCAAGGTATGGCACTATAAATGCAGTAACCAAAGTCAAGTGTCGCATAATTCTTAACGTTTTAACCGAAGGAGTTGACTCATGGATCTGAAAAAAACAAAACAAGGCAATGTTCATAAAAAAAATGAGCAGGGATTTACACTCGTCGAGGTCATTGCCGTTCTGGTTATTCTGGGTATTTTGGCGGCAGTTGCCATCCCCAAGTTTTTCGACATGCAGGATACTGCCCGAGAAAAAGCTGCTTCAGGCGCAGTTGGCGAACTCAACGGACAGGTAGCCCTATCCTTCGCCCAGAGAGCTCTGAATGGATTTACCGACGGTGCCTATGATGGGTTTACCGGCTATCTTGGACCGGATTTCACCATTGAAATTCCGGTGGGTAACCCAACGGCTTCAGGCGTGGACATCAATCCCCCGGTGACCGGTACAATCGAGCTTTCATCAAGCGCGGGCACATTTCCTCTGAATTGGACAGCTGGAGATACTTCATCACCAGGGTACTATACCCTTGGACCCTTGCCATAAGAATGTTGATGATATGAATGTATATACATAAACTTTTAAAATTCTTAAGCGCAAGAGAGCTCGGCCGTACCTCCTAGTTGCTGCTGATTGCTCTCTGCGCTTAATAATTGGTCTGGCTTATCCCAATAACTTCCTGTTTTCCAGAACAGACATGATCCTCTTCGTTTCGCAGATAAAAAAGAACCGCCTTAGAAGAAACAATGGCTATTCTCTTGTTGAAGTGATCGTGGTGATGGTGATCATCGTTATCATCAGCGTGGTTATCGTCAGCCGGACAAGTGACCTCTCCGCCGGTCTTATCAACCAGACTGAAATACTGAAAACCCATCTTCGTTACGCCCAGACCCTTGCCATGAGTGATGAAGGCGACGATGTTTTCGGGATAAAGTGCGATACCAATGAATACTGGCTGTTCAGAGGCACCGATCCTGATAATTATATATTGAGATTGACCGATGAAGCACAATTCGACACGGACAGTGACAACAAGCTTGATTTAGCCGCCAAAAAAATTGCGATTGCCGTTGCATTTGAACTCTATTTTGATGAAAGGGGCATTCCCTTTGACCCTGCAGGCGACGTTCCTCTGCCATCCGAACTGACCATTTCGATCACCCCTGCAGGCAAGGTTTCACCCGTGAAAACCATCACCATCACGCAACTGACCGGATTCATACCATGAAAACGATTCAATGCAGTGAAAGATGCGGCGATCTGAACCGTCAAAACGGTTTCAGCCTGCTGGAAATCATCGTGGCCCTAATATTGATCGGCATAACAGGGGCACTGATGTTTCCGGTGATGCGGACCAATCTTACCCAGAGTGCGGTGCCCGTCAGGCGATTAGACAGCCAATACCTGCTGATACAGGAAATGGACCGGCTGACCGGACTCTACCGCCACGAAATCCAGAACGACACGCTGGATATCAACACCTTTAAGACAACCCACGTGGACATAAGCCCGCTGGTCCAGGCTATTGACACTGGTTTTTTAGCTGCCGGACAAATTACCGGCAACAGTTACAATACCCAGTCACCCAATATCCTCAGGGTTACCCTTGTGGACGGTGACCAAAGGCTTGTTTCACTCTTTTCTGAATAATAAATTCGCCGGGGCGAATTTATGGGACGCGGCTTCGCCGCTATTTTGTAACACAATTTTTATCTTTCGATGTAACCAAGCGTGTATATAACATATTATGCCTTTGCTGAACTGAAGATTGACCATGAAACATAGGTGCTTAAAAACAGTCAGCCAACACGGTTTCAGCATGGTCGAACTGGTGGTCAGCCTGATGATTGCCGGTATCCTGGCCGTGGCCCTCATGACTATCGTGGTGACAGCCGTAGACGGGTACCTTTTTGCCCAGAACACGGCCGACGTGTCCCAGAAAGGCCAGTTGGCTTTGGCCCGCATGCGCATCGAACTCTTAAGCGCAACCAGCATTACCACAGCTACTGCGGTTAAAATCGTGTTTACCAATGCTGACGGCACATATGAACTCGAACGAACTGGTGGGATCATCACATTGAAGCAAACCAGTGCACCGGCCATTGCCGCCAAAACGCTGGTGGACAATATCCCCGTCGATTATGGATCGGATCTGTTGTTCGATTATCAGAAAGTACCTGCCGCGGGTGCCTGGACCACGGCCGATGACATTGCTGAATTGCATACCATCGACATCACCCTGAAATTCGATGACTACAGCGGTGCTTTTCACACAACCGTAAACCCGAGGGCCAACCGGCTGCGGGTTGCACCGAGGCTGCTTTAGCTCAGGATTCAAGGGTCCCAGGGGTTGAGGGTTCAAGGGGTACAGATTACAAAACTGGTAAACACATAGAAATAACCTTTAAACGATTTCGTGTTTTTCAATTTTCGTGGTTTCGTGATAATTTTTATACAATGAATCCCAAATTAAACGATATCATTAATCGGCTAAAAGGTTCCGATACCCCTGACAATGCGAGGGGTGCGGTCCTGCTCACCGTGGTTTTTGTACTTATCATTATCGGCCTGGTGGGATCGGCCATGTACTCTCTGACCTATACCTCGACATTCACCCAGATGAGTGCCCAGAATGCCACCCGGGCCTACTACATTGCCGAATCCGGGTTTCGTGTGGTGGCCGCCGAATACAACCAGGCCGACGCCGCCAATAAGAATACCACCCTGGAAAGCCTGCACAACGAAAACCTCACCCTGCCGGACAACGATGGTCAGATCGATATCCGTCTTTATCCTTACTGGTTCTACGTGAACAGTGCATATAGCAGCGGCAACAACAGCATCAGCCTCAAGATGCCCGGCGGCATTCCCATCACGGACCTCGAAGACCCTGCCGCCTCCATCGTTACCATTCCCGGCAGCGGCAAACTGAAGCTGCAGGGAAAAACGCGCCGGGCAACCATCAATGCCTCTTCCAGTGTCGGTGATGTCATCACCTTTTCACTCGCTTCCCCGGGGTTTCCTTATGACATTCAGACCGACGAGGAGTTGTTTCTGGTGTATACCGACGGTTCCACCCCGTCACCACAGACGCTCGGGCAGGATGCAACTCTGCTTTTGGTGTCCGGCAACCCGGTGGCTCAGTTCCTGCCGGCGGAAAACGGTTCCTTCCGCATTTTCAACGAAGAGAACGACCGCATGGACTACACCTACCGCCAGAAGATCACTACCGGCGGTTTCATCGGCCTGACCGGCATCCGCTCCCAGGATCCGGATCCAGCCAACCCATCGGTATTCCCGATCAGTGTCGACAGCACGTCCGAAATTTACTTTGGTAAAAACCTGGCGGTCGTGGCCACGACCGCCCTGGGCCTGGGGCTTTTCGCCGGACAGAAGACCGTGGTCACCCACAGCGAGGTGGGACTGGACGGCGGTTTCAACATCGGCCGTGAAAACATATCATTTGAGGATGACATCGAAGACTTCAATTATGGTCTTCCCACCAACGATCCCGATCCTCCGTCCGGTGACAAACCCATCGAGGTGGACGAAACCAACAAGGAGATTAACCTGGGCGGCAGGCTTAACGACGGTTACGGGTCCATCTGGTATGGCGGCGATTCGGACACGGCCAACTGCATCGACGGCAACTGCAATCTGGGTAAAGGCTTCCGGGCCTATTTTGAATTTGTGTCCAACCTGGTGGACAACTCGGACGAAAGCACCACCTATGGCGATGGTTTCACCTTTTCCATTATCAGCGGTGTGTACGAAGTGGGTCCAGGGTACAGAAACACTAAATATGACACCGGAGGACCCCTGGGAGAGTATCTGGGTTATGCCGGTCCCGGTCTTTCGGGTGACGGCCTGAAACCACCAAAAATCGCCCTGGAGATCGACACCTTTCCCAACCCTGGTGCCGGGAGCATCTGCGGTTCCAACAGCCGCAACGACGGCCCGCCCGCTGCCAACCACATTGCCCTGGACTACTGGGGGGCCGGGACCCTGACAAACGCACCCGGTTCTCTGGATGCCACTGGCGGGTACATGCGCATCGGGTCGGCAACCCCCAGCAACGGTAATCCCGAAGACTGGAGCTCCGCCCAGGGCACCATCAGCTTCTGGTTCAAGCGCGACACGATTTTCTACGGCGACGGAAGCTTCAGTGGCGACAGGATGTGGGGCCAAGCCGCCGATATGGAGATGCGCTTCAGTAGCAACGGCTATGACCTTTTTCTGGACTGGGGTGGCGATGAAGCATTGAAAATTATCGCCGGCAAGTCCACCTACTCCAGTGGTCTTTACAACCACCCGTTCATAACTCCGGACAAATGGTATTTCATGGCCATCACCTGGAACGAAACCAACGGGCATCTGACAATGTACTGGGGTGACGAGAGCACCCTGCCGACAATCCTGGCAACCAACATTGTCTGGGATACCCCGGTATCGACTGTGGTGGGCATCACCGAGAACCTGTTCTTGAACTCCAGCGGTGGCAGCGACGGTTTAAAAAACTTTACGGTGGATGGCCAGGGCACGGATCTGCGCTATTTTGATATTGACAGGGAGGTCGGCCAGCTTCAACTTGACTACCACCTGCGGCTCGACGGAACTGAAGCCGGGCTCCAGGCCTATTACCCCCTGGAAAGCGATTTCGCCAATGCCGCAGCCCTCCTCCCCACAGCCGAGTCCGTTCCCAGCACGGGCTGGTCAGCCGAGGTTCCTTCTGTTTTTCCGGCTTGCGGCGGCGCGATCGCCACGCTCGATGACAACCGTCACGGGTCTGGCAGTGGTGCCCAGGAACCCATGAATTCGTTGAACAACGATCCTGTTAGCGGTGACGACGGTTATTATCAGGTTGAAAAAGCAGCGTTAGACCCCAACTGGATGGAGGACGGGCTGCTTTACGGGGTCCGCCTGGAGCTAATCCGGCCGAAACTGCCCAATGGCAGTGTTTACGAATACCAGATCAAGGCCTGGACGGTGTGTGTTGATGCCACCTGCGCGGATCTGGATGCCACCCAGAAAGCCAACTTCAGCGACACCCGCGCCACCTACGATGGTTCCGACCCCCAAATCGAATTGACGCTCAAAAAAGGCAACCCCCTCGAACTGGCCGAGTCCGTTCACCAGGACCTCAAAAGCATCCTCTTCGGCTTCACCCAGGGCACCGGTGGTGCCACCCAGGATATTACCCTGAAAAATATGGAAATGCGCTTCAACTACGTGTACCCGGTTTCCGACCTTTCTACTTGGTGATAAATTCGCCTGGGGCGAATTTATGTTACGCGGCTTCGCCGCTATTATTATCCTTTCTAAATCTCAAATAAGATCAAAGGCCAATTGCTAAATCCGGATAAACCTGCCAGGGGCGGATAAAACCGAGTAACATCTGCTGGATTCCCGCCTCCGCGGGAATGACAAGGGGGCGTAAATACCCGTCATTCCCGAGAAGGCGGGAATCCAGTGCTTATCTATAAGATACGATTTGCCCGAACTTATTGAGAATGTGCTTATTGGGTAGTCAGATAAAAAATTTGTGACGAACAATTTTTTTTATGTTGCAAATTAGAATTATAAATGCTAATTTGCAACAATGTTAAACCGTATCGCAGAAAATTTAGTCCATGAGTTGGCAAAACAATTTCCCATCGTTCTCATTCTTGGCCCGAGACAGTGCGGCAAAACCACCTTGGCTAAGTATTTTCTTGAAGGAGAATATTTTGATTTTGAGAAACCTTCGGATCAGGAGATTTTTGCGGACAATATTGAATTTGCCTTGAAACGGTTTGACGCACCTTTGATCCTGGACGAAGCTCAGATTTTGCCTGAAATTTTTCCTGTATTACGATCCATCGTTGACTCAAAGAGACAAGAAAATGGTCAATATTTTCTGCTGGGATCGGTCAATCCGGAGCTGGTAAAAAGAATATCCGAAAGCCTCGCCGGAAGGGTTGGAATAATCGAACTGACACCATTTCTTTATTCAGAATTAGCCGCCATAAAGAAAATCGATATTTCTCATTACTGGCTAAAAGGGGGTTATCCCGATGCCGTCAAGGAAAAAGACCCTTTAAAGTGGCAAAGGTGGCAGGAAAACTATGTCAGAACTTTTGTTGAAAGAGATATTCCCCGTTATGGGCTCAAAGCAACCCCGGTCCAGATGCGCAGGTTAATGGGTATGATCGCACACTTGCACGGCGGTCTTCTTAATACATCAGAAATAGGCCGTTCCTTAAGCGCTAATTATCATACCATATCAAATCATCTGGATTTAATTGAAGGTCATTTCCTTATTAGGCGTTTACAGCCTTACCATACCAACGTCAAAAAAAGGTTGATAAAATCGCCCAAGATTTACATCAGAGATACGGGTATGCTGCACTATTTATTAGGCATCTCCTCGGAAAGAAATTTATTGGAATCACCCAAACGTGGAAACAGCTGGGAGGGGTTGATGATAGAACAGCTGATAGCCCATGAAATGCTCGCGCGATCTGGAAGCCAATTTTTTTTCTATCGAACCCAACGAGGTGCCGAGATCGATCTTATTGTAGACCGCGGCAATGAGCGCTTGGGTTATGAATTCAAATGCTCACTATCCGTTGGGAAAAAAGACTGGAGGAACCTGAAAGCGGGCCTCGAAGAAGGCATCATCCACAAAGGTGCCGTTGTTTACATGGGTGAGCGGAATTATCCGGTGGCTGATGATATTGAAGTGGTGAATGCGGAAAATTTACTCATGACCAATGGACCTATGAATAAATGAAGCCTCCCCGCGGCAAGCCACGGAGTATCATTCTATCGGGCTTTATAATCCGAATCGAAATCGAAACAATATGACACTTTGGCCCTAAAATTTGAACGTTTACACCCCTTGAGAGCTCATGTCGCGTGGCACATAAAAAGGCCAATGACCTCAGTTAACACCCGAAAATCGATTCCGATACCGATTTCGATAGCGATGAGTGGGATATCTGCATGAAACGATTTATCGATAGCGATCTAAAATCATGGAAGGATAGAAATCGTAGAAAGCCGCTGATTTTGAGAGGAGCCAGACAGGTCGGAAAAACCTATTCCATCAGACATTTCGCAGAAACAAATTTCGAAGATTACGCGCTTGTCGACCTGGAAAAAAATCCAGAATGGCATACCATATTTGAAGGCAATCTGGATGCGCATCAAATTTGCTCAGACCTTGAGGTCATGCTGAATAAAAAGATTACGCCGGGTAAATCACTACTTTTTCTTGATGAAATCCAGTCCTGTCCCAGGGCAATAACGGCGCTCCGCTATTTTTATGAAGATTTTCCCGAACTGCATATCATTGCCGCATGCTCTCTACTTGAGTTTGCCATGCAGGAGATTTCTTTTCCGGTTGGGCGGATTCAATTTCTATCTCTCCGCCCATTAAGTTTTGCCGAATTTTTAGCTGCCAGGGGAAAAGAAAAAGCCAAAGAAATCGTTTTGTCTAAACCGACACAAATATCCGAAACACTTCATGAGTATTTGTGCAAAGAGGTTCACCAATATTTCTTTATTGGCGGAATGCCTGAGAGTGTCGCAGCGTATATAGAAACAGGGTCCTTGCAGGAATCATTTGAAGTGCAAAAAGAAATCTGTGATACATATCGTCTCGATTTTTCAAAATACAAACCTCGGGTTGACCCATATTGTTTAAATTCGGTAATGACGTCAGTTGCCCAAAATGTAGGCCGTCAAATTAAGTATTCCCATTTGGGAGAAGGGTTTTCCAACCCAACCCTGAAAAAAGCATTTAATCTGCTAAGCCTTGCAAAAATCATCAACAAAATTCCTTCTGCCGATCCTTTGGGAATACCGTTAGGGGCCACCGCCTCCCAAAAAAAATTTAAAGCGCTGTTAGTGGATATCGGATTGATGAGATATCTTACCGGGATGTCAATGGATATCGAATATCAAAAAAAAGATCTGCTTAATATATTCCGTGGCGCCATGGCAGAACAATTTGTCGGTCAGGAAATGATTCTATCACAAAATGGGATGGTACACTACTGGTCGAGACATGCGAAAAGCAGTACAGCCGAAGTCGACTTCCTGGCAGTGAAAAAAAACAACATTTTTCCGGTCGAAGTAAAAAGCGGCTCATCCGGCAGGCTAAAAAGTCTCCACCTCTGTTTGAATAAATATAAAAACTGTCCGTCCGGTATTGTGTTTTCATCGCGACCCTATGCGGAACTTCCCGATCAGAACATTCATTTTGTACCGATATACTTTGCTTTTACTGCTACCGGCGGGAAAGCAACGTTAGAATAAGGGTTGAAGTCAGGATAAACTGGTCAATTGGTGAAATGGACAGAGACTGGAACGAAGTGCTCAAAGAATCATTTACTTAATTACTTGTTTCAATGTACATTGATTTTTCATATTTATTGACTCCCTTTCTGGATTCCCGCGCAGGCGGGAATCCAGGCCCAGACGCAAGCCCATTCTGTAAATGGTGAAAAAAACACCTTGTAGCTCAATTTATTTGAGGTATAAACATGATGTGATTTGAACAAATAGGTACTCTATCAGAGCCCTTTAACGCAACAAACCCAACGGACCCAAAAAACACAATGAACCAAAAAAACTCAACGAACACAATGAACCCAAAAAACACAACAAACCCAATACCCATCGATGAATTGCTTAAAAATGCCATAGAAGACGGCAGCAAATCTCTGAACGAGTACGACGCCAAACGCCTTCTGGGTGCATATGGTATCCCGGTGCCGGCGGAAACCGTCGCCCATACACCTCAAGAGGCCGTCGGCGCTGCCGTTCAAATGGGTTATCCGGTGGTCGTCAAAGGCCTGGGCAGTCAATTGCTGCACAAAACTGAAAAAGGACTGGTTCACCTGAAATTAAAAAACGACGCTGAAGTTGAGGAAGCCGCCCGGAAGATAGCCGAGGATGCCGGCACAGCTCTGGAAGGACTCCTGGTGCAGCCCTTTGTGGAAGGCAAAAGGGAATGGGTGGCCGGTATGTTCCGGGATCCGCAGTTCGGTCCCGTGATCATGTTCGGTGCCGGCGGTATTTTCACCGAAGCGCTGTCGGATGTTGCTTTTCGGCTGGCGCCCCTTTCGTCAAATGATGTCGAAGCGATGCTGGATGACATCAAGGTCCAGCCGCTGTTAGATGATTTCCGGGGTGAACATAAAGTTGACCGGCAGCTTCTGATTCAAACCCTGACAGGATTGTCCCGGTTGGCCGGGGAGCATCCTCAGATTGCGGAAATCGACATCAATCCGCTTGTCACCCGGTCCGATGGCAGCGTTGTTGCGGTGGACGCACTGGTCGTGCTGGGCAGCGCGGCTATATCGGCACCGCCTGTCCCCCAGGTGGGTCCGGAACTGATCCGGCCGATTTTCTATCCCAGGTCCATCGCCTTTGTGGGCGCTTCCGCCCAATTGGGAAAATGGGGCCACATCCTGGTGGCCAACACCATCAGCAGCGGCTACCAGGGTGATATTTACCTGGTCAACCCTAAAGGCGGAAAAATAGCCGGACGGGATGTCTACACCTCGGTAACGGATATCAAAGGCGACGTCGACCTGGCGGTTGTCACCATCCCGGCTGCCGGCGTCATCTCCCTCATTCCGGAACTGCAAGCCAAAGGAATCACCAGCGTCCTGCTGATCACTTCCGGTTTTGGCGAAACCAACAAAGAAGGCAAACAGCTTGAAAAGGAGCTCGTCCTGGCTGCCCGCAAGGCCGGCATCCAGATTCTGGGCCCTAACACCATGGGTATTTGCAACCCGCATGTTCAATTGAACTGCACCAGCCTGCCGGTAAAACCAAGGCCCGGATCGACCACCCTGGTCTCGCAATCCGGGAACATGGGGACACAGTTTCTGGCATTTGCCGAACAGCAGGGTATCGGCATCCGGGGGTTTTGCGGTTCCGGCAACGAAGCCATGACCACTATTGAGGATCTTCTGGAGACCCTGGAAAACGACCCCGTTACCCGTGCGGTTATGCTGTACATCGAAAGCGTCAAGGACGGCCGCCGGTTTTTCGAAAGCGCCCGCCGCGTTGGCCGGCAAAAGCCGATTGTGCTCATGAAGGGTGGCCAAAGCGAAGCCGGCACAAAGGCCGCCTCCAGCCATACGGGCGCCTTGAGCACAGACAGCCGGATTTTCAATGCGGTCTGCCGCCAGGCCGGTATTGTCAAGGTGGAACACTCCATGGACCTGCTGGATCTTGCCGCCGGGTTCTCCTCCCTGCCCCTGCCCCAAGGCAAACGAACGGCCATCATGACCCTGGGCGGTGGATGGGGTGTGGTTACCGCCGATCTCTGCAATGCCAATGGCCTCGAAGTGCCGGACCTGTCACCGGACATCATCCAGCAGATTGATCAGTGGCTGCCGCCCTACTGGAGCCGCTCAAACCCCATAGACCTGGTGGGCGAGCACGACAATGCCTTGCCGGTCAACATCATTGAATCTCTTTTGCAATGGGATGGATGTGATGCCGTAATCAATCTGGGCATCATGGGGCGTAAACACCTTGTGAGTCAGTATTTTAATGCTGTGATGGTCGCCGACCCGGATTATGATCCCGAATTCCTGAATGCTGTTAAAAAGGATCTGGTTGACTTCGAAAAAAGCTATGTGGAACAGATCGTCAGCCTGATGGAAAAATACCAGAAGCCTGTTCTGGGCGTATCGCTGTTGACAGACGAGAAGGATCGTACCATATACATGGCGGAAAAGAGCGATTACAAAGGTGTATTTTACACCACTCCGGAAAGAGCGGTTAAAACGCTCTCCAAGATGTATGAATATTATAAATTTACTTGCTCACTGTAAGCATATCCAGGAAATATCATGAAGAGCGCAGTTTATCGAAAGCTGGATTTTGAAATCGGCCATCTGGTCAAGAGCCCCTGTAACGGGTGCCGTCGTCGGGACAACCTTCCCGGGTGCGCCCGATCCTGCGGTATTCTTCGGCGTATACAGGTTGTCCTGTCCGAAACGATTTCCTGCACCCGACATTTCTCGACACTTGAAGCATCGGCCCTCTCGCTCGAGGGGTGGCGGAAATAAAAACCGGGTCCTTGGGCCAGGTCAGAGCCCTAAGTATGAACAATACTCCATCTCAATAACTCCGAGTGATTGTCTTAGTATGAAAAATGAAAAATTATCATCATCCGTATACGAAATCGTGAAAAACGATACGGATGAACTGGTTGTCCTTTTCAAAAGCAACATTGATAGTAACACGACGTCATCCCTTTACCGATCACTCTTTCCCTTCATCACCAGACAACGTCCCCCGTTATTGACCATAGACCTTGCCAACGTGGCCTATCTGGACGATTATAGCAAACTCGCCATACTGGATCTTGAATCTTCGGTGAATGCATGGGGCGGTCGGTTTCAAATGCTGAATGTCTTCGGTCCCGTCCGAAACGCCTTCGAACTGGCCGCCTACTCACGCGACGTTGAATGCAACATTTTCGAAAGCAGTAAGATTCCCAATATTTTTGTACGCTTCGGTGACGCAGCCATTCGTGAACTGTACAACATCCGCTACATGACCTCATTTCTTGGCTCTGTTGTACTGGGACTCCTGCACGTATTGTTTCACCCCGGATCACTGCGGGGGGACGACACCATCACCCACATGAAGAAAACCGGCGTTGATGCAGTTCCCATCGTGGGCCTGATCAGTTTTCTATTAGGGCTCATCATGGCCTTCACGTCCTCGATACAGCTCAGACAATTCGGAGCCAATATTTATGTGGCTTCCCTGGTCGCCCTGGCCATGGTATCCGAATTGGGCCCGATCATGACGGCCATTGTCGTAGCAGGTAGAACCGGCTCTTCCTATGCTGCGGAAATCGGCACCATGCAGATCTCTGAAGAGATCGACGCCCTCTATACCATGGGATTCAATCCGACGATCTTTCTTGCCGTACCCAGGGTTATTGCGGCTGTTATTGTCATTCCCCTGCTTACCCTTTTCGCGGATTTTTTTGCCGTTACCGGTGGAATGGTGGTCGGGGTGTTCATGCTGGATCTTACACCGGGCGCATATATCACGCAAACGCTTGAAACCCTGGATCTTTTTGAAGTTTCGTGGGGCATGATGAAGAGTGTTTTTTTTGCCGTGATTATCGCCTGGATCGGATGTTTGCGGGGCTTCCAGGTAAGGGGTGGTGCTGCGTCGGTCGGCAATGCGGCTACCTCCGCAGTTGTCAGCAGTATTTTTCTGATTATCCTGTTCGACTCGATATTTGCGGTTATTCGTTCCTACTGGTAGTAAAATCGCCCGGGGCGATTTTACGGTATGCGGCTTCGCCGCTATGATGAAGAGTATGACTCAAAATAAAATCATTCAGGTAAAAAACCTGGTAGCGCGATACGGCGATGACGTGATCCTCGACAATGTCAGTTTCGATGTGGAGCAAGGCGAGATTCTGGTTATTCTTGGCAGCAGCGGAAGCGGAAAATCTACCCTGCTGAAACATCTCATCGGCTTGATTCAGCCCCATGCCGGTACTATCCTCATTAAAGGCGTGGATATTACTGCAAGTGATGAAGACGCCCAACATGAGGTTTTCCGTGACATCGGCGTCCTTTTTCAGGGTAGTGCCCTGTTCGGGTCCATGACGCTTGCAGAAAATGTAGCCCTGCCGATCATAGAATATGCGGGGCTCCCCAAAGAGGCTGTTCGGCGGCTTGTTCAAATGAAATTGTGTCAATTCGAGCTCCTCGACTATCAGAATTACATGCCGTCGGAAATCAGCGGCGGTATGAAAAAACGAGCTGGGCTGGCAAGGGCATTGGCGCTCAATCCCGAGATTCTATTTCTGGATGAACCCACTGCCGGACTGGACCCGGTAATGTCAGCTGAAATCGATGAACTGGTGCTGCAGATCAATGCCGCCGCCGGAACAACCATGATTATCGTAACGCATGCGCTTGACAGCATTTTTAACATTGCAAATCGCGTGATCATGATCGATAAAGAAAAAAGGGGTATCGTCGCGGATGGTGACCCCCGACACCTCCGGGATCACAGTCCGGAGCCTGTCGTGAAACAGTTTTTCAACCGCAAGCTGGACTTGAACCGGCATTGAGCGCTATTTGATATTAGAATTTTGAGGTTACATGGCTTCAGTTAAAACAAAGTTCGCAGTGGGTCTTTTTGTCGTCGCCGGGTTCATCATGGTTGTGTTTGCCGTGGTATGGCTGGGGATGTCAAACTACCTGGAAAAAGGCAAGTTCTACGTCGCCTACTTTGACGAGTCGGTGCAGGGATTGGACCGCGACTCCCCCGTAAAGTACCGTGGCGTCTCCATCGGCAAGGTCCAAAGCATCGGTGTAGCCCCGGACGCAAACCTGATTCAGGTTGTCCTTAAGATAGAAACCGGCCTTCAGCTCGACAAGAGCATCGTGGCCCAACTCAAAGCCGTGGGTATTACCGGCATCATGTTTGTTGAATTGGAAAAAAAGAAAGCCGGGGAGATTGTAATTTCGCCCGGGGATGCGTTTCCTTCGCGTTATCCTGTCATCAACACGCGTCCTTCCGATATCAAAAAAATCATGGGGGCCATTAACGACGCGCTCCTTGAATTCAGGGGATTGGACATCAAGGGGGTACTGGATGGCCTGAAATCAACACTCACGAAAATTGACCAGACCATGGAAGACGCCCAGATCAGACGCCTGTCCGATGAGATGCAGGTTACCATCCGGGGAATCAGAAATGCCCTGGAACCTGAAAAATGGACCCGGGCCATCGACGCTGTGGGTTCCGCCGCGGACAACATCGATGCGCTCTCGACCGAGGGACGTGAAACCATCGTCCGGGCCAGTGCAACCCTGGAGGGTGTCGATCAACTCTTACAGGATAATAAAGATGAGATTCACGCTCTGATCTCTGACATGCGCACCACGCTGAGCAATATAGACCGATTTGCCAGGAGCAGCAATGACTTGATGCTGCAATCCAATCAGGAGATTGTCAGCCTGGTGATGGAGTTTAAAAAATCTCTCAAAAACTATGAAAAGGCCGGCAAAAACCTCAACCGGTTCCTAGAACTCATTGCCGATCAGCCGTCTCAGCTGTTCCTGGGGGAACCGCCTTTAGAAAGATCCCTGGAACCAGGATCAAGATAACGCCAGGCTATCAAATGCGCTGGTATGATGGGAAGATAAAACTGCTATGCTGAACAATCTTTCAACACTCACGTTGCTCATGAGCCTGCTGACCATCCTGGCTGTTACCGATGGCTGTACCAGCATTAAACAGGCATCTCTGGAAATCCATTATTACACCATCGAATATGACCCACCATTACCCGCAAAAGATGCGCAGCGTCCCTATAGTATCAATATCGAACAATTTCAGACATCACCATTATACGATTCCAACCGCATCGTGTTCAAAAACGATGAATATCTAAGGGATGAATATATTTATCATAAATGGCGTGCTCATCCGGGTGAACTGGTATCCTTTTTCCTGGCCCGCGATTTCCTGGAAACCGGACGCTTCAAAGCAATCTTCTACGCCGATGCCAGCGCGCACCATACGCACCTCATCACCGGGGTGGTGGAAGATTTTTACCAGCAGGCCAGCAACGCGGGGGAAGCTATTTTGTCCCTCACGATCACCTTGTTTGACAAAACCCGCCGGGGCAGTGGCGACCCCGTAATGATGCAAAAAAAATATAGCTTAGATGTAGCGGTCGAAGAAAGCGGACCATCGGGATTGGCGAAAGCCATGAGCCGTGCCATGCAGCAGTTATCCCAAGATATCATAAACGATGTTTATGATCAGCTAAAAAAATAACCTTAATTTTAAAGGAAATTAGACGATTAGCGGCGAAGTCGCGTTGACTAATAAAAAGAACCTGAAACCGATTTTTTAAGAAAAATCGGTTTCAGGTTCTTTTTATTAGGAGGGCCACGGATTCGATATGGTAGGTGTGGGGGAACAAATCAACCGGCTGAACTTCCACCAGCCGGTACTGTGCGGACATCATGGCCACATCCCGGGCGAGTGCGGCCGGGTTGCACGATACGTAAATTATTTTTTCAGGCGCCATGCGCAGTATGGTCCGCACGACATCCTTGTGCATGCCTGCTCTCGGAGGATCTGCGACCATGACCTCAGCGTTGATATCGATATTTTGCAGACATTCCCGCATATCACCCTGCACAAATCTGCAGTTCTCAACCCCGTTCGATCTGCAGTTATATTCCGCATCCTTTACCGCGCTCTCAACCTGCTCCACGCCGACAATTTCCTGGGCTGAACCGGACAGATAAATGGCAATGGTGCCCGTGCCGCAGTACAAGTCCAACACTGTCTCATGACCTTCAAGGGCGGCATAGTTTTTCACGGTCTCATAAAGGCGTTCAGCACCGGCCGTATTGGTTTGAAAAAACGAATTGGCCGAAATCTTGAACTCAAATACACCGATTCTGTCTTTCAAAAAAGGGCTCCCGCCCAGGAGAACTTCTTTTTGACCAACGGCCACCCCGGCTTTGCTGTCGGTAATATTGTTGACCACCGATACAATCTGCGGGTGTTTTTCCAGCAGCATGTCGGCCAACGGTTGCATGACATCCGAATCCTCATCCGCTGTTACAATATTAACCATCCAGTTGTCATGCGCGGCCGAATGCCGCAAGGTCACAAACCGCCAAAAACCGGCATGACTTCTGAGCCCGTACACCGGTACATTTGATGCTTTGATATACCGGCGAACATCATCCAGAATATAGTTGCCCAGATGTGGTTGCAGGAGGCAGGCTTCGATGTCCAGCACTTTGTAAAATGTGCCGGGAACATGCAATCCGATAGCGATGCCTGCTTGCTTTGGATCGTTTTGTTCCATCTCTTCGGGAAGCAGCCAGCGTCTTTCCGCACAGGTAAATTCCATCTTGTTGCGGTACTCAAATACCTTTTGTGAAGGCAGTGTGTCATGCACCACAACGTCACGAATATGGCCTATATGCTGCAATGATTCTTCAACATGCTGTTTTTTAAATATTATCTGATTGCTATAATCCAGAAACTGCCACTTGCACCCGCCGCAATACCCACTGTAGGGACACGGTGCATCGATCCGCAATGCAGATGGCCGAATCAGCTGCTCGACCCGGGCTTCGGCGTATGACTTCTTTTTTTTGGTGATGCGTACGACGGCGAGATCACCGGGAACGGCTTTATCGATAAACAGGGTAAACCCGTTCAGCTTGGCAAGCCCTTTCCCACCGAAGGCAATTTTTTCGACTTCAACTTCAATGGTTTGATTTTTTTTTATTTTCATAATATTACTTTTTAGTTTTTGCGGTTTTTGTGACTTTTTGCGGCTTTATCAATTTTGGCCTTATGAAAAACAACAATGAATCAACGGTTAAGACCATTGCGTTCAAATCCGATCAGTATTTGCTGAAAGGATCCCTGCACCTTCCTGAAAACGATCTGCCGCCGGTCGTGATCGGATGTCACGGTTTGGCAGCGAACCGACAGTCACCCAAGCAGATCGGTTTGGCCAAGGCATGCTGCCGACAGGGAATTGCCTATTTCAGATTTGACCATCGCGGCTGCGGTGACAGCCAGAGAAGGTTTGCGTCGGTCACAACCCTGGAGGCAAGGTGCCGTGATCTGATAGGAGCAATCCAACTGATACGATCAATGAATCAGTTTAATGGAAAAATAGGGTTGTTCGGAAGCAGTCTGGGAGGAACGGTGTGTCTCTCTGTTGCGGGTTCCGAAGAGATTACAGCCATGGTCACTTTTGCAGCCCCTCTTCACCATCGACTTCCCCAAGCTGCGGGACAGGGTTCGAAGTTGCGTTTTGATATCACGAATACGATCCGTGGGGTTAATAATATTCACATCTTCCATGGTGAGCGTGACACCGTTGTTCCCCTGGCCCATGCCAGACACCTTTACGCAAACGCTGCTCTTCCGAAAAAGCTGACAATTCAGCCGGCAGGCGACCACCGCATGAGCAACACAGTCCATCAGGAACTATTTCGCAAGGAAAGTGTCAGCTGGTTTGCAAGTAGTTTTTTCTAAACAATATTGCCGACTATATATAGTGGCGTAGCCACGTTTCATAAATTTTCATGCTTAGAAATACAAAAAATAACGCCTCATCCTGGAAATCAGTTTGATAACTCCAGATACGTTTTTGCATACAACGCATGAAAATTTATTGGCAGAGCTTACTCACGGCCTGGCCCCGCCATTTCCCTCTTCCGGATATCGTCGGAACTGCATTGTCTTCGAAGTGTCTTGCGATCTTTTCGTAGCTGAAGCCCTGTTTCCTC
>Ga0164313_10000482_pt1 | contig 32200 bp, 47 predicted proteins | sample GuaBasSedimGuay4_FD_113735 | JGI IMG/M metagenome (GOLD analysis project Ga0164313, IMG submission 113735) | Subseafloor sediment microbial communities from Guaymas Basin, Gulf of California, Mexico - Guay4, Core 4569-4, 0-3 cm | ecosystem: Environmental > Aquatic > Marine > Hydrothermal vents... | reverse complement strand
CTCGCCGCCCGCATCAACGCCGAACTCGCCAAGCTCGACGAGCGCGTGAGCTACTACCGCTTCGAGTGGGAGCAGGCGTGCGAACGGGCGGAAGCCGACAAGGCCGAGATTGAGCGGTTGAACAGTCGAGCGCCGAAGACTCGCCGCATTCGCCAGCCCGGTGAATGCACGGGGGGCGACGGGCGCGAAGAGTACCTCGACGCGACGATTGACGAACTGCACGACATCGCTCTTGAGTACGCCACCCAACTCGCCCAATCCGAGGAGCGCGCGAAGATGGCAGAGGGTGTGGCAAGAAAACAGGCCACAGCCATAGACGAGCACAAGCGGTACGACACGGAAGTGCGTGCGCTGCTAATGCCTCATGGACGCGAAGGCGAGTCGTACATTGCAGTGCTCCGCCGATTGTGCGCCCCGCCCCCGCCCGGCACGAGTGGTAAGCGATGTGGTGATTGTGACCAAATCACCACGTCGCCCGACGCAGGCGACATCGCAGCACGCAAGGCCGCTGACGCTGCCGAGGATGCACGCATCGTGGGGACAGCGGTGGACCAGTACCACTACTGCGGGCTCCACTTGACAGCGAGAGCCAACCGTCTCCGTCTCGCCATCCGCCAGTCCCGCCATGCTAAAGAAGATAAGTAATGGGTAAGGGAAGGCATGTAGTGAACTGATGCTGGATATTGATGTATGCCACGATGACAGGGCCGAAGAGATGTTTAAGGCTGACCTTAAATATCTCTTGAAAGAAGCCAGGTATACAGGCTCTCATGCATGTTACTCACATCGTGTAGGCAGAAGGAATACGAACACCATACAGAGCTTGATCGAAGCTCTTCAGAATGTAATGGGGTGGAAGGATGCTTGACACCGACCTCTGGAACTTAGAGTCCAGGAAGAGACTCGAGTCAAGACTCTTCAACCTCTACGAGATGGCGATTGAGCTGGACAAAACCGAGTGGGGTGTGCGGAAGGTGGATCGTATAGACAAGATCTTGATTGGTCTAACTGGATCTCTACTGCAGATGGTGAGGGACAATGCTCGAGATTGAACTGAACCTACTTGAGCAGAGTCAGAAGGCAGATAATCTTGCGATGGATGTCAGGCACCTCCAGTTCAAAGCAGTACAGATACTCGGTCACAACCACATAGATCGACACGATTATGGTGAGCATGCACTCGAAATCCTGTCCGAGCTGTGTCTTGCAATCGAACGTGCTTTAACACCAGACTAAACACGATGAGCAATACAGCCGACCCCCTGATCACCGTGACCAATAGAGATGGAACTGATACGCAGCTGCCTCTATCCGAGTTGGTCCAAAGACTCTCCGCTTCCATGGACATCGTCGAGATGACCGTGAGCTGTGGAGAGACCTACAAGAAGCGGGACTACGAGTCCAAGAACTACCACACCAGCATCAAGACAGACTTGTCTGGTGTCGCAGCCCAGCTGAAGTGGAACACTCCTGAAGAGAAGAACCTGATCGCCGGTGCCATGGGTCAGATCATCCGGAAGAAGATCGTGGCACAGGATGGCTTCCAACGGGAGATCATCCGACACATCGCACGGATGGACAACATCAACAGTGCCGCGGTAGATGTACAAGATCGTCGTTATAGCGAGGCCTACCAAGGTGGGTACCAGGGCTACAGCGATACAATCCCGCAGGCATCGAACCCTTACGTGGGACGGAGTGATGAGGAAGGCCTAACCTTAGGGAAGGCCTGGAACCAGGGATGGACCGACGCTCATACAGCTGCGACGTAACTGTCTATCGAACATGGCCTACGACTAGGTATAAGTGCGGAGACCGTATCTTGATACGGGTCGGAGCCTTCAGGCAAGAAGCAGCAAAGGTAACCTCGACAGACTGCTTTGGAGTTCCGATGATTGTTCGATGTGAGGTAGATCACACTGAGCTGGGCTGGTCTCAATTCCATGTACTTCAAAGACTCAACCCCTTATGTCGTTACATACCGTATCCTGGCTCAACCCGTGTGCCGACCTCATGACGAGATCTTGGTGAAGATCGGTACATTCAGCCCAGAGTTTGCTGAAGTTCTTACGACGGATAGAGCTGGGGCACCAATACAGATTAAGGCCTCATGTGATGGTGTGAAATTCGACAACGATACTCTTCATAACCCCTTCAAATTCATCAAGATCACGATGTTCTACATGTCCCTCTTAGACAACTCATGAGTACACATTTCATTGCTCTCTCTGCTACCGCAAGACACTGGAGCTGGCGTCCCTCCGATAGGTTCGGAGGAGGCCAGTTCGGGTTCCTTGTTGGGCTTCCTAATGAGACCGTTAACTACAACGGGAAGCTCGTAGTTCTTGAGAGCCAGGACTTCTGGCTCAACGTACAAGTAAGTGAGGGTCAGCTCCAAAAGCGACACTACCAGTCGACTATGCAAAAGTTACAGTCGGTCGGGAAGAACAGCTTCCAGTTCCTTTCTACTGGAGGCAAGATCATCACCGCCAAGAGCGGGAAGCAGTCCCTCAAGTTCAACTTGGCAGGCGCTCGCCTGAAAGATAACCTTGGGGCCGCCATCAACAGGGTGGTGCTCGACGTCCAGGTTGTTGAGGTTCGCGACCGGTGGCTCCTAGTAGGAGAAAGCTACAGGATCCCCAATCCCGCTAAGGGACAGAAGGCTTTTGGAGAGAGACAGATGTGGGTGTATTTACCTCATCCTATGGAGCTCTCCCCAAGACAGTCTGTCTACATCGAGGGTCACATCGCAGCCAAGTGGCCGACGGGCGAGAAGAACTTGTACGTGATCGCAGACCTCGTCGCTTAGGAGAATGAGTATGAAAGCAGCACGCAAGGGGATGTTCGGACGGCTCTTTACAGAGGAGGGCTATGACATGAGGAGAGCTCATCCCCCAGTCAGAAGAAGTGCTGTCATTACCCGTGCCGATGGCACGGAGAAGTATCGGGAAGATAACATCGAGGCGCCGGAGTTCTGGTCGGACATGGCGATCGCGATTGCCTCCCAGAAATACTTCTACGGTCATGCCGGGAGTCCTCAAAGAGAGACATCCATTTACGACATGATCGATCGTGTCGTGCGTACCAACGGTGCATGGATGGGGTTCCAGACCAACGATGAGGAGTGGGAGCAGGTCCGCTATAAGGATCAGGACATCGCTGCCTTCAATGGTGGATGGGATGTCGATGCCGAGGACAACGAAGAGACCTACTACGTCAGTGCTCGTCCTGAAGACTCCTACATGCAGAAGCACGAGGTCTACTTCAACTCCTACAAGCAGTGGCGTGTCTACATGGATGAGCTAAAGGAGATCCTCATTACCCAGAGGGCCTTCTTCAACTCACCCGTATGGTTCAACGTAGGTGTGAAGGGTCCGAAGGCTTCCGGTCAGCAATGCTCTGCCTGCTTCATCAACCGCGTTGAAGACGATATGTCTGGAGAGCAGGGCATCCTGGATCTCTACAGGACTGAAGGTCGTCTCTTTAAGAACGGCAGCGGTTCCGGTACAGACGTGTCTCGCCTCCGCTCGAAATACGAAGTCGTAGAGGGCGGCGGGTACGCGTCCGGACCGCTGTCGTTCATGAAGGGCTGGGATCACTCCGCAGGTGGCATTAAGTCCGGCGGAAAGACCCGACGGGCTGCCATCATGCGGACGATGTACTGTGATCATCCGGAGATCCAGGACTTCATCGAGTGTAAGACTCGTGAGGAAGAGAAGGCCAAGGCCCTTGGGGCTGCCGGCTTCGGTACCGGTATTGACTCCGACTCCTATGCCACAGTGGCATACCAGAATGCCAACCTCTCTGTTCGTCTCACCGACAACTTCATGAATGCTGTTGAAAGAGGAACAGAGTGGCACCTCCTTGGAAGAGGTCCAGTGAAGAGCGGTTCTCCGTACGTGAATGTGTATGGAGACCAGGCCGAACTGATCAAGACGATCCCTAACGCTAAGACTCTCTTCCGACAGATCGCACAGCATTGTTGGGAGTCTGGTGATCCCGGAGTCCAGTTCGATGACACCATCAACAGCTGGCATACCTGCCGTGCGACTGATCGGATTAACTCGAGCAATCCTTGCTCGGAGTTCCTCTTCCTCGATGACACTGCCTGCAATCTGGCTTCGCTCAACCTGTTAAAGCTGCTAGACATGGACGAGATCGTTCAGGCTACGAAGATCATCTTCACAGCCATGGAAGGCTGGGTCTCAAATGCGAGTTACCCGACGCGTCGCATTGCTGAGATGTCTCACATGTATCGTCCCCTGGGACTGGGGTATGGAAACCTAGGTGCACTCCTGATGTCGAAGGGTATTCCTTATGACTCGGATGACGGCCGACTACTGGCTGCTTCGCTTGCCAGTTTGATTTCGGCGACAGCCTACTACCAGTCCACTGTCCTTGCCGACGAGATGGGTGCGTTCATTGGCTTTGCTAAGAACGAGAAGATCATGCGCGCGGTGATGCAGAAGCACAGTGAAGAAGCAAAAGGCATCGAGGTGCAGGCCGAGGGAGAGGACCCGAGGTCCGAGGTATACCTGATCGCGCAGCTCGCATCGATGACCTGGAATGCTGTAACTTCTTCCGATAGGAAGTACAGGAACTCACAGGCTACTGTCATCGCTCCGACTGGAACGATCGGTCTCGTCATGGACTACGACACTACTGGTATCGAGCCATACCTAGCCATAGTTCAGCACAAGAAGCTCGTTGGTGGTGGTGAACTGAAAATCGTCTGCAGCCAGGCTGAGTCTGCCTTGTGTGCTCTGGGGTACCGAGGAGAGACTCTTAAGAAGATCCTTGTCGAGATGGTGAGGGGTACCCCGCTCGAAGACATCAAAGAACTGGACTCTGAGCACTGGAATGTATTCAAGACCAGCTTGGGCTCTGCTACCGGAGCATCGCGGGTGTTGTCCTGGCAGGCTCACATGGACATGCTATCTGCAGTCCAGCCGTTCATCAGCGGATCGATCAGCAAGACCGTAAACATGCCTAACAGCGTCACAGTGGAAGACATTGAGAAGGCCATCAAGTACGCCTGGGACACCAACCTGAAGTGCGTAGCTATCTACCGTGACGGGTGCAAGATGTTCCAGCCGACGTCTACGACGTCGGGGGAATCCAATGAAGAGCAGGTAGCTCTAGTCCAGACTACCCATGACAGCGGTGTTGAGATCCTAAACTCAGCACCTACTCGTAAGGGTCTTGCTGCCCGTCGAACAGGAGACACCCTCAAGTTCAAGGTCGGGGGCCACAAGGGGTACCTAACCTCGAACATCTACCCGGACGACAAGGAGCTGGCCGAGATCTTCACCAAGATCGGAGACCAAGGAGCTGCGATCGATGGCTGGGCTGCTTGTTTCAGCATTGTGTTCTCGGTAGCTCGACAGTACGGGATACCCCTCGAGGTCCTGGTGTCCTCGATCAAGGACATGGCCTTCGAGCCCCAAGGATTCACAGCTGATCCCGAGATCCGCAATGCTCCCAGCATCCCGAGCTACATCGTTCGCCGGCTTGCCCTGGATCACCTCGATGATGAGGCTCTTGATCGTCTTCGTCTCCGACGTCCTACTCCTGAGGGAGATCTTCCTGAGCTCTATAATGAGGGCCAGGAGACAGTGGGTCTCCCTGAGACCTCTTCACAGGCCTCAGGAGAGACGATCGTTCCGAAGGACCCTGCGGCACAGGTCAGTCCCTCGGGACGCGTGTGCCCCGAGTGCTACGGCTTTGAGGTGTACCTTGTAGGTGCAGCTAACTGTATCCAGTGTCAGTCGTGCGGTTGGGAGGAGGGTGGCTGCACGGGGTGACCCATGCAGCAATGGCTTTGGGAACGACTTGAACTACCAATCTACCTACTCGTAGCAGCAACCTGCTGCGTCGCACTGGGACTTGTCCCTGCCTTCCTTTGGGATTGCAGGGACATTTTCGTGCGTTGGTGGAATAAGAGGTAGGCCAGACCTCGAAGGCGAAAAGACTGGCCGGTACCTGGGCTGATCACCAGGTCCCCCTGACGTCCTCTTTAGGTAGAAAAATCCACAAAAAATAGATGCTCGACTTCAACATCGATGCCTTCCGAGAGCTGGACTGTGAGGAGGGAGACTATCAACCCGGAATGTACACCGAGGGAGTAGGAGATGTGGTCTACCTTAGAGGCTCACCTCAAAGCTTCGGCGTCATCGTGGGGTACACAAGGTTCATCAACAAAGAGATGGCTTTCGCTCATCTGAACCAGGTACATAGTTATGGAAACAGAGAAAAGGGAGTCACGAGAAGCGAGAGCCCCTCATACTCCCGTCTCCGTTCTGTTCAGTATAACGCTCAAGTCTTCTCGAAGATTAGCGAGAAACCAGTCAATGGATGGAGTCATGCATGTAAGTACTGGAAAGACCTAAGTAGTTATATATCGCCTGTCAAAGACCTAAGTAGTTATATATGGCCTGCTGGTGGTGAGATCGTAGTCGTGAGACACCCAATCAAAAAGCGTGGTAAGGATAGATCCGTCTTCCGCTGTCACCACGAAGAGCACATCGTAGGCTTTGCTCGCGAAAAGTACTGGACTGATCGAGAGAGAGATCTTATCCAGAGGCGCTGGAGAAGAGCTCTTGCGCTATGAGCTACCGAACAGGTAGATGGTTCAGGCTCCTACAGGATAAGAGTCAGAACCCCCTGTTTCCTGAGCCCTCAAGCCTCTCCCTTGTCCTCTCCGATTGTAGAGGAGATGGAATGCTCTTCGCTCCTGTGATGAGAGAGTGGTTTATCTACACCCCAACGGAGCGGACAGTAGAGGTGAAGGAGATCAACCACACCTGTTCCGATATCCGATGGTTCATCGGGCGCTTGATGGCGCCCGTGAATAGTGATCCAGTACTCCCGCGGATCCCGCACGATCGGCTAATCGTATGGTCGAACAAACCAGAGCTAGTCGAAGGGAACATCATCCTTGCCAGTGCAGAACCTGATCACGAGTGGATGGTGTACATGGCATGGGTTCGATACGTTCGAACCCGTTCCACTGGTAAACAAAAGGGCGGCCGGTTGCGGAGAAGCTACGGGACCTGGTTCGAGAGGACCTTCCCAGAAGAAGAGAACCCGATCAATGGATATGACGACTAAGCGGTACGGATTGACGCTATCGACAGTGAATGCAGTGCTCGCAGACATGTTCGGATATGGATCCGCTGTCGCCACTGGGTTCATTCGTAGAGTGGAGGAGTGCAATGAGAAGCACAACCCTACGCTCTCGATCGATCGCAATGGGACTCTGCGTTACAACCAGGAGTTCTTTACTAAGTACGTCAACACGGAGAACAAGCTGAAGGAAGCCATCTTCCATGAGCTACTCCATCCCGTACTGGGAGACATGCATCGTCGTTTCTCCTACATCGCTAACCTCGCTTCGGACATGATCATTAATGTCCTGGTCACGAAGACCTTGGGACATGGTGATCTCTTCCAGGAGCTGTACCCGGACACCTTGCCGGGTCCTTCTAAGCTGCAGCCAGGCGAGATCGATGAGGTAGGGGGACTACTTCGTCCCAACGTGAATGTGACGGGTGAAGCAGCGAAGTTCCAGGGCATCCACAACAAGCTCTGGGACTGGTATCAGGATGACTCCCCGAGCTCTGTCTACGACCCTGAGCTCGAGGGCATGCGTATGCAGAAGCATGAGTTCGAATCTATCGAAGAGATGCGAACAATCATGGACATCATGCTGGCCCACAAGCAGGCCAGGCCTGTGCTCCTGATCGGTGGGCACGGACATACCCTAAACGACATGGGTGGGCAAGGTGAAGCGATGGACTCTTCACTCCCGGTGTCTGGTGCAGGTGGGTCAGAGGGTATCGACGACGATATGAAATCGATCCTCTCCGATTCCATGGTGGAGGTCATGTCGAAGCAGGCAGGGTACGGCGACGACCTGATGGACATGGCTATCCGTGCGATTAAGGCCAACGTCTCCCTGGTGAAGGAACTGCTGAAGGACTTCACTGCAGCCGCGGAGTTCAATTCCTTCAAGCGGTACATGAAGACGACCCACTCCCGCAGGCAGGTCTTCCCCCGGAAGATCGCCAGGACCGACGCCGTTCTCCTTGGTGCTGGAATAGTCCCGGTCTTCTGGAAGACCGAGAGGAATGTATTCAACCCCAAGAAGGATGGCATCAGTGTCTTCCTTGACGTGTCCGGCAGTGAGTGGGACACGTTGCCCATGACGTTGGGCTTTCTTAAGGCGGTAGACAACTTCACCGATGGTGTCTACCAGTTCAGTAACAAGGTCGTGAAGACCACACTCAAGGAGCTGTTTGGATGCGACGGTGTTGCGAAGATCGATACGACTGGTGGGACGGATTACAACTGCATAGCAGAGTACTGCGTTCAGCACGAACTGAGGAAGATCGTAGTGATCACGGACGGGTACGCAGGGATGTCCCCGGAGAATCAGAAGAAGGTCCTGTCGCAGGTGACGCATGCGTGCGTGATCTACACGGATAACCACACACGCGACGAGTTCTGGAGGAAGAACTACCACCGGGACTACTCCATCCACGACCTCTTCAAGGCCTGTTGAAATGGTGAAAGAGAAAACCGCAGCAGAAAACCGGCGCAATCTTGTTGCCCGTCGAGTACAGCAACCCGAGCTTTCTCGTGAGAAACCTGTCTGTAACCATCGCAAGGTGACACGGATCACTGGGAACAACGTCGTGCTCAACGATATGTTCGGCGATCATCCTGCCCCCTCTTTGCTTTGGTGCAGACGATGTGGTGCAATTCGTGTAACAGGGTACTACTGGCATGTTCCCTTTGGGAATCTTGGCAGGATCAAAGAGCCCTACGTAGACGGCGCACCTACTACCGAGAGCTGGAAAACAATCCCAAGCCTCAAGGGTGACTATCAAGCATCCAGCTTAGGAGCTATTCGTCGCGCTCGTGCTGGTGCACATACTTATCCGGGAAAGATCATCAAGCCCTTTGTATCCAATGCTGGCTACGAAATGGTGGTGTTAACCCTGAATAAGAGTCACGTCAATAGGACTGTTCATTCGCTTGTTGCAGAGGCATGGATTGGACCTTGCCCTTCGGGCAAGGAGATAAACCACAAAGAGGGGAACAAGCTCGACAACCGAGCAAATAAGCTCGAGTACTTGACTCCCAAGGAAAACACGATTCATGCTCAACAGCTAATCTTAGACAGACACAACGACCGCCATCCAAGCTCCAAGCTGTCCCTAAAGCAGGTAAAGGAAATGATGGTCGCTCTATCTAAAAGAAGAGCACTTGCCGAAAGTTGCGACAGCCCTACCGAGACTGTCATCGCTCTTCGAAGAGCTGGACTGACCTTCAAAGACATAGGTCGATCCTTCAAGGTTTCCTGGTCAACAGTCAAGGCAATGAACGACGGGAAAACCTGGAAGCGTTTCCAGTACCTGATGTATCAAGAGAAAGGCAGGTAGGTGTTGGACTTTGAAGTCACGGCACTAGTGGTGCGTCCGCCTAAGAAGGTGTACCCCTTTATCCAGTACCACAACATACAGATCAGGGCCGAGGTCTTGAAGCCAGCTCAAGAGAACACGCAGGTTCTGGTCAGCTTGAGCACAATGCACCAAGCCACTCCCTTCCAACAGATGATCATCAACGCGGAAGAGGACTACCCGACGGCAACCAACATCTGTCTTGAGTGGAAATACGTGGACGGATGCTGAACCTCGTGATCGAAAGCCGGCGAGTACAAGTAGACGTTAGGGTCATTAGCACTACTCAGGTAGACAGCGAGACAAGAACGTTCAACGTAGGGATCGTGGTAAGAGATCTAAAGATAGATAAGACCATCCTCGACACAAAGCAGCGTATGAGATTAGACGTTGCTCAAGGCGTAACGATTAGTTTCGATTGCACAGGTACGGGGGAGTAGTGCTGACTCTTAGAATCCAGAATCGAGAGATAGTACTAACCCTCAAGGTTATTGGCCATCTAGGTTGGGATGTGAATTCTAAGAAGCAGTACCACGTCGACGTTGATGCTACCGATTCAGAGTCGGGAGTAACCCTGATGACTCAGAAGATAACTCTAGTCAGGGGTGACGAACACAAGATCGGTATCAGGCTTGGCTGTATTGGAGAGGAAGAAGTAGATGTGGTTCCGCAGGAACAAGATGAAGGTCTTCACTGAGGTCCTCGAAGAGAGGATCAAGGACCTTGATGATGCAGCTGGACATTTCTATGTCCAAGACGGAGCACCGCGTGCTTGTGCAAGGTGTGGTCATGCCATCCCCTTGCCCGGTGTGATGATCCCAACAAGGATTGAGCCAAAGTCTGGCTCTCCTGTGTCTCCCAGTGGGTATCCCTACGAAAACCAAGTGGCTTACTCTCAGTACCATCGTGCGTGCGCAATCCTTGAACTCTTAATCAAACCTGACCTATCGAAGTTCATTCAGACCCAACCAAAGAAAGACGAGAAACAAAGATGAGCAGGATCCTCGATGAAATCGGGGTCTTTGGCTACAAGATCGATGAGGAGAACAGAATCCTCGCCGGTCTCGTGACAGGAGATCCCCAACTCTTTATTGGCCGACATGGGTCGGCCAAGACCATGCTGGCAGAGCAGATCGCTCGTGCCCTCTACTTCGATCACACCGAGGTAGAGGAACACACCAACGAGAATGGCAAGATCACCAAGAAGAAGGTGCCTTACCTTCCCTTCGTTGCCTACGACGCCAGCAAGGCTGCCTTCGAGGACGTTATCGGGTTCCCGAATCCGAAGGACCTTCAGCAGGGGAAGATGTCGTTCGTTCCTGGACCTGTGTCCGTGTGGAACAAGAAGTTCGTCTTCATCGACGAGATCAACCGAGCTGAGGCCGACATGCAGTCCAAGTGGCTCGAGGTTGTGAGGTCGAAGCGGATCATGGGGTATGAGACTCCGATCACGTTCGTCTGGTCTGCCATGAACCCCAAGGGATACGAGGGTGCGAATGATCTGGATGAGGCCCTTGTTGGTCGCTTCGCGAACTTCATCTACGTCCCGGACGTCTTGGACCTCAGCGAGACAATGCGAGCGCAGATTGCTGCACGCGTTGGTCAGGACGACTCACCTGCAATCAAGGAGTGGTTGGGTGACGGGGGCAAGAAGACCGTTCAGGTTGAGAGCCCGGTCGACTACAAGAAGCTTGGCACCTTGCTTCGTAAGATCCTCACCAAGGCCGCGAAGCAGTACATGAACTTCATTGAAGAGGGTCGTGAACGTCAGGCTCGTGGTCAGCAGGACAAGGTCGCGACATGGGTTTCCTACTTCGCGAACACTCTTCGTGCCCAGAGCTCCACGAAGAGCAACGAGAAGGGTGACGAAAGCATGAAGGGGACCGAGCCCATCCTTCTGGATGGTCGACGTCTCGGCATGATTCGACGTCAGATCCTGGCAGTTCGTGCAGTTCAGATTGTACGTGCCAACATGCTTCACGAACCGTTGCCCGACATGCGTCGTGCTGCAGAAATCGCAGTGAAGGGTTCCATTCCCACCGGCGTAAACGCCGAGGGTGGTGTGGACGAGAATGCGATCGGTATCGTGGATAAGTCCTTCCGTGCACTTGAGAACTTCTGGGCCGAGCAGAAGGATGAACGTCTCTTCAAGCTGGTCGTTGAACTGACCTCATCCAACGACCTCACTCGACGGGTAAAGATCCTTCTGACCGAGAACATCGACGAGCTTACAAAGAACTCGGAGTGGACTCGTGTCTGCAGCGAAGATCACAGCCTGGATCTGAGCGTTCTGTCCTTCCTCTCTGCCATGATCGAGAGTAAGCACCCTGGAAGTATCCCGGCTAACGTGCTGAGCCAGCTGAGTCAGCACGTAGATGAAGAGGTCCTCAATCCCAAGATCACCCCGCTGCGTGAGCAGCACATGGAGTACGCCGACCGTCTGACCAAGGCGATCGAGAGGTACAAGGGTGAGGACCAGCTTCCCCACCGTTTGATGGCAATTGCTCGGGTGAACACGTTCATCCAGGAGACCTCGGAGGCAGACACGGATGCCATCGCAGATAGTGTGGTCAAGCGATTGGAGAAGGAGATCAAGGTCTCCTGTAGCCATCTCACGGACCTGATTGAAAGCGGAGTTGTCAGATGATCCAAGTAGTTGAGGCGACCTTCATTCCCCATACCAAGGGACTGATGGGATCAAAGCACATAGGACGACTCGGTCTCGAGATCGTGGATGTTCCCCTCTACGAAGCGATTCGTGGAGGATACTACCTCGCATCTCCAAGGCAGAAGGACTCCAATGACCAGAACCTTCTCAAGACATCAGTAATAGACAGCGGTCTTGAGCAGAGCATTCCTGCGACTGTTGATTCAGGTATTCCCATCCTTGATTGGATGGGTACCTTCATCGCAACACACGGTGCTGGGTATCTGAATCGAACGATGACGTTCGAGACAGACCGCAGTAAACTGCGGCACTTCCAGACCGTAGAGTTCGTGAAGAGTGTGCCGTCTACGGTGTCTGCACTCTTCAAGTTGTTCGACAACAAGGATTTGTGCGCGGTTACCGACCGTGCGAACTACCCTGACCTGGTGAAGATGGCTTTGGATAAGGCCAGCAAGACCTGGGATAGGAAGTTCATTCAAGATCTGATCACATGTATCTCCCGTGGGTCTGCCCACGGGAAGTTTGTGAGTTGGGCTGATGTGAAGGCCCATACCTATGCTCTGAAGCCCGAACTCAAGGGGAAGCTGAAGTCTTGGGATGACTTCTACAACCTGGAGCTGGAGACTATCTTCGAGCCGGCAGACTTTGACCAGAAGGATGACGTTGTAATTTCGACCATCCTGAAGGATCACCTGATCAGTACAGATGCTTTCTTCGAGACGTACTGTGTTGACGGTCTATATGACACGAACAAGAAGTACCTGCATTGGTCATATGTAGCTCCGCAGAAGGAGAAGAAGCCGCTCCCTCACTGGACCATTAACCTGGACATCCCGGGGAAGGTCATCAACTGGCAGGTGGACTACTCCACGAACACAGCTCAGCTTCAGCCTGAGAACGGTACGACCTACAGCAACCTTCAAAAGGCTATGGCTAAGGCCCCGGCCGGGACTCCTTCCTTTAACTCTCTTCCGTACAAGATGGACTGGAAGGATCTGAACAAGATCTTCAAGGAGATCATCCCGGTGAAGATCGAGACCGGCTTGAAGGTAGCGTGTGAGACACAATTACCTCCGGTCCTGACGTTTCCTCGTGTCGCTCCTATCCGTGAGGTAGCACCGTCTGCAATCGCGCATCTCCTTGGGGACTTTGGTCGTAAGATCAATAGTTCCAAGAAGGCAGAAGCAACCAAGGCCTTTATCCAGCTACTCCAGGATCTTTATCCCTCCTTTGAGGAGAAGATGAATGACTCTATGGAAGGAACACCCTTGATTCGGGTGTCTCCTGCGAAGGTAGATAAGAAGTGGCAGACTATCCAGAGTCAGGTTCTTCCTGAGTATCCGTATGAGCTACTCACGAACTACCTGATGGCCTTCTACCTCTGTCGACACATGCGAGGAAAATCTATCCTCGAGGCGGAGTATGAGTCAGATCTGTACACCCCGGAAGGTATCTTTGGGGATCTCACGAAGAGTGGGTACCCGCCTAAGGACGCGAACTTCGGAGCGTCCAGGAATAGAGACAAGGACGGAAACCAGAAGGCGATTGAAGCCTTGGCTTTCGTGTGTCCCTTCGGTGTCCCGAAACCCCTCTCTTCAACGGATTGGCACCCCGACATCCGAGAGAACGTTGTCGAGTCTGAAAACGCAGTACGACTCGACCAGGAACTGCAGGTCGATGGGGTTGATGACCTGCTCAAGGACTTGATCTGATGAAAGACCCTCTGGATGCCTTCGCTCAACGTGTAGTAGTTGATGACTCGGAGAGTTCTGGACCCGACATCTTCACGAACGCAGATACCGCTGTAAGAAGCGGGGCAAAGGTAGCCCAGAGAGCGCTCCCTAATGTGGCTGGCTCCGGTCCTATTGATCGGATCCAGAACCATGTGTGGGCGCAATTAGAGGATGGGGAACACATCCTCCCCTACCCTCCCTACGATGAGGTTCTCTACCGGCCGGAGATCGCAGAGCTCCTAGCTGATTGCTTCACCATCGTCGACAAGTACAGAGAGAATGGGTACGACGCTAACGCTAACACCGTAAGCGAAGACATCCTTAGGCTCAACGGCAACCTGGTTCATATGGCAGGGGTCATCGGATACATGAATGCATCCGCTGAACATGCCGAAGCCCAACGTCGAGCGACTAAGTCGAGGACCTACATTCTGGCCAAGAAGGCACGGGATGACATCAGTGCTCATATCACAGATGGAGAGGCCCTCCAACTGGGACACACGGCATCCCTTACCGCCCTCAAGAACGCAAAAGCCGTTGGACTAACGGCTGCGACATTAAGAAACGCTTTCTATGGACTGCGCAGCTTCTCGGAAGAGCTGAGCAGGATCGCAAACCGAAACCACAAGACGGAAAAGAGTCTGAGCTATGTCAGTTGATTTCCCCCCGACGCCGTCGGCACGTCCGAATAAGCCGACCAATCCCGAGAAGCTCAAGATCATGCTTCCGCATGAGATGGAGCTTTTCTTCCCGATCGATCCCGACTGGGCTGTTGTCGGTGCCATGGTGCACCCTCGTAGTGGGTCTCTTATTCTCCAGACCCGCCAGGACGGTGTCGCGGTCGAGACGAACCCCATCACGGGTGGTCGTTTCTCGATCGCCATTGAGGAAGAGCCCAAGGTCATTGGCGAGATCGCGAACGACCTGATGCAGTACTTCAAGAACCGCGGGACCCGGTGTGACATCGGGTACTATTCGTCCTCGACGAGCGAGATGAAGATCCTCCGCAGTACCGAGGAGAAGGCGAAGACCTAAATGCAGCGACGGCTAGCCCTGCCCTATGAAGAAACCCTGGCAGTAGTCCAGGAGATCAGCAACCTTGCTCGAAGCGTGAAGCACCAGGCAACGGCAGGGCTAGCGATGATGCTCTTCGTTGATGAGAAGACAGCTCGAGAGTGTTACGGGTTTGATTCTCCCCTTCTTGTCATGAGGGCCCAAGGCCCTCTCTCTATCCTCCAGCTCTCGATCTCCTGTGCGGAGATCAATATGCAGGATGGATGGAAGGCTGCAATCGATCCGTACAAACTTCTTGGTGCACTGAAGTACATCAAGAGGACGAAGCCTAAGGATGTACAGATCAACGTCCTTAAAACGGGGATCAAGATCGGTAAGATCACGATCCGCACAGAGGACGCCCAGGTCTTTAAGAATCCTCCGCCCGGCGTTACCGACGCGAAGGTAGTGAGCACTACACCCAACCCTTATACAGCCGTGCTTCGTATCGGTCACTGTGCAGGGGATGACTCCATACCTAGCGTCGCAATCCTCTCGGGTCAGATCTTGGCAGCACGACGATCACAAGCCATCGTCGTGGACTGTGAGATCTTTCCCGCTACAGACAAGAGGAAGGTGATGGTGCCTGTCAAGGAGCTATTGAGAGTCAAGGCACTGGACGACACGCTGCAGGTACGACTCTCTGAGGAGTATCTGGTGTTTAGGGGAGAGGCTAACCTTCTTGCCATCAACATTCAGCGATGGTCCCGAACTATGGATGAGGCTCTCGCGTTCTTTGGCAATGCCTCCTTTGTTGACCAGGTCAGCGTTAATAGGCTCTCTTTATTCGAGTCCTTAAAAGCAGCCAAGAGCATCCTCGGTTCTGAAGCTGATGCTGAATTGTCCTTTGCTGATAATGAAGGACTCCTCCGTTCCACGGAGGAAGGAAATGAAGGAAGCTTCACGTTCGAGTGTGCTGTTAAGAGTAAGAAGAAGTACTCCCTTGGATTGGTAGTACGCATGCTTCTCGACGCCATCACCTATGCACCTGAACCCGACATCGTCTTCAAGATCCCGGACCTCAGTGCTGGTCCGGTCAACATGATCCACCTGGTAGACTCGGAGTCCCATGAGGTTATTGGCCTTGGAATGACAGGCCAACTCCGGGACGAGAATGCCGGCGCGTAAGAAGAAGAAAGCGAAGAAGAATAAGCGGGACTTTGCAGGAGAGCTGTTGAAGACAGTGCGCCTGCTCTACAAGTTCTACTTAACCACTCCTCATTGGAAAGCCGTAAGGATGCGTAGGCTTCGCGCTGCGCACTTCCAGTGCGAAGAGTGTGGTGAGCACAAGACCATCCTGGATGTACACCACCTTCATTACAGGAGCTTAGGGAGAGAGAAGAATAAAGACCTGAAGGTCCTCTGTCGACCCTGTCACAAAGACGCCCATGCTAAATCTTGAGATGTTCATAACCGACGAGGAGAAGAGCTACCGAATCTTCTCCTTGAACGAACACGGTAAGGAGCAGGTAGCACTCATAAGACTAGAGACATGATCGAAGTCGAACTGTACGAGGTAGGGGTTGTTGACTACTACGTGATCTTTATTCGTGGTCCGAACACGAAACTCTTTGGACGAAGAGAATACAAGGATAGATGGATACGTTGGGGAGAAAGAGAGAAACTCAACGAAGCCTTGGCTAAGAAGAACGACTTAGAGAATGCTGGAGATTACGAAGTGAGAATCGATGAGATAGCACGCATCAGGAGACGCATTGCTTAACCTCGATTTCAACATCCCGGTGTACGAATCAGTCAAGAGCGACTCGGATGGGTACTCGGTAATAGGTACGATAGGAGACACGACTCACCTCATTGCTACCTTTACCAGAGAAGAGAACGCCTTGATAAGAGGAACGGCCGAAGCGAAGCTCGTAAACGTAGATTCCGAACCTGTATGGGACACAGTCCGAGTGGTAGTTCCTCTCATCATTTGGGGACACAGTTTCGGTTCCCCCTTCAAGAAGTACCGATGCAGAGCGAAAGGCTAGTAGATGTGGTTCACAGGGACAGTCCAAGCCTATAAGTTCATCGAACGGAAGAAGCTCACTCGGAAGAGCTACGTGAAGTGGCTTTGTGTGCGATCCCGCCTGAACTATCCAGGCTGGGCATACGGTGAGCCTCTTGACGGATTCGAAGTGAGCTTCTGGTACTACAAGAACCAGAAGTTCAAGTATGGAGGGGTGGAGCTTGAGCACCCTGACATCCGAGAAGGAGATATCCTTCAGTGCAATGGGCACGTCTCTACTCGGACCTTCAAGAAACAAAACGGAGATAGGGTATGGATGCTCACTCTGCACGCTGAAGCTGACACTGGCTTTACGATCGTAGCGAGAGCGCCTGACCTGGTTGATGACAGGCTGGAGCGCCAGCTAGAAAAGACGAACAAAAATGCAGTCGGACTCCCCCCACTATCCGGAAAGATCCCCGACACTATTCGACCCTCAGACGGATACTGTTTACGACCTGGAACACGGGCTGTCGAAGCGGATGGTCTTCAAGGACCAGACGGGAAAGACTCTGGTGACTCCGAACGGACAGGAGGCTCGCCTGTATCACCTGTGGAACTCGTCAGCGAGAGGGATCATGGGCCTCTCACCGGTGAACCCTCAAGTGGTCCTTTCGGAGGGGATCCTGGGGCTGGTGGGAAAGGAAGCTTCTCTTACGGCTGATCCTGCTGTCCACACAGCACAACAGGTCATGAACCAGTTCTGCATCGGTCTTGGCCTGTACTTTGCCCGTAAGCACGTACGAGTGGAGATCGAGAGCGACACCCTTAGCCCCGAAGAGATCGAGAAGGTCAGGAAGAAGTTCGGCAATGACGAGGGAGAATAAGGGCCTCATCGACTACACGATGTTCAAGGAGTGGGAGAAGATCAACACGGACATCCAGAGGATGGTCGACTGGCAGTACCACTGCCGGAAAACTGAACCCAATCTCTTCCTTGGGTGTTGGGAGGAGTGGATCAGGACCAGCCTGAATCCCCTCATCAGGGAGATCGCTCCTGCCGTCGCTCTGAATGGTGGATGTATCAGGACCATTGAGTCTCTTTTTGAGAGAGCACTCCTCATGGGCTACTTCTTCGGCACTCGTCGATACGAAGGCAGCATCGAGGACATGGACCCGATGCTGGCCCAACCAGAAGAGGACGATGACGAAGAGAATCTCCCGGATACAGGAGGCTTTAGCTCCCGTGATTTCCTTCTGTGAACCAGCTCTTCGTCCGGTTCTGTGTGTCCTTTGGCTCCGCCTTAGGCAAAGCCTTAGTGCGTGAAGCAGCATGGATGACAGTAAAGGCAGCGCGTCAACGGATTGAGAGCAGAGACAGGTATTGTAGGCAGACCAATACGCGTCCTGCCATTGACATGGAGCAGCGTCAGGGTATATGGATTCCGAAGGACGAAATAACCTACGGACCATAAGGAGCCCCAATGCCTGACGTTAACTCACTGTCCATTCGGATCATGTTTCAAGGAGAAATCACCTCCGCCCTGGTGGCGAAGTGGAATGATTCAGGTGATGCTGGACCTCTTACGGTTTACGCAACGGAAGCTACGACGGAGCTTCAGAAGCGCATCCTCCTGACGAATTCCAACGCTGCGAACCTGATCGTGACCAGCATCAACCTCACTACTGCCAGTGCGAAGGTTGCTGACCTCATTCTTGTTGGTGGTCCGATCGCCATCCCCCCGAACGCCGTAGACATCAACGTCCCGATCAAGTTCATCTTCGGTTCAGGCGTTTCGGCTCCGGTAGCCCTTGATGAGATCAACGGCACCATCGACCTCGTAATCGAAGCGGTGGCCTGATGTCGGTCATCAGGCTTGACCCGAGCTCGCCTGAGGCAGCTGACCTCAAGAATCAGGCGAAGCCTGTTCCGGTCCGCGTGTCTTACATGTGGATGAAGTTCCTGACGCCTCTGATGCTTGTGCTCACTGCCCTTGGCGGTGTAATGACAGATGCTTACATCACGCTGTCTAATCAGATCAAACAGGAGATGGAGATCGCCAACTCGAAGTTGGAAGGTCCCAAGTTCACTTCGCAGTGGGTAGCGTTCGCCCTGAATGAGAGTGCCGGCTTGACCTGGACTCTCCCGCTGATCGACGGAACAGCTACTGTCGAGAAAATAGAACTGTTCTTGAACGACATCAATGGGACAGGACGTGGGCCCTTTACCCCAACACTGGGAACTGATGGTGTTTACACCTATCAGTTTCAGCAATACCAGGATCTCCTCAACGAGGATGGCGATCAGTACTCGAGACCTCGAGTAGTTGTCACCCTCAAGAGTGAAGATGGGACACTGAACGAACGAACCGTGCACTCACGCTTCCGCCTAAGCCCAAAGTAACGGGTCTATTCCGGCACTTGTGCCTCGAAGGTCTACCGTGTGAGGCCCAGCTTCGGCTGGGTCTCTTTTTATTGGAGAAACATGAAAGACGTAATGCTCGACATCGAGACTCTCTCGAGTGGGTTGGACGCATGCATCGTGGCTATCGGTGCAGTAAAGTTCGACCTGTTGACAGGAGAGACTGGTGACCGCTTCGAGAGACTCGTGAACCTTGACCAGCTTGGCTCTGAAATTAGTCCAAGCACAGTGGTGTGGTGGACGACTCTTTCAGAAAGAGCTCAAGCTCAGCTCACAGAAGAACCGCGGATCCCCCTGGTCACGTGTCTCGAGGACCTCAATGAGTTCTACGGCAACATGGACTGCCTTTGGACCAACGGTCCCATCTTTGATGAGCGTGTCATGAGGGACGCGTATAGACGTCATGGGATAAAGGCTAAGTTCCACTTCAGGGACAGCCGATGTTGCCGGACTATCCGAGACCTGGCAAGACGAAAGGGATGGGTACCGCCGGCCGCAGGGTTTGAGAGGACAGAATCAGAAGCTCACAATGCTATAGCCGACTGTGTCTACCAGATCAACTGGGTCTGCGATGCCTGGAAGGTGATCCTTGGCTCAGCGTGACCACCGGAAGAGCACACGTGCTATAGGAGATGCTCTTGAGGAACATGTCCTTGAGACCTTGCCCAACACCACAAAGACAAAGGGATCAGGATCTGTTCGTGGTGATGGTGACATCCACCACCCGGTCTACATGGTGGAATGTAAGACTAAGTATGGATCTGATGGAATCTCTATTACGAAGCTGGAGCTTCGTAAGGGAATGCAGCAGGCCCTGAAGGTCCAACTCAAACCTATGTTCGTCATGAAGAACGGACTCGGTCAGATCTGGGCATGTATTCCTTACAGAGACATGGTCAACCTGCTCTATACAGAAGACGAGGAAGAGAATGCTTGATGGAGTAACCCTCCCCAACGACCAGAGGCAGAAGGTCCTGATGGTTCTTCATACTGCGGAGATGGAAGTGCTGGTTGCAGACAGACCTGTCACCTTCGCAATGCAGAATATCCCTGGCTTGAAAGGAGACGTGATCTTCAAGATTACACTTGAAGCCGACGAGGCAGACAAGAAGCAGTTCCTGGAGCGCATGGAGATGATCGCGATCGATCCGGATCTTCTGGCGATCGGGAGCTGTATGCATGTGGCTCTGTACAAGCCGCTGGAGGATAGCGATGGCAGCAAAGAAGAAGACCAAGAAGAAGACGACACCTTCTAAGGGAGACCCCATCGATGCGGCAGCGAATGCCCACGATATTCTCCAAGCCACGCTTCAGGAATTGAGAGATACCATCCCGGACTTCCGTGGTGGGTTCGGTAACGAACCTGAAGTCCAGAAGATGATGGAGATTCCATTCTTCAAGACCCCTATCGCTGCACTTAACCGCGCTATGGGTGGTGGCATACCTGGTGGAAGGTGGACTACCATCTTTGGCCCGGAGAAGGTTGGTAAGACCAGCATCTGTGGTCAGACCATCGCGATTGATCAGGAGCTGCATCCGGATGGACGCTGGGCCTGGTTCGATGTTGAAGACACGTTCGATGAGCGATACATGTGCGCACTTGGTATGGACATGAGCAGGCTCATTCTTGTACCGGCCGGCCAGATCATGGAAGACCAACAGGACGCTCTGATCAAGCTGGTCAGGACAGGCTTTCTTCGTGGCTTCGTCATCGATTCAGTGGGTTCTTATGTAGCTTCCCAGGAGATGGTGAAGAAGAAGACGGGTGCGCTTAAGAGCATGAAGGATGACACCATGGTGGCTGTCCCTCGAAAGCTTTCGGAGTTTCTCCGTCGAGCTACTCCTCAGTTCTCTCGTCATAAGATGGCGCAGATCTTGATCGGACATAAGTACCAGGGCATTGGGCAGTTCCCGAAGATGGAACAGAAGGGTGGCAATGCCCTAAAGCACTGGGCTGGTATGCGCCTAGACATCTATCGCTCAAGGGATGATGCCCTCAAGAAGGCTGTGGTTCAGCCCGACGGACAGATGAAGGAATGCTTCATTGGGTTTAAGAGCACCATTCGTATCGACAAATCCAAGGTCTCTCCGACAGAGGGACAGGAGGTCGAGGTGCCCTTCATCCATGGCATGGGCTTCGACTCCGTCGAGTCCACCATCAGGACGGCCCTGGCTCTTGGTGTAGTTGAGACCCGCGGTGCTTATTACCGCCATGCCCTCTTCCCTGGAGAGAAGGCACAAGTACATGGCAAAGCCGCGACCAACCAGTTCATCCGAGAGAATCCCTCTGTCCTCTCCGCCATTGCAGATGAGATCCTTGCGGTCTCTGATGAGATGTTCGGACTAAAGAAGGTAGGAGAAGAGGTTGTAGACGCAGGAGATAGCGGTGTCCTGCAACTACCGTCCTGAGGACGACAACACGTGGGGTATCACGTTCATGCTGATAGCCCTGATCTTCATGGTCAGTATGCAAAGCTGCGGTGATAAGGACAAACAAGACCATCTGCACGAGGACATCTTGAGGCTCGAGCGGAAGATCGATGCCCTCTCTCAAGAGAGAAAGCAACCACATGCCCAAACAGATAAAGAGGGAAAGTGAACGGGACACCGAAGTACGAGAGGCTGGTTACAAAGCCGCAATCGACGATCGACTGGATCAATCTACCGATGTTCTCCGGGCGCTTGATCGGGAAGAGCAATCTCTCTTTTCAGATGCTTCTGGAGCAGGCGTCGAAGGATCTCTTCGCTAGCTACGGAGTGAACTGTTCAGGCTCTGCCAATACGCTTACGGAGACGGACGAGGGAGCACAGAGTGACTAGCACTGGAGAGAAACCTCTCTGGGAGCAGGAGACAGTGGGATCCCTTATGGAACCCCTCTCCTGGTTCACTGGAGCACACATGGCTCGTACCGTAGGAGACCTCGGTACGAAGCGTTCACTTTTCCTTGGGTGTTTATTGAACGACACCATGTACCTGAGGGCTCATCACACCATTGATGAGGAACATGAGAATTGCACCGAGGCTGCCATCAGCGCATTGGTACAGTCCTCCTCCTTTCTATTTTCCCAGGTGTCCAGCGGACACCTGACTCAAGACCAATTAAGAACGAAAATCGAGGAATTCATTACCCGATGAGAGGACCACATGCACATCGAACATGACATTGAGATTGGAAGCCAGGGGATGGTGAGCTCGGGCATTTACGCCCGTGTCATCATCAACTTCTGGTCGGCGGAGGCGTCACAAGGAGGAATCCGTGTCTTCTCCGGCCACGACATGCGCTTGCTCTATGACCAGAACAAGCAGTCGTGGTGGGTCGGCATGCCCCGCCGCGAGTACGAGGTCAAGGACCGCGACACTGGCCAGATGGTCAAGCGTCACCAGCAGCTCTGCTGGATGTTCCCCGGCAACCAGCAGGAGTATGCCCGGTGGACTCAGCAGGTCGTCACGGCTTATCAGAAGAAGTGCACCGAGAAGGGTCTCGCCGTTGGTGCTCCGGATCCGAACTACGGTGCTGAGCGTCGTGCCGCTGCTCAGGCTGCCGAAGGTGGTGGCGGTGGTGCCCCGGCCCCGGCCGCTCCGGCAATGGCAGCTCCCCCGGCTCCCGTAACGCCGGCAGCTCCCCCGGCTCCTGTTGCTCCTGTCGCTCCGGTCGCTCCTGTGGCGCCCGTAGCACCTGTCCCTGTGGCTCCGGTGGCTCCTGCCCCCGTAGCGCCCGCTCCTGCTGTCGGTGCTCCTGTAGTGCCTGTGGGGACTCCTGCAGCTCCCCCTGCACCCCCGGCTCCGTATGCCAACCCAACTCCCCCGGTTCCCGAGCACGGCGGGTTCCCTCACTAATCCACATAGCCCGGGCTTCGGCCCGGGCTGGATGCCCCTAATATGGGTCGACACATCATCTTCGAAGGTCCTGATGGGTCTGGTAAAAGTACCGCCATTGCGGCCACGCAGGATTGGCTAGAGGAAACCGGCCGTAAGGTCTGGGTTACAAACTCGCCTTCCTACTATCCGGTTGGAGCCATAGCTCGGAGCTACTTCACGAAAGCTGAAACGCTCTTTCCGGATGACGAAACTCGAGCTGCCTTTATTGGAGCTCTGTTTTCAGCAGACATGCTGGAACACGATGTTGAGATCAGGCGAAAGCTTACGGAAGAAGAAGGTGATGACATCTTCGTACTTCAGAGCCGATCCTGGATCTCTACCTACTGCTACCAGGCTAAGTGCAAGGGGATCCAAAGGTTCCTGTTGGATGAGGTCAGGCCTCGGGTGCATGCACCCGATGCAGTTATATTTCTCTCTGCAGACCTGGACCTGTGCATGGAGCGTGTTCGCTCACGTGACAAGGCCATTGTCGACATGTTCGAGAAGAAAGCCACACTGCAGCAGGTCATGGATCAATGGAATTTCCTCGGGAAATACCTGACAAACACGCACGTCCTTAGCTGCGACACTACTGAGGCTACTCCTGAAGAGACACTGGGTCGTATCCAGGACTTCTTCTCAGGCTGGGGCCTGGTTCACGGAGACTAGGTGTTAGACCTGGAAGTAAAGGGACAACCAGGGACCAGGTTCTCTATTGAAGTCAAAGCAAAGGACTTCGAGGACGAGGAATACCCTGTACAGGACCACTACTTTAAGAAGGCAAGCTACCAGTTAGTGAATGGCTGCCTTGTCATCACCCGAGATGGAGATCGTATGGTCTTCGCACCTGGAATGTGGGTCCACTTCACTGTGTCCCGGAGAGGACACTGGAAGGACACGTAGTGGCAACTAAATCCTGGAAGAACCATGAGAAGTCCGTTGCGGAGTTCTTCTTCACTAAGCCCCTGGGTCATAAGCCCCGGTTTGATGAAGAGACTCCCTCGGACATCTCGGTGAAGGTGAAAGACTGGCTTGAGGCAACGGCTCGGTATAGACCAACTGAACCTTGGGACTCCTTCATCGTAGAGTGCAAGTACCGAAAGAAGGACCAGGACGAGGCCGGCTGGCTTCGTAAGTTCTGGAAGTTCTACGATGGTCTCCCTGCTACGGTTGACACCAACATGCAGATCCCCGTGATGCTCTTTAAGGAGCGCTGGGGGATCGTAAGACTAGGCGACTGGTACGGGGTCTACCGGGCCATGTTCTCGAGCAGCTTGAGGAACGAGGCCTGGTTAGGACAGCTCATGCAGCTGTTCTATCTGAAACATACGAATCTCACCGCTCCTGCCTACTTCAGAGGATGGCTGGACGGTGTTGGAGAGATCGACACCGACTTGTACGGTCGAACTCTCCCTGTGATCTGCCTTGGTTCTTCAATCGCCCGGAAGGGCGATGGAGGAGGCAAGGTGATCATCTTCAATACAGACGCAGGAGTTCCTTAAGGAGGAAACATGCAGGAAGTTACCGTGAAGGTCTCCGACCTTCTTACTGAGCTCACAGGAAACCTGGCAAACCACCTGGAGACCTATGAGCGTGCTCGTGATGGATACCGGAAGCATGCCATCAAGACATTCAAGACCCAGCTGAAGCGCGCTGAAGATGGCGACAACTTCCGTGACAGCTGGCACCTGGATCCGCCGCAGGACCACAGCACGGACTACGAGGCAGCGATCGAGATGCTCAAGATGACCAAGAAGGCTGGCGTCGAGCAGATCGTGATCACTTACAAGGACTTCTGCCATTACGTGCGGGATGACTGGGGCTGGAAGGACAGTTGGGTCAGCAACACCAGCCAGTACACGTAGGAGAAGTCATGAGCGATAGCTATCACACTGATGAGGAGATCGAGAAGGGGGACATTGAGCACCTCGAGAAGATCGCGAAGTCCAGCTCGGCATTGGAGTCCATCAATCCCGACTATGCTTCTCGTCTGTTCAAGCTCATTACTGGACGTGATGTGCTGCTCGAGAATGCAGCTCTTATCTCCCCTCGCGAGCCGGTCCCGACTATCCTTGATCTTATCAAGCAGTGCGGTGACACAGCACATAGCAAGGGGTTTTGGGGAGCGCATCAGAAGCAAGCTCGACAGCTCGTCTACAAGGAGATCTTCGGGAAGAGCACTCCCAGTGACTTACCGGACAGTGAGTACGATAACTTCGAGTACGAGACCGCAGGAGGTTCAACTCTCTATGCACCCGAGGTTACTGAGGTTGTTGAGCATGTGGTCAACATCCTCGACAAGAAGATGGTGATCGGTGACCCGATGGTCTTCATGGGTCTGATGGTTACCGAGCTAGGTGAAGCCATGGAGGCGTATCGCCACGGGCTTCACGTTGGGAAGGACAGTGTGTCGGAGGAGCTGGCTGATGTTGTCATCCGCATCTTCGATTTCGTCGCTCGTTTTGGTCCCCGTTTGGGGTTCGAGTCGGACGACTTCGTTGGAATCATGTTGAGGAAGATGGCGTATAACACAACGCGTCCTCCTCTCCATGGCAAGCAGTTCTAGGAAAAGAACAGAGGAGGAACCATGACCCGAACGAAACCCGGATCTCTCTTGGCCTTTCTGGATGAGCGGTACGGTGGACGACCCACTGGCGGCAAGTATGCCGACAAGGCTCGTGTCATCCTGCCGATTCTCTTGGACAAGGAGATCTATACGCGGCGAGAAGTCGTTGGCAGCAAACTGGAGTGGAAACAGATTCGCTGCATCGAGAACGCGTTGATCCGCTATGACCAGAAGATCAAGAAGAGCAGTAAGCGGATCATGTATGCCAAGCGTGGCGAGGTCCAAGATGCTGTCCGCAAGATCTATGGTCTTATGCCGATCGAAGTGGATAACTATGTCACGGAGGCAGGCAAGATCCTGAACCGCCTCCGGACAGAGTTCAAGATCGCTTACCCCAGTCGCTTCATGGATGAATCCGTTAAGAACGGTGTGATTCGAAGCATTGCTGCAGCGCTTGGGAAGCACAACAAGGACATGCGTTACATCCGTCAGAGTGAGAAGGCGAAAAGTAACGACTCTCGTAGCCGCTCACATCACCCGGTGCTTAAGAAGGTTGAGCTGAAGAATCCCGTCAAGAAGATCGGGAAGAAGATCGAGCTCAAGAAGGAGCCGTTCAAGCTGAAGTTCATCTCGGAGGGACTGAGTCCTGTTGTTGATGACGCCTGGGCTGCAATTCTCGCTAAGGCTGAGGAGCTCGAGACAACTATCCACTTGGAGGATGTCGCGGCCACGGCTCGCCTGAACGAGAACGCCGAACGAATCCGTATCCTGGAGACCAGGAACGCTTCTCTTGAGAAGCAGCTCACCGACATCAAGGCCGCTCTTTCCGCATAGAATCAAGGAAGCAGTTGAGTGTGCTCGTCTGGCCTTGGGTTTGAGCCAGCGAGTTCCGTCTTTCGGAGGGGGTGGCTTTAGCCACTCCCTCTTTTCATTATGACTAAGTACATCGTTTTACCCACAGGAGATAAGACCTTCGACGTCAAGATTGGTCACACCTGTACAGAGTCTGGTTACACCTGGTTTAGGGTTCAGGCAGACAATGCTAAAGAGGCTAAGCAGATGGTGAAGGACGGTTACGGAGACTGGATAGATAGTGAGACCATTGATTGGGAGAACTACGAGTATGACGGTGTAGAAGATGTCGAGGAGGTGGACCTTTGAAGTACTGCATTAAGCCTCTCCGGCAATACAAGATCAAGATCGGCTACCAGACACTCGAGTACGGTCATGCCTATGTCACCGTCAACGCGGAGAACCACGACCAAGCGGTCACTAAGCTCTTTGAAGGGCAGTACCAGATGGATAACATGGAAGCCATGGGGAATGCCGACTTCCAGTTTGATGAGACTCCGGGGAAAGTTTATCGGTGCTGATCGACCTCGAGGACCTCGGCCTCTACGGGTACTGTCCTCTTAAGTACAGGTACAAGGTCGAATGGAAACTACCCTATCGTGAACTCTCTCCCGAGCAGGCCTATCACGACGTATTGCGCAAGGCCGCATCCCACCTACTACTTACAATGGCCAGGGATGTACGACGAAATCAGAGTGAACGATCGATACAGCTGTTTGACCATGGATGGAGAGCTGCATGTCGGAGTGGCAATTTCACTCCCGGAAAAATTGCAGGAATTAAGCTCGAAGGACATCTTGCCCTTCTCGAGCTTTCTCGCAGCATACGACTTGGTGATGAGGTCGTCGGAGGTGCCTTTCTTACCTCGGTTGCCGTTAACGAAGGACTTGCTCTTGTATCTCAACTCGATGGTCTCCTCATACGAGGGGGTCCCATACAAAAGAACCTTCTCATCATTCATGTCTCGAATGAAAGAAGTCCACTCTGGGGACCACGGTACCAACCCCTTATATTCCAATGGGGGCTCGAAGTAATCCGTAAGCAGCTTGGGTATGATCGAGGGCGAGTGGGTCATCTGATCTTCTCTCCCTGGACATCAAGACCTCCAAAGGTTATCGATGCCATACCTGAGAGAGCAGAGTTTCGTGCTGCGAGTGAGGCCTTAGCACACGGGATTCGATCGAAGGTCTATTTCCAGACCCCTCATAGAGAACGATGCAAGGTCTGCTGCTTTAAGGGTATCTGTACGGCCTGCCATTGCGGGGTTGTCCAGCCTAAAGAGATAGAGAGAGCAAAGGAAGCGTTGACATGAGGGTACTGATCTCCACTTACAGTGCAGCCAACCACAGTTCGTTTGGCAGCCAGACTCGAGAGCTCTTCAGCCGGTTGATGGCTACTGGGGAGTACGAGGTAATCGTCCAACATGGATGGTTTCACCGAGAGTCCATCCCGGGAGTAGTGCCTCCCTGGGAAATCATCCCGACCAACATTGGGTATGACGATGGCGGTAAGCCTCGTCATACCATTCCTGATCGGTACGGAGAGCAGTCCATCCATCGTGCGATGCAGGCTGTTAAACCGGACATCCTCTGGACTCTCGCTGACCCCTTCATGATCAAGCACCTCAAGGAAATCAAGGAGCAGTACGGCGTAAAGGTTGCGGCCTGGATGCCTATTGATGGTGTCCCGGTACCTGATGAGTACACCGAGATATTTCAGTTCCCGGATCTCCTCGCCGGGATTACGAAGTGGGGCACTGACCTCATGGAGTTCAAGAGTGGCCGGAAAGCGGAGTGCTTCTATCACGGTGTCGATTTCGACACCTATCACCCGATGTCCGAAGAAGACCGCCTCACGATGCGCAAGGAAGCAGCCGTTCGTACGGACTGCCCTGAAGACGCATTGCTTCTTGGTTGGGTAGGTAAAAACCAGTTCCGGAAGATGCCCTGGATCATGTACCCAGTGCTCTTCTATATGAATAGCGGTCACTGGGCACAGTGTAGTGACTGTCAGGCGATCACCCTTGGAGAGTATGACCGCGGTCGTGAACGACCGGGCAACATGCCTACCTCCTGCAGCCACTGCAACAGCGCTAATATCAGGAAGGGAGACCCTGTTGTCACCCGATGCTGGTCTCACATGTATCCCAAGACAGGTGGTATCGACTTCGCCAAGATGGAGAAGTACTGGAACGTCAAGGGGTACGTGACGTACAGCAAGGGCATCCATCCAGGTAAGGGTGTGACCGGCGACCAGATGAACGAGCTATACAATCTGGTTGACGTATACACGAGCCTGTCAGGTGGGGAAGGCTTCGGTATCCCGATTATCGAAGCGGCGGCTTGCGCCAAGCCTGTGCTTTACACGGACTACTCAGGACAAGCCGAGGTAGGTGAGCTGGTCGCTGGTATCCCGGTGCACATTGATGCCATGATCCATGAGCACCACACCCAGATGAACATTGATCGTGCTATCCCCAGTGTGGCTGATGTTGTCAAGCAGCTACAAGACCTGAAGGATCCTGCGTTCCGTAAGCAGGTCGGACAGATAGCTTATGAAGGTGCCAGGCATTACTTCGACTGGAACGTGATTACGAATCAGTGGCACGAAGCGCTGAAGCGCCTTCATGCCACCAAGGCAGATCGAGTGATTGGAGGTGTCATGTGAGAGTTGAACTCGTAACGGACGTCAGTAGCGCGTCGGGATACTCCTCCCATGCACGTGCGTTGATCCAGTCTCTGCTTCTCTGCCCGGACATCGACCTCATGCTCAGGGTGAACCGAGGGTCACGAGTTGATGCTCCTCTCAACCAGGAAGACCAGGAGCTTTACCAGAAGCTGGCTGGCAAGACAGGTAAGCCCGACGTTCGTATCCACTTCGAGCTTCCTGGTTTCTACACCTTTGAAGACGATGTCTACACCATCGGCTTTACGGTGTGGGAGACCACCAGAATCCCTGGTGCTTCCGTGTCAGGAGAGAACAGCTGGAACTGGCCTCCCCTCATGAACAAGTGCGATGAGATCTGGACATCATGTACTGAGTCCATGGGTGCTTTCGAACGTTCAGGTGTGAACCGACCTATTCATCTGATCACGGGTCCCGTTGATACAGATCTCTTCCAGCCAGGGAAGGATGAGCTGTTGATCAACGGGTTGACCTGCGAGCCCAACAAGAACCCGATCCCGAAGGAGGGTCGGCCGACCGTGCTGGGCTTCATCGGTTCCATCGACGACAAGAGAAAGAACGCAAAAGAGCTCATCACCTGGATGACGACTCAGTTCCCTCGAGGTTCGATACTTGGCCTGCTCAAGACCTACGCTGGCAACATGCAGGACCCGAACCAGAAGAAGAGGGTTCAGGACATCATTAACGACTACCGATCTGGGTGTCGTATGGTCCGTGGTCCTGAGCTGGTCACCGTGACGGAGATCCTCACAGATGAGGAAGTCGCCTCCCTCATGCAGAGTATGGACATTTACGTGTCCTTCTCGAGAGGAGAGGGGCTTGATCTCCCCACCCTGCAGGCTATGGCATGTGGATGCCTTGTTCTTCATACGAACTGGGGAGCGACCACAGACTACTTGACTAAGGATGTCGGGTTTCCGATCGGCTACATCATGGAACCGTGTACAGAAATGGCTGCTCCGTATTGGGGAGACCAGTGGTGTGCACGTGTCCACCAGTACCAGGCCAGCAGTGTCATGAGTCAGATCCTGCAGAAGCAGCGTGAGAACGCTGATGCCTTCAATCAGATGAGAGTTGATGCTCGTCAGGTTGTTGTCGACCGATACTCAGTACCAGCCGTTGCTCGACAGCTTGAAGCACGCTTCAAGGAGATCAGTGAGATTCGAAGCGGCAGTACGTAGGTGTATCCTAAGTAGCCCCTGGATGGTGCCTGATCGAACCAGAGCCCTGGACATACTTTTTTGTGTCCTGGGCTCTGGTCTTGAATGGGAACATGGACAGATCGTGGATCTCTCAGGAAGCAGCTGGTTAAAGAAGCCGGTTAAGAGCTACCAGCCCTATCCCTATCCGTTCGACCAGGCACGTAAGCAGAACGAAAGCCTCAAGGACTTAGGGATTTACCAGAGGTCTGTAGCCAATACACAGAGAAGAATGGACGACGATAACCTCCAAGCTCGACTTACCAGGAGGTACGTCAGGTTCTATTCGAGTTACTCTTGTCTGGATAAAACCTGGTACCCCATCAGTAAGTACGAAGGTTACAACGTTCATGCTCCTAAGGACATTCGACCTGATTGGATGGAAGGCCTACTTGAGTGTCTTCATCTGTACTCAATATGGGAACCTAAGCCCTTAACTGAAATAGCTAAGGACATATCGAGGTTTAACCCTATGCATACTCATCGGCAGAACGATCGCTACGATCAGGAGCGCATGGCTGTGGAGTATGCTCAGAAACTTCTAAAGGAGTACCTTGGTGCTTGATTACGACGAGAGCAACACGGCACCTCTTCTTGCCGGGATTATGCACCGTGTTGAAGGCGAGCGTGTACTGGTCCAGGTCAGGAGTCGGAAGCTAATAGGATCTTGCTCTTCCATGACTGGGAACATAAGCATGGATCTGAGCCAGGACGAGGAGTACTACCAGATCTCAGCACACATAGAGAACCAGCTCTACGTTGAGATAGGGTTCGACCTCAACGATGTTCTTGGAAAATTCTTTGACCGTGTCGTACGTCGATACGTCAATTGAAACGCTGCCACGAGGAAGACCTCGAGCAGCTGGAGGCCTTAGGCTGGAAGACCAGTGGGTTCATCCGATGGGAGAACCGCTGGTACTCCAAACTTGAACCTCTTCAGGACCTTGCTGTTCCTGAAGAGGAGACACATCCGACGGACCTTAAGTGGGTCCTTGAGGGAGATGAGCGTACCGCTCATTTAACAGCACACGAACGGTACTGTCTCCACGTTCTTGCTGAGACAGGCTCTCCCTATAAGGCTGCAACATCTACAGATGGAGAGAAGTGGATCTGGCGACAGGTCTATTCGGACCTCATGTCGATGCTGTATAAGACCACACCAAGGGAAGGCTGACGCATGACAGAGACGAACGACGACTTCGAGATCTTTCTGGAAAAGGTCCGAGCGAAACTACCCGAGTATTTAGAGTCGAAAGGCATTACGTGGGATGACCATGGATGGTTCAAATGTTTTCACCCAGAGCACAATGAGGACACCCCCTCTGCGCACTTTGTGGAAGTATCGGGTGTTCCCAATCAGACTCGTTTCAAGTGCTTCGGGTGTCACCGATCCGGCGACATTTTCTCAGCTGCTACGTGGTTGGATAAGCGGCCTACAGAGGGTAAAGGCTGGCTGGTCGAGAACGTCTTTTGGATCGCCGACAAGTTCGGAATACCACACGAACAGGCAGAGCTAACCGAATCCGAGTACATCGTTCTGCGTCAGCAACGTTTGTATGACGATACTGCTGATCTCCTGGTCAATCTCTGTGAAGAGAATCACACCTACTATGCGAATGCTCTGAAACGTGGGATCTGGAAAGAGACCTGCAAAGAGTTCGGTATCGGTTCTGTTCCCTGGACAGTGATACTGACAGCACTGAAAGGCCAGGGATGGGAAGAGGGATTCATTCGTTCCTCTGGTATCGATG
>Ga0164313_10000481_pt1 | contig 32233 bp, 14 predicted proteins | sample GuaBasSedimGuay4_FD_113735 | JGI IMG/M metagenome (GOLD analysis project Ga0164313, IMG submission 113735) | Subseafloor sediment microbial communities from Guaymas Basin, Gulf of California, Mexico - Guay4, Core 4569-4, 0-3 cm | ecosystem: Environmental > Aquatic > Marine > Hydrothermal vents... | reverse complement strand
TCTTGCCATTCCATTCGCAAGTGCCGTAGAGCCTGTCCCGGGTGACACCGCTCAGATCATCTACTATTGCATTACGCTCTCCTAAGAGGCGATTGTAAAGTGTTGATTTTCCGACATTCGGCCGGCCAACAATCGCGACTACATTTGCCATAATTCTATTTAGTATCCAAACCTCTTGAGTGACGCTTCATCGTCACGCCAGTTTTCTCTCACCTTGATGTTGAGATCGAGAAAGACACGTGTCTGTAAAAATGATTCAATATCTTTTCTTGACCGGGTACCCAGCCGTTTTATTGCTTCGCCGCCCTTTCCGATCAGTATCGATTTTTGCGACTTGCGATTCACGTAGATCACGGCTCGTATTCGGGTGATTTCTCCCTGTCTGGATTCTCCAATCTTAAAGTCTTCGACGACCACTTCGCACGAATAGGGGATTTCCTGATGGTAAAGGTCAAGAATATTGTCCCTGATAAATTCTGTGATAAAGAATCTTTCAGGTCTGTCGGTGAGCTGATCTTTTGGATAGAAAGGTGGATGATCCGGCAGGTTTTTTACAATCGAAGGCAAAATCTCACCAATGCCTCTTTTGTGCATGGCAGAGATGGGAAATATCTGCTGAAATGTGCCGAGGTCCGTATAATGTGATACGAGAGTATCGATCCGCTCCTTATCCACGAGGTCGCACTTGTTTAGTATCAGATACTTCGGTACATCGAGTTTGGAAACTTCCTCAACATGCGCTTCCAGTGCTTCGCCCTTTTCGAGAGCCGTGGTAATAAACAGGACTACGTCCGCATCCTGGTATGATGAGCGGATGAATCGATTCATGGCCACCTGCATCTCATATTGCGGATCGTGAATACGACCAGGAGTATCGGAGAATATGATCTGAAAATCATCAGTATTTACAATTCCCAGAATCCGATGGCGCGTGGTCTGCGGTTTGCGATTTATGATAGACATATGCTCGCCGACAAGCACGTTCATCAACGTCGATTTACCGACATTGGGATTGCCAAGTATGTTTACAAAGCCTGCTTTGTGTTCCTGTTGTGTTGTCACTGCGATGGTAGAGTCCGTATTGTTACACCGCAAAGTTCATCAATTTGGTTGATAAGTGTATGAGGTTTTATCATACGCCAGTTTAAATCTTGAAATGGGCCACCGAGCAGTACATAGTTGTGGATTCCAGTCTCCCTTATTTCAGTCTCGACGTGGTCCAGCATATTGACCATCGTCACCCAGCCGTTTACTTCGCTTACGTCTTCGTACCACTCTTCGTAGTAGTCTGTATCTGACCCGTGAAAGTTGAGGACATTTTCAAATATGAGCAGGTATTTGCAAATGCCTTGCCCCATCATGACATCGATCACGTTTCGTTTGAGATGCATGATGTCATTTGTAAGGCAATCATTCCATTCTCCAATAAACTCGATGATAGCATAATGCGCATCGTAATCCACTATCAGAATCTTGGCATATAATGTAGCACTGCCAAACTCATCCCATTGCGGATGAATAAAGTAGTTGTAAATCTTTTTAGAATACTGAAACTCATCGTATTGTTGCCCATAGAATGGCGATTGGTCATCCTCAGCAGCGATATATCGGTCCCGCCATTTGTAATATGGTTCTATGTCGTGCATTTATAAGTCAAAAATGAGTAAAAACTTCGCAACTTTCAATCTTGATTTTACAAGATTTTTATCTATGAGTCCAACCATTAAGAGAATTATTTTATTGTGCTGATATCCATCACCGGACCTGAATGCTCGGGAAAGACGACGTTGACAAATTACCTGGCGCGTAATCTAGACGCAACACCTGTACTAGAATTTGCACGGGCGTATTTAAGCGACAGGGATGGAGTATACGGATTTCATGATTTGGATGTGATAGCCCGTGGGCAGCTGAGACTTGTCAACGAAGCTGGTTGTTCTACTCCAGCCGACAGCCGAGATCTGACAAGTCTTGTGATCACGGATACCTTCTTGTTGGTGGTAAGGATATGGTCCATGCACAAGTACAACAAAATATCGGAGGAGGTGAAGCATCTATATACGGCATACCAGCCGGATGTTTACGTTTTGTGTAGACCGGATATGCCGTGGGTCAAAGATGCACTCCGTGAAAATGCACGTGATCGCGATGCGCTGTTTGCAGAATACCTGAAGCATGTCAAATCATCCGGGATACCATTTGTGATAGTCGAAGGAGAAGGGGAGGAACGCATGTCACGAGCACTCGAGCAGGTCAGCACGTTGATTCAAAAAAACATACCTTAGTCGCATCAAGTGGGGTGCCTAATATATTTCTGGCTGAGATCAAACCCGCGTTCAGATGTATGTCAGAACAGGAACCTGCCCGGGTAATGCCGGGAAGGGATATAAAAGAAAAGAACAATTGGGAACGATTCAATCGAAGAGTATGCGGCTGCTAATTTGCATTGTATTTTTGTCTGTGGCGCAAGTAATCCACGCGCAGTACAGAATCATTGGATTCGTGTACGATGCGGCCGAAGACCCATTTATCGGTACGGAAGTGCGACTGACGGGTGGAGAGGGAAAGATGGTTACACATACAGATCTGGAAGGTAGGTTTGAGTTTCACGATGTCGTACGAGGTGAGTACGCAATACTTGTGATCACCGATTATGGCCTGATCGAAAAGAAAATAACCGTGAGGACAAGTCTTGAGCTTCACTTGCAGAGGTCTCGCAATGTCAAAATGGACGAAGTCGTTGTACGCGCAGTGCGCTCAGATGATACAGCACCTATCGTAAAAATGCACCTTGATGAAGATGCAATCCGTGAACGCAATCTGGGTCAGGATGTGCCTTTTTTACTAAAATGGACGCCATCGACGACCACCACTTCTGATGCAGGCACAGGCATAGGCTACACGGGAATACGTATTCGCGGAACCGACCCCACACGGACGAATGTGACGATTAATGGCGTACCCCTCAACGATGCTGAATCACAAAATGTCTTCTGGGTCGATCTGCCGGATGTAATGGGTTCTACAGAAAGTGCACAGATCGTGCGCGGAGTGGGTGAGTCCACATTCGGCACCGGTGCATTTGGTGCGACAATAAACTTAAATACGAACAACACGCATATTGAGCCCTATGGTCGGATTGGAGGTACGGTTGGCTCTTTTGGTACCTATAAGGGCAGTGTTGGATTTGGAACAGGACTATTGGGAAATCACTGGACAATAGACGGGAGGGCGAGCATCATTCAATCAGATGGATATATCGATCGCGCTTCGGCTGATTTGAAATCCTACTTTGCGTCGGCCGCATACATCGGCTCGAAGACCTCAGTTCGATTTACCACATTTGGTGGGAGCGAGGTGACTTATCAGGCCTGGAATGGTGTGCCAGCACAGTATATCAATGATCCCGAACTCCGTACATTCAATACCGCAGGAATGGAGAAGCCGGGCGATCCCTATGACAATGAGGTGGATGATTACACACAGACACATTACCAATTGCATGTCAATCAGTCAATTTTTACACAGCTTCAAGGCTTTCTGACATTACATTACACGCACGGCAATGGATTTTTTGAGCAATACAAGAATGCAGAGTACTTCGATTCAGCGTTCAGCGATTTTCTTGCACAATACAATCTCGAGAATGATGATGTGATCAGGCGCAGATGGCTGGATAATGATTTCTACGGGATCATCGGAGGGTTGCACTTTACTGATCCGGCAGACAAGTATACATTCAGAATAAGTGGTGGCTACAACAAGTATGCGGGTGATCATTTTGGCGAAATCATCTGGTCTGCCACTGACGCAGATGTAGCAGATCTACCATATTACTACTTCAATGATGCTACAAAAACCGCCAGTAACATATTTGCAAAGCTGAATTACAATATCAGCGACAGATTGCGATACATGATTGATTTGCAATATCGTGCTGTGCAATATGACATAGACGGCCTGGATTCTGACGGAGCAATTTTATCTGAAAGTGTCAAACATCAATTTTTTAATCCCAAAGTGGGCATAGGCTACCAATGGACAGAGCATCTGACGGTCAATTACTACTTCGGTATCGCAAACAGGGAGCCTAATCGCGAAGACTATATTGCTGCGTTGGAGCCAGACAGGCCGTTGCATGAGCGTCTATATGATAATGAGCTGATCCTGACATACAATCTTGAAAACCTGAAATTCGAAGCCGTAGGGTATTTCATGAAGTATAAGGATCAGCTTGCTGTCACTGGACAAATAAACGATGTTGGCGCGCCCACACGGGTGAATGTTGATGACAGCTACAGGTTGGGAATCGAGATCAATGGGCATTATGCGCCAACCACCAGATGGGATATTTCGCTTGGGGCGACATTAAGTCAAAACAGGATTAAAGAGTTTGATGAGCACATCGCAGATTTTGACACGGGGATCCCAATTGTCGTAACCCACACGGACGTGGATCTGGCATTTTCTCCATCGACACTCATCACAGGGAGCATTGGATATCAGATTTTGCAGCTGGACAAGCACGCGGCAATGATAGCCCTGATGACAAAACTCGTAGGACAACAATATGTCGACAATACGGGTAACCCCGCTTCGCGCATTGACTCATACTCATTTAGCGATTTGCAGTTGCAGTATGCCTTCAAGTGGAAGAGTGAAAAGATATTGAAGGTCAATGTGTTAGTGAGAAATATATTTGACAGTAAATATCACACCAACGCCTGGAATTATCGTTTTAAATCAGGGGCAGATTACACTGCTGACAATCCGTACGTAGAACTTGAAAGTGGGGATGTCTATCACGAACGCGGTTACTTCCCACAGTCAGGGCGCAACCTGCTGGTTGGATTATCACTTCTCTTTTGATGCACTTGGAGTGCCCAGATTCCACAGCATACCTATCCTGAAGTCCCAGGGTATCCGCGAATAGTTGATATCGTCCAGTACGTTGTAGTGAAGGGATGTGAGGAATTTAGCCTTTTCTCCACCAGACAAGAAGCCGATGCCGATGTAGACATAGTTTTCAGTCGTACTAACTGTGACAACTTTACCGTTTTCAACTATAATCCCCCCCGGACCAGCCACGGGTTGCTCAATAAAAGCGTGTTCGAATTCGATGTGGGCAAAATATTTGTCCATGATATCAAACCGTGCAAAGATGCCCGGACCGACGTCAAAGGATTCAAATTTATAGGAATTGCCATAGAAGTCATATAGCCGCTCATACCGATAGGCCATCCGCACCATGACGCCAGCAGAAACTGTTTTGTTAAGTTGAATAGCCCCAACAGGAGTCAGGCCAAACCTAAAGCTATTATTGAAAAAACTTAGGTCACTTAGATTACCTCCGACCCATACCTTATCGAGAAAATTATCTGACTCCAGGGGCCTGTTCGTCCTTTCACTTCGTGTCTTTTTTTTCTTGCTCTTTTTGGAATATCCGGTTTGGGCCATTCCGGGTAGAGCCAGTACAAGTAAGAATATGAAAAATATCCAGCGTTTCATTGAATTGTGTTATGATACACAAAAGTACACGTTCACATGATGTGTAGTATCAACATTAATATTTTACTAACACTTGAAACGTATTTATGACGTCAAATATGTAATCTAATTGACAATTATGTGGCAATCAGTAATCAACGTAACCGAGATTATTTGGATATATTTGAGCCGCGAACGATTCGAAAAGGTCTTACAAACTGATTTTATGTGTAACAATTGGTGCTTTCTGCAGAAAGCTTTGATTCTGTTAATTTGTCTTTCCCCCTTTATTTCAAACGCACAGCACGACCCATTCAGCGGAAAGGTGGTTGATGAGCGGCGTGTCGATCTGAGTGATGTTCTGGATGCTTACCAGCTATATTCTCTTGATCTGCCTGAGTTGAACCGATACGTTCAGTCAGACGCTTACGACAATCATATCGTATTGAATTTGCCGGGTTATGGTGTGTTTGATATCGACCTTTTTCACAATCCACTCAAGGCGGAAAACTATCACATCAGAATCAAGACAGCTACTGGTATTGAAACCATTCCCGATGATGGTAAGATAAAAACCTTTATGGGCTACGTCGCGGGTGGTCAATACGAAGTGAGACTCACTATTGATGAAGACTTTATCAATGGATTTATTGAACTCCCGGAGGATGAACTCTATTTCGAATCCGTACGGTTCAGGAAGAAGGGGACACCATCGGATCAAATCCTGGTCTATAAGAAATCGAGCATCACAGAGGAATTTATATTTGATTGTGAGCCGATGCAAACCCCGGGACATTTCTCAAATGAGGAGCCGGCAAGTACTTCTGAGCGATCAGTTGGTGATTGCCTGGAGGTTGAGATCGCATTGGCAGACGATTGGCTGATGTACGAAGAGCGCAATGAAAACCTCACCGACGTCGAGAACCATAATATGGCTGTCATAAATAACGTACAGGCGAACTATGATGACGAATTTGCCGATGAGTTGATGTTTAATGTTGTTGAGATTTTTGTCTCGACTTGCAGCACTTGCGACCCGTGGCCTTCATCGACCAATGCGGGCACCCTCCTCAATAGTTTTGGAAACTGGGCAGGCGCGGGATTTGGTGCAGCCCACGACGTGGGCAGTCTGTGGTCAGATCGCAATTTTAGCGGATCTACTATAGGGCTGGCATGGCTGGATGCCGTGTGTCAAACTTCTTTTAAGTACAATGTCCTTCAGGATTTTACGGGAAATGCAAATTTCCTGCGTGTACTTCAGGCACACGAATTGGGTCATAACTTCGGTTCGGGCCATGATCCATCAGGATCAGGAACGATCATGTCACCTACAATCAACAATACAAGCACATGGTCTGGATCATCTGTCAATCAGATAAACAGTTATGTATCAAGTGTTGGCTGCCTTGCTCTGTGTGCATCAGGACAACCTCCTGTTGCTTTGATTGGATCAGATTTGCAAGAGGGGTGTAGTCCACTAACAATAGAGTTTAATGACCTCTCCGTAGGCTCACCTGACACCTGGAACTGGGAGTTTGAAGGCGGGACTCCGGGATTCAGTAACTCGCAGAATCCGATCGTTACCTACTTGACCCCAGGCACTTATGATGTGACACTCGAAGTGTTTAATGGAGTGGGGAGTGACATCATTACACTTCAGGATTATGTTACTGTACTTCCTGATCCGGAGTCTGATTTTACGTTCACGAGTGATGAACTCACGATATTTTTCGTGAATCTTTCAATCAATGCAGATAGCTATTTCTGGGAGTTTGGAGATGGGAATACGAGCAATCAGGTGGACCCGGTCCATACATATGCCACGGATGGTCTTTATGATGTGACACTTACGGCGACAAACGGATGCGGGGAGATCGACTATACGGTAGTCATAGATGTGGTGAGTGTACCAAACGCAGATTTCTCTTATACCCCCGGTGAGGGGTGTGTTCCTCTTGTCGTGAATTTTTTCGATGCTTCCTCGAATAATGTAGATGCATACCTGTGGGAGTTTCCCGGTGGGGATCCCTCTTCGTCTACACTTGAAAACCCGGTGGTTATATATCATCTTGCTGGAGTTTATGGGGTATCACTCACCGTTGTAAATGAAGCTGGTGAAAGTGTGCTGGCATTAGATGACGCAGTTATTGTCGATCCGCTCCCTGTAGCAGATTTTGAAGTATTCATAGCCGGTTCAATGGCCGATTTTGACAATCAGTCTGAGAATGCCAACGCCTACACCTGGGACTTTGGAGATGGTAATGGATCTACAGAGGCAAGCCCGTTGCATGACTATCAGAGCGGTGGCTTATACACGATCATGTTAATCTCTGAAAATGACTGCGCAAGTGATACGGCGATTCAAGTGATATCAGTGGCTGCTATTCCTGTAGCTGGATTTGGTATATCGGAATCGATGGGGTGCAGTCCGCTGCAAGTGATATATAGTAGTACGAGCACTGGTGATGTTGAGACTTACGCCTGGTCATTTCCAGGTGGCAATCCGATATCTTCTACTGAGATGAATCCTGTCGTGACGTATAGTACGCCCGGAGTATATGATGCTGAATTGATTGTGACAAATGCCATTGGTTCAGATACGATTTTAATAACAAATGCTGTGATTGTGCAAGAGCCTGTTGTTGGTGCCTTCTCATTTGACATCAATGGATCAACCGTCGACTTCATAAACGAATCGATGGGTGAGGAGTCTTTTGTATGGGAGATTGCGGGTTTTGAGTATACAGAAGAAAACCCAACTGTCGTCTTTAGTGAAGATGGAGTGTATCTGGCTCAACTCATTGTCACGGGACCATGCGGATCGGATACTGTGGTACAGAGTATTACTATTTCAACACTACCTGTAGCAGGTGCCGGTGCATCAGCCACGAGCGGATGTGAGCCGTTTGTTGTCCAGTTTCAGGATCAGTCGACGAGCAATGTGATTGCTTGGGCATGGAGCTTTCCAGGCGGAAGCCCGGCGACTTCGAATGCCCCAAATCCCTTGGTGACATATGCTGTGCCGGGAGTGTATAGTGTGAGCCTGACGGTGACAAGTGCTGCGGGAACTGATAACCTGACAATAGATAATCTGATCACCGTCGACCCTTTGCCCGAAGCAGATTTTGGAACGCTGCAAAGCGGAACGGAGGTTGAGTTTGGAAATGCATCTGTCGATGCAACGAGCTATCTCTGGTTATTTGGTGATGGCAGTTCATCCGAAGAAGAAAATCCTGTCCATGATTACGGGGAGTTTGGAGAATACGAAGTACTGCTTATCGCAATGAATGCATGTGGGGCGGACACCCTGATTCTGCAACTTCAACTTGCAGCGTTGCCAGTGCCATGGTTTACAGCGGTTTCAGAAGTGGGCTGTGCCCCATTCGTAGTGGAGTTTGTCGATGCTTCGCAAAATGGAGCTGAAACGTGGGACTGGAGCTTTCCAGGCGGAACCCCGTCCACCTCGAATGTGCAGAATCCTGTTGTGACATATGACCTCCAGGGTATCTATGATATCACCTTGAAAGTTTCGAATGCTGCCGGAGCGCAATCACTTGTCAGAGAAGAGTATATCGTTGTAGGCGACCGTCCTGTATCCGAATTTAGTGCTGAAACAGAAGAAGATGAAGCAACATTTTTGAATCTTTCGATGGATGCCGATGCATATTTTTGGGATTTCGGTGATGGCGAGACAGATACCATTGCAGAGCCGGTACATGTGTACGCGGCTTCAGGAACATATACGGTTGTGCTCATCGTGTCAAATAGTTGTGGAAGTGACACCTCCAGTATCGAGGTAGTCGTGACAACTACGGCAACAACAGATCCCGCAGATGGCATACACATTGAGTTATGGCCAAATCCGAACAACGGTGTCTTCAGCATTGATTTTCAAAGCTACAATGGCGACCTGAATATCACGATTGTTGATATCACAGGCCGCACTGTGCATGCCGAATCAATTCAAGCCCCAGCGCGCATCGAATTATCACTGAAGGATGCACTTGCTCCCGGACTTTATCATGTCGTGATACAGGGTGCAAATGTCAGAGAGGTGATGCGGGTGGTGGTGCAGTAGTCAGAGATTGCACCAGTATAGTGACAGCACTAGTAGGCGGGCAAATCATCCCTTGTAATCGATATCCTCGGGGCAGACTCTGATTCCGGCCTTTTCCGTCGAATGATTTTCTTTCTATTTGTCATTAATGTCTTGATTGTTTCGGGTATTAATGGACAATACTTCTTATGGGCTTGAAGTATCGTTTGTTTTTGTACCGGTGAGTAATCGACCGAGATTACTCTTGGGCGTATAAAGTCTGCAGGAATGTGAAGGAGCAAAATCATGTTCGGGGAAAATGGATCGGAGCAGAATGAGGAAAGTGGAGTTGTCGTTAACAAGGATTAACAATAGGCAAACATGTTGTGTGAATGGGAGGAAGTGGTGTTGAAAGTACAGATTGCCATATGATATTTTGCGGGCATCTTTATATGCGGTAAAAACGTTTTGTATTCATAAGAAAAATCAAAAGAGTAAAGTGTCAGGTATGTTGGTCCGGTGATAGGCTATAATCAGGTAAATATTGCACTGAAAATCATTAGCTTAGCGCTATCTTTTCCATTCGGTAAGGGTGTGGGCTTGGATACCGACAGATGTATACATTTTAATTGGGGAAATTGATCTCATGAAAAGAATCTTATTTTTTCTGCTATGTGCAGTATTGACGCATGCTGCGATAGCTCAGCCTGTGAACGACGTGTGTCTCGATGCCGTCTTGATAAGCTCCGGTGATCTGGATGACGACAATGGGAGTTGTCAGGCAACTCAGCCCGGTACGACAGTCGATGCTACACCCTGGGATGTCGCAGGTGCAAACTACATTGGAAATTGTTGGAACGGAGCAGACACCCTAAATGTGGTGTTTTTTCCTTTTCAGGCGCAGGGTGTGAGTGCCTCTATTGAGGTGCTGAATGGCCCTGATGATTACTACATTACAGTTGTAGAGTTTAATGCCGGCGCGTGTGATGGTACCAATGCTACTGAATGGGGGTGTGGTGACAATGCACCAATCGTGTTTGACAATGACCTGACCATAGGGAATACGTACTATGTCATTGTTGCATTTGCTAACAATACACCTGGATCGTTCGATCTCTGTGTATTTAATCCCGAACCAGCCGATAATGACGAATGTCTTGGCGCCATGCCACTGCCGGACATTGATGGCAATTGCAATACGGTGCCTTTGGAAAACTATTACTACCCATCTTCTGAGGCAAATGTGCCAGCATGTTTTGGCACAGCGACACAGTCAGTGTGGTTTAAATTTACTGCACAAGGTGTCAGCATAGCAGACCTGCATATCGAAGGTGCTCCGGATGTTGCAAATGTCGCAGTATGGGATTTTGCAGGAGTGGCAGGATGTGATCTGGCTGCTGGGACTCTGATGACTTGTCAGAATGATGTCGACGTGAACAACCCTATCACAATGGATAATCTTCTGGTGATAGGTCAGGAGTACTATATCGAAGTCACATTTGATAATGATGCAATCGGTCCTTTTGATGTGTGTCTGGATGCCCCGGAGCCGGCATTCAATGATGATTGCATGAGTGCAGTTGAGTATCCTGTACTGGAACTCTCAGAAGAGGATAATTGTCTGACAAGTATTGGAGTAGAAACCCTCAATAATGACTGGCCGTCAACTGATCTCGGCTTTCCCCCTTGTTGGGACCCCAATGCCACATTCAGTGTGTGGTTTTGGTTTGTCGCCCAGGGACCGGATGTGGATATCGAAGTGACTTCCACCTTTGGCAGTGATGAGCAGATTGCAGTCGTCGAATTTGCCGGTGGAAATATTTGTGATGGCCCAAGTGCGGGAGTGCTCGAGTGTACAGTAGGTGAAGATCTTGAAATAGATGATGAACTCGAGATTGGAAATATCTATTACGTAGTCGTGGGATTTGATGACAACGATATCGGTGACTACTGTATTAACATCTTCAATCCGATGCCGCCGGATAATGATACGGCATGTGCCGCAATACCATTGGAGACAAACGGTTCTTGTAATGCAAATGCGGGCCCGGCATGTATAAATGATTGTTTTACCACGGAATATGCGAATCCTGATGATTCGCCAACACCGAATGGTGTCACCCCGGATTGTATGCCATTTATAGAGAACACGGTCTGGTTTACGATGCAATTGGCCGATCCGAATAATGTTGGATTTGATATTATTATTGAAGAGGGAACTGGGCAGAATTTGGGGGCGATAATCGGATTGCTCGATGATTGTACAGGCCAGTTTGATCCTAAAGCCTTCTACTGTAGTGTTCCCGATACGATCAAATTTGGACCAGTTGACGAAACGGAGACTTACTATATCATAGTTGGTACGCAGGAAGTTGATGAAGGAACATTTTCAATCTGCATAGATGAGATAGAACCATGTTTTGATAATAATTTTTGCGAGGATCCACTTGGAATCAGTTCGGCAAATGACATGGGTGAGCTGATCACTGTCAGTCCTGATGGAACGGGAAATTGTGCCGGAAATGGTGACCCCTTCGCATGTGTGGAAGGATGTAATGTTTTTGCCGATGATGTTGAGGTAAATACAAATTGCCTCGGTAACAACGACCCGGTGGTATGGTACACTTTTACAACAGATGATAATGCGGCAATCGCTAATATCATCATGACGAGTGATGACATTGATGCGCCTGCATTCCAGTTGTTTCTTGCGCTTGATGGAACATGCGGCGATTTACAGCCGATAGGGAATTGTACGACTGGCTCTGGAGGAGAGGCTAGCCTCACGGGTCAGGACGTAGGAGCCGGACAGATATATTACATCGCTGTTGGAGGAATTCTGACAGTAGGTGGGGATTTTGAATTATGTATTTCGATTTTGGAAAATTTGAGTTCATGTACACTTGACGCCGATGTGACAGTAACCAATAGGTCATTTGACGGATCGCTAGAGGGGCCTTTTTTCCCAACAGAGGTAGTCAGTGTATGTATGAATGTGAACACATATACTTCGTCTGGGAATAATTGCCAGTGGATACAGGGAGTTATTCCGACTTTCGGAAATGGATGGGATCCCTCCTCTTTTGACGGGGATGGAATGCCAATCGGTGCGACACTAAACGGTAGTGCCTTTCCCGCTCCTGGAATCTCAGGAGGAACGACTTGGGAGTGGTTTGGAGATGTGACCTATCACCATGACAATTGTTTTTATAATGTTGGGGACTTTGATGGGAACGGAACTCTTGATATCTGCAATGCACTATATGATGACGAATGTACAGGACCCGGACTGACCGGAGGCTCGACAGGGCCATGCTGGCAGGATACTCCGGGAAATCCTTTACCATATGGATGGTTTGCTTATGGTATTAACGGACTGTGCGCTACACCTGGTCATCCGACGGTAGATTATGGTGACGGAACCTGTTGTAGTTGTAACATGGGTCCATGGAACTTCTGCTTTGATCTCACGGTAAGGCCATATCCCGAATGTCAGGAAGACGAAACAACGATGGACTTGTCTCTGGGTTTCGTCACAGTAGCTGACGGAGAGGTTGGTTCCTGGAACGGTGGTCCCAGTGTTTGTGCAAATGATGAGCCAGTTGATGTGCGTCTGCCCGGTTGTTGTGTGGAACTCGTCTATCTGTTTGATGAGCATGATCCGATATGTTCAGGTGGATTATTCAATTGGCTGATTGATCAGCCAGATATCGATTTCTGGGAGTGGACAAATGATGCCAGTGTTGTAACAGGTGCGACTGATGGGGAAGGTGCTAACTTGAGCATCATTCTTGATAATCTTGTAAACCCGGGCGCTTCTACAGAATTTGTAACCTACACCATACTCGGTTTTGACGGTGGAGAATGCCCCGCTGTGATCTGGGAAGTTACTGTTGAAATATTTCCTGAAATCACTCTTGAACTGGAACCATTCAGAGCCTGTGCGACACCAACGAATCCATATATTCTGATCCCTACCGTATCAGGTGGAGACGGCACGTACTCGTACGAATGGCAGGATGGATCTACGGATCCAACCTTGTCGATAGATATGCCACAAGCCAATCTGTTTTATACTTTGACTGTCACGGATGCTACCGGTTGTAGCGCAACTACAAAAATTCTTCTCGATGTATATGAGACGTTTGAGGTAGATATAGACGCGTCATTACTGGAGATTTGTGCCGTTGAAGGCGATATTGATCTTAACGCATCAGCGGATGGAGGCATTGCGGCTTATACCTTTGAATGGACTTCTCCGATGGGTAATAATCAGTCCGGACCAAGTATCCAGGTCGACGAAACAGGCCAGTGGAATGTTCTGGTTACTGATAACGAAGGTTGTATGGGAGCTGACTCTGTGAGTCTTGAGTTTTTTGAGTCACCGGATATATCGGTCGATCCTGTATCGATCTGTTTAAATAACCCAAATACGCAGCAGATCATTGCCATTGTTGAAAATGGACAGGCTCCGTACGAATACTTTTGGATGACACCATCTCAGGAGTTTACCACGTCATTTATTGTGGTAAACGAGATTGGGAATTATAGTGTCACCGTGACCGATTTTAACGGATGTACTGCGGTGGAAGCATTTCAGGTTGAAGAGAGGGAGAGTCCAAATGTCGTTCTGCCTCCGGATATCATCAAGTGTGAAGCAGATTTGATCCAGGGCGTAGACATTGAAGTGGATGATGACTTTAGCTTTATACAGTGGAACTGGTCTACCTCTGAAACCGGCCCAACTATAAATATTACGGATGTCGGTACCTATACAGTGACTGTGACAAACGATGGTGGGTGTACGAGCTCGGCCTCGGTTTCTGTATCCGTATATGATCCGATTCCCGACTTGTTTGTAGATACAGTATGGATTTGTCCGGGTGGTACTTCTGATATCAACGGTGATCCGAATTATTCGTATGAGTGGAATTTTACATCTACCGGATCATTCTATCTCGCCACGCAGGAAGGCGTCATTTTCGTATTGATCACAGATATTAATGGCTGTACGCGTGAAGAGGAGATCGAGGTAGTAGAGTCTGCCAATTTGCCTGTGGTATTTATTGCAGATACGGTGATTTGCAGTGGCACTCCTGTCGAAATTTCGATAAATCCTTATCCGATTGCGAATTGGTACTCCAATACAGAACTCACTGATTTTATCGCAAGTGGAACAATGATAACAGCAACTGATGCTGGATTGTATTTTATTGAGGTTTCGGATGGCAATGGTTGCTTCGGTAAAGACTCCATACAGATTTATGAGAGTGACCCTGTTGCGGATATCAACGGAACACAAGCAATATGTGATGGAGAATCTTCAACACTCGATGTAGGGACATGGACGAGTATCGAATGGTCTACAGGTGAGACGACTTCGACGATCACAACAGACACGGCCGGTACATTTACAGTGACAGTAACCGATGCTCTAAATTGCACAGCTGTCAGTGCACCATTTGTACTTACAGAGGAAGCTGCACCGGAACCACTCATTACAGGAGCTACAAGTTTCTGCCCGGGAACATCATCAACCCTGGATGCAGGTGGGCCGTATGACAACTATCTATGGTCAACTGGCGAGACAAGTCAGACGATCGACGTCAATGCGACCAGTACGATTACAGTGATAGTTACAAGTGCACTCGGTTGCAGGGGGTATGATACGATTCTCGTAAAACTACTGGATCCACCGACTCCCCAGATATTGGGTGATAACGTGATATGTAATAATGTCGCGGTGGCACTTGATGCCTCCGGACCAGGTTATGTCAGTTATTTATGGTCATCAGGCCAGGCTAGTGCCGGCATCCAACCTGACACGGCGGGTACATTTATCGTGACTGTTACAGATGCAAATGGTTGTACCGGGACGGATCAGATAGTCGTACAAGCAGGCAATCCGATGCCTGTCATAAACGGACTGGATGAAGCCTGCCAGGGCGAAATTGAGACACTGACTGCAGATGCTGGATTTGCGAAGTATGAATGGTCAACTTCTGAAGTAACTTCTACTATCGATGTGAATGCTACAGGAATCTATGATGTCACTGTGACTGATGCACTCGGTTGTACCGGTGTAGCAAGTTTTGATTTTGCAATAAATCCCAACCCAGTTCCGAATATCAACGGATCGACTTCATTTTGTGTCGGTGGTTTTACTAATCTCGATGCCGGTCCGGGTTTTACGGATTATCTCTGGTCTGACGGACAGACTGTGCAGGCTGTTTCGATTTCTGTCGAGGGGGCTGTTTCTGTGACGGTTACAGATACAAACGGTTGTACGGGTATTGCATCGGTGATGATTACAGAAAATACATTCCTCACCCTGAATATTCAGGATACAGCAATTTGTGAGGGAGAGGTTGTCGAACTGGTAGTAGGAAACTTTGATACATACAAGTGGTTCGATGGGAGTACAGCACCAACATTTATCGCGAGTGCAGGAGGTAGTTATGCAGTTACCGTTACAGACGCCTTTGGCTGCTCAGGAGATACGGTCATTGTTGTCACTGAGTTCGCAGAACCGTTTGCGACTGTGAAGAACACTTCGGAGGCTTGCAATACATCGGTTGGTGGCGTGATCTCGATTGTCGACTTCAGTACATTGGTCACAGGTGGTGATCAGGGCGGGAGTTGGAAAGATGTCGATAATTCCGGTGCGACGGGCGTGTTCCCAAAACTTGACTTTACGGGTGTGGTGCCTGGAGATTATCAGTTTGAATACACGACGAGCAGTGCTCAGGGGCCATGTAAGGACCAAACATATCCTGTGACGATCACAGTGTGGGATTGTGTTTGCCCAAGTCCTCTGATTGACCCACCGGCAGATATTTGTGCTGATGCGGGTATGCTTGATCTTGAAACACTCTTTAATGATAGTACACTGCTCGGTGGAGTATGGGCGATCATTAATGTACCAACAGGAAGTAATCCGGCAACATTGAGTGGCTCTGTGTTTAATGCGACTGGAGCAGATCCGGGAGTATATGACATCCAGTATACCATCTCGGGTATTCCGGCAAATTGTAATGATAACAACGTACAGCAGATTCTTGTAAATGCGCCTGCTGATGCTGGTTTGGCAGGAGAGCCTGCACAAGTCTGTGCCGCAGAAGATACAATCGTCGCATTGACTGACTTGATCATTGGAGCTGAGTCAGGTGGTTTGTGGATTGAAACATCTTCCACGATGAGTCAGACTGGATTTGATGCTGGCACCGGTACTTTTGACACGGAACTGGAAATGCCAGGCACGTATACGTTTGAGTACATCTTGCAGGGGACAACGCCTTGTCCTGACGTTTCGACAACAATCGAAGTGGTCATAGAGGATGTGCCTCTCGCCGATGCGGGTTCCGACAGAGAAATCACCTGTGACGCACCTTCGGCCGACCTTGATGGAAGTGGTAGTAGCCAGGGAGGTAGCTTCGAGTATAACTGGAGACTGAATGGTGCCATAGTATCTTCAGGATCTATGAATCTGAATGTCAGCGATGCAGGAACATATGAGCTTGAGGTGATAAATACATCGACTGGATGTAAGAGTTTTGACGATGTGGATGTGAGCATCAATGGAGATATTCCTGTTTTGATCACTAACTTGTTTTTGCCGGTGTGTGAAGGTGATGGCCCAGCCACAGTAAGTGTGGCAAGTATTAGTGGTGGGACAGCGCCATATACTTATACGCTCAATGGCACCGATGCAAATGAGATTGGAAGTTTTTCTGATTTACCTGCGGGTGATTACACATTGGTCGTAGTGGATGCTAACGGATGCTCTGATAGATTTGAATTTACGGTGAATCCAACTACGTCAGTTGACGGCCAGATTGCTGGGGAGACAGTCATTGATCAGGGGGATGATTTCGTCCTGAGTTTAAACCTTATCAAGGGAGTGGCGGATTCTATCGTTTGGACTGATGCCGATGGCAATCCGTTGTGTGTGCAGTGTGATTCGATTAGAATAGAGGCAATTACTGCGATGGACGTGTTCGTGACGATCTATGATGAGAATGGATGTCATATCACTTTGTCGGTGTCACTGTTTGTAAAAATCGTAAGGGAGGTTTATGTCCCGAATGTCTTTACACCTGACGGAGACGGTATCAATGATTACGTAACCGTATATGCCCCTGTGGGAACGGTCATTCGTAAATTTGAGGTATTCAGCAGATGGGGAGAAAAGGTATTTGCCAGTGATCCTGATATTCCGGTCAATATAGAGGAGCTCGGATGGGATGGCAGATTTGCAGGAGATGAGATGCAGCCTGGCGTATTTGTGTTTCATGCGCAAGTGCGTTATCCGGGCGACACAGTAGATGAGATCGTGAAAGGGGATATTACCTTAATACGGTAGTTTCTCGATACGGGTGTTAATTGGACAGCTAATTATCGAATTACGAGATAAAGCGAATAAACGAAATCCATTAAGGGCAGATCATTATCTTTGGTCTGCCCTTAATTATTCAGACACTCACCAACCGGATCATCAAACGCTTTAATGGATATGCTGACGCATCAAGCCATCGTTCGTGCTTTTGTCATCTGCTTCCTGTTGGGAGTGGGCCAGCAATCCTTTGCACAATGTGACTTTGTGTTTGATCAGGACATACCTGATGATAGCTCGATCAGCTTATTTCTCGAAGTCGACGACCTTCTGATTGATGATCTGAGTGCAGGTCAGGCACTATGCGGGGTCAAAGTGACTTTTAAACATGATTATGTTGGTGACCTCACTATCGAACTCACATCTCCGTCGGGTCAGACGGTAAGACTCGTAGGGCCGGTTACGGACCAGATCAACCCAACCAACTTGACAACCTGGGATATTGGATTCGTTCAGTGCTCAAGCCCTGTGGCGCCGGATGCCGGATTTGCGGATACCTGGGATAACGAACAGGCATGGGCCGTGTTTGCATCATATACCGGCACGTACTATCCTTCCTCTGGTTGTTTGCAAGACTTCAATATCGGAAGTGCCAATGGGAAGTGGGAATTGACGTTGACTGATGCCGATCAGAATGCGACTGGTATATTACTCAGCGCAGAACTGATATTTTGTGATAACACTGGATTGAAATGCTCCATATGCGATGCCGATGCCGGTGTATTTGATTTGACGGACGTTCAGATTTGCGATGGTGGAAGTATGCATGATTCTGTTTTTATTCCAAACTATACACAGGATATCCCTGACCCGGCACTTTATAACTATGTATACCTTTTATCATCGGACAATGTATCATATACGGCTCAAAGCAATTTGACCGGAACCGGCTGGCCGGAAGGAACATATACCATTTGCGGTTTGTCATATGCAAGAGTAGATTCGAGTGAATTGTTTCAACAACTTGACACGATGACTTTTGGCGAGGTACAGCTTGCATTTAATACTGATGCGATCGATTATTGTGCAGAATTTTCTATTCCCTGCATCAGTATCATTGTACACCCTATTCCAGACACAACACAACTTGTGGAGTCTATTTGTAATGGGACAATCTATCAGGTAGGAGGTGAGATTTTTTCACAGCCCGGGGAGTATTTCATTGATCTGGTAAGTAGTGGGGGGTGTGACAGTGTTGTGCATCTTGACTTGAGTGTCGTGCAAGTCAGTGCGAGTATCACTCAGCTGGATACGCTATCCTGTAGCGATCAGACGACTATACTCAGCGCTGGTGGGAGTAATGTGCCAGGCACACCCAAGTATAATTGGAGCACATCAAGTGGTATCATCATCGGAGCAACGAATCAGGCCTCACTGGTGATAGGATCTTCGGGCGTCTATACAGTCACTGTGACTGATATTCAAAGTGGATGTACGGACATCGTATCCAGGGCGGCGATCACAGATGGCTCCGAACCATTTGTGCTCGTTCCAGATGGGGCAATTACCTGTAGTGATACAGTCTTCACTTTTGAAACGATCGTCTTTCCTGTAGATGTGTTATTCGAGTGGGCCGGACCCGGTGGGTTTACGGATTCCGTGCAGAACCCCAGTGTGACCGATGCCGGTATGTACTTCCTGACGGTTACTGATGCGTCAGGCTGTCAGACTGTAGCGCAAGCGGAGGTGAGCTGGGATACAATGCTGGTTATAAATACGAGAGTGCGTGTAATAAAGAACTGTGAGACACAAAGAACCGTCATCGTTGCAGACCCGGCTTCTCAACAAGCGTATTTGTGGAATGGCCCTGCTGGTTTTACATCGCCAAACCGGGCTATCGTCACACCAACGGCCGGAACATATGTGGTTGGGATTACTCAGACGAATGGTTGCATTGCTATTGACTCGATCACCGTGTCGCACGACTATACCATCCCGGATATTGAAATTGTGCCAGCAAAGGATTCAATAGACTGTGGTGAAACTGTGATTCTAACTGCCACCTCATCTTCAATTCCGACAGTATTTAATTGGTCAGGAGCTGGTGGCAGCATCCCGGATACGAATATGATGAGCGCAACCGGGCCAGGAGAGTACATCGTTGAAGGCATTGCCCCAAACTTATGTAAGGCAATTGATACACTGACCTTGTATCCGGGTGACGGACTATCTAATGTCCTTACCTTTACAGATACCATCACGTGCGACAAGGACACTGTGTCGATTGGTGTCATCTCATTGGGGCAGGTGATTAGCTATCGATGGACGGGACCCGGTCTGGTTGACTCTACCACCAGTTTCATTCGAGTGGTCAGGGAAGGAATCTACGAAGTGGAGATGACGGATATTGCAGGGTGTGTCCAGAGAGCTTCTGTAGAAGTGGCACGCAATACTGTGACAATTTGGTTTTGGTTTATTTCGGACACGATTACCTGTGATAATCCAGTGGCAAGTCTCACGTTTAGGCCTAATAGAACTGTCAAGTATTTTGAATGGTTACTCCCAAATTCTCAAGTCGTAACCGACTCAATTCTTTCGGTCACAACTGGCGATCGTTATTTTTTAACTGTAGTCGGTGAAAATGGGTGCGCCAGGGTCAGATGGGTCGAGGTGTCTGTTGATACGATTAAGCCTTTGATCTTCATTGAGCCCGCGTCATACGGCTGCTACGACTCCATCCAGTTGGCAACATTCTTACCCGACTCGATAAGATCACTGCAGTGGACGGGCCCCGGAGGTTTTGCAAGCAATGACCCCGATCCGTATATCTATCAGGAAGGAACGTACTCGCTTGTTGCCACCGGACCAAATGGTTGTACGAGTACGAAGGACATCATGGTAGACCCGGATGTGGATCCACCTGTGATAGTGACAACTTCAGAATTGCTCGATTGTATAGATTCGATGGCGGTATTGACTGTCGCAAGCCCGGATACGGTAGTCACCTTTAAGTGGTTTGCCATGAATATTGAAGTAAGTGATAGCGCCTCGCTTACTGTGGAAAGTCCGGGTCAGTACATGGTCGAGGCAACGGCACAGAACAACTGCAAATCATTCGATACGCTAGCTGTCACTTCTCCGGTCACACCGACGGTAAGCGCCATGGAGGATACTATCAACTGCAGAGATGCATCTGTAGTGCTCACTGCCATAAGCGATAGCAGCAATGTCAATTTCAGTTGGCTGGATACTCAGGGAGATAGTATTGGTGTAGGTCCGAGTATTTCTGTTTCAGCACCGGGCCTCTATGGTCTCAAGGGTGCCTGGACAAATGGTTGTGCATTTGACACAACGGTATTTGTGCATATTGATACAATGCGCCCGATTGCTGTAGCGATGACTGGTGAAGTTGTAAAGTGCCTGATTCAGGATATATATCTGACTGCGGATGCGTCTATTGGCGACTCATTGCTCTATAGCTGGAGTACCCCCAATGGTCGTATTCTGATCGGTGCAACATCTGATTCTGTATTCGTACATGGACAAGGGCAGTATGTTCTGAGTGTGGAGGAGGTGGTCAATCACTGTACCAGCACAGATACTATCATGATCACCGAACAACCGAGCACCCTCGCGTCCCTCGTACTGACGATCATCCCGGAATGCCTGGGCGATCTGGGTGGTGCCATCATTTTTGATGACGTAATTGATGCTGAAACAGGACTGATTTACTCAATAGGCCTGAATGGCGGGTCAACTAATCCGGTATTCGACAGCCTGCCCAAGGGTGAATACCTCGTTTCCGCGATTGATAGTTTTGGGTGTAGTGTTGACAGTTTGATTGTACTATCAGAAACGAGTGATGAAACCGTAGATCTGGGCCCGGATCTCGATATTCTACTTGGTGATCCGGCTCCTCTCATGGCTACCCTCAATGTGGATTCAAGTATCCTGACTTCGATTGCATGGACTCCACAAATGCCTTGTGACTCTTGTTTAAGTAACACTATCTATCCAAAAGAAACACAGAGATTTACGATAGAAGTTCGTGATGCGGGAGGCTGCCTGGCATCTGATGAGATTACCGTGTTTGTACGAGAGAGAGGTCAAGTGTATGTGCCGAATATTTTCAGCCCGAATAGTGACGGAGTCAATGATTTTTTGACGCTGAATGCACACCCTGGTGTAGAGTTCGTGAATTTTTTCAGAATTATCGATCGTTGGGGGAATCAGGTGTTTGGGGTAGAAAATGTAAATCCGCATGACGAGCAAATAGCATGGGATGGCAAGTTTAATGGGAATGAACTGAATCCGACAGTCTATGCCTATGTGCTGGAGTTGGTCCTCATTACAGGTCGCGTGGAAGTTCACTCTGGTGATATCACGTTGTTGAGATAGTGTCAGCTTACTGACTCAGGAGAGAACTGACTCAGGAGGGATTCTTTGGGCAAGCAAGAAATAGAGTACATCCACATGATTGTTTGTCAGAACCAACCTTAAATGGCTTTTAGCAGCTGTTTGTCCACGTATAGATGCCTAAGTTAAAGCTTGTTAATGACACGGGATATGTCGTAAGAGCGATAACCATCTTTTGGGATAATTCTTATCTTGGGTGCATATATTTATTTTTACAGAGTCTGACTTGATATGTGGAATTGCGTTTCATCCCTACGCGCTGCAATGGGTGTATTGTGTGTGGTGATAACTGGATTTGGAGCTAACTTATATGGCCAATGCGATCCACCCGGAGAAGTACCTACGCCGCAGTGCGTAGATGCACCAATCACATGCCTGAGTAATGCATGCTATTCCACCGATAATGTTTCAAATCAAGGTCATTCGGAATTTTGCGGAGATTTCACCCTGGTGCATAACCCACAATATTTTGCATTTATCGCCACTGACACGACTGTCACAATTGCCATATCGATTGATAACTGTACTGGAGGAACGGCACTTCAGTCTGCAATCATTGAAATCCAAAATGATCAGGCTGGATGTACGGACTGGGTAAATGATGATGTCATAGTTTGCGATCCGGGATTTAGTGGGGCTACAACTATGACAGCTGAACCATTGATCATAGGTAATACGTATCTCTTGCTCATCGACGGATCGAATGGCGCAACATGCCAATACACAATTGATCAGGCAGACGGGATTTTTGAGCCTTCACTTCAGGGAGATCTGGATCAGGCATTAACGGGGAGTATTCCTTCAGCATGCCCGGGAGATTCTACATGGGAGGCATGGACGGGACCACCGATTGGAGAGGCACACGGATATATCTGGGCTGGCTTTCCATGGGGAGACGTCACGAGTACCACTGTGAATCTTAACAATACCACAGCTGGATTTAACGGTATACCACCCGATGCTGAGCCTGGTATTTATACAGTATGCGTCACTCCATTTTCAGGTTGTGACACAGGGACGGTAAAGCCATGTTTTGAGTTTGAAATATTTGCAGTTGACGATTTTGACGCCCCGCCAGTGATACACTGCCCAGAGGAGTATGTAGACGGAATTTTATGGGGGACAATGACCATTAATGGCCCCGGAACTGTTACACAAGAGTTTTATACACCTGAGGGATGCCCTTACGATAGTATTAAGCTATTTGAGGCATATCCCGATGTCACACCGGGACAAATCGACACGGTGATATGTGGCCAGGAATTAGTATATGAGGGAATGACCTATACCACTGCCGATGCGTATGATTTGTTTTATGGCGATGGGTCAATCAATGGATGTGATAGCACGGCGGTTCTGAATGTTGATTTTGCGTACATCGAGGCCGAACCTGCCTTTGTGTGTGATTTTGGAACATTTGTGATTACTTCAAATCCTTCTGGACTGGTACCGTCTTCTGGCGTAGCTGAATACTTATGGAGAGATTCAACAGGCGCCATTGTATCGACTGATGAAGATTGGATGACTGAAATGTCCGGGCTGTATATTTTGGAAATCAGCGTTGTCGTCAATGGGGTGACCTGCGTATTTCCAAATGATGGATCCGTATGGTCGGTTGATATTGTTCTTGCTGATATTGTCCCGGATGCCCCGGTCTTTATACAAGCTGATACTGTTATTTGCTCGCTTGAAATAGGCGTATATGCTGTCGAACCGGGAGTGCCGGGGGATATATTGGATTATATCTGGCAAGTACCTCTCGATGCGACAATCGTTTCCGGCGATGGCACGGACGAGCTTGCAATAGACTGGTCCAGCTCTATAGGTGGTGAAATTTGTGTGTTTTGGACAAATCATTGTGGCGAAAGTGAGATGACATGTATCGAGGTACGGGTCATACCTCAGCCGCTGGCATTATTTGATATTGTCGTCACAGCTTGTACGGATGAAATTGTGATTGTAGAATTCAACGGAATTGCTACTGATGCAGCAGAGTACTTTTGGGATTTTGGTGCCGGAACGATAGTCTCCGGAGGACCTGGTCCCGGGCCTTATGAGATATCTTGGGGTACTACCGGTACGCATGAGGTGATACTTAAACTTCTGGAGCCTGGTTGTGATACATCCATGGCTCTTGAGGAAATCATGATTGAGAGCCTTGGTGCTCCACAGATCGGATGTACGTCTACAACATCATCTGTGACGTTTAGCTGGATTTCTGTACCGGGATCAACCGGATTTGAAGTGAATGTGCTCGATGGAAGTACGGGAATACGTCTGGATGATACAACATATGAAGTGACAGGACTCGCAAATGGCGAAGGTGTGACCCTCGAAGTGGTGGCATTGGGCAATGGGGTGTGTCCTGCTCAAAGAGACACGCTAGAGTGTTTTGCAGAAGACTGCCCGCCGATCAATGGAGGTATTGATGACCCGGGACTCATTTGCGAAAATGATCCACCTTTCAATTTGACAGCAACAGTGGAAGGAAGCGCGGTCGTGGGTATGTGGTCCGGTCCGGGAATTACAGATCCGGTCAATGGCACCTTCGATCCTGCGATCGCAGGTCCCGGAATGCATCAGATTGGATTTGTTTACGATAACGGATTGTGTCCATATTCGTTTCCTTTAACGATAGAGGTGTTTGCACAGCCAACTGCAGATTTTGTCGCGGACATGAATGTTTGTGAAGATGCGGATGTGAACGTGACGTATATGGGGGCTGCAGGAGCAGGCGCCATGTACACATGGGACTTTGATAATGGACAGGTTCAGTCAGGTGTAGATCAGGGGCCATATGTAATCACGTGGAATACTCCAGGGACAAAGACGATCACACTTACTGTTGTGGAAAATGGATGTACATCTGAGTTGTTTTCTCAAATGGTCGTACTGGATCCTCTTTTAGGAGATATAGACCTCAGCTGTAGTACAAGCACTACTTCAATTACGTTTAGCTGGGATGATGTTTTGAATGCTGTGATGCACGAAGTGGTCATCCTGTCCGGCCCATCTGGAGTTCGAACGGGAAATACCTATACAGTAGATGGTTTGAGCCCCGGGGATATGGTAAAACTCCAGCTTACAGCTACCGGTTCCGGGATGTGTCCACCGGTGATTGATTCAATTGAATGTGAGGCTCAGGACTGCCCGGCAGTGGTGATCGAAATCGGACCGATGGATACAACAATGTGTCTTTATACTTCTACAAGCGCTTTTGACATGCAAGTGAATGTTACAGGTGGTAGTGGGGCAGGAGAATGGAGCGGAACGGGAATCACGCCTTCTGGCACATTTGATCCTGTCGCTGTAGGTGCTGGTGTCTATATAGTAACATACACGTATGTGGATCAAAGCTGCCAGTTCCCTGCACAGACTTCAATCGAGGTTTACGATGTTCCGCAGGCGGTGATTTCAAATACAGATTTAATATTGACATGTGCCAATAACAATGAGCTTTCACTGGACGGTACGCAGTCCAGTGCGGCATTGGGTGCTCCAGTATTCTTGTGGAGTACGAGTGATGGATTTCTTGTGACCAGACCAGATTCAATGGAGGTCATAGCAGGCGCCGCTGGTACATATCAGTTGGTGGTTACTGATCCGGTGTCCGGGTGTAGCGATTCGACATCAGTGACGCTGCAGAAAGATGCCAATTCACCGATAGCAGATGCCGGTGAGGATAAAGCGCTCGATTGTCTTGTTACTGTTGTAGAACTAGGTGGAGCATCATCTTCAGGACCTTCGATAGAGTACCTGTGGTCTACGGCAGATGGCAATATCATGACTGATCCTACGCTCGCGATGATCACTGTGGATGCGGCTGGTGTATATGACCTGCTTGTGTCTGACGTGTCTAATGGATGTAATACGCCAGGATCTGTTGTTGTCACTCAAGATATTGATACACCGGTCCCAATGGTCGATGTGAGTGGTATTTTGACTTGTGAAGTGCAAAAAGTAACGATCAGTTCAACCATAGTAGGTGGTAACGGAAATTATGATTACAGTTGGACGACCACAGATGGTACAATCGATGGTGCGGCAAATGGCCCCGACATTGTGGTGATCAGTCCTGGGTTTTATGAACTCGTCGTTACAGATCAGAAAAATGGATGCAAAGATAGCATCGAGGTGGAGGTGATGGCGGATTCCGGAGTGATCGCATCGCTTGATATCGAACAAAACGATCCAACGTGTTTTGGTGATTTTGATGGGAAGATTGCTATCGTGCAAGTCAATGGGGGGAGCATGCCATTTGTTTATGCCTGGAGTACGGGTGCCACTGGTACCGCGATCACTGACCTCACAGGTGGTGATTTTGGGGTGACTGTTACGGACAATAATGGATGTTCGTTTGTACAGTCTTTCACACTCGTCGAACCGGCAAAGGTCACTGCGGATCTTGGAGCGGACATTACGGTAAACAGAGGTGACAGTGTTGTAATCTTGTTGAACACAAATGTTGACCCAGGCGCCGTTGCAAATATCGTCTGGTCTGGACCCGTGCCTCCTTGTGATAATTGTCTGTCCCAAAGTTTTATTGCTGAAATATCAGGCCTGGTCGAAGCTTCGGTTACTGATACGAATGGGTGTTTTGCCTCAACGCAATTACAACTCAATGTGATTTCTGAACGCAATGTTTTTGCCCCAAATGTATTTTCTCCAAATGATGATGGGATAAATGACTATTTCAACCTTTTCGGGTCATCCATTGCCAATGTCAATACGATACAGGTTTTTGACAGATGGGGTAATTTGGTGTATAGTGAAGATAATGTGATCCCAAATGATGTGAACAAGGGATGGGATGGCACCTGGAATGGAGAGGAGATGTTGCCCGGCGTATATGTCTTTTACGCTGAAGTGGTACACGATGATGGTGGATTTAACGAAGAGATCATTGGTGACATCACGCTAATAAGATAATTGATACGTATAAAAAAAGCCCTTCGGTCATCCGAAGGGCTTTTTTATTCTCGTTAATACTGAGAATTATTCTTCTTCACTCGCACCCTTCGCCGCTTGTGTTGCGATAGGAGCGATAGTTTCTTCTACTGCAGTTTCAAAGGGAAGCACATTGACAAATTTCCTGTTCTTCCTTTTGGTTTTATAATGAATTGTACCGTCTACCAATGCAAATAGGGTATGGTCTTTTCCCATCCCGACATGTTCGCCCGGATGAAATTTCGTTCCTCTCTGACGAACGATGATATTCCCTGCTCTGGCCAACTGACCACCATAGAGTTTTACGCCCAGTCGTTTACTATTACTGTCGCGTCCGTTATCCGTACTACCCGCACCTTTTTTATGTGCCATGAGGCTGAGATTTAGATTGTTATCGAATCGATCTTGATCTTGGTGAATTGCTGACGATGACCATTGGTCACCTTGTAGCCCTTTCTTCTCTTCTTTTTGAAGACGATGACCTTATCACCTTTTGCGTGTTCAATCACTGTCGCATTGACCTTTGCTTTGAGGTGAGGCGTGCCAATCTTGACGTCGCCGTCAGAATCAATCAACAAGACCTCGTCAAAGGCAATTTGATCACCTTTTTCGGCATCAATGAGGTTGACAAAGAGCTCGGCTCCTTCCTCAACTTTCATCTGCTGCCCTTTCATATTTACAATTGCATACATAGCAATACTCTTTGATCGAAAAATTAGGAGCGCAAAGATACCTTTTTTATGCTATTAGTCAAGAGGTGGCTTTAGGTTTAATGTCAGTAATATCAATTCCTTCAGGTTTAACGTGAGCTATAACATTTCCTTCAGGTTTAACGTGCGTTATATCAGATCCTTCAAGTCAAATCGCAGTTTGATTGTTTCTCCGTTTCGATAGATCACCAATTTAATTTGTTTGCCGGTGCGTTTTTGGAATACACGATGGATCTGATCAAGTGAATATCCCCTCGCCGGCAAGCCATTGATTCTCACAAGCCTGTCTCCACGCACTAATCCGGCATTTGCCGCAGGTGAGTTCGCTATCGTGCCCTGTACCATAAAATTGTTCAGATTGGGACCAATGGCAACCAGGATCAGCCCGCTTTTGTCCATTTTGAACTTGCGATTATAGCGCAATCTTGGTTTGAGGTACATCAATTCCTTTACATAGTCTATAATGACATCAAACCGAAGCAAAAGCTGATTTCCAATGAGACCATTTCTTGGCCATATCGTACCCATGGTGACCGCTTCACTAATATCCTGAAAGCTTGTGAGCACGTTGTCAAATGTAATCCCCTCAATACTCAACTTGCGTGTACGACCGACATAACCCTCGATATATCCTCCCAGGCCAAAGCCCAGTTTGCCAAGGATGTAGTGCTCTGGAAGTACCAGGCTTGGATGGGAGTTGTTGTGCAGCAACAATGGCAGCCCGGCTCCCGTGTCGACCAGTAATTTCAGATCGGCCTCTGTCCCGTTCATCAGAGTGCTTTTAGCTTTGAGGTATGGTTTATTGCCAAGGATTTCTACATTGAGCCTCGAATATGCCTTGCCCGGAGCCTTAAATGTCACAGGGTTGTGAAAAATGAGTTTTTGCTTCCTGAAGTCAATTTCAATGACCGAATTCTTAAAGAAGCTACCACCCAAAATCCCGTGAATTTGAATACCTGTTATTTCAGACAAGTTGAATGGGTTCTCTTCCAATACAAGAATATCCTTCTTTTGCGTGGGTAAGCCAACAAGCTCAAATTCTATAGACCGCGCGACTAGAGCATAGAGCTTTCTACTCATGTCCGAACCTATGATAGGGATGCGCAGATCGTATTTCACATCAAGGAAATCTGCAAACTGGCGTGTAAAAAGTATTGTGTTTTCAGCTCCCGTGTCAAAGATGAAATTCATAGGCATCATCCCGAATAGCCGCACTTCAACGATGATAAAATTATGCGTAAAGGAAAAAGGAACTTCAATCTTATCCTCGCCATTCAGGATATCGAAAGTGATGTTTTGTGCCGCCGCAAATGAGAAATAACATGCGGCGACCAGCGTAAAAAAGAATCGAAGGAGGTATATTACATACACACTACACGGTATTATTCTCAATCAAGGTAAAGAAAGAGGATTTTCGGCCCCCTACACTATGAATAGCACCTAATATCCAAATTTATAGATGAAAGGACACCTCAAAAAGAAAATCGGCTTTTATGGTCTGACGATGGTAGCCGTTGGCTCATGCATAGGGTCAGGGATTTTTGTTGTGCCGAGTGATATCGCCGCTTTGTTGAAAAGTCCTGATCTGATCATTGCAGCATGGCTGCTTGGTGGTGTAGTGGCAGTCACAGGCTCACTGACTTTTGCGGAGCTGGGAGCGCTCTACCCCAAAGTGGGTGGTGTATATGTGTATATCCGTGAAGCTTTCGGCGATTTGTGGGCTTTTCTCTATGGATGGAGTACGCTTACAGTGATTACTTCGGGTGCAATCGCCGCGCTAAGCCTCACTTTTGCCAGGTATCTGAGCGCATATATAGAACTTGATGAGACCGGGATGATCATCGTTGGTATATCGGTAATTACTTCAGTTACGGTGATCAATGTTTTTGGGGTGAAATGGGGCGAGGTATTCTCAAACTTGTTCACATCCTTCAAGCTGATTGGTATATTAATCATTGTCGTGGCGGGAATCGCACTGGGAAATGCAGTGTCTGGAGTTACGGAAATAGAAGTGGCATCTGAATTGACTTCAGATACAAGCAGTATCGGATTATTTGCGCTTGCCATGATTGGTGTGCTTTGGTCATTTGGAGGGTGGCAACACGCCTCGTTTCTGAGTGCGGAAACCCGAAATGCCGAGTACGTTGTGCCACGGGCCATGATCCTTGGAGCCCTGATTGTGACTGTGACTTATGTGATGGCAAACGTGGCATATATGCGCCTGCTTCCATTAGAAGAGATGGCTCAATCAAAAGCTGTAGCCTCAGATGCACTGAAGTCAGTACTGCCATCAGGGTCCCATCTGGTAACCGTTCTGATTCTCATTTCCACCTTCGGGAGCATCGGCATATTCACGATGACCGCGCCAAGGATTTATCTCGCTATGGCACAGGATGGGAAATTTTTCGATTTGATTTCCAGGATTCATCCCAAATACGGGACCCCGGCCAATGCAATCCTTCTGCAGTCTGGCTGGGCTATTGTGATCCTCTTCATCTGGGGGTCGTTTGAAAAAGTGATCGCTTCCGTCGTTTTCATTGACTGGGTGTTTATGATAATTGGTGCAGTGACCGTATTCGTTTTTCGTCGTAATTCTGATGCCAGGTCCTCATTCAGGACACCTGGTTATCCCGTAGTGCCACTCATCTTTATTGGCATTTCAGTATGGTTTGTCATTTACATGCTAATTGGGCGACCCGAACAAGCATTGTGGGGAATCGGACTACTCGTCCTCGGATTACCAATTTACTATTGGGGGCGCAGATCTACATGATTTGGGGACGCAGACCTGCATGATGATTTGTTGGGGACGCAGACCGACATAATGATTTGTTGGGGACGCAGACCTATATGATGATTTGTTGGGGACGCAGACCTATATGATGATTTGCCTAAATGCGCTCAACGTACAATCCAAGAAGTGCGCTTTGGGAGGCACTTTGCGACGATGCACCAGTAGTCCGTCTACGGCTATCTCCACGCCCTACAGTTCTTAGCCTACCGGCATCAATACCTTTTGCTTCGAGAAAATTTGCAACAGCCGCAGCTCTCTGATGCGATACCCTGAGGTTTGCCTTTGTGTTTTCCTGCATTCGGCAATATCCTTCCAACCTGATGTGCGCCGTAGGATGGTTCTTCATCATCGTCAATAATTGCTGGAGTGCCGGCATCGAGGATGCCTCTAATAATCCGGAAGCCTGAAGAAAAGTGATCCCGTCCAGTACAAATTCCCTGTCTTTGGTACTCGACTTTTCCAAAGCAACCGTTATATCATGAACTCCCTGGCTGGGATAATCTGACTGGCCTGACGTTACAGTTTCATCTGGATCTGCTTGCAATACATTCGAAACGCAGCCTTTTTGCACAACGAAAAACAATACGACAGCAGTCGATATGAGAATAACCCAAGGGAGAATTTTTGTCCATAAGGGTAGCGGTTTGGAATCTTTTTTTGGTTTAGATGGCGACGCTGTCATTGATTCAAAAGTACACAGAACTGGAGATAACCACTCAAGTAAACAGAACTGGTGCTAACTGCTCAAGTACACAGAGCTAGAGATGACTAAAAGCTGTCATGCGCGGGCAGTGTACTTACTCCTGAAGTTCCAATATAATCCCAGTGTAAGTGCCGCAATAAGATTCCATACCCCCCAAAAGGCAGCGACCAGCATCATGCCCCCATATTCCCCAAAAAAATTGAGGATGAGGATGAGGCCCAATCCTGCATTCTGCACACCGGTTTCCATACAAATGGCCTTGGCGTCTTTGACAGATCGTTGATTCAATCGGGCAAATGCGTATCCGGCGCCCAGAGCAAGAATATTGTGCACTATGACAAGAGCAAAAACGAGTTGGAGGTATTTTACAATATTGACGCGGTTGGCAAACACAGCGAAGAAGATAAATGAAGCGAACATGACGAGAGAGATACTGCGAACCGGCCTTTTAATCCGGGCAGTGATTTTCGCAAACCGTCTGTTAAACAACATGCCCGCGATGAGTGGTACCAGCAATACCAATCCAATGACGCGAAGCATGCTCAGATGATCTACCTGGATTTTGGCGAGTATCGTTTGCGTTTCCGGCAGAAGCCTGGACCATAACGAAAAGCTTAAAGGTGTAATGAGGATCGCAAAGAGGGTCACAATAGATGTCAATGTGATGGAGAGTGCGGTATTGCCTTTTCCGAGGTGCACGGCAAAGTTTGACACATTCCCCCCCGGACACGAGGCTATCATGATCAGTCCCAGTGCAACACTTGGCATAGGGCCCCACAACTTGATCAGTACAATCGTAATAACAGGC